>Ga0105048_10010761_pt1 | contig 14477 bp, 10 predicted proteins | sample MAT05_FD_78382 | JGI IMG/M metagenome (GOLD analysis project Ga0105048, IMG submission 78382) | Freshwater microbial communities from Lake Fryxell liftoff mats and glacier meltwater in Antarctica - MAT-05 | ecosystem: Environmental > Aquatic > Freshwater > Ice > Liftoff microbial mat | place...
CGGTTCCGATGCCGCCGAGGTAGCCGAGCTTGGCCTTGTCGCCGCCGACGGAAGCTCCGGAGCCCGTTTTTTGGCTGGTTTTGGAGTAACCGGCGCCGCCTTTGAGGCCGAACGTGAGCGCCATTTCCGTGCCCGCTTCGCTGCGGACGGGAACCGTCCCGAGCAGGCTGGCGAAAAGAAATTTGGCGGGAAGTCCCATTTTCATAGGCCTAGTTTACACCGAATTACTTCTTGTTAAAGCCCGTGCGGGGGTCGCCACCCTTCCAATCAACGTAGTTGTTGGTGAGGAGCCCTTCGCACTTCGTCAGAACCCAGTTGGCCCCGGGGACGTCATGAAGCTGCCTCTTGGTCCATTCCGTGGCCGCCACCATGCCCTCGGTGGGCGTGTAACCGCCGAAGAACCAACGCACGAGCGAGCGCGGTCCGAGCATTTTCGAAGTGATGGTTTCCATGTTGCCGATGATATAGCCGAGCGTATTTTCCCAGCACATTTTGTACCACAAATCGAACCAGAGGCGGGACCGGTAGATCCGGCCATCGATGTAGTGAATGGCTTCCGGGTGGCGTTGTTCTTTTTTGGTGAAACGGCGTGCATACCAGTTGGAAAACAACTCGAAGCCGTTTTCCATTTTATAGGCCACCGCACCCAATGGGATCAGATAGACGAAAATGTAACCGGTCAGGTACATGTCGATGTCCAGTCGACCATAGGTCACTGCGTGCATTACCGCCATGGTGACGAAAGCCGCGCGCAGGTTGGAAGTCGAAACGCGAGCATTCTGGAACCATTTCTTCATGAGCGAGTTATTCGGGTGCTTGAAATTCTTCCAGAGCCAGCTCCATTTGCCTTTGGCAATTTCTTCTTGGTTCGGAGTCTGGCCAAAGTCGGCGCCGTTTTGCTCGAACTGCTGCGCGCGACTCCAAAAATCGGAAAAGACACTCAAAATTTTGCCGACCGCATAACCCAAGAACAGGGAGCGACTTACGTAAAAGAAAGAATTGGGTCCGAACATTTCCTCATGGATGGGAACATTCATGCCGGACTTCAGGCCGGCGGAGAACATAAACAAGAACGGGAGTTCGACGAGCGTATCGATGAAATAGGCAGAAACGCTGACACGCGCGATGCGGGCCGCTTTAACGGGATTGGCCAGCTCGCGTGCCGAAATTTGCATGCGCTCGAGCGTCAACTTCGCCTTCGGATTGAAGTATTTCGCGATGCCTTGAATGTGCTCGGTTTGTTTGGCCTCGGAGAGTCGGTTGGCTTCCATGTCCGCGCGAACCGATCCTGCGATGTCGTTTTCGGTGAGGGCGCGGTCGATGTAAATTTTAGCGAGCTCGGGAGTCATGACCAGTGCGTGGGGCATTTCTAGGGTCAATTCTTTCAACGCCGCGGGCGAAGTTACTCCGATTGCACTCAGGGCCCCCGCGGAGGGAGCGCCTTCCGTGGGGTCGCCTTCCTCGGTGCCCGCGGCTACGATTTTGGAATTCATCCGGTTTACGTCCTGGAGCAACAAAACCATAGCGCGTTCCGCTAGACGGGAAAAGTAGAGCTGGTGAAAAACTCTTTCTTGGCTGTCGATTTTCCATAGCGTCGGATCGATGGGACTGTTGATGCCGCGCGTACGATAGATGGTGCGAAGATCGTCACGACTGGCGAGCTGCTGCGCCATGGCCGCGTTGGCGCGAAGGAGCGCTTCCTTTTGAAGCGCAATTTCCACGGGGATGATTTTCTGTTCCCAGGCGCGGATCAGATCGAGGCGGTTGTAGCCCATGAAGCTCTGCATGCGCAGCGTCCACTCGGGCGTGAATGTGCGCAGCATGCCGTTGAGCTGGGACGGCATCGGCACTTCCTGTTCTTCTGGCGTGTGCAAAATTTGCGGGATGAGGTTTGGGTATCGGATTTGTTGGGCGAAACGGTAGGGATTCCAAATCCAGGTACGATGGCCAATCCAGCGGTTCCATCCGTTGTTGAACATCACGCCGGATTCCTTGATGGAAGCAAAGCTGATGATGAGGTGGGTCAGGGCGCCGGTGAAAGTCGTGACATACGCGCCGTCTTCTTTTTTGAAGTACCTGAGAATTTTGCCGATGAGCGGCCATGACTGCATGCCCTGCAGCGCCGAATCGATTTGTCTTTGGTCTTCAATTTTGGCGGCGGCGATGGTCGTGCGGATTTTGGCAACTTCTTCCGGCGTAAAGTTGTCTTCCGCTTCCTTGTTTCCCGCGTCGGCGGCCGCTTTGGCCCGGCTCAAATCAGCGAGAAACTCCCTTTGCTTTTCATTCCGCAGGCGGATGACGGTGCGGCGAAAGTCGAGGACCCCTTGCACGCCGGAATAGCCGGCGCGGGCCACGGAAGTGGCGCCATCGATGAGCGGCTGCGACCAACCATTGTCGAGTACGGACTCGTGCTGCCGTCGAACTAAGCTCGACACGCGCTGGCCCACGGAGCGAAGCCGCTCACCCGCGCTGGGATGTTGGCCCTGTTCGTTGGGCTCGCCGAAGAGGCCGTTTCTGATTGAACGCACGACTCCCGAACCAAAGGGCGGCGGCTGGGCGCTTTTCTTGGCCGCTCCGAAGTAATGGACTTTCAATTGATGGACGAATCTGGACCCGTTGTAGATGAAGTGCGGAATGAAGACGGCGGCGAGCGCGATGCTCATGCATGCCGAAAGTCCCGCGAGAAGTTTGGGTGCCTTGCCGTCGGCGAGCAGACCCTTGTAGAAAACCGAGGGACGCATGCCCGACAACGTTTGCTTGGTTGACTCCCATCCGAGGTCAATGCCGGCGGCCAACCAGTGGACCGTGCCGTGGTAGACGCTCTGGCCCAGGTCGAGCGAAGTGTGCAGGAAGGTCAGAGTAGGCTCGGGCGCGAGAAAGCGCGCGGCGAGCGTGGCCGAAATGGCAATGCCCCAGCGCGCGCGGGAATTGTGGAGCAGTTGGTACCAGCCTTGATGCTGAGGATTACGGTAGGCGGCGGCGTTTTCGGCGCGTCCGGAAATGAGGGCCAGCGCCTTCATGATGGTCTGCGGTCCGTCGGACGGGCGCGGCATCGAGAGTTGGTGCCAAAGCGTTATGACTCGGGTCTTGAGTTGCTTTTGCGTGGCTTGCGCCGTGAAAACTTGGGAGACGGCTTTCTGGTAATGATCGTCGCGTTCGAGCGCCGCCGAATAATTCTGAGTGGCGAGATAGGCGGCATAGTCTTGGGGGGCGGCAATTTGATCGACCTCCTCCATTGGCGTGGCTCCCGTCATGGGCTGGGCGAAGTTCGTGAGCTCCGCCTGGTCCTTCGCCGCCTTCGCGACGTGCGGAGCCAAGGCGGCGCGCTTTTCGAGCTCCGTTTGCATTTTTCCGAAGAAGCCGTTCAGCCTTTCCGCTCCACCCATCAAGCCTTCGAGCTCGGTTTTCACCGACTCCTGGGTCAGCTCGACGTTTTTGACGAAGTAGGTGGTGATTTCCTTCACGGTTTCGCTGGCCTCGGCGAAGGTTTTTGGGTCAATGAGCGACACAGTGATGTTGAAGATGGTTTGTTGCAGGTCGGAGAGGAAGAACAGCGCTTCGCGGGAGATGGGTTGTTCATCCGCGAAAAGCTGTCCGCCCGTGATGGAGAGCCGGTTGAGCTCCGTTTTGGTGGCCAGCGGAATTTGGAAAATGGGCAGCGAGGAACGCGCCAGGGACGCACCCGAAAAACTCAAATCGACGAAGTAAAGCGTTTGGGTTCCGGAGGCGGCATCAAACGAGTTTTTTTCGATGAAAATGATGTATGGGCCGAGCACGGCGATGGAGGTCGCCGCAATTTCGAAACCATTTAGAAAATCGCCCCGATGAAACAGCTTGAAGGTGTGGGCGTTCGCGTCCTGGAGGGCCGCTCGTGCGGCGTCGCTACGGGCATCGCGCAAGTAAATTTTGCCGAGCGAGCTTCCGCCGGCGTCGAAGGTTTCGAGTCGGAGGTTCGAGGCTTCGACGCGGCGAGCCCGGGCCTCTCCATCCTCAGTAGTCCACTGGTCGAGCAGGCGATTGGGATCCAGCGCCGCGCGAGCGCGAGTGTTCAGCGTGAGTTTGTCATTAAGGTCATTGAGATCGGCGCGCTGAACCGCAAGCTCGTCGAGCCCGGGAGCGATGTCGTGGAATTCGTCGCCGCCGCTTCCAAAGTCAGAGTACAGGCGGCTTGAGGGGTCGGTGGGGCTCGCGTCGTCGGTTTGGGACTGCGCATAGGCACTGCGGCCGGCAATTTGGGGGAGGAGGGGGCCGAAGAAGATTTCGAGGATTAGGATCCCGCAAATGAAGCGGCGCAGCATTAAAACCATCTAAATTTCGATAGTTTCTGCAGCGCAGCAAGTCAATCGCGGAGGGCTTTGTACAGTCGTTTTAAGGCCCAAAGCTGAGAGCTAACGCAATGCAGTATATTTTGTAAGCTATGTCTGTCGGCAGACTCAAATTCAATTTTGGTAGAATCCGTCGAATGGATCAAATTCCCGCGCCGTTTCAAACAAAAAAACTGGGGCTCTTTCTTGTCATCTGGTTCGCCATGACAACCTCCGGTCTACTGCCGCTGTTTATGATTTACACTTTTCTGGGTTTCGAGAACCTGACCATCAACTGGGTGCGATTGGCTGAACCGAGCGCGCTTCCGCCACTGGCTTTTTCCATCATGGCGTTCGCCCTGAGCTTCGTGCTTCCGAAAATTATTTTTCAGCGCCAGGACACCACGGGCGCGCATTTTCAAGTGCGTGCGGAACGGTTTGGGGGAATTCGGTTAAGCGCGCTGTTCACGCCCTACGTTCTTCGCCTGGCCTTGACCGAAGGCGCGCTGTTCGCGGGTTTCACCATTGCGCTCGCGGCACACGAAGGCGGACTGTTCTTTCCGTTTTTTGCGCTGACGCTTTTGCGGATGCTGGCAAGCTTTCCGTCGCCCCGGTTCATGGACAAGTTCGAAGCAAGGCTACGAGGGTAACGGGGATTTTGGTAGTCGCTCACGGGTTCGAACCGTGGACCTCTTCCGTGTGAAGGAAGCGCTCTAACCAACTGAGCTAAGCGACTGATCGACGGAAGCCTGTTTACCAGGCTTCTCCGAACAGCACAAAAGAAGAAATATGGGGCTTTATTAATTTCGGCTGAGCACCTACTCTGCCATCGATGCGCGCCCCCATGTCCCGATTCATTTTCGGAAGCGTTCTGTCCCTTCTTTTTTTCGGCTGCGCTTCGCGGAAAGCCCCCGAATCGGCAACTAAGAAGGCCGAACAAAAATATGCGGAGGCTCGGCTCCTCCTCACGAAAAAAGATTTTACTGGCGCCCTTAAGAGGTATGACGAAGTCATCGCGTTAGCCCCGAGTTTTGCCGGCGTGCGCATCAACCGGGCAAACTTGCTTTGGCAGCTTGGGCGCCTCCTCGAGGCTCAACGGGCTTTCGACGAGGGCATCCAACTCAATTCCCAGGACGCCGAAGCCTGGTACAATCGCGGCAGTTTCCATTACGACCAAAAGCAATTCCGGAAGTCATTCGAAGACTTGGTCGTAGCCACCCAGCTTGACCCCAGGGACCCGGAGAAATGGTTGAACCAAGGACTTGCGCTTCGGGAGCTGGGAAAACCGCGCGAAGCCATCCTCGCTTTCGAGCGCGCACTCCAACTGCGGCCCGTTTTCGCCTATGCGGCTTGGCAAATTGGCGGGAGCTATCTCGAAACTCTCAGAGACGGCAAACGCGCGGTCCTCGCATTTTTTCACCTGCTAAAGGTGGCTCCGAACCAAGTTGGCGCGTGGGCGGCGACTGCTCGCGCCCTGGCCGAAACCGGAAAAAAGACGGAAGCGAATTTGTACGCCAACATCGCGGTCCAAATGAAGCGGGAGGAGAGCAGCGATGCGGATGTGCAGACGTTCGTTGCCGAGACGTTGAAGCACGTCCCTTGGTTCAAAGAAATTCCGCCGACGTCGAAAGCCATGGAAGCCCACTGCGTCGTGGGTCGGGAATTTTTCTGCTACCGAATTGGGCGGGCGCTTATGGAAGAAAAAAAACCAGAGGCACTACCCTTTCTCGAAAAGGCCTGCAAAGGAGGCGTCATTTACGCGTGCTCCGACACCGGCGTCGCCTATCGCCGATTTCGGAACGATCTGAAGATTGCCGAGAAATTTGCCTCCGACGCCTGCGAAAAAACGGATGCCATTGGGTGTTTTAACGCCGCTTGTTTCAGTTGCGTCCTTCGGCAGGATGACAAAGCCCTCGGCTATCTCATCCGCGCGAAGAACCTCGGTCTCGATTTGTCCGAGCGCCTGCTGAAAGACAGTGACCTCGATTGCATTCGGGAACGGCCCGACTTTCCACAGTTGCGAGCGGCGCTGACCGAATGAGCGTCCTCGAAACTCAGATTGGGTTTCTAAGCGAAGCGGACTCACTCAAGGGAGTCTCACGCCAAACGCTGCTGCACGACGTCGTCGAAATTGATGCGGGCGATACGTTCGTCGACGACGAGACCGGACTCGCCAGCACATCCGAACGCGAGGAAAAGGCGGCGAAGCGATTGTTCGCGGATAAGCCGCGTTTTCGCGGGCTATGGGCATATGCCGAATGGCTCCTTGATGAATCGGTTCGTCTCGGGATTCTCCGGGCTTGACGCCCGGGCTCGGGCTTGGGAAAAGAATTCTTCGTCCGAAGAGTCGCTTAGCTCAGTTGGTTAGAGCACCTCCCTTACAAGGAGGGGGTCCACGGTTCGAACCCGTGAGCGACTACCAGACGCTGGATTTTCCGCCCAGCGCACGCTCCGTCGGGGCTCGCGTCAAAACCATTTCATGAAACCGCAGACGCCAAGTCTATCGACCCTTGGATTTGGTCGCTCGGCGCGGATCCGTTAGGCGCGAGCGTTGTGTGCTTGGACTATGCGCAATTCGTCAAAGAGAACGGTCCCACAACTGGCATTGTCGTTAAGAATGTCGGGCATTGGTACACTCCCGAAGACCTCGCCATCTTATTTTAAAATCCACCCGGAGTATCCCGCCTACAATGCCGCGCAGCCGGCGCTTCGAAGAATCACGGAGAAAATGAGGGAAGAAATTCTGGCGAGTCTACCCAAGGGAAAGCGCGCCGCATGGGAGCTAAATGAGTGGTGCGTCCCCATCCAATGGTCGGATGGAGCGGAAGGCCTGCAGTGCCATCATGTGCATTATGCCCATCGCAACCATGTCGTGGCAACGCTAGCGCTTGAGGGGGCCGGCACCATCGCCAAGCTGCCCGAACGTGACCTTTCAAGGCTTGATTACAAACAGGTCCATTCCATCGTTGCCATCGACGAGTGAGGATGCATTTTCCGGGTTACTCGGAATCGACGTGAATTTCGGTCGTCGTGACTTGCGTGTTCTCGGAGCCCGAGCCCTTGATGGGAGCTTTGGTGTCGACCTTGATGTCGCTGGCCGGCTTGGTGGTGGTCGGCTTGGCGGTCTTCTTGAAGACGCCCCAGATGAGAGCGATGACGGCGACGGCGAGGACCGCGATGAGCGCGATGTTGGCGAAATCGGCATGCGCGGAGGGAATGACTCGGTCGAGCCAACTCACGGGCAGGTTGTTAAGCAGCGGCATCAAACGAGTAGCATTCGCTTGGAGTGAGTCACTGGGCCGGAACTCGAACGGTTGGCCGTTAACTTTAAACTGGGCCCGTTCGGGAGCAACGATTTCAATTATAGTGGTTTGAGTCGCAGTGCTCAGTGAGATGAGATGTCCGTTCAGCGTGACCGACGGCAGTCCGGCTTGGTTGCGCAGAATGTCGTGCAGGAAGGCTCGGTCCGTGCGGGAAAACCCCATTCCGGAGAAAGAGCGGATGCCTTGGGACGGGTAGCGGTTGAGGGCGTCGCGCAGTTGGCCGATGGGCGCCGCGAACGCTTGGGCCACTCGCACGGGAGCCGGCACGATGGCAGAGGCGCTGAAACTGAGAAGCGTCAGTCCGGTCATTAAAAATTTTTTCATCTCATCCCCCTACTGACAGGTCGCATCGACAACGACCGACGCGACCTTCGACCAAAGACGGTTAACTTTCTGATCCGTGATGCCTAAGCCCAATCCCGTGAGGATGGTGTTGTTTGAAGCCGTGAACTCCTTGTACCGGTCGACCGAACCGCCTTGAAGCGAGAGTCCGCCCGCGCATTTCTTGTCGCCGTTGGCGACAATCATGCACTCCATGGAGTCGATGACTCGGGCCGCGGCATCGAAGCGTGAGCCCTGAATGCGCGCCACTTCGATGTTCTCACCCGTCGCGTCGACCGCGAAGCCAAAACCGGTGGCAACATAATTGCCGGGAAGCGAAATGAATTTCTCTCCGCGTGAGCTCGAGCTCATGCTGCCAAATCGCAACGGAAGTAGCGTCGCGCCGAGCGCGCCGTTCGCGGTAATTTGCTTCATTTCTATGTAGAGGCCTTTGGCGTCCCCGTTTGAGGCGGTGGCGCCGATGCCGGTGATGGCATACGTGTTCGCGGCCCAAGAGGAGAGGTCGGCGTAAACCTCATTGCTATCGCTTTTCGCCACCCAAGGAGTGCCGCTCTTAAGACAGGAAGTCACGGCCGCCGTGGATCCGCTGGCGGCCGTGGCCGTGCCGGTGGCACAGGTATCGCCCACTCCGTCGTTGTCGGAGTCAGCTTGATTCGCATTGGAGTCGGTCGGGCAATTGTCTGAAGTGTTGATGATGCCGTCGCCGTCGGTGTCGTCCAAATTCCCCGTGCTGCCCGCAAAGGGGTCGCCGCCGGTCGGACCGCCGTTGCCACCGGACGTGATTGAATCCACGCGCTGCGCTCCGCAGCCCTGGAAGAGCACTAAGGTCATGGCGCAAAGACAAAGCGAACGGAAAAGTCCAAGGTTCATGATAATCCCCACCCAACCCAAGGGTTGCAACAAGGATGCCAGTTCAGCCCCCGCTTTCGGCGGTGGAGGCTGGCTAAACATGACTGGTTTATGATGGCTCCGCTTAAACTCTAGACAGTCGGGAAGTCCCCGCAAAAGTCGGAAAAGGCGCATAAAACAAGTCGGGCGCGAGTCGCTGACTCGCGCCCGAAGGAGCTCCCGGCCGGAATGAGCAAACTGCTCAGTGCGCGGGCCCGGTCGGGGGCGCGGTCGGCCCCCGACGCTTGCCCTTAGTGGGCACCGGCTTCGGAATTCTGGGAGCGAGCTGTGCGATGAGCGGGTCGTTGTCCTGCATCACCAGCGCAATTGCCAATACCTCGTCTACGTGACTGACGGGGCAAATGTTGAGCTCCTTCAGAATTTCTTTCGGAACGTCGTAGAGGTCCTTCGCATTCTCCTGCGGAATGACGACGGTCTTAATGCCGGCCCGATGAGCGGCCAGCAGCTTTTCCTTGAGGCCGCCGATGGGGAGGACGTTGCCGCGAAGAGTAATTTCACCGGTCATGGCGACGTCTTTTCGAACCATACGGTTTGTTAGCGCCGATGTGAGCGAGGTCGCCATGGTGATGCCGGCGCTGGGGCCGTCTTTCGGGATGGCGCCTTCGGGAACGTGAATGTGCACGTCAACCCGTTGGTAGAAGTCCTTCGGCAATCCAATTTGCACCGCTCGCGAGCGAACGTAGCTGTAAGCGGCTTGCGCCGACTCTTGCATGACATCGCCCAATTTGCCGGTGATCATGAGGCGGCCGCGGCCGGGAAGAATGGCGGTCTCAATGGTGAGGGTTTCACCGCCGACTTCTGTCCACGCCAAGCCGTTCGTCATTCCAATTTGGTCGTGCGCCTCGATGACGCCGTACTTGTAGCGTTGGGGCCCGAGCATGGGCTCGATGTCTTTGGCCTTGATGGGAATGGCTTTTTTCTTGGTCTGTTCGACATATTTGCGAGCGCTCTTGCGAACGAGGTTGGCGATTTCACGTTCCAAATTCCGCACGCCGGCTTCCCGGGTGTAGTGCCTGATGAGTTCGGTGAGTGCGTCCTTGCCGACTTGCACTTCGGACTTCGTCAGGCCGTGGCTCTTCAGCTGTTTCGGAACCAAGTGCTCGGCGGCGATGTGCAGCTTCTCGGTTTCCATGTAGCTCGAGACGTGGATGACTTCCATCCGGTCCATCAGGGGCTGGGGGATGCCGTTGAGGCTGTTTGCGGTCGCGATGAACATCACTTGCGAGAGGTCGAAATCAATTTCGAGATAGTGGTCGGCGAATGTTGAGTTCTGCGCGGGGTCCAGCACTTCGAGAAGCGCCGAAGCCGGGTCGCCGCGGAAGTCGCTGCCCATTTTGTCGATTTCGTCGAACAAGAGAACCGGATTCCGCGTACCGGCTTTTTTGAGCGCTTGCACGACTTTGCCGGGCATGGCGCCGATGTAGGTGCGGCGGTGGCCGCGGATTTCGGCTTCGTCGCGCATCCCGCCAAGGGAAATGCGGACAAATTTGCGCTCGACCGCGCGGGCGATGCTGCTGCCGAGCGAGGTTTTGCCCACGCCCGGAGGGCCCACAAAGCACAAGATGGGACCGCGCATGCTCTGGGTTAGGCTTTGCACGGCGAGATATTCGATGATGCGTTCCTTGATCTTGTCGAGACCGTAGTGATCAGTGTCGAGGATTTTGCGGGCGTGCACGAGGTCCAAGTTGTCCTTGGACTGTTCGCGCCACGGCATGGAGATGAGCCAGTCGAGGTAGAGCCGCACGACGGTGGCTTCCGCACTCATCGGTGACATCATCTTGAGCTTGCGCAGTTCCGCCTCGGCTTTTTCCTTGGCCTCGACGCTCATGCCGGAGGCTTTAATTTGCTTCTCGATGTTGGCGACTTCCTGCTTGAACTCGTCGCGCTCGCCCAATTCCTTCTGAATGGCGGCCATTTGTTCGTTCAGGTAGTACTCTTTCTGACCTTTCTCCATTTGCTTCTTCACGCGGGAGCGGATGCGGCGTTCGACTTGGAGAATCTCAATCTCGCCCTCAAGAATGGAGAGCAAGCGTTCCATGCGCGAGATGGGCTCGTTGAGTTCGAGCAGTTGTTGTTTGTCCTCAATTTTGAGGTTGAGGTGAGCGACGAGCGTGTCGGACAACCGGGACGGGTCCTCCATGTTCTGCACCGACATGAGCAGTTCCGGGCTGATGCGCTTGTTAAGTTTTACGTAGCTTTCGAAGCTTTGGCGGAGCGACCGCATCAACGCTTCGGCTTCAACTTTGCTCTTGGAACCCTCGTTGAGCTCTTCAACTTCAACCAGAATGTAAGCGCTCTCCTCGGCGGAGGCCGAGACCCGAGCGCGCTTCTTTCCTTCGACGAGAACCTTAAGGGTTCCGTCGGGGAGTTTCACGAGCTGCAGAATGCTGGCGAGCGTTCCGACGTGGTAGATGTCTTCGATGGCCGGATTGTTGGTGCTGCTCGTCTTTTGAGCGCAGAGCAGGATGTCGGTTTTATCGCGCATCGCCGCCTCGAGGGCGTTGATGCTCTTTTCCCGCCCGACGAAGAACGGAACCACCATATGGGGGAAAATGACGATATCCCGGAGGGGGAGCAGGGGAACAATTTGCTTCACCTGGAGGTCGGCCGACTTCCGACTACGGGACGTGGTTTTGCTCTTTTTTTTGTCGCTCATAAGAATATTGTGGACCCGTTCAAACGCCGCGACAACAAAAGACTATCCGGGGACAGGAAAATTATTTTTCGGGTGTCAGAATTCCGATATCGAAATCAATGCGACGCAAAAAGCCAGAAGGTTTTGATTCCGGCTTTCCTCGCGGCCGCGGACGACTTAGGCGATTTCTTTTTTCGGCCCGGGAGCCGCGGATTCGAAGGTCAACAGGGGCTTCGCCGCCTTGGTGATGACGTCCTCGGTAACCGTGCAGGTTTTGCACCCCGTCAACGACGGAATCTCATACATCACTTCGAGCATGGAGTTTTCGAGGATGCTGCGGAGGCCGCGCGCGCCAGTCTTGCGGGCGATGGCTTGCTTGGCCACGGCGAGCAGGGCCGTCTCTTCGAAATGAAGCTTTACGCCTTCGAGCTCAAACAGTCGCGAGTACTGTTTGACGATGGCGTTCTTGGGTTTGGTGAGAATGCTCATGAGGGCGCTCTCGTCGAGGTCTTCGAGGGTCGCCAGAACCGGGAGTCGGCCGAGGAACTCGGGAATCATCCCGAACTTCATGAGGTCTTCGGTCTGAGCGAGCGCAATGACTTCGCCGCTGTTTTTCTTTTTCACAGAGGTCACCGTCGATCCGATGCCCATGGTCTTCGCACTGACGCGACTTTCCACGAACCGCTCGAGGCCGACGAACGCACCCCCGCAGATGAAGAGGATGTTCGAGGTGTCGACTTGGATGAACTCTTGTTGGGGATGCTTCCGTCCGCCCTTCGGGGGGATGTTGGCGCGGGTGCCTTCCATGATTTTGAGAAGCGCCTGTTGCACGCCTTCCCCGCTCACGTCGCGCGTGATGCTGGGGTTTTCGGACTTACGGGCGATTTTGTCGATTTCGTCGATGTAGACGATGCCCTTTTGGGCTTTCTCAACGTCCCACTCCGCGGCTTGGAGGAGATTCAGAATGATATTTTCGACGTCTTCACCCACGTAGCCGGCTTCGGTGAGGGAAGTGGCGTCAGCGATGGTGAAGGGCACGCGCAGGATGCGCGCGAGGGACTGGGCGAGCAAAGTTTTGCCGCTACCCGTCGGGCCTATCAGGAGAATGTTCGATTTCTGGACTTCGACTTCGTCCGCGCGGGCTGACTTCGGCAAGTTTACGCGCTTGTAGTGATTGTGGACGGCGACCGAGAGAATTTTCTTTGCGCGTTCCTGCCCGATGACGTAGTCGTCGAGGACGCCTTTGATTTCGGAAGGCTTCGGAACTTTGGCGAGCCCGCTCTTAATTTCTTCGCGGCTGCTCTCCTCGGAGATAATTTCGGTGCACAACAGCACGCACTCATCGCAAATGTAAACCGCCGGTCCAGCGATGAGCTTTTTAACTTCTCTTTGGGATTTGCCGCAGAAGGAACAGACGAGTTCTCTCATACTTAAAAGCCTACCTCTTATTTGCCTTTATGGCGTGTCACTATTTCGTCGATCAAACCGTAGGCTTTTGCCTCTTCGGGAGACATGAAGTTGTCGCGATCGGTGTCGCGTTCAATTTCTTCAACCGTACGGCCGGTATGTTTTTGATAGATTTCGTTTAACTGTCGCTTGAGGCGAATGATTTCACGAGCATGGCGTTCGATGTCCGAGGCCTGACCTTGGACGCCGCCCAGAGGTTGGTGGATCATGATGCGCGCGTTGGGCAGGGCGTATCGCTTCCCGGGGGCGCCGGCCGCCAAAAGGAGGGAACCCATGCTGGCCGCCATGCCGGTGCAATAGGTAGAGACGGGGCACGCAACGTATTGCATGATGTCATAGATGCCGAGGCCGGCCGAGACGCTACCGCCGGGACTGTTCACGTACATGTGGACTGGTTTTTCCGGATCTTCTGATTCGAGGAACAGAAGCTGGGCGATGACGGCGTTGGCGACCTGATCGTTCACGGGCATACCCATGAAAACGATGCGGTCCTTGAGGAGCCGGGAGTAGATGTCGTAGCTGCGCTCGCCGCGGGGAGTGCTTTCCACGACGAACGGGATGTTGGCGCTCGGGCCGGTATAATCTTCACCTCCGGATTGGAGGTGAAGGTGGGCATATTCTTCGACTAATTGCTTGGCTTTTCGGTTTTGTTCCATCAACTTGATGATACTCGGTTCACAACCCAATCTAAAGCCTTCAGCTCTGTGACCTGCCGAATGAGCCCGCCGACCAAGTTCCGCTCCCGAAGTTCCTCCCAAATCTCGTTTGGTTTGCGACCCTGACTGGACGCAATTCTGAGAACTTCCTGTCGGATGTCTTCGTCACCGGCTTGAATGTTTTCCTTCTTGGCTATTGCGCCCAGCAGCAACGAGGCTTTCACCTGGCGACCCGCGCGTTCCGTCATTTCGGGGCCCCACTCTTTGAGCCGCTCCTCGATGCTTTTTTCGTCGAGTCCCATGCGCTGCAGCTGAAGGCCCGCGTCAATGGCGAGTTGCTCGAGTTGCGCGTTGAGCATGGTTTCCGGAATGTCGACGGGATTCTCGGCGACCAGCTTGTCGACGGCTTTTTCCTGAAGCTCCCGCTGAAGCGAGGTTTCCTTCTGCCGCTTCAAGTCCGTTTCGACGGCTTGCTTCAGGGCATCGACGGTTTCGAATGGGCCCACTTTTTTCGCGAACTCCTCGTTCACTTCGGGCATCTTCTTTTGACGGATGTCGTGCAACAAGACTTTAAATGAGAGAGTCCGTCCGGACACGGGGGTCTTCTTTTCTTCGGTTTTGGCTTCGGGGAAGCTGACGTTAAACGTTCGGGATTCGCCGGTCTTCATGCCGAGGATGTTCTTTTCGAAATCGACGAACAGGCCGCCGTTGCCAATTTCGAGGAAGCTGTCCTTCTCGGTGGCCTCGGGAACAACATTGCCCATGAGGTCGGTGGCTTCATAGTCGAGCTTCGCGTACTGGCCGACCTCGAGGGCGTCGGTCAGCAAGGGCGGCTCGAACG
>Ga0105048_10010762_pt1 | contig 14477 bp, 14 predicted proteins | sample MAT05_FD_78382 | JGI IMG/M metagenome (GOLD analysis project Ga0105048, IMG submission 78382) | Freshwater microbial communities from Lake Fryxell liftoff mats and glacier meltwater in Antarctica - MAT-05 | ecosystem: Environmental > Aquatic > Freshwater > Ice > Liftoff microbial mat | place...
CAAGGCCGGGCTCTGCACGTTGCGGATGCCGAAGGCGATCGAGAGCACGTCAAAGCTCGCGTCCGCGAACGGCAGGCGCATGGCGTCACCCTGCAGATACTCGATGCCCCGGTCGCTCGTGCGGGCGCGCTTGGTGCGCGCGATGTCGAGCATCTCGGCGGTGTAGTCAAGGCCCACAACCTTGCCCGCAGGGGCCGAGGGGCGCACGCCCGCGGCGAACAGCCGAGTCAGGTCACCCGTACCGCAGGCCACGTCCAGCACCGCCTCGCCGGGCTTGACGCCCGCGGCACGCACCACGCTGCGGCGCCACGATTGATCGAGCCCGAAGCTGTGCAGCCGGTTGTTCAGGTCGTACGAAGCGCTGATGGCGGCGAACATCTTCCGCACACGCTCTTGCTTCTCGGCGTGCTCGTGCGGGCTGCTGGCCAGGTCGCGGTCGGTCCAAACCGCGGCACCCACGGCATTGAGCGGGGCCGCGCCGGGGGCGAATCCTGCGCGATCAGGGGCTTCTGGCATAGGCAAATGCTATGGCTCCGCTGGCCCAGGCCCGACGGGCGCTTAACCAGTTGCGGCCACGCCTGGGGCGATTACACTATGGGCATGAGCACCGCGCCCTTGAGCCGTCCATCTCGCCGCACGCCAGGCACGCTTGGTCGGGTTTCAGGTTCCGTCTCACGTGTTGTCGTGCGCGGCGTGGTGCTTGCGGCGGCCGTATTTCTTGGCACGGCCGGCGTGAGCGGCTGCGAGACGAACCTCGCCACGGGCCGCTCGCAGTTCATCATCGGCGTCAGCCCGCAGCAAGAGTTGCAGATCGGCGCCGAGGCGGCACCGCAGCTGACCGAAGAGTTTGGCGGCAAGGTGCGAGACCAGCAGCTGCAGCAGTACGTCACGGACGTTGGTCGTGCGTTGGCGGCGACCACCGAGGGCGAGGGCCCGAGGCTGCCGTGGGAGTTCACTCTGCTGGACTCGGGGATTATCAACGCGTTCGCGCTCCCGGGCGGCAAGGTCTTTATCTCGCGCGGGCTGGTGAAGGAGATGACCAGCGAGGCGCAGATGGCCAGCGTGCTGGGGCATGAGATCGGGCACGTGACGGCCCGGCACACCACCGAGCGGATCAGCCAGGCGAACGTGATCTCGGTGAGCACCGCCGTAGCGGGGACGATCCTGGCCAGCGCCACCGAGGATGACAGCGGGAAGTACGCGGGTATCGCGCTGGCGGTGGGGGGTCAGCTTTTCTCGCTGAAGTTCAGCCGGGATCAAGAGCTTGAGTCTGACGCACTGGGCATGCGGTACATGACCCGCGCGGGGTACAACCCGCGCGGCGCGTACGAGGTCATGCAGATCCTGGCCAAGGCTTCGGGTGGCGGCGGCGGCGGAATCGAGGCCTTTCTGGCCACGCACCCAGACCCGCAGCGTCGGGCCGAGATCATCGCGGAGAAGCTCAACGGCGAGTACAAGAGCACGGTCGGTAACCCCAAGTTCCAGAGCTTTGAGCAGCGCTTCCGCGACCGCATGACCAGCCGCCTGAGCCTGCTGCCAGCGCCGCGGCACGCACCCGAGGCGTACGACCAGCGCGTGTTGGTGCTGGGGGCGAATGGCTCAAGTGGGCTGTGGAATGGAGTGGCTGGCACGATCAGCGCGCACCCCGCGAGCTGGTGCGCCCACTGCGCGGCAGACGCGACGGCGCACGAGACGGCTGAAGTGGTGACGCGGCCCTTCGCGGGATTCTAATTTCTGCGAGCAGGCACGCTCACCGCCCGGCGGCCTTGAGCAGGGCCTTGCAGCGTCTGGGGTCGGGGCCGGCCCGCCAGTCGCCGGCGCGCTTGATGTAAGAGCCGACGATAATCGCGTCGGCGTGCGCGAGCATGGCCCGGACGTTCGCGGGGCTTGTTCCCGACCCGACCCAGACCGGCAGAGCGGTGGCCTCGCTCGCTTGGGCGAGGTCGTCGGGGCTTGTCGGGTCGCCTGTGTGCGCGCCGGTGATAATAACCCCCGAGGCGCCGAAGAATTCCGCAGCGTGGCAGGCCTGCGAGAGGCTTACGTCAGCGGTGATGGCGTGGCTGGCGTGTTTCTTCTTCACGTCACAGACCAGCGCCACGCCCGCCGCGTTGATCAATCGGCGGTAGCGCAGCAGCGGGCCGGCCTCAGCCGTGGCCATCAGCCCCTCGTCTGCCACGTGCGCGAAGGCGAAGTTTTCGCAGCGGACAAACTCGGCCCCGCTGGCGTGCGCGATCGCGACCGCCTCAGCGTTGCCCGTCGCCAGCACCTGCACGCCAAGCGGCAGCCCCGGCACCGCGGCCTTGACCGCTAGTGCGCACGCCGTCATGCACGCGACGACCGCAGGGTCTTGCCGGCCCATGATGTACGGCGCGTCGTGCATGTTCTCAATCAGCAGCGCGTCGAAGCCGGCGCTGGCCAGCACGCGGGCCTCAGCGGCGGCCTGGCGCGCGATCTTCGCGGGGCTCAGCGCCGCGCCGGGCGTGCCCGGCAGGGCGGCAACGTGGATCATCGCGATCAGCGCCTTGGGCGGCAGGCGCAGGGCCGGGACAGGCGCAGGTGAAGATGCGGACATGCGGGGAACGTAGGTTCTGGCTGGCGCGGGCGGGCCAAACTTGGGCGTGGGGGGCGTGGGGGGCGTGGGCTGGGCGGAATCGCAGGCGCTGATGGGCCATGGCGGGTAGCGGCAGGCGGGTGGCGGCAGGTGGGGAGGTGGGGTGGATGTTGGAGGAAAATCACCCCCGGCGGGGCCCGGTGCCGAAGTTACTATCGAGCATGCCCCTGGCCTGGTTTGATCAGCGTGGTGCCAAGATCATCGCGTCGGCGCTGACCGCGTCGCTGCTGGTGGGCGTTGCCGCGGGCGCGTACTGGGGCAACAGCGAACTGGCGACGAAAGCCGGCCAACTGCGCGGGACGCCCCCGGTGGTCGCCATCGAGTGGCCTCGTTTTGCCGATGGAGCCGACGCGGGCACGTGGCTGCCCCCGAGCCAGCAGCTGCTCCTTTCACGCCTTGCGACCGACGCGATCAGCGATGATCCGCTTGACGCTGGCTCACTGCCGCGTGCGGCCCTCGCCCTCGAAGCCAGCGGCTGGCTTCGCGCCGTCACCAGCATCAAGCGGCACCCGGGCGGGACCGTGACTGTTCGCGGGCGGTGGCGGACGTACTACGCCGTGGTTCGCGTCATCAACACCGACCACCTTGTCTCGGCTCAGGGCGAGCTGCTACCGCTTGAGTACGCGCCCGGGAAGACCGGGCTTCCGGTGATCTTCAGCGCCAGCCAGAATCCGCCGCTCAAGCCCGGCGCGGCGTGGGAGGGCGGCGACGTGCAGGCGGGGATCCGCTTGATCGCCGTGCTGGCCGGGCACGCGCCGATCATGGAGCAGGTCGTGGGCGTCGACGTGGGCCGCTACACCCGCGATCGCACGCTCTCGATTGTGACCAGCTCCGGTGCGCATGTGGTCTGGGGCACGGCTCCGGGTGACTTTGCGCCCGCCGAGGCGAGCCAAGAGCAGAAGCTCCGTCGCCTGCTTGACCTGCGCCAGAGCGCTGAGCACCGCAAGCGGATCGACGCGGGGCACACAAAGATCGATATTTCCAGCCCGCGCGGGATCATGATCGATCAGTCTTCGAGCTTCGCGGGCACGCCGGTGGGCGATCTTGGCCCGGCGAGCAAGGACGAGCCCCGGGTTGACGACCAACGGGCGGGCGGAGGGATTGGCGCGGGTCAAGGCCCGGCTGTGGTGGCGCACGTCGCGCCGAGGATCGATTGAATAAGGTGCTGATATGGAACTGTACATTGACACCGCGAACTTGGCCGAGATCAAAGAAGCCGCGAGCCTGGGCGTGCTCGACGGCGTGACCACCAACCCCAGCCTGATCGCGAAGGAAGGCGTTGACTACGGCAAGCGCCTCGCCGAGATCTGCGAGGTCGTCAAGGGCCCGGTCAGCGCCGAGGTCATCGCGCTGGACTTTGCCGGAATGATGAAGGAGGGCCTGGAGCGCTCCAAGATCGCCCCGAACATCGTCGTCAAGCTACCGTGCACTGTCGAGGGGCTGCGGGCCTGCAAGGCGATGAGCGACCAGGGCATCCGGACGAACTTGACGCTCTGCTTCCAGCCGTTGCAAGCGCTGATGGTCGCCAAGGCCGGCGCGTTCCTCGTGTCGCCGTTCATCGGTCGGCTTGACGATGTGGCCGAGGACGGCATGGTGCTGATCCAGCAGATCAGGCAGATCTTCGACAACTACGGGCTCAAGACCAAGGTGCTCGCCGCCAGCGTGCGGCACCCCAAGCACATGGTCGAGTGCGCAATGGCCGGGGCCGACGTGGCAACGGTGCCGATGAGCGTCATCAAGCAGATGATGCAGCACCCGCTGACCGACTCGGGGATCAAGAAGTTCCTCGAAGACTACAAGAAGGCCTTCGGGGGCTGACGCGTGGCGGCTGAAGAGTTGCGGCGGAAGCGTGGCGGCGGAAGCGTGGCGGTTAGAGCCTGATCGGGCTGACGCAGCGCGATAGGACGGACGCGCGCCCAGTTCGCCGGAAAGGTCGCAGGAGAGGTCGCCTGAGAGGTCGGCAGCCAGTTCGTGAGCTAAATCTCCGTCAGCACCAGCGCCGCAATCGAAGCGATGCAGGCGACCGCCACGCTGAATTTCAGCCGGGACGCCGCACGGTCGATGGGCACCGCGTCCAGCGCCGTGCCTGGTAAGGCTTTGATCCGCGCTACCCGGTGCGCGATGGAGCCGTGGCGGAACCCAAACCGCCGCGAGTCTGTCCCGTTGGCGCTGGCGACCGCCAAAAGCGCCCCGGCCATGGCGCTGCTGGCACTTACAGACAGCGTCAGTGTGCCGGCGCCGGGCGCGCCGCCGCCGGTAATCGAGTCGAGCAGCCCAACCTCTGTGAGCGCGCCCCGCGCTTGCTCGCGCTGGCTGAGCGCGCGCACAGCAAACGCGTCGGCCTGCCACTCAAAGCGCCGGCTGACAAATCCGAACGCCGCAATCGCGCACGCCACTGACGCCACGCCCGAGAGAAGCTGGAACTCAGGCCCGAGCTGCTCGAAGCGCACGCCTACGAGCAGGCCGACACCCTGGGCGGCAATCAGCGGCAGGCTTGACGCCGCAAACAGCGTTGCCGCGAGCCATGGGATGTGCCGCAGCTTGACGTGCGCCAGCTCGTGGGCCATGACCGCGAGCACCATTGGCCTAGGCAGGCGCTCGAGCAGCGCGTCAGTCAGCAGGATGTACCGGAACCGGCCCAGCACGCCGAGCACCGCGCCGTTGAGCGTGGTGCCTCCGGTTTGCCAGATCAGCACCTGCGCCACGCCGACGCGCTGCTCACGCGCGAGCGCCAGCAGGTCTTCACTCAGCGGCGGCTCGACGGGCAGGCCATAGAGAAGCTCAGAGCCGGTGGATGGCGCAAGAGTCGCGTTGTGCGCACGTGTGAGCGGTGTTGTGCGCCACAGGCGGCGGATGATCGCCGGTGCGCACGCGACGACCACCAGCGCCGCGCCAACGTGTAGAGTCAGCAGCAGCCCGGGGCCGTACCCGCTGGTGGCCAGCCATCGGCCAAGGTCGGCGCCGAGTGTCAGCGTCGTGCTCAGCGGCTCGCCAACTTGAGCCCTCCGCGCGAGAGCTACGAGCCTGTCCACGCCGCGGTCGAGCGATTCGCTGATGGTCCAGAGCAGGCCCATCGGCACCAGCAGCAGCAGAAGTTGGTGGCGCGTTTGCTGCGAGACGAACCCCGCGCGCGTCGGGATCGGGTGCACCGGCAGGCCCTGCTCAACCTGGCGGAAGATCACCGCCTCGCGCAAGCGCCGCTGGATCGGGTAGCTCAGCGCCCATGTGCCGATAGTCAGCACCAGCAGCGGCGACACGGCGAGGGCTTCATCAACGACGATCAAGTCGCCCGTGACGGAGCGGACAATCGTGAGCCACCCGCCCATCAGCGTCGCGGCGCACAGGCCAAACGTGCACGTCAGCGTGGCCAGCGCGGTCAGGCGGTCAAGCGTCCGTAACGACCGCAGCGAGCCGGTCCGCCCGATGTGCCTATCGGCACGCCATGACGCCGCGAACAGCACGCCGAGCCATCCAAGGGGCAGCGCGATCGCCAGACTCAGCGTTAGCAACGGGGGCAGGGCCTGACCCAGTGACGCTGCGGCCTGCCGCGAGAGCAGGATCGAGGCGAACAGCGCAATCAGGCAGGCGTGCAGCACGGTGTGGTGTCGAGGCGTGGCGGCCTGAAGAGGCGGGCGTTGGCGGTTGGTCGAATCGTGCGGATTGAGGCGTGGGGCAAGAGGCGTGGGGTGCGAGGCGGGGTGGATGCGGTGGCCGTGGCTGCGGCTCGTGCGCACGCTCTACCGAGACGCCCTGGCTTGCAGCACGCCCAGGTCGATGTTCACGCCCGTCGGGAACAGCGCGTCAACGTTCAGCTTGCCCTCGGACACCGGCGTGAAGATCAGGCACACCCGCCCGTGTCTCGCGGCATACTCCGCGTCGCCCGGGCTCGGGCCCGCGTACCTCGCGTTGCGTACGCGCTGGGCGTGGAAGTGGTAGTGCGCCAGTGACAGCGCGCTGGCCTCGATCATCTGCTTGCTGGCCACAAATCGCAGGTCGCCCGACCGCTGCCCGCCCGCGGGCGAGAAGGCCCTGGCCGACCACGCGCCCCCGTCGCGAATCAGGATCCCCCCGTGCTCGGTCGAGGTGTCCTCCATATCGCCCTTGGCCTGCTTCCACAGCTCGTCGGCAAGGCCCTTGGTGGCCAGCGCATCGTCGATCACCAGCAGGGCTAGAAGGTCGGGCGTGCTGAGCCGTGCTTTGTTGTCGTCGAAGCGCTCGCTACCAGCGCCGGTCTCACCGAAGCCCTCGGGCTGGCGCTCGTAGCGGTCGCGCGGGCGCAGGCGTGCTTGCAGGAGTGTCTCAAGCTCAGCCCTGCTGGCGTTCAGTCGTGCGGGGCTGGTCGCCAGCGTGAACCGCGCGGGCTCAACGTGCCGCAACGCCCACCCGGATCTGAGCGTCTCGCCACGGGCCGCGACCGCCGCGAGGGCCTGCGCCCACCAGAGCTCGCCTGAGCTCTCGGCATCACCCCGCGCGGCCTGCCCCTGCTCTCGCATCGTGCTGACCCACGAGAGCTGCTCACCCGTCAATGGCAGTGCGCCCAAGTCGCTAAACGTCTGCCGCAGGTTGTCGGCGCTACTGCTCTTAGACGCAGCGCCGCCCTGGCTTGAGGCCAATTGCTGGGCCAAGGCCGCACGCTGCGAACCGTCCGCGTCGATGCGGCTCATGACCTCCCACGCGGCTTCGCGGGCCCGCTGAGCACGCTCAAGGTTTCGCCCGGTGCCGGTGGGCTCGGTGGCGAAGAGGTCAAAGGCCGCCTCGACGATCGGCTTGCCCGTCAGCGCGGCGATCGCTGTCGACTCGGCCCGCTGCGTGTCAGGGATCACCGACTGCTGACGCGCGAGCGCCCGCATGAGCGCGGGCACCAGCTCGCGCCATTGCCGCTGCGTCGCCAGCGTTGCCACGTGCGTGACCACCGGGTAGTCGGGCTCAACGGCCACCAGCAGCACAAGCATCGCCCGCGTGTCGGCGGCCTCAGTGTCCGTGGCGTCCTCGGTCAGCAGCTCGATGGCCCGGACCCGCGCGTGCTGCCCCGTCGAGGCCTGCCAGGCGATCTGCTTGATCGCCTCGCGCCGCTGCACAGGGGCCTGGCCGGGCGCGTTCCAGACGCGATCAACCAGCTCACGCTGGCCCTGAGAGTTCAGGTCTGCGGCGCGAGTGCCGGGCGTCCCGCGCTGACTCTCTCGCAGCGTGTTCGCCGCCGCGCCAGCGGTAATCTCAGTGGGCTCGCCCGCCGTTGCGTTCCTGCGATCAGACCCGCCACACGCGCAGAGCCCGGCAGTGATGGCGAGTGACATTGCCGCCAACGCAGGTGTTGTGCGGCGCATCGGCCAGAGCCGCCCGGCTCGCACAGCGGTCGGCGTCAAGGGGTGCACGATGGTCACCGGCGTGGACAACTGCGTTTCAAGGCCGCGGGGGCGTGGCATGGCCGATCGTACCGCGACGGGCAACCGCGCGCTGTCGCCACCGGCTATGCCGCCAGCTGCACCCTGTGGTCCGCCCGCTGGCTCCACGGCACCGCCACGATGTCGTACTGCTTCAGCGCATCGACAACCTCGCCCGGAATCTTCGCTTCCGAATCGTTGAGCATCGTGTACATCTGCGAGTCGGTCGCGCGGCTCTCCCGCACATCGTTCCACGCAGCGATCGCAATGAGTGCAGTGTCTTTGCCTGGCTGGTTTATGGCCTTTATCAACCGCTCCGGAGCTCTCGCCGACTTGGGCAACGCGAAATCAAACTTGTGCTGAAAGCCCTTGCCGATTAGCTGAAAGTCGGGGAACGCGTGCGCTCCGATGCTTTCCAGATAGGCCGCGACATCCTCAAGGAACAGGCTCTTGACGTGGCTCTGGGCCGTGGCGAAGAGGTCACCCACGGCGAGCATGGCCTGAATCAGCGCGTGTTTCCGCTGTGGGAAGTCGCCGTTGTGTGACACGGCGAGCAGTTCATCGCCGTCACGCTGCACGCCAAAGCCGTTGAGGACCGACGCGAGCAGCCGCTTGCGATGCTCGGAGTCAAGCGTGCAGCCGCTCTGACGAAGGTCAGAAATTACATAGCCGTCATCGGAAAGCAGCGTGCGGCCGCCCTCCTGCCGAACGTAGATCTGAATGTGGTCGTTGTGCCGGTCAAGAAACGGCGTGGTCACTTCGTACGCATCGCCGACCTGAACCTCGTAGATAGATTCCCGCAGCCAGCGGGTGTAATCGTCGATCAGTGACTTGATGCTCTTGTTCATCGGTTACTGAAACGGATGCTGAATTGTCGGCACTTCCTGCACGCCGCAATGAGTCATGAACTCACGGAGCCCAAGCACGAGGTCGGTGGTTTCCTTCAAGCCAACGATATTCGCGGGGACGGCCCAGCGGTCTTCGTAGCCTTCGACTTAGAGGTGGTAGTGCGGGCACGAAACGGTTACCCCGTTGTAAGGCGCGAGCATCGGCAGCGGCGGGTTCGTCACGGTCGGGTTGGTGTGTGGCGGACCATCGATGTCAAGCCTCGCCAAGACATCGACGACCCTGTACCGCTCCAGATACGTGCATTTGGTGAGCTTGATCCTGCCACGCCGGTTCGCGTCGATCAAAAAAGCCGTCCGACCATCCAGCGATTCGAGCGCGAACGTCATCCCCCCGCCCGCACTGGGCATGGCAAACTTTGTCCGCGCGGGCTTGGTCAGCCGCTTGGGCATTTTTCGCAGCGAGTCGGCCTCGGATTGGAGGAGGGGCGCAGACATTGACCGCGTAAGGATAACAGCCCACGGCCAGCTCAGAGGCCCGTGAGCCACACCCGGCGTATCATCCCCCATGGCCGCGGGAAAGACGACCACACTGACAACCATCGGCGGCGTGCGGGCCAGCAAGGCCGCTGCGGATGGTGCAACGACCGTGAGCCCTAGCGGTGAGCCGTCCGCGTCCAGCGTCGTGGTCGAGCGCGTTGAGCATGTGTTGAGCCTGATTCGCCCTGCCGTGCAGTCTGACGGCGGCGATCTGGAGCTGATCGAGGTCACCGGCACCGGCGTGGTCCGCATCCGCCTGCACGGGGCCTGCGTCGGCTGTCCGTCCAGCACCATCACGCTCAAGGCGGGCATCGAGCGCAACCTACGGCAGCACGTGCCAGAGGTCCGGTCGGTTGAAGCGGTTGAATGATCGATCGGTTTCTGCGGTGCCCAGAGCGATGAGCCCGCGGGCCCGGTAATGGGGCCCGGCAGTGGGGGCCAGCAGTAAAAGTTGTCTTCGCGCTCAGGCCGCGGATTGCTTGGGCATAAAGACCCGCAAGATGTTGCTGCCGGCACGCTGCGCGCTAGCTAGCGCCCGGCCCGCGGTGTCCATCACAGAGTCAAGGTTGCTAAAGCGGTCCCTTGTGGTGTTGTCCAGCGTCAGCAGCCCGGCAGAGACGGTCAATACCAGGTCGACCGCCAGCAGACCCACCGGCTTGACGCTCATCGTCGTTGCGGCGCAGTTGAGCTTGAACTGCTCGACTAGCCGCGTCGCCGCCAAGCGGTCAGCGCCGATCAGCAGCACCCCGAACTGCCCGCGTTCCAGCGCGCAGATCACTGCGTTGGCCGAGCTCACGTGCTTCTTAAGCGCGTCGGCGAAGCGGACGAGCACCTCGTTGGCGTAAGGCTCGCCCTGGCTCTCTTCCATACCCGCAAACTCGTCAATGCTCAGCAGTGCCACCGAGTAAGGCCCGCCGCCGGCGGCGAACTGCTCGATGACCGCCACTATGTTCTGGCTGAACACGACCCGACCGGCCATCCCCGCGACCGCCCCGCCAGTCCCCTCGGCACCCGCGGGCATTCCGTCGGCGGCGCTGGCCTGATCGCCGGGCGCGTCGTTGAGCGGGATTGTGATGGCCAGGAGCTGCTTGTTCGCCGTCGCCCGGACACTCTCGGGATCATTGAAGGCGGCCGTCTTGAGGTCCAGCAGCTTGGCGACCTCCTTGGCCCCAACGGTGATCTTTTTCATCAGCTCGTCGGCGCGGCCCGGGGCGATCTGGAACCACTCCTGGGCCCGCGCGTAGTACTTCTTGAGTACCAGCGCCGGCTCGGGGGTGATGAGCATGTCGGCGGCGATGTTGCCCAGTCCAACTGCGCGAGCCAGCTCGATGTAGTCTTGCGGCGCGCCCTGTGGACGCTCATGAAACTTGATGGGCATCGCCAGCTCGGGCGGAAGCTTCCAACGCCCCACCAGCATGGCCCCGACCTCGGGGTGCGAGAGCTCAAAGGCCGCCATCTCTTCTTTTACCAGCGAGCGGTGGTCGTCGCCGGCCCTCTCTAGAACCTCAACGTACTCGCCCTGCAGCGCTTCGTACAGCGCGATCATGCCCACGTCCTGCAGCAGGCCGGCCAGGAAGCACTCTTCCTCGTACCCGATCTTTGTGTCGTGCGCGATGCACTTGGCCGCCACGCCCGAGAGCAGGCAGCGCCGCCAGTACGTCGGGAAGTCAAACGCCGCCTGCGAACGACCTAGCGTGCTGACCAGCGAGAAGCCTAGCGCCAGCGTTTTGACCGCCGACAGTCCCAGCATCACGATCGCCTGGTTGATGGTCGTGCACGGCTTGCTCAGCCCGTAGAACGAGCTGTTGACCGTCTTAAGCACCTTGCTCGCCAGCCCCTGATCGTTGGAGATCACTTCGGCGATCTCACGCATCGACGTGCTGGGCGAGCCGGTCAGCTCGATGACCCGCATAGCCACAGCGGGGAGGCTGGGGAGCCTCTCGCAGCGGAGCACGCGTTCAAGCACTTCTGGGTTCATGAGCTGGGCCGTTGCCTAATGGCCCAGAGGTATGGATCGTCGCGTCAGTCGCGGTACTTCACCCGACCCGCCAACTTCCTGCGCCAGGAACCACCAAGTTGGGCAGCAGGGTTCGGAGGCTGCTCGGGGCAGACCCCAGCAAATGGCAGATATAGGACGCAAGGAAGGCGTTTGCGCGGTCGATGTCTCGTCCTTGAACGCCCGAGAACGAAACCTGCATCGAGTCAGGATGGGCCACGGCGCGGATCGCCTCGATGGTCGCGGCCCGGACCGGCCACAAATCTGTGCTGCCCCGCGGCCGGCCAGCCCCCACGCCTTCGACGAGCTCGCCAAGCTCTGGTGAGAACGCCAGCACCAAGCCCGCTTTGGGGCCCTCGGGTGCCCCGCGCGGCGCCGCATCCAACCCCGGCCTAAACCCGCACCACAGCAGCAGTTGGTGCTGAAACCGCAGCAGCGCCAGCGGGAGACTTCCAGGGTCGCTCAGGGCCCGCAGCAGCACCAGCAGCGCGTCAAACAGCTCTGGGTGGGCGTCGTGGTCATGCACCATCCGCTGCACGCATTCGGCGGCGTACGCACCGGCGTAGTAAACCTCCAGGTGCGTGCGCAGCGCGGGAAAGGTCTCCTGCAGGTCCCATTCGACCAGCAGGTGTAAGTCGGTCTCGGTTTTGAGGATGAAAGTGGCCTCGCCCCGGGTCAAAAGCTCTACTCCACCCGAGTAAGGGGTGCCGGGGCGCCTGCTGCCTTTGGCCAGGGCGCGGAGGATGCCGTGGGTGCGTGTGAACAGCGCCAGGGTTTGGCTGGTCTCAGACCAATCCCAGTGACGGAGGCAGACCGCCTGATCGCTGGTGCGCGACACGCGTTGAGCGTAGCGTTGGCGATGCACCTGAGCCTTCTGGACCGCGTGATTGAGCGGAGTGAGACGCACATCGTGACGGTCAAGGGCGTGTCGAGCGCCGAAGAGTATCTGCAGGACCACTTCCCTGATTTTCCGGTGCTGCCGGGGGTCTTTATGATCGAGGCAATGGTCGCTGCGGCCCGCGAGCTGGTGGGCGAGCCGCGCCTGGTGCTCGGCTCGGTCCGGGCGGTCAAGTACGGGCGGTTTGTCCGCCCTGGCGAGACCCTCGTGGTTCGGGTTTCGCTGCTGAAGCGCGACGGGGCCAGCGTTGAGTTCAAGGGCGAGGCGGGCGTGCGCGGGGCCAATGGCGCGATGATCGAGGGGGCCACGGCGGTCTCGGGACGCTTCGTCTTGCGCCCGCTGACGGTGTGATCTGGCGACAAACGCGGGCAAGGCTGACTTGGTGTCTAGTGACGGCTAACATGGGCGCGGCTACGCCTCCCGGGGGCGTATCCAGGCGGGATCCCTCTCCGACCACGAGGGTGATTCCCAGGTTTGCCCGGCACCCACCCCCCAGCACGGTCGGAAGAGCACACATGACGCGCGATGAGATCTTGGGCAAGGTTCGGCAGGTGTTGGTCGATGCGCTCGCGGTTGACGACGACGAGGTGACGCCCACGGCGTCTCTGGTGCGTGACCTGGGCGCTGAGTCGATCGACTTTCTCGACATCGTCTTCCAGCTTGAGCAGGCCTTTGGGTTCAAGATCGCCAAGGGCGAGCTGTTCCCCGAGGGCGTCGGCCAGAACCCTCAGTTTGTGCAAGAGGGCAAGGTGACGTCCGAGGGGATTGCGACGCTGAAGCAGCGGTTGCCGCACGTTGACTTCGCGGACTTTGAGAAGGACCCGAAGGTTGGCAAGGTTGCGGAGCTGTTTACGGTGGACACGCTGGTGAACTTCGTCTCGATGAAGCTCGACAAGTAGCGCTGCTGCGAGGTACGCTCGGCCATGCGGTGGATGTGGATCGACAGGGTGGTTGAGCTGGTGCCCAAGCACAAGCTTGTGGCGGTCAAGAACGTTTCGCTGGCTGAGGATCACTTGCACCAGCACTTCGCGGCTGACGCGGCGCGGGGCCTGGCGGCGCTGCCGGTGATGCCCGCGTGCTTGATCATCGAGGGGATGGCGCAGACCGCGGGTGTGCTGGTGGGGCACGCCGAGGGCTTCGCGTACAACGTGGTGCTGGCGAAGATCAACCGGGCAGAGCTAACGCGCGAGGCGACGCCGGGGTGCACGCTTCGGTACACGGCGGTGATCGAGCGGATGGACGAGCTTGGCGCGTCGGTGAAGGGGAGCGTTGACCTTCTTGACCACGCCCGCGCGCACCGCGAGGGCGCAGGGTGGGAGCCGGTGGGGACCATCGAGCTGATGTTCAGCCACCTGGACAACAGCCAGGGCGGGGCTGGGCGGGCCGGTGAAGACTTCCCGGCCCACAACTTTGTCTTTGGCGAGGGCTTCAAGACGCTGCTGCGATCCAGCGGCTTTTGAGCCAGCAACGACCGGCCTTAGCGCGAAGGCCTAGTGTGCGTGCATGGCCCGATTGATGCCCGTTCCGGACGACCTTGCTCCCGTGCAGACGGTGCTGGCGGGTGCGATGCAGCGTGTGGAAGCTGAGGTGGCGCGGGCCTTGGCCAGTGACCTGCCGCCGGTATCTCGCCTGGCCGAGCATGTTGGTCGGTACCACGGCAAGATGGTCCGGCCCATGCTGGTGGCGCTGTTTGGTTTGGCGCGTGGGGGGCAGCCTGGCGGGGGCCAGCTTGGCGGGGGCCAGGCGGCGGTGCCGCTGGAAGTTTCAGGCGGGCTCGTCACGTTGGGCGCGGTAGTTGAGATGGTCCACTTGGCCACGCTGGTACACGACGATGTGCTGGACGAGGCCGACGAGCGGCGAAGGACGGTGACGGTGAATCGGCTGGTCGGCAACGAGGCCGCGGTGATGCTGGGCGACTATCTCTTTAGTGCCGCGTATCGGCTTTGTGGCGAGCTTGGTGATCCGCACGCGACGGTGCGGATCGGCCAGACCGGCATGACGCTGTGCGCCGGCGAGCTGTTGCAGCTGCACAACCGGGGTAATTTCTCGCTGGACGAGGCGACCTACTTCACGTTGGTTGACCGCAAGACCGCCAGCCTCATCAGCGTCTCGTGTGAGCTTGGTGCGCTGGCCGGGGGCGCGAGCCCGGCGCAGGTTGCGGCGGCAGCGCGGTTTGGCTCTTTGGTTGGCGCGGCGTTCCAGGTTC
>Ga0105048_10010765_pt1 | contig 14474 bp, 13 predicted proteins | sample MAT05_FD_78382 | JGI IMG/M metagenome (GOLD analysis project Ga0105048, IMG submission 78382) | Freshwater microbial communities from Lake Fryxell liftoff mats and glacier meltwater in Antarctica - MAT-05 | ecosystem: Environmental > Aquatic > Freshwater > Ice > Liftoff microbial mat | place...
AAGGTCAATGAGTTCATCGATAACGTGAATGGCACGATGCTGACCAAGCCATTCCACGTGGATGACGTGCTCGATCTCATCGCTTTCATCCAGGTGCGCGTGCATCTCCTCGCGGCCTAGAACGCCCGCCCACTCCCGTGGCTCCCCCCCTCCGAGTTTTGATCGCCGACGATGATCGCGATCTCGCGGAAACGCTGGCCGCCTACGTGATCGAGTGTGGCCACGAACCGGTCGCCACGATCACCGGAGGCGGGCTGGAGGTCATCCGCCGCTACGGACAATATCTCCCCGACGTGGTGCTGCTGGACATCATGATGCCGCGCTTCAATGGCCTCACCGTCTGCCACGCGCTGATCAGCCGCGACCCGGAGGCAAAGATCGTCTTCATCTCGGGCAAGGTGGACGGGGCGCATCCCTTCGTCACCGGAGCGGGCGCAGTGGCCTGCCTCGGCAAGCCGATCAATCTCGACGCCTTGCGCGACGTGCTGAACCGGCTCATCCCCCAGCCTGCCGCGACCGCATAGGCCGGCGCTTACTTCGCGGCGCGGACCCGCTCCTTTTTCGTCTCGGCGTCCTCGTTCAGCCGCCGGATCTCCCGCCCGAGCTGCTGCTCGATCAGCGCGATTTCGTCGTATTTCCCCTGCGCCGAGACCTCGGCGATCTTGTCCTTCAGAAAGAGCTCCTGCTCGGCGACTTTCGCTTTGCAGGCGACTTCGATCTCGGCGATCTCGGTCTTCTGGGCATCGGTGAGCTGGGCGGAGGGCGACTGTTTTTCCAGCCGCTCCATAGCGAGTTCGTAGGCGGATTTCATAGGGAAGTTAAAGGTTGAGGTGTGAGCGGAGCGAGATGTCGGTTGGTTCGGCGGTGACAAGTGAGGGAGGAAAGGCGATAGGACGCGCCCATGCGGCACTTCTCGCCGTTTCGCACCGAATCCTCAACCCTCAACTATCTCCGCGTGATCCAACTCCTCAGTACTGACTTCGACGGCACGCTCGTGGAGCACGGCGGCGATCCGGCCGTGAGCCCGGCGCTTTTCACCGCGATCGCCGAGGTGCAGCGGCGTGGCGGCCTGTGGGCGGTGAATACCGGGCGCGAGTTGCATCACATCGTGGAAGGGCTCGCGGAATTCGGCTTCCCGGTGGAGCCGGACTACGTGCTCACCGCCGAGCGCGAAGTCTTTCATCGCGGCCCGACCGGACAATGGCAGGACTACGGCGACTGGAACCAACGCTGCGTCGCCGCGCATGACGAGCTTTTCAATGTCGCGGGCAAGCTGCTCCGGGACATTGAGGTATTCCTCAAGACCATCCCCGGCACTGAACGCATCTCGATGGGCGGGCGGGTCGTCGGCTTGGTGACCGTGACCGAGGAGGACATGGACCGCGTCTGCGCCTTCCTCGAGCGCGAGCGCGCGCAGGTGCCTGGCTTCCACTACATGCGCAACACCGTCTATCTGCGCTTTTGCCATGAGGACTACAGTAAAGGCACCGCGCTCGGCGAACTCGCGCGCCTGCTCGGCCTGACCCGCGAAGAGATTTTCGCCACCGGCGACCACTTCAACGATCTGCCGATGCTCGACGGCCGTTATGCAAAATGGGTGGCCTGCCCGGGCAACGCCGTGGAAGCCGTGCGACAGGTGGTGCGCAGCGCTGGCGGCTATCTCGCCAAGGGCGCGTGCAGCCTCGGCGTGGTCGAAGCGCTGCGGCATTTCGGAGCAGTTGAGAGTTGAGTCACGGGAGCAGAACGGCGAAAAATCCCGCCTCGCTTCCGCTCGATACCCCACCCGCAACTCCCACTCCCCTCACCCTGAAGCAGCGCCTCCTCCATCAAGTCGGCCGCAGTGCCCGGCTCCGGGTTCTCAATGATCTCAAGCGCACCCAAGGCCTGTGCGTCGCCGATCTCGCCGCACGCATGGGCATGAGCTACATGGGCGTGAAGAGCATCTGCCTCGATCTGCACAAGCGCGGTCTGCTCGATACCTGGCGCAGCCCGCAGAAAGTCGGCCGTCCCCTGCTCCTCTACCGGCTCACCCAGCGCGCACACGATCTCTTCCCCACGGCGAGTAATGCGATCACCCTCCAGATCCTCGAGGGTGCGCAAAAGCTCTACGGCCCCACCGCCGCCGAAAAACTGCTGCTCATCCTTTTCCAGCGCCAGACTGAGCACTACGCCAGCCGCGTGAAGGGCGACACTCTGCCGGAGCGCGCAAAGTGGCTCGCCCGGCTCCGCGATCACGATGGTTACATGAGCGATCTCGAGCCAGTGGAAGCCCCGGGCGCGCTGCGCATCGTCGAGCACCACTCCCCCATCCTCGATCTCCTCCGCGCCTACCCGCTCGTCGCCAAGCTGGAGACGGACATGTTCCAGCGCCTGCTCGGCACCAGCGTGTGCCGGGAAGAGATCACGGCATCCGCGCTCTATCGGGTCACTTTCTCCATCGGCGGCTGAGGATTGCCGCCAAATGTTTGCCGAATCCGAACCTGCCCGATACAAGGGCGCGAGATGAGTTTTGCTCCCCACGATTATCTCGACCTAAATCACACCGAACACCGGATGCTCTTTGAGAATGCCGTCAACGTCTGGGACGCACTCAAACAGATCACCAGCTACCTACAGTTTCGCCTCAAGCCGGCCATCCACGGGCGCCAGATCGGCAAGCCCTTCATCAGCGGCGCTGTCTTCATCGGCAAGGGCACCGTGATCGAGCAGGGCGCGATGATCAAAGGCCCGGCCTGGATCGGGGAAGGCTGCGAAATCCGCAACGGCTGCTACATCCGCGAGAACGTCATCGTCGGCTCCGGTTGCGTGCTGGGTAACTCGACCGAGCTGAAAAACTCGATCGTCTTCGACGAAGCGCAGATGCCCCATTTCAACTACGTGGGCGACTCCATCATCGGCTACCGCGGACACCTCGGCGCGGGCGTCATTCTCTCGAATGTGAAGCTCGACCACGGCGAAATCACCGTCTCCATCCCGGAAGGCCTGGTCCCGACGGGCTTGAAAAAATTTGGCGCCATCGTCGGCGACCGTGCCGAAATCGGCTGCAACTCCGTGATCAACCCCGGGTCCATCATCGGCCGCGACAGTATCATCTACCCCGGCACCGTCTGGCGCGGCGTCGTACCCGCGCGCAGCATCGTGAAGACCAGGCAGGAGCACGAAGTCATCGCCCGCCGCGATTAGACCCCCTCCCGATTCGCATCCCTCAACTCGCGCCTTGCGCTCCCGCGGGCGCTTTGCAACCTTCCCCACCCCTATGGCCAGCCCCACCGAAACGCCTGCAACCACACCGCCGCCCGCGGAAGAATTCGACCCGCTCGTTTTCTGGGTGCAACACAAGCAGAAGGTCGTTGCCATTACCGCCCTCCTCATCGTTGCCGCCGCCGTCTATTTCGCCTCCGAGTTTCTCCATACGCAAAAACTCAGCGCCTCCGCCCGGGCGCTCGCCTCAGCCACCGACGAGGCATCCCTGCGTAAAGTCGCCGCCGAGTATCCCGGGACGGTGGTCGCAGGGGACGCCCAACTGCTCCTCGCCGCGGAACTCCGCAAAGCCGGAAAACTCGACGAGGCGGTAACCACGCTCCGCGCTTTCATCGACAAGAACCCAGCGCACCCCCTGATCAGCGGCGCCTTGACGAGCCTCGCGGCGACGCAGGAATTGCAGGGTAAGATCGACGAGGCCCTGAGCACCTACCAGCGGGTTTCCACTTCCTACTCGACCAGCTTCAGCGCACCAGTCGCGCTGCTCGGCCAGGCCCGCATCTTCAAGCAGAAGAACAAGCCGGAGGACGCCCGGCGGATTTTTGATCAGGTCATCAACCAGTTCCCGGACACTCTCTTCTCCTCGCAAGCCAGTCGCGAGAATCAGCAACTGAAGAAGTAACGGCCGGGCGGAATCTCCGCCCGATCTCGCGCCTCGCGGTGCGGCCAGATTCCTTGGACGACCCGCCAAGCCGGAGCGATCGGAGTCAGTTCACCGAACCGCGGTGTCAGGCCGTGGCAAAATCACCGTCCCCGAAGAGCCCTTGCTGCCGTGGTACCGCGCCCGGCGCCCCACCGGGCTGATTGGGATCCCCCTGACCGATAAAGAGTTCGCCGCTAAAGACGCCGCCCTTTTCGACGGAAATCGATCGCGCATAGACGGAGCCTTCGAGATAACCGCCCTTGTTGATCACCACGGCGGTTTCGCACACAATCCGCGCGGAGATCTTGCCATTGATCTCGATGCTGTGCGCCTTGATCACCCGCACACAGTCCACGTCGCATTTTTTCTCGATCACGAGTTCGTGCGCCTCGATGCCGCCCATCACCTTTCCCTGGACCCGGAGGCGCACCAAGCCGTTGCAGACCAGGGAGCCGCGCAGTTTTCCTTCGATAATCGCGGAACCGCAGGCCGCCTTGGCACTGGTGAGTTCGCCTTTCGAAGTGAGATGGATTTCACCCTGGGTTTGAATACTTCGCCCAAACGGACCGGAAATCTTTAAGTCCCGCAGGTCGATGTAGGATCCGCAGCTCGGGCAGAGGCTGGACTGCGCCGCGGAACTAACTTCCTGTTTGTGTCCGCAGCTAAAACACCGGACTTTCCGAACCTTCTCGCCGGAGACCAGCTTGGAGAGCTTGTCAAAAATGGATGGCCCCCGAACCATCTCGACCTCTTTGCTGAGAGGTTTCTCGACGTTGTAGTGCTGGCCGCACTTTCGGCAGAAAGTGGATTTTGCATAAGAAGACTCAAGCTGGCTGAACCCGCAATGCGGGCAGTCAGCACTGATCTTCTCAGGCTGCCGCGGAGGAGGTGTGGCCACGCCGGGCCGAGCTTATCGGGCGCCGGCTGCCTGCTTCTGGGGCTCACCCTGCTGGGGAGGCCGTGCCGGCTCAGACTGCTTGAGGGCGACCTTATTGGGTGTGACCTCGGATTTGCCGACGAAGGTCGCACCTTCCTCGATCACGAGGCGGGCTGCCTTCAGGTCGCCCTGGAGAACGGCGCGGGCCTTGAGTTCGCAGCGCTCGTCCACCGTGATGTTGCCATGCACCTTGCCGAAAACCGTGACCGACTTGGTCTTGATCTCGCCGCGAATCTCCGCGTTTTCCCCCACCGTCAGCACGCCGGCCGAGGTGATTTCGCCTTCGACCTTGCCGTCGATGATGAGTTCGTTCGTAAACTTGATTGAACCTTTGATTTCGACGTCTGCGGAGAGGACGTTCTTGCCGGAAATGGGATCTGCCATGGTGGTGGTAAAGTTGGGCGCGATGACCGTGCCCGTCTGAGTGGTTGGAGCGTTAGTGGGTTGCGACCCAGCAGTCTTTGGATCGCTGGGAAGGATTTTGTTGAACACTATCAGCAGTAATCTGCGTCCGCTCCCGTGGTGTCAAGAGTTTGGTCTGCGAACTTCACGTTTCGGCCAGTTCCTCCGCGGGGTAGGTCCAGATCTCGCTCAGCGTGGGATGGTAATGCGGAATCCGCGCGAGGTCCCCGGCCGTGGCGTGAAAATGCATCGCGACCACGATCTCGTGGATCAATTCGCCCGCCTCCGGGCCGACGCAGGATGCGCCGAGGATGCGCCGGGTTTTTCCGTCGGCGATGAGTTTGACGAAGCCGTGGGTTTCTCCCCGAACCATGGACTTTCCATGATCGGCAAAGCCGTACTTTGCCGTGAGAATCCCCGGCTCGATCTGCCGCGCCTCACGCTCGGTGAGGCCGACGGCGGCGACTTGAGGATGCGTGAAAACGGCGAACAGGGCGAGGCGGTAGTCCATCGATTCGGCAGGGGTGTCGAGCCGCCCGAGCAGGCGGGCCGCATTGCGGGCGGCTACTTCGGCCTGCTGGATCGCGATGTGGACCACTTCGTAGGGGCCGCACACGTCGCCCGCGGCGAAGAGATGCGCAGCGCCGCAGCGCTGCTGGGCGTCCGCGACGAGGGCGCAGTTTTCGATCGTGGCTCCCGCACGGTCGAGCGCGAGGCCTTCGAGGTTTGGCTGCCGGCCGAGGGCGTAGATGATTTCCTCCGCGGCCACGCTGCGCTCCGTGCCGCCGTGGGTGAAGTGAATGCGTTTCCCAGTGCCATCCCGCTCGGCACGAAGGAGCGCGGTGCTTCGAAAAATTTCGATCCCGCGCGCCTCGAGCGCTTCCGTGACCGCGGTCGCAACGTCTTCATCGACCTCCTTCAGCACCTGCCCGCCGCGCTGGATCACGGTGACCCGCGAACCGACGCCGTGGTAGAAGCTCGCCAGTTCCAGCCCGATCGCCCCGCCCCCGAGGACGATGACCGACTCGGGGATGCGCTCCTGATCGAGCACGTCGTCGCTGGTCCACACCCCGGTTTCCTGTAGTCCCGGCAGGTCGCGCCACTGGATGCGGGAGCCGGTGGCGATGAGGAAAGTGCGCGAGGTGACGCGCCGCAGTCCTCCATCGAGGAGAGGCACTTCCAGCGTGTGTGGATCGACGAAGGTCGCGGTGCCGCGGATGAATTCGAATGGACCATTTTCGAGCTGGCCACGCCGGTAGTCCGCAAATTCACCGATGAGCCGCCGCTTCCGGGCGCGGATCGCGGCGCCATCCGGGCCGAAGTATTCCGCCCGCAGGCCAAACTCCCCGGCCGCGCGGATCGCCTCGGCGCGATGCCCGCTCTCGAGCAGTGTCTTGCTCGGCATGCAGCCGCGCAGGATGCAGAGACCGCCTACTTCGCGCGCTCCGTCGATCACCGCGGTCTTCAGATCGAGCCGGGCAGCGGTGGAAGCGGCCGCGTAGCCCGCGCTCCCGCCACCGATGACGATGAAATCAAAATCGAACGTGTTCATTGAGCAGGCGATGCAGGCTTCACGGAAAAGAGTTTGTAGAATTGATTGGTCGAGACACAGGAGAAAGCGGTGGTGCCAAGTTGCGCGGCCTCGGCCTGATCCGCCAGCGCCGCGAGCTGAGCTCGAGCCTCGGGAGAAGCAGCGCGGAGGTCATCGAGGCGGACACGCTCGCGTGGCTCGGCGATCTCGTGGAGGCGGGCAAAGAAGCTCGGCTGGGCGATGGACGGCGCTCCGAGGAGCACGCGAGAGGTGTCCGTGAGATGCTCGGCATCGTCGGTGACGATCCATTTCACGCCGAGAGTGGCGGCGATCTGCTCGGCCTCGGCCGCATCGGGAGCGAGAAAAAAACGGGCGCTGGCCACGATGCCCGGGAGACTTTCGTGCGAGCTGCCCGCCACGCCAGGCTGGCCGCTCCAGTAGGCGAGTGGCGGCGAGAGCCACCAGGGAGCGAGGAAGGGCCGGCGGTCCGCGGCGCGCATGATTTCGGCGACTTCGCGCAGGCGGACGCGTTCGATTCGGATGACGGCGAGCTGCTTTTCGAGGTCTTTTTCCGGATGATTCTCGGGAAAGAGCTTTTCGTCCCAATCCCAAGCCAACGGCGCGAGCGCGAGCAGGAAGACCGGCCAGACGATCCACGCGCGGCGGGTAAGGGTAAAGAGGGACGGGAGCGAGAGGGCATAGGTGAGCGCGAGGAAATAACCCCAGCGGAGTTGCCAGACCGTGAGGGCAAAAGCGGCGAGCAGCAGCACCCCGGCGAGCCCGGCGGGCGCCGCGGATTCCCCCCGCCGGCGGGCCAGAAACATCGCGGCGGCGAGGCCCGCGGGAGCCACGAGAATCCCGGCGCCGAGCCAGCGGTAGAGCAGCGGGGCGCGAGGGTCGAGGTGGGCGAGTTCGCCGATGGTTTGCTGCCACCGATCGAATGAGGCGCGCAGCGCGGCATCGGGCCAGGCGATGCGCCAGCCATCGATAAGGAGCGCCACGGCGAGCAGCGCGGCGAAGGCGAACCAGCCAGGGCGCAGTTCCGGCGCAGTGAAACGCCGGCGATTTGCGACCAGCGAAAACGCCACGACGACGCCGAGCAAAACCAGCGGCTCGTAAAGCGAGGTCCACACGGCCACGGCCCACGCCATGCTAGCGACCGTGCCCCAACGGCTCGAAGGCCGGTTGGCCAGCGCCAGTTCTGCGATGAGCGCGACGGCGAGCAGGGGGATGAGCAGCGCCTGATGATCGGGCCGGCCGAGGACCGTCCCGTGGACCAGAATCGGCGAAATCGCGCAGAAGACGGCCGGCGCGGCCCAACCGCTCCACCGCAAGCGCAATCCCGCCAGCGCGAGCAGCGCGCAAGTCACGGCGCCGAGCACGGGGCCGACCAGTGCTCCCGCCAGGTCCGCCGTCTGCGGCCGCAGCACGCTCGTGCGCCCCCGGTCCAAGATCGAGAATCCAGCATCGAGGATCCCCTTCCCCGCGAGGATCAGCCAATCCATCGGGGCGGTGGTGTGCGGCGTGGTGCCCGCGGGCCAGTTTTCGAAAGCGTGATGCCGGACGACCCCGCCGTGGCCATCGGCGATGCGCTGGACGCGGGTCATCCGCGAGTAGCAATCCGCATCGGTAAAGTAAATCCGGCCATCCACAAAAACGTCGCGCGTGTTCCACAGCCGGGCGGTGAAGCCGAGCAGGCAAATCACGAGCACGGTGAGGACCTGCAGGGCGCGTTTCACAGCCCGAATTTCTCCCGCAACCGAACGAGGCTGTCCAACAATATATTGGGGTCGCGTTTTTGGAGCACCCCAAGATTTTGTGTAAACAGGCCGCCAGCGCCTCAAAATAGCCCTTGTGGGCAGCTACCCACACCCCCTACTATTCGCCCACAGTTTTTTGACTCCGAAAATCATGGCCGACCTCGACCCCCTCAACCTGCCGAAAAGCGAGACCGCTTCGCACAAATCCGAATACAATGCGGACGATCTGAGTTCACTGAAAGGGCTCGAGGCGGTGCGCAAAAAACCGGGCATGTACATCGGCGGGACCGACGAGCGCGCGCTGCATCATTGCGTGAGCGAGGTGCTGGATAATTCGGTGGACGAATTCCTCGCCGGGCATTGCACGCACATCGACGTGACGATCCACAGCGATGGATCGATTTCCATCCGCGACAATGGGCGCGGCATCCCGGTGGACATTAACAAGGAGGAAGGCATCCCCGGCGTGGAACTCGTGCTCACGCGGCTGCACTCCGGCGGAAAGTATGGGCAGGGCAACTACGAATACTCGGGCGGCACGCACGGCGTGGGCGCGAAGTGCGTCAACGCGGTGTCGGAGTGGTTCAAGGTGGAAGTGACGCGCGACGGGAAGATTCACGCGATGTCCTTCGAGCGCGGCGTAACGAAGCAAGAGCTCCACGTGATCGCCGAGGTGCAGAACAAGCGGCACACGGGCACGCTGATTACTTTTAAACCGGACGCGGAGATTTTCCTCGAGACGACGGAATACAAAGCCGAGCGGATCATTACCCGCCTCAACGACCTGGCCTACATCAACCCGCCGCTTTCGTTCACGTTCATCGACGAGCGAACGGAGAACGCGCGCACGGTGCAGATTCAGCATGCGCGCGGTGTGGAGGATTTCGTGGCGCGGCTGACGGAGAACAAAACGATGGTGCATCCCAGACCGATCATGATCAAAGGGACGCGCGACCGCGTGATCGTGGAGATCGGTCTGCACTACACGGATACCTATAACGAGCAGCTCCTCTGTTACACCAACGCGGTGCCCAATCCGGATGGCGGCACGCACAGCAGCGGCTTTCGCGGTTCGCTCACGCGGGCGGTGAATCAGTACGCGAAGAACAACAACCTGATCAAAGACAAGGAGCCGGCGATCACCGGCAACGATGTGCTGGAAGGACTCGCTGCGGTGGTCAGCGTGAAGCACCCGGACCCGCGCTTCGAGTCCCAAACGAAGGTGAAGCTGATCTCGCCGGAGGTGGAGAGCATCGTCGGCTCGGTGAGCTACGAAGGGCTGATGCTGCATTTTGATCAGAACCCCGGCGTGGGTAAGCGCATCATCGACAAATGCCTCACGGCCGCCCGCGCCCGCGAAGCCGCGCGTAAAGCCCGCGAGACCGTGCGCAAGGGCGCGATGACGGGCGGCGGCTTGCCCGGCAAGCTGGCGGATTGCTCGGAACGTGATCCGGCGCTGACCGAACTCTACGTGGTCGAGGGCGACTCCGCAGGAGGCTCGGCAAAGCAGGGACGCGACCGGAGGTTTCAAGCGATCCTTCCCATCAAAGGCAAGATCATCAATGTGGAGAAGGCGCGCCTCGACAAGGTGCTACAGAACACGGAAATCCAGACGCTAATCACCGCGATCGGCACGGGCATCGGTGTCGCCAGCGGCGAAGCGACTGCGAAAGAAAACGAAGGCGCCTTCAGCCTCGAGCGGCTGCGATACGGCCGGATCATCATCATGACGGATGCGGATGTGGACGGTTCGCACATTCGCACGCTGCTGCTCACCTTTTTCTACCGGCAGATGCCGGATCTGATCCGCAAGGGGCACGTCTATATCGCCTGCCCGCCGCTCTATCTCATCAAACGCAAGAAGCGGGAAGAGTACGTGGACGACGACGCCGCGCTGAACCGCATCCTCATTACCCTCGGCTCCGAAGAGGTGAAGCTGAAGAATCTCGCGGACGGCAAGGTGATCACCGCGACGCAGCTCAAGGACATCCTCGAACTGCTCGAGCGCCTGGCGAAATTCAGCGACGCGATCCGGCGGCACGGCGGCGATTTCGAGGCGTATCTTGGCGCGCGTGACTCCGGGACCGGCGCGTTCCCGGCCTTCATGGTGAAGGTGCGCGAGGGAAACACCGAGTGGGTCACTTACTTTCCAGGCGAGACCGAAGTGCGCACATTCCATGAGGAGAATCGCGATCTCGCGCTTTTCGATGATCCAACGCCCGAGCCGGGCGACGTGACGCCGGAAGGCGAAGCCGCCGCGCCGGTGGAAAAAGTCGCGCCCAAGAAAAAGGATGAGGGCGTCCGTCGCCGTGCAAAGCTGATCGAGCTGCACGAATCCGTTTCGGTCCACAAGCTGGTGGACGAACTGAACCGCAAGGGGCTCAAGGTCGAGCACTTTTCGGACAGCGATAATCCGATCTTCGAGCTCGCGGAAGGCGAAGGCGACAAAGCGATCACGCACGCGCTTTTCTCGGTGCCGGAGATCCTCGGCAAGGTCATCGAGATCGGCAAGAAAGGGCTCAGCATTCAGCGATTCAAGGGGCTGGGCGAGATGAACCCGAAGCAGCTCTACGAGACGACGATGAACCCGGACAAGCGCAAGATGTGGCGCGTGGAGCTGAACGAAGACAACGCTGTCGAGGCGGATCGGATGTTCACGATTCTGATGGGCGATGTCGTCGAACCACGCCGGCAGTTCATAGAAGACAACGCGCTGAATGCGCGCCTGGACGTGTGAGCCAAAAACCCAGCGAAGAAACCGGCGAGATGAAGAAAAAGACGAAGACTGTCTATCCGAAAAAGAAAGGCTTGCAGGATGTGACCACACGTGACTACATTAAGGGCATGAAAACAGACGAATCTTTGCGCTTAACCGATGGCGAACCCGGCGAGTCTTCGGTCGTGCGCGAGATCGCGCCCCTGCCTGGAGTCGGTTTGACCATCTCCGTTCGTGCGGCCAAGGCGCATCTCTCAGGCCTGCTCGACCAGGTCGCCGCGGGTCGCGAAGTGGTGATCACCAGCGATGGAGTTCCCAAGGCGCGGCTCGTGCCGATGGGGGGGCCAGCGCAGCGAAAAGTTTTCCAGGGAGCTGCGGCGCATTTGGAATCGATGCCGCCTTGGCGGGGCGGCCCGACCGCCGAAGAAATAGTTCGCGAAGACCGCGACGCGCGGGGTTGGTGACATGTATCTCGATACTACCGTCATTCTGAAGCTGCTCGTGCCGGAGGCCGACAGCGCGCTGTTCGATCAGCGCCTGTCCGGCCAGCCGCTCTCCACATCGGAACTCGCCTGGACCGAGGTTTTCTCGGCGCTCCTGCATAAGGAACGTGTGAAGGCAATCGGGCGAAACGATCGTCTCAACGCATGGACAACCTTCTGCGAGTGGGTGGACTCGAAGCAGATCGTCTTGCACCCGCTCAACTTTGCCGTGCTGAAAAAGGCGCGCCACGTGATGGACCGCTGCCACCCCGAAGCGCCGCTCCGGGCGCTCGATGCCATTCACACCGCGGCGTGCGACCTCTCCCAAGACTTCCCGCTTTGCACCACCGACCGCCGCATGCGCGAAGCGGCGGCCGTTCTGGGCATCCCCGTTTTCCCCGAAGCTGAAACCTCCGTTTCCAAATAACGCTCCCTCTTTCCACCCATGCCGAACCTCAACCCCAACGAAAAAGTCCTGCCAATGAATGTGGCCGAGGAGATGTCGAAGTCATTCCTCGATTACTCCATGTCGGTCATCATCAGCCGCGCGCTGCCGGATGCGCGCGACGGGCTGAAACCTTCGCAGCGCCGCATCCTCGTCACGATGAACGACCTCGGTGTGCTCCCGAATCGCAAGCACATCAAGTGCGCGAAGATCGTCGGCGACACGATGGGTAACTATCACCCGCACGGCGACCAGGCCATCTACCCCACGCTCGTGCATATGGCGCAGCCTTGGGCGATGGGGGAAATGCTCGTCGATGGTCAGGGCAACTTCGGCAGTGTGGAAGGCGATCCGCCCGCATCGATGCGGTATACCGAGGCGCGCCTGCGCCACCTCGGTGCGGCGCTGATGGACGACATGGACAAGGAGACGGTCGATTTCGTCGCGACCTACGACGAGCGCCTCATGGAGCCGACCGTGCTGCCGGCGGCGTTCCCGAATCTCCTCGTCAACGGCGGCACCGGCATCGCCGTCGGCATGGCGACAAACATCCCGCCGCACAATCTCAGCGAGTGCATCGACGGCATCTGCGCGCAGATTGATGATCCGGACATCACGCTCGACGGGCTGATGGTCCACGTGAAGGGGCCCGACTTTCCGACCGGGTGTCTGCTCCAGGGTACGGGCGGCATCCGCAGCTACTTTGAAACCGGACGCGGCGCCGTGCGCGTGCGCGGCAAGGCGGGCGTGGAGGAGCTCAAGGGCGGTCGCGAGCAAATCGTCATCGCGGAAATCCCCTACAATGTGAACCGCGCGGAACTCGTGAAGCGCATCGCGGAACTGGTCAACGACAAGGTGCTCACCGGCATCAGCGACGTGCGGGACGAGTCGGATGAAAACACCCGGGTAACCATCGAACTGAAGCGCGACGGCAACCCGAAGGTCATCCTGAACAACCTCTACAAGCACACCGCGCTCGAGTCTTCGTTCAGCGTCAACATGCTCGCGATCGATCACGGTCGGCCACGCCTGCTCGGGCTGAAAGACGCCATCGCCTGCTACATCGAACACCGCCGGGAAATCATCCTGCGCCGCACGCGATTCCTCCTCAATGCCGCCGAGGTCGAGGCTGACAAGCTGGAAGGCTACCTCATCGCGCTCGCGAATCTCGACGACTTCATCCGCATCATCCGCGACTCTCGCGACCGCGACGACGCCAAGGAAAAACTCATGGCGCTCTCGTGGACGCGCAGTGCGGTAGAGCAGCTCGGGATCCTGATCCGCTCGGAAGGCCGGCTCACTGCGGATGGCCGCTACACCTTCACCGAGAAGCAGACCGGGCACATCCTCGACCTGCGCCTCTACCAACTCACCGGCATGGAGCGGGAGAGCATCAAGGGCGAATACGACGCGCTGATCGAGACCATCAAGGACCTGCTCGATATCATCGCCCGCGAACACCGCGTGCTGACGATCATCAAAGACGAGTTGCGGGAAATTCAGAAGAAGTACGGCAGCGAGCGCCGCACGCAGATCGTCCCGGCCGAAGGCGAGATCAGCATGGAAGACCTGATCGCCAATGAAGGCGTGATCGTCACGCTCACGCACAACGGCTTCATCAAACGCACCGCCGTCTCGGCATACCGTGCGCAACGCAGGGGTGGAAAAGGCGTGATCGGCATGACTGCCCGCGAGGCGACTTCCGAGGAGGACGACGATGATTTCGTCGAGCATCTGTTCACGGCGACCACGCACGACTACCTGATGTTTTTCACCACGCGGGGCCGCTGCTACGTCGAGCGAGTTTACGAGATTCCGGAAGGCTCGCGCACCAGCAAAGGCCGGAGTATTGCCAATCTGCTGGAACTCAAGTCTGACGAAAAAATCGCTGCCACCATCCGCGTGCAGGGGCAGAAGGAGGAAGAGGATACGTGGAGCGACAAGCTGCACATTGTCTTCGCGACCCGCAGCGGCATCGTAAAGAAATCGAATCTCAACGAGTTCAAAAACATCCGGAAGGGCGGCATCATCGCCATCCAAATCGAAGAAGGCGACCGCCTCATCGATTGCAAACTCACCACGGGACTCGACGAAATCGTGCTCATCACCTACGAGGGCATGAGTATCCGTTTCAATGAAGAGGAACTCCGCGACCAGGGCCGCAACACTGTCGGAGTCTGGGGCATCCGGCCGGACAAAGGTGATTTCGTCGTCGCCGCCGCGCTCGTAAACAAGGACTCCATGCTGCTCGTCGCGGGCGAGAACGGCTTGGGCAAGCGCACCACGTTCGAGGAATA
>Ga0105048_10010766_pt1 | contig 14473 bp, 10 predicted proteins | sample MAT05_FD_78382 | JGI IMG/M metagenome (GOLD analysis project Ga0105048, IMG submission 78382) | Freshwater microbial communities from Lake Fryxell liftoff mats and glacier meltwater in Antarctica - MAT-05 | ecosystem: Environmental > Aquatic > Freshwater > Ice > Liftoff microbial mat | place...
CGTTGCCGAAGAAAATAATATTGAACTTTTGTCCATTACGCCTTCACATTTAGAAACTCTATCTACTCTACCTTTTCATCATCGAGATCCATTTGACAGAATTATTTTTGCTCAGGCTATTTCAGAAAATCTTACACTGATTTCATGCGATAAAATTGCTAAGAACTATAAAGTGAAAGTTGTTTGGTAATTGTGGCTCCATTTTAATTTAGGCTCCATTTTTGTTTTATCTGGTTTGGATAAAATTACGTAACCGACCATCAAAACAACACTTATATCAAAAACCAAAAAAAATGTATTCGAAATTTATAGTTCCATTTGCATTACTCAGTTTATCCATGATTGTATTTGGTCAATCCAAATATGGTTTTGAGATTGGTTTTGACAGTACAGCTATGAAATTCCAGTTAAAATCGAAAACAACTTTTATGGTGAATCATAATCGCGAGATACCCGATACTTCTGAGAACACGACTATCGGTTATAATGAACAAGGCTATATTTCCAGTTTACTAAATAGGTCAACAAACGTTTCGTTTTCATACAACGCCCACGGTTATCTGATAAATGAATTCGTGCATTGGGTGCGTGTACCAGTCGGTTACTCCGAAGACACGAGTTACTATACGAATATCCAAGTTCATGAAGACTTTGGTTCAGTATACAGACTCAAGGAAGATGGCTACTGCATAAGGTCTACATCAGATTATTGTTGGGGGCGCAATGATATTTTTTCGTACGACACACTTGGTCGGATTTCAGCGGTTGCTAATTGGACATACAGTTCCGACACGTCTGTTACTGTATCAAATTACATTTACAGTGAAAGCGGTTTATTGTTGAAAACAGTGTCTGACGACAATCGTTATATTATTGAGTATTTCTATACCCGAGACGGTTTAGAAACAGAACGGATTACAACGCTAGATGGCATCCTACTTCGTCGTGAGGTAAGTATCTATGAGTACTACTAATTTCGAATAAAAAAAGTATCGATTCATTTAGAAAATCTTTCTCCAGATTTTGGTCACTTAGCCGTTACTTTTAATATTCTTTCTATCAATTCTTTTTCTTCTTGCGATTCCATAACCAAAGTATTTCTGCTTTCAAAACTAATTGATAAGAACCGAATCAGCCCTTAAATAGAGGCTCCCAAGATTTCTAAATTTTTTCAAAAAAAATCATCACTTTTCCAACTCCCCAAACATTCCTATATTTATCCTATCGGCATTATGTTAAAACTGATGCAACATTCAATCTTACACATACGTCATAGACATATAAATCCTTGAAAAATGAAAAGTTTTTTTGCGTTTAACCCGATCAAAAATTCGTTTTTTTTATTCTTAATTATCTTTACTTACTCAGCAACTGCACAAGAGAATTGCAACAACGGAATAGACGATGATACAGATGGTTTAATTGATTGCCTTGATCCGGATTGTTTAACCAGTCCAGATTGTCCAGCATTTGCTTTTCCGGGCAGTTGTTTACCCATTGGATATTATCCTGATATCACAGGAACAAAGGGAGGATTCAAACCAGCTGGTTCTGTGGCTAATGTCAATATTCCAATTGTACCAGGTTCAAACCGCGTATCGTTAATCATTCAAGGTGTTTACCAAGGTGCCGCTATAAATGCTTTAACAGGAGTCAACGATTTAAATCACGCTGAAGAACGCGTAGTTTGGGGAAGAATTGAAATGGACTTAGACAATGATATTTCATCTGGATGGGTTGAATACCTTGTAAACAATCATGAATCAAGAAGATTTTCTTGGGTAGATCAACCTATGAGCCCTGCAAGTACTTCAACTTATACCACTGTTGGTTATGATTTCAACGAATTATTGGATTACAATTTTGTATTTGACCAAGTTGGTACAAATTTAGTTGTGGGTTGTACTAGAGCTGAAATTGATATTTCTTACTACGCCATTTATTATGGAAATTTTACGACGCAAAGTATGACAAGTATTGATGGTGCAAACTCATCACAATATCCTACTTATTTTGATGCTGGTAGTGCACCCGCAAGTTTAACACAAATCATCGATCTGCAACCAGCGCCAAACGACCCCGATTATATTCAGTTGAGAGCAGTTGGAATTAATCAAAATAGATATGGAAATTCAGGTGTTTTAGTAGAAGATGTGCGCGAAGAATGTATATCCATCAAATATATTCTGCTTGATTTAAATACTATGCTGGCGTCTGGTGCTATCACAGTTGGTAATGGAAATATCCCAGACATGAATACCACATTTACTTTTGAGGATTATGATGTTACAAGTGGGCAATCTATTCTGACCAACGCAACATTACTTGGCGACATTGCAGGAAACCAAACTGGGCCAAATCAAATTGCTGTTGCTGATATGACAATCGAAATAATTGGAAACCAACTGGTACTAACACGCGAAAGTGCATACGCATTAGATTACAATGAAATTTATTATGTTGAGTTTTTGAAATATTCTAATCAACCTTATTCATCAAGCTTTTTTATCACCGAAAATGCATACCAAGGAATTACAGAAATTGGCTTTGACCCAACAGGAAATAATAACGGTGTTGGTGTTAGCGGTTTTGTAGATTTTACAATTCCAAATGGCGCCAAACGTGCTTATCTAGAAGTGCGTGCAAATGGAAATGTTGCACCTGCAAACTTGGCTAGTTTTTTTGCACCTGCACCATCAAACACAACAAAAACAAACGGAAATCAAATGTATGCTTTTACCGAAGTCAATTTTGATTTGAATCAAACAACAGGTTATTATATGACTGTGACAACTGCAACACAGCAACAACTTTATGCGTGGCAAGAGGTTCCAATTAATCCGTTAGTTGATATTACAACAACTGGTATTTATGGTCAACTCCCTTCAAGTGATGAGCGGATAAATTTTGAAATTATAGCTCCCGATATTTTCCGTGTTCATTTACGCAATGATCAAATTGCGTACGAACGTATTTTGCAAATTACATTTCTTGGATCAAAAGTAAATTTAGTATATAGTTCTTTTGATCAAAACACAACAATTAGTGATGGTTGCGACAGTGCCTATTTTGATATGGAAATTTGTAATTCTGGTGGTAGTGATTTAACACAACCCGTTCCTGTTTCATTTTATTATGGAAACCCAACTACGGATCCTACGGCCGTATATTTACAAACAACAATGTACAATCTCAACATTGATCAGGGCCAATGTGAAACGTTTACTTTTGGTGTAGACATTGCATCTTTAGGTGGTGCATTAACTGGAGATATTACAGTTGTATTAAATGACAACGGAAGTTTTGGTGGAGCACCGGGAAATGTAATTCCAGCAGTATTTGCAGCTAGTGATTTATTTAATCAAGGAAATCCTGTTTTAGAGTGTGAGTTCGATTACAATGTTATTTCAGCGAACTACACTATTACTGCGCCACCGCCACCAACCATTGCATTTAATCAAAGCACGTTTACTATTTGTCCAAACGATGACGCAACAATTATTGCAGTGCCAAGCGGAACAATAGGTACAGTGACTTATGATTGGTCACCAGATCCGGGCTCAACAAATACACTAACAGTATCTCCAAATGTGTTAACATGGTATTATCTAGATGTGACCGATGAATGCAATACTGTTACAGATTCAGTTAAAGTTGAAATTGGTACAGTAAATATTTCATCAATCGTTGTTGCAGACGCAACTAATTGTCCGGGACAACCTGGAACGCCGGGTTCTATTAGTGTAAATCCCGCCGACCCTACATGGCAATATACGCTTATTGGTGGTTCACTTTCAATAGGGCCTCAAGTTTCAAATACCTTCAATAATTTACCAGGAGGTGTTATTTACTTTATTAATATTATAGATGATGCGGGTTGCGAAATTGATACTGCTGTTACAGTTGGGCTTGGCTCAAATGCTGTATCTGCAACGTTTGATGCGTCCGCTTTACAAGACGTAACTTGTTTTGGAGATCAAAATGGCGCAGCCGAAATTTTAAATGTGGCAGGAGGAATAACCCCGCCTTATAATGTAACCTGGACACACACTTCCGGTTTGTTTGATCAAACAGTTGTTGGTTTGGGTGGTGGAGACAATATCAACAATTTATTTGGAGGCAACTGGGTAGTAACTGTTACAGATGCAGAAGGTTGTGCATGGTCAACTCTCTTCAATATTTTTGAACCAACCGAATTAACCTTAGTTTTTAATTCGAATGATCCAACTTGTTATCAATTAAATGATGGCTCTGTTACTGTAAATACAACTGGAGGAAATGGAACAAATGTTTTTACCATGACAAATTCAGCAGGCACTCAATTAAATCTTTTAAACACAACTACCATTAATCAACTTGTTACTGGTTGGTATTATACAACCATTATTGATGCTGCTGGATGCTTTGTTGAAGATTCTATTTTTATTGACCAACCAGGACAACTTGACATCGATTTAACTATTAATGACCCTTTATGTTATGGTTATGTTACAGGAATGGCTGTTGTTGACGCAGTTTATAACTATACAGGCTCTTACAATAATGTTGGCTATTACTGGGCGCCAAACTTAGGTCAGCCAATTGGTTTATTTGCTGACACATTAGATGACTTGCCGGCGGGTGAGTATGTATTGACTATAAACGATCAGAATGGATGTTCAAATACGTTTGATTTTAATATTACATATCCAGACTCAATGTTTTTCACGGAGCTTGGAAGTCATGAAACATACTGCAGATTATTTGATTATCAAAGTGGCAATGGTGTCGTGTACGCAGCAGCAGCAGGTGGCACAGGAAATTTTAGCTATTTCTGGGTTAATTATGAATCAGAGGAAACCAGCACCAACTCTACTTGGGGTGGATTAGATCCCGGCCCGTATACTATTTTTATTACAGATGATAATGGTTGTGTTTTGACCGATGTGATTCAGTTAGATTCATTAAATCCGATTGCTGATTTTGAAATGACATCGCCACAATTTACATCAGATTATTTTGGAACTGCACCAGTAACAGTTCACTTTGTAAATCAATCTCTCTATTTCGCAAATCCTTACGATCCAAATGCGGACACAACTTTCTTTTGGAATTTTAATTACGATAATTCCAATTGGATTTTAAGTCAAGATTATTTTGAAACTTTTGATACAACCTTTAAGGATGGTAGTGTTTATCAAGTCTGTTTAGTTGCTCTAAATAAAAACGGTTGCACAGATACTTTATGCAAACCAGTTGTAATTTATGACCTTTTGATTTTCGAACCTATCAATGTTTTTACACCAGATGGAGATGGAATAAATGATGATTTTACATTTGATTTTAGAGCGTTTGCCGTTGCGGAATTCAGCTGTATTATTGTTGATAGATGGGGAATTGTAATGTATGAAATGACAAGCATTACGGACAAATGGAATGGTACCGACAAGAGCGGAAGCAAATGCACGGATGGTGTTTATTTCTACACGTACCAGGGTGCCGCTGAAAACGGTGATGAATTTAAAGGACAAGGAACAATAACGTTGGCAGGAGGAAAATAAATTTTATTGTTGAAATTTGTTTTCATCAATTACGGTTTGCATAATAAAAATCCCCGCTTTGAAAAAATGCTGGGATTTTTTGACTAAATAATATCAAAGTTTTGCAATTGTAATATTGTGAAATTCTTTAGACTTCTTTAGGTTGACTAACAACAAAAAATATTCTCATAAATTGGGTTACCTTTTACAAAACTTCAGGATTAACCAATAAATCAAGCCTCATGAAAAAAATCTCAATCCCCGAACCTTGTTCTGAAAACTGGAGCCTGATGGCCCCCACTGAAAAAGGTGCTTTCTGCAATAAATGCAGTTTAGAAGTTTACGATTTTACAAAAAAAACGCCCGAAGAAATTCGCGAAACACTAACGATTAATCTTGGCAAAAGAGTTTGCGGGCATGTAAATAAAGTGCAACTGGAATTAGTAAATTCAGATTTTCATGTTTGGGAAAATCAACCCGTTCATGTTTTTCAAAGTAAATTTTTATACGCTTGCTTACTAGTTTTTGGTATGACACTTTTTACCGGTTGCGAAAATCCACCACCGCAAGATGTACAAGGGGACATGGAGCAAGTTGATGGTGGAATGACAATGGAGGAGGACACTTCAACGTGCAGTGGAAATGAAGTGTTAACTGGAGATACTGTTTATAATGATTAACCCATGGTAGGAGAAGTGGAAGCGGAAGAAACGCACGATAACAACATCAAAACAGGAATTGTTGCGATAGAAGAATAAAATTTTCTGCCACTTTTTTTGTACCTTTCAAGTTGATGAACACACCAAAAAAAATCAACGCCGAAATAGCAGCGTTTTTCAACCAACAATCTTTCGTTGATCAAACTATCACTCAAATAAATAAAGATCTTCAGGGACTTTATTTTGACGAATTCATTTTTAAAAATGAATCTAATTCAAACGAAATTATTGACCAACTTGTCGTTCTATTAAATCCCATTTTGGTGCAACTTTCAAAAGGAAGACCAGAGCAATTATCGCAATTTATATATCGTGTTGATTTAGGTGAAAAAAAATACATTGATTCAATTTCTTTTGATTTATCCTTAATGAACTTATCCTATTTGGTTATTGAAAGAGAAGCACAAAAGGTTTATCTCAGAATGAAATTTAAATAAGTTGGCTTTCCAACCGGAGGGCTATACAATATTAGGTTACGGCTAAAGTGAAACATATTGACCAAACATAATATCCTTCTAAAAATCGATATGTGTGCAGATATTTTTTAGATTTGTAGTACTAGTCGAAACTGTAGCGCAAATGGACAAATTTACTTTTATCGGAAATGGCGATGTCAATGCCATTGATGATCTTTACAATCAATATGTAAACAACCCCGAATCGGTCGATATTCAATGGGCACGTTTTTTTGAAGGTGTTGATTTCGCAAAAACGGATTTTACTTCGGGCGGAATTCCAGAGAATTTTCAAAAAGAATTTAAAATCATTAACTTGATTAATGCCTATCGTCAACGCGGCCACTTATTTACAAAAACAAATCCTGTTCGTGAACGCAGACACTACGCTCCCGATCTTTCTATTTCAAATTTTGGATTGGAAGAGAAAGATATGTCAAGCCTTTTTCAAGCAGGAAATGAAATAGGTATTGGTCCAGCAACTCTTGAAGTTATTATTTCTCATTTGAAAGAAACATATTGCCAATCAATCGGTATTGAATACTTGTATATGCGTGAGCCTGATCGCTTACAATGGTTCAGAGAAAAAATTGAATTGCAAAATCGTCCAAAATTTTCTGTTGACGATAAAAAAAGAATTTTTTCCAAAATTAATAGCGCTACAATATTTGAACAATTCTTACATAAAAAATATGTTGGCCAAAAACGTTTTTCGCTTGAAGGCGGTGAATCTCTGATTCCAAGTCTAGACACAATTATTCAAAAAGGAGCTGAGCTTGGAGTAAAAGAGATAATTGTAGGAATGGCTCATCGTGGTCGTTTGAGTACGCTCGTAAATGTTTTTGAAAAAGATTTTAAATCTGTTTTTACCGAATTTGACGGAAAACATTTTGACAGCGATGAATCATTTGACGGCGACGTAAAATATCACCTTGGTTTTTCAACGGATATTGTTGCACAAAACGGAAAAAATATTCACTTGACATTGGCTCCAAATCCTTCACATCTCGAAGCAGTTGCACCTGTTGTTGAAGGTATCTGTCGCGCTAAACTGGATCATTATTTAAAAGATGAAAAATCCATTATTCCAGTTGTCATTCACGGAGATGCTGCAATTGCAGGTCAGGGTATTGTATATGAAGTTTTACAGATGGCACAACTTGATGGATACAGATGTGGGGGAACTATTCACATCGTAGTTAACAATCAAGTTGGATTTACAACAAATTATCTTGATGCACGTTCTTCAACTTATTGTACCGATGTAGCCAAAACTACTCTCTGCCCAGTTTTCCATGTGAATGGAGACGACATTGAAGCTGTGGTTCAAACAATAAAAATTGCAGTAGAATATCGTCAGCAATTTAATCGTGATGTTTTTATTGATTTACTTGGATACCGAAAATACGGTCACAACGAAGGAGATGAACCTAAGTTTACGCAGCCTAAATTGTATAAAGCGATTGCCACTCATCCTAATCCGCGAGAAATTTATCTTCAACAATTAATGACTGAAGGTGTATTGACAAAAGAAGATGGCGATAAATTTGAAAATGATTACATCGCCAAAGTAGATAAGGCACACGAAGATTCAAAAAAATTAGAAAAAAGTGTTGTCCTAAATTTTTTAGAAGATACTTGGAAAGGATTCCGTCATGGCAGACAAGTTGATTTTGATCAGTCACCAGAAACGGCCGTTGCAAAAGCAAAACTAATTGACCTTGGAACTAAATTAGCATCACTTCCTAAAGAAAATAAATACTTCCGTAAAATTGAAAAATTGCTCGAGGATCGTCTACAAATGTTGAAAGATAATTCTCTTGATTGGGGAATGGCAGAAATGATGGCTTATGCGTCATTGCTGGTTGAAGGTCATCCTGTAAGGGTTTCTGGACAAGATGTAGAACGTGGAACATTTAGCCACCGTCACGCTGTTGTAAAAACAGAAGATGATGAAAACGAAATTATAACCTTAAATTTATTAGATAAAAAACAAGCGCCATTTACAATTTATAACTCGCTACTTTCTGAGTATGGCGTGTTGGGGTTTGAATATGGATACTCGTTGGCAACACCGCAAGGTTTAACAATTTGGGAAGCTCAGTTCGGCGATTTTTTCAACGGCGCACAAATTATGGTGGATCAATTCATCACTGCCGGCGAAGATAAATGGTGGGTACAAAGCGGTCTTGTTTTATTATTGCCTCATGGTTACGAAGGTCAAGGTGCAGAACATTCAAGCGCACGCCTAGAGAGATTCTTGCAGATGTGTGCCGATTTGAATTTTCAAGTTTGTAACACAAGTACACCTGGAAATCATTTCCATTTATTGCGTCGTCAAATTCATCGCGAATTTAGAAAACCACTTGTTGTCTTTTCACCAAAAGCATTGTTGCGCCATCCAAAAGCAGTTTCAAAAGTAGAGGATCTTGCTAAAGGAAATTTCCAAGAAGTGTTAGATGACGATACAACAAAATCAAAAATAGATACTATTGTTTTATGCTCTGGTAAATTCTATTATGAGATGAAAGATGAAGCTGAAAAAAGAGGTGTTACAAATGCCGCTTATATCAGACTTGAACAAATGTATCCACTACCAGAAAAACAACTTGAAAAAATATTGAGCGGATATAAAAATATCAAACGTCACATTTGGGCTCAAGAAGAACCAGAAAATATGGGCGCTTGGTCGTTCATGGCGCTAGCATTAAAAAAATACAATCTTGATTTTGCTGCCGGAAGACCTTCTGCTGCGCCAGCTGCAGGATCAGGTTCATTGCACAAAAAACGATTGGCCGAATTGTATGATCGTTTGTTTACAAAAATCGCAGGAAAATAATTTTATAAAATTTAAATAGAAACGGAAATGTCTGTACTAGAAATGAAAGTCCCTTCACCGGGCGAATCAATATCAGAGGTTGAAATTGCATCTTGGTTAGTAAAAGATGGTGACTGGGTTGAAAAAGATCAAGCCATTGCAGAAGTAGATTCTGACAAAGCAACGTTAGAATTACCTGCGGAAGCTGCCGGAATTATTACATTAAAAGCGGCAGAAGGTGATGCTGTAAAAGTAGGTTCTGTTGTATGTTTGATTGATACATCGGCTGCAAAACCAGCTGGTGCAGGAAATGGAACTGTTAAGAAAGTAGCAGTTGAAAAAGTAGCAGTTGCTGAAAAAATTGTTGCTGATGTGAAACCGAATCCAACTCCAGTTGAGACGAAAAAACCGGTAGAGGTTGCGTCTTATGCTGCAGGTCATCCATCTATTTCTGCTAAAAAATTAATGGAAGAGAATGGTGTTTCTAACGTAAACGGAACAGGAAAAGGTGGACGCGTAACAAAACAAGATGTTGTTGCCGCAATGGCAAATGGGTTCTCAGCTGATGCTGTTCAAGGTTGGGGCGGAACAAGAAATCAAAGCCGCGAAAAAATGTCAATGCTCCGTCGTAAAGTTGCTGAGCGATTAGTTGCCGTAAAAAACGAAACAGCGATGCTAACAACTTTTAATGAAGTTGATATGAAACCCATCATGGACCTTCGTGATAAATATAAAAAAGCATTTGCAGATTATCACCAAGTAAATTTAGGTTTCATGTCGTTCTTTACAAAAGCAGTGACAGAAGCACTGAATTTATATCCTTCAGTAAATGGACAAATTGATGACAAAGAAGTTATTTTCCACGATTATGCTGATATTGGAATTGCAGTTTCATCTCCAAAAGGATTGATGGTTCCAGTTGTTCGCAACGCTGAAAAAATGACCTTGGCAGAAATTGAAGCAGAAATAAAAAGACTTGCCCTAAAAGCAAGAGATGGAAAAATTACACCGGATGAAATGACTGGTGGAACCTTTACAATTACTAACGGTGGCGTATTTGGTTCAATGTTGTCTACTCCAATTATCAATCCTCCGCAATCTGCCATTTTAGGAATGCACAATATTGTTGAGCGACCAGTTGCGATAAATGGAAAAGTAGAAATTAGACCTATTATGTACGTAGCACTTTCTTATGATCACCGAATCATTGATGGAAAAGAATCCGTTAGTTTCTTGGTGAAAGTAAAAGAGATGCTAGAGAATCCTGAACGAATGATTTTTGGCGGTAAAGATCCAATTCAAGTTTTGTTAGGACTATAATACTGCATATAATCAACAAATAAATTTTATAAAACGAAAAATCAAATCAGAAATATGAAACTAAATTCAATTATTCTAGGTCTTATTTCTGTTGCACTTTTGGGTTCATGTTCAATGTCCAATGATGTTGTTGGTGGTGGAATTCAAAAAAGAAAATACAATGATGGTTATTATGTTTCTTTCGGGAAAAAATTTAATCACAAGGCAAATATTCAAAACGTAGAAACCACTTTATGGGATCAAGAAGTTGTTGAACCGTCAGAAATAGAAGGTGGATCACATGTGTTATTTTCGAAAAATGAAAATGCAATTACTGTTTCTGAAATTGTATTTGAACCAAAAATCGATGAAATCCATGACGATAAAAAAATTGAGTCAGAGAAGAACTCAGTAGCTAAACCTTCGGAAACAGAAGGCTCCGGAAAAAAGAAAAATCTGGAAGAAACTGGATTTATAGAACCCTCAGATAAAATAAATGGGACTTATAAAGCAAAAAATATTTCAACTGTTGTTTCTAATTCAGCTGCTGTATCTGATAGCGTTTTAATGTTGATATTATTAGTGATTCTTTGTTTCGTTTTGCCTCCATTGGCGGTTGGAATTTTTGAAGGAATTACAGTACGATTCTGGATTGATTTAATTTTATGGTTATTAGGTTGGGGAGTTGGATTTTGGCTGTTAGGTGGACTTGGAGGACTTTGTACTTTAGTTGCCGTAATTTTGGCTTTGCTGATTGTGCTGTCTGTAATTTAGTCAAACTAGTTGTGAAAATTAGAAAAAGGAATTAACCAAAATCAATTCCTTTTTTTTTGCGATTGATTGAACAGAAATTACAATTTGCTTACAACAAACTATACCTTTTCCCCGGAGCAACTTTTACCTACCCTTTCATTTCAAGATTAAAATCTCAAAGATCGAATACAATTCTAAGGTTGGCTTTCAAATCATGCTTTTGTTCCTTTGTCAATTGCCCTAATTTTTTTATCAGTCTTTTGTTATCAATTGCGCGGACTTGATCAACAAGAACGTCACTCAGTTTATTAATTTGTCCTTTCTTTAAATGAATACGTAATAATTTGATTTCCTTATTCACATTAGTTGTAATGGGACAAATTAAAGTGGATATATGAGTATCATTTAAAAGGTCGGTTTGAACAATGACAACAGGACGCGTTTTTCCCGATTCGGTTCCACCACTAGGATTTAGATTAGCCAGCCAAATATCGAATTGTTTAATCTTCATCAATTAATTTTTCATATTCTTGCAAAATTTCCATCGAATCACGACTTGTCAATTTAGATTCTTTCATCAATTGTTTTTTTAAAAGTCTGCGTTGATTATATAGATTATAAATATTCACCGCCTCATTGATGTAGCGATTTCTTGCCAATTTAAGTTTGGAAGTCAATTCCTCGGCTTCTTCAAAAATCTTGTCGTCTAATTTCAATGATAAAATTTTCATACGTTTTTTTTACAAAGGTATATCTTAAAAGTATATACTGAAAGTTTTGTGTCAAAAATAACTTGGGCACCAAAGCAATGACAGAATAATTAACAACGACTTATTAAACTTACAACAAACTATACCTCTTCCCAGGCACAACTTTTACCAACCCTTTCATTTCAAGATTAAATAAATGCATCGATAATATTCCAGCAGTCATTTCACTTTCGTAAGATAAATTATCAATGTCCACTTCTCCCTTTGCTTTGAAAATATTTACGATTTTTTCTTCATCGTCTGATAATTCGGCAAATAATTGTGTTTGAATATTGGCGATTTTTTCCTTTTGCTCCCAGCCCATTATTTTTACTAAATCATCAGCATTAGTAATAAGATGAGCTTTGTCTAATCGAATTAAATTATTGCATCCTTTTGAAAATTCTTGATCAATATTTCCGGGAAAAGCAAAAACATCTCGGTTATAATCATTCGCTAAATTTGCTGTAATAAGTGAGCCGCCCGATGGTCCGCTTTCAACTACTACCACCGCATCACAGATACCAGCAACAATTCTATTTCGTTTTGGAAAATTAGATGTATCACCAGCTGTCTTACTTAAATATTCGGTAATCAATCCACCATTCTCCAACATCATTTTTGCAGTTAATTTATGCGCCGCAGGATAAATAATATCTAGCCCCAAACCCATCACCGCTAATGTTGACAGGTCATTCGCCAATGCCGCCTTGTGCGCTTCAATGTCAATTCCAAAAGCCAAGCCACTTACAATTTGTACATCAAGCGAAGCCAAATCAGAAATTAATTGGCTCGTTAAATTTTTGCCATAAGCTGTTGCTTTTCTTGTTCCTACAATAGCCACATTCTTTTTATTGAAATTAACATTGCCCTTTGCAAATAAAACAATTGGTCCATCTTCACAAAATTTTAATTTCGCTGGATATTTTTCATCTTGATAATAATGTAAATCAATAGCATATTTGTCAAGAAAATTTAATTCTTCTTCTGCTCTTTCTAATGCCGCTTTTCGATTTAGTCCTTTAATGATATTGGTTCCAACGCCAGGAATTAATCCCAACGATTTTGCATTTTCTTTAAAAACACCTTCCAAATCACCAATATGTGAAACCATTGCTTTAGCCTTTATAGGCCCAACTCCCGTTAGCAAACTCAAGGCTATTTGATAAATTCTTTTGTCCATTATTTCAAAACTAGAGCAAATAAATTTTGGCTCCTTCGGAAATTTTGAATTGTTGATAAATAGTCTTGGGACTCTAGAGCGCTCTTGCTTAAAAATTTTCTGTCATCTGAAGCAGATGGCCATATTTGGAGACAACTGCAGCAGACTGCAATATTAAGAGCAAAAAATTGCCGTCTGTTTCAGCTGACGGTATTTTTTGTATTTTTGAGACATCAGCAGAATCAGAACAAATGTTAAGACAAACCTTAAGTCAGAAACTATTACAGAAATTGTCGCCTCAGCAAATTCAGTTAATGAAATTGTTGCAAGTGCCAACGATGGAATTGGATCAACGAATTAAGGAAGAGATGGAAGAAAATCCGGCGCTGGAAGAAGGTGCCGATGATGAAGAAAGTTATGAATCGGAAGATTACGAAGAGAACGCTGATTCAACAGAAGCCGAGCGCGAATTCGACATCAACGATTACCTGGATGACGACATGCCGCAGTACAAAACATCGGTCAATAATACTAGTCGTGATGATGAAGATAAATCGATGCCAATGTCCAGCGGATTATCTTTTCACGATGTGTTGATTTCTCAATTAGGTCTTAGAAAATTAACGCCAAAAGAAAAAACAATTGCCGAAACAATTATTGGTAATATTGATGAGGATGGCTATTTGCGACGAGAAATTGAAGCAATGGTGGATGATTTAGCTTTTACACAAAACATAATGTGTACAGAAGAAGAAATTGAAGATGTTCTTTTTTTGGTACAAGATTTTGAGCCCGCTGGAATAGGTGCTCGCAATTTGCGTGAATGTTTGCTTTTGCAATTAGAACGTCGTCATCATGGAAATATTCCTATTTATACTGCAAAAAAAATTCTGGAGAAATGTTTTGAAGAGTTTACTAAAAAACATTACGATAAAATCAAAGCAAAATTTGAAATTGAAGACGATGATCTAAAAGATGCAATTGATGAAATTGTAAAGC
>Ga0105048_10010770_pt1 | contig 14470 bp, 14 predicted proteins | sample MAT05_FD_78382 | JGI IMG/M metagenome (GOLD analysis project Ga0105048, IMG submission 78382) | Freshwater microbial communities from Lake Fryxell liftoff mats and glacier meltwater in Antarctica - MAT-05 | ecosystem: Environmental > Aquatic > Freshwater > Ice > Liftoff microbial mat | place...
CGGCCTCACGACTATGCATCGTTCCTCCTCGCGATCCTGAGCGCCTCAGCAGAAGGAACGCGGCCGAGCACAGTCCAGGGACGGCGCTCATGCCGCCACCTGCTGGGGCATGTGCGCGCGCAGGGCCGCACGCAGCTTGAACACGGCTGCTGCGTGCAACTGACTCACGCGCGATGTTGAGACGCTCAGCACTTCGCTAATCTCTTTGAGCGTCAGTTCCTCATAGTAGTACAGGTTAATGACCAGCCGGTCACGCTCTGAGAGATCCTGGATGGCCTGCACGAGCGCGGCGTAGAGGTGCTGGCGCTCCACCTGGGCGTCTACACCGGGCGTGTCGTCGTCCGCAATCTGCTCCATCAAGGATGGGCGGTCGCCGTCGCCGTCGCTCGTGGGATTGTTGAGGGACACCACCGACGTGCTCGCGTCCATCAGCGCCTGCCCGAACTCCTCGGCGTTCATGCCAAGGTGGGCGGCCACTTCGCGGTTGGTCGGCACGCGCCCGAACTGCTGGGTCAGCGCGTCAAACGCATGGTCCAGGTCGCGTGCCCGCCGCGACGCGTCGCGGGAGAGCTGCTGCAAGCTCCGGATGGCGTCGATGATGGCGCCCTTAATGCGGCGGATGGCGTACGTCTCGAACTTGACACCAACGCTCGGGTCGTACCGGTCAACGGCCTGAATCAGCCCGATGGTCCCGTAGCTGATGATATCTTCTGAGTTGAGTACCCCTGGCATGCTCACCGCCATCCGTCCAACCACGTATTTGACCAACGGGGCGTACTGCACGATCAACTGATCACGCAGGGCCGGGTCACGGGTTGCACAGAGGCGCGTCCAGAGGCCGTCGATGTCGGTGGCCTGCACTACCACGAGTTACTCCTTTCCGCCACCGCGGGCCGCCTGGGCGGGCGCGGTTGGCTGCTCGGTATCGCCGGCGGCTTCGGTGCCGGACTGGACAAGATAGTCACGCACGGCCCCGGAGCGGGCCATGGCGATGATCTGCGCGTCATTCAAGACCAGCCGCGTCTCGTCGCCGAGGATGCCGACGGCTGCCCGGCCCAGCACGGCCAGCACGACGCTGACCCCGCCGGCTTGCAACAGGCCCATCTCAGGCTCGACGCCGGCCGCCAGGCTCGTGACGTAGAGCGCCACGAAGATCAGCAGGATGGCCGGGAACAGCAGCCCGTTCAGGCGCTGCCTCAACTCGCCCGCGTTGGGCTTCTTCTCCGACGCGTCCGCCTTGCCCGACAGGTGGTTGAGGGCCGCGAGCACCTGCTCGTCGGTCGGCGCACCGGTCTCGTCGGCAGGTGCGCGCTCCAGGAGTGCGCTTGAGCCTTGCTGTTCAGCCATCACATCATCCCCCGGCGGCGGCGCTCACGCTGGATGTCGAGGGCGAAGCGGATGATCCGCTCACGCGCTTCTTTCGAGACATCCACGAAGGCGATGCCAAGTTCATGGGAAAAGTCTTCGTCGAGAGCGGTTTCGATGCGGCGCACCACCCGTGCGCGCAAGTAGAGCGGCTCGGGCAGGTTCCTCAGCGTGACCACGCGGCCACGCAGGTGGATCGGGATATCCGTGTCAGAGTCGGCGCGCGGTAGCCGAAGATCAAGCGCCAGTTCGTCGCCCGGCTCGAGCAGCAAGTCGCTACTGCCACGCAGGCCGCCCGCGCTCACGTCGTGCACGTTGAACTGCACTGATAGCTGCTCATCACCCGTATCCAGGCCCGCGTGTGTGCCAGCCAACCGCCCGTTCGGGTCTGTGCTGCCCGAGGCGACCAGCAGGCCCGTCGCCTCGGTGGACAGTGGCACGCGGACGTACTCCCGCTGCTGGATGCGCTCAACGCTGTGGATGGTCAGGCCGATCAACGGCTCCGGGGCCAGCCGCGTGAAGGCGACGCGCCCGAGTGTCTGGTAGAGCGCGTCCATGTCGCGCCAACTGTGGCAGGTAACATCCTGACCGGGCTGCACGTCCACGATTGGCTGATCCTCTGGTGCGCCTTCTACCCAGACGATGCGTGCATCGACGCGCCGGACGCTGGTGCGGAACCAGCGGCGATCATGCATCGGACCGGTGCCCACAATAACGGGCTGGCCTGCCTCGAAAGGGACGCCCGAAGCGTGCGTCATGCGTCGACTCCCGGCAGCGACACCATTTCCATTGCGACGACCTGCACGTTGGGGCTGACCTCGCTATAGGCCATCACCACCAGGCTGGACAGCGACAGTTCTGTGAAGCGCCGGACGCCCAGGCGGATGCGAGCCGGGCAGAGCAGCACGGGCTGGTAGCCCGACGATGCCATGCGCTCCATTGCCTCACGAACGGCCTTCATCAGTTGCTGCCCCTGGCCTGGCTCAAGCTGGAAGCTCGGGCCGCGCTCGGTGGCAACCATCGTGCGGGCCAGCTCGTGCTGGAGTGCAGGGGCCAGCGTCATCACGTGCAGGCGGCCGTCCTCGGCGGCGTACTGGCTGGTCGTGTGGCGGCCCAGCGACGCGCGGGCGTGCTCGGCGAGCATGTCGGGGTCTTTGGTGATGCGGGCCTGGTCGGCAATCGCCTCCAGGATCGTCACGAGGTCGCGCACGGAGACGCGCTCGCGCAGCAGGTTCTGGAGCACCCGCTGGACGTCGCCCAGGCTGAGCAGGTCCGGCACGACCTCGTTGATGAGGGCCGGGTTCTCTTCCTTGACGTGATCCAGCAGCGCCTGGACATCCTGCCGGGAGAGGATCGATGCGGCCGACGAGCGGATGACCTCGGACAGGTGCGTGGTGATGACGGATGCGGGATCGACCACGGTGTAGCCGAGCATCTCGGCGCGCTCCTGCTCGTCCGGCGTGATCCAGATGGCGGGCAGGCCAAACGCCGGCTCGATGGCGGGGATGCCGTCGATCTCCTGCTCGGCGATGCCAGGGTTCATCGCCATCAGGCGGTTGGGGCGCACTTCGCCAGTGGCGACCTGCACGCCGCGTAGCTTGATGACGTAGCTGTTCGGGTCAATCTGCGCGTTGTCGCGAACGCGGATGGTCGGCAGGATGATGCCCAGCTCCAGCGCCATCTGGCGGCGGATGACCGTCACGCGGCCCAGCAGCGTGCCGTCCTGCTCGGCGTCCGTCAGGGGGATCAGCATGTAGCCGATCTCGATCTCCATCGGGTCAACCTTGAGGAATTGGCGGACGTTCTCAGGCTCGCTGGCGCTGGCCGTGGCCTGCTGGAGTGCGCTTGCCTGCTCGGCGGCCTCGGTGGCGATGCCGGCGTTCTTGGTGCGCCGCTGGATGGCGAAGGCCAGGCCGCCCAGCGCCGTCGCCATGACGAACAGCGGGAACTTCGGCAGGCCCGGGATGATGGCCAGCATCGTCAGCACGCCGGCCACCATGTAGAGGGCGCGCGGGCTGCCGAAGACCTGGTTGCCAATGTCATGCCCCAGGTTCGAGTCTGACCCGGAGCGGGTGACGATGATGCCTGTGGCCGTCGAGATCAGCAGGGCGGGAATCTGGGAGATGAGGCCGTCGCCGACCGTCAACAGGGTGTAGTTGCCGAGGGCCGTCATCACGGGCATCCCCAGTTGGAGTACCCCGATGGTCAGGCCGCCCAGAATGTTGACGACGATGATGATGATGCCGGCGATGGCGTCACCCTTCACGAACTTGCTGGCACCGTCCATCGAGCCGTAGAAGTCCGCTTCCTGGGTGATCTCCTTGCGGCGGGCGCGGGCCGTTACCTCGTCGATGGCCCCGGCCGAGAGGTCTGCGTCAATCGCCATCTGCTTGCCTGGCATCGAGTCCAACGTGAACCGCGCGGCCACTTCTGCGACGCGCCCGGCACCATTGGTGATGACCACAAACTGAATGATGATGAGAATCAGGAAGATGACGATACCGACGACGTAGTTACCGCCGACCACGAACGCGCCGAACGCCGCGATGACCTCACCCGCATGCCCTTGCAGCAGGATCAGCCGGCTGGCGGCCACGTTCAGAGACAGACGGAACAGCGTCAGCACCAGCAGCAGCGACGGGAAGGACGAGAACTGCAACGGGTGGGTGGTGTACATCGCGACGAGCAGCACCATCAGGGCGGCTGCGACATTCACGATGATGAGCATGTCGAGGATGATCTCGGGCAGCGGGATAATCATCACGCCGAGGATGACGGCCATCACGACGGCCAGGAGCACGTCGCTCTGGCGCATGATCCGCGCGAGGCCCGCGCTGAAGCTGGACTGGCCTGCTGGGGCGGGGGCTTCCATTACCTGGGCCATGTCAGACTCCCACCCGCGCGTTGCGGCGCTTCAGCGAGTAGATGTAGGCGAGCACTTGCGCGACGCCCTGGAACAGGTCGTACGGGATCTCCTGGTCAACCTCGGCGGCTGCGAAGAGTGCCCGGGCGAGCGGCTTGTTCTCGACGATCGGCACGTTGTGCTCCCGTGCGAGTTGCTTGATGCGCTGAGCGATCAGGTCCTGGCCTTTGGCGATGACCATCGGCGCGGTCATCTCCTCGCCGCGGTACCTCAAGGCAACGGCAAAGTGGGTCGGATTGGTGACGACCACATCGGCAGTCGGCACGTTTTGCATCATGCGGGACATCGCCATGCGACGCTGGCGGCGGCGGATGGCCGCGCGGATCTCTGGCGAGCCTTCACTCTGCTTGTACTCTTCCTTCATTTCCTGCTTGGTCATCTTGGCACCGCGCAGGAACTCCCAGCGCTGGTAGCCGAAGTCGAGGGCTGCGAGCACCAGGAAGTAGCCCCCCACGGTCATCGACATGGAGTAGGCGGTGTCCACGAACAGGCCGAGCGAGCCGGCCAGGTCCGCGCCCGTGAGTGACAGGAAGATCGGGAAGCTGTCCACGTACGCGCGGTAAAGCAGGTAGCCAACGACGGTGATCTTGATGGTGTTCTTCAGGAGCTCCACCAGGATGCGGAGCGAGAACATGCGCTTGAGGCCGTCCAGCGGGTTGATGCGACTGAGGTCCGGCGTGATCGACTTGGCAGACAGCAGCAGGCCGGTCTGCCCGACGTTGGCCAGCACGCCGATGAGCGGCATGGCGATGAGCAGCGGGGCCATGATGCTGAAGAAGGCGGTGAAGGTGGTGATCGCCAGTTCCATCAGGGACGTGTCGGTCAGGTCTGGGCGGCTAAGGGCTACAAGCTGGTCCGAGACCATCACCTGGAGGTGGCCCCAGGTGGTCCCACCAAAGCCGTAGACGGTCAGGACGCCGGCCAGGATGCTGGCCGCCGACAAGACCTCGGTGCTCTTGGTGACCTTCCCCTCGTCGCGAAGGTGCTGGAGCTTACGAGGGGACGCGGCCTCTGTTCGTTCTTCGCCAGCCATGCCCTGTTCGACACCTTCCGTGAGGGTTCTGGGAGCGTTCCGGGAGCGATTCGGCCCCTCGTCATGGAGGCGGAACAACGCTTCGCTGATGCTAACGGCCGGTTCTGTCATCACAGGAGGGACGGACGCCCCGAATGCGGTAGCCAGAAGGACCGGCCGGGGCAGTACATCCGTACCCGGTTCGGTCCATGAGTCGGGCGTGTCGCGCGGCCCGCGCCGGACGCGTGCGGGCATCGTCGGGGCGCAGGCATGGTCCCGGGTCGCCCGCCGTTTGTCTGACGACATCCTGGTTCGGGCGCGCTCCTGGGGGAAGGCCGGCCAGCGTGAGCGAGTATCCTTCCAGCACGCGCATGACCCTCGGGCCGGCGGCATGCTGGATGGTCGCGGCCCGGCGGCACGTCCTGGAGGATCGTCGTCACGATGCTGAAGCAGATTCCCGATACCCTCTCGGTGAAGGTCCACGGCACCATCCCGCCGCGCCGCTTCTGGGGCTATTACACCTGGCAGGAGATCGACCAGATCGCCAAGAGCGACCCGAACGCGACGGCCGTCCTGAGCGTGGGCGCGGTCGAGCAGCACGGGCCGCACCTACCGGTCATCACCGACTCGCTGATCGGCCCAGAGATCCTGGGCGCGGCACTGGCCCGCCTGCCGGAAGAGGTCATGGTGTTGGGGCTGCCGCCGACGGTGTACGGCAAGAGCATCGAGCACGAAGAGTGGCCCGGCACCATCACCTACAGCGGCGACACGCTGCGCGCGGTGATGATGGACATTGCGAAGTCCGTGGCTCGGAGCGGCTTCGGGAAACTGGTGCTGCTGGGGAGCCACGGCGGCAACAACGGCATCATCGACGATTACTTCCGCGACCTGAAGATGGCGACCGGGTTGCGCGTCTTCAAGATCCACCTGGGGGGCATCGGCAACGTGCCGGGGCTGACCACCGCTGAGGAGGCGGCTGTGTCGATGCACGGCGGCGACAGCGAAACCTCGGCGGTGCGCTACCTCGCGCCGGAACTGGTGGCGATGGACCGCGCCGAGGGCTACCTGTACAATCTGCGCCCTGACGTGGGGTACTCCTTTAAGGGGCAGGACGCTATCGAGGCCTGGGTGTCGGCCGACCTGTCGAAGAGCGGCGCGATTGGCAACCCGCACCCGTCAGATCCAGAGAAGGGCAAAGTTGCCGTCGAATCGAAGATCGCGCGGCTGTCGCACCTGCTGGAAGCGATCTACCGCGAGCCGGCCCGCCCCATCTTCGAAGCGCCAAAGACGGCCGAGGCGACCGTCTCGTAGGGCAGGAGCAGATGCGCGGGCGGCGTGGCCGATCGGGGCCATGTCGCTCGCCTGCCCGGCTGGCGGCTACGTTCCGGCTGTCTCAAGCCTGCGGAGCATATCAGAGATAAACTGCTGAGGCGGGAGATTCCGTCGGCCGGCCAACTCGTTCACCGGCTGGACTGGTCAGGAAGTCGCCCATGCGGGCACCACGCAGACGGTAGATCGTTGCGCGGCGCGGCGACTCGTTGCCGAGCCGTCGGGCGATCTCGGGAAGATAGGCCATCAGCAGGCCGGATGCCCGTAGCGGATTGTGGCCCACGCCGGCCGTCACGACGAGCGTCAGGCGTGTCCTGGACAATGCCACCATCTCTTCCGGCAGTTCGAGCATGTCGTCGTCGTTCGTGATGAAACCATCGACATCACCGCGCGTCGCAAGCCCAATCAAGATGCGCCAGTCATCGGGTTCATCTGCAAGATGCGGGGCGATGTCCTTGAGGCCGCTCAATCGAAGTGACGGCGGCCAATCAAGGCCGTGAACGACCTGATAAGGGAAGTTGTGGTCGAGGACAAAATGCAGGGGCGAGGGCTGCACGCGCAACTACGCCGCGTGACTCAGCGATTGCTCCAGGTCGATGGACTGATCCAGTGCATCAGCCGTCACGTCCGGATACATCCGCTGAATCTGTTCAGCAGTGTACCCCTCAGTGAAGAGTGCGTAGAGGACGGCCGTGGCGATCCGCGTGTGAATGATGTGCGGCTCGCCGTGCAGCTTCCCAGGAACGATCCGCAGCAGTGGACGCGGTTCGAGCAGGTCCGGCCCATGCCGCTGATACGGCGAGATGAGAGGGAGAACGCCGGACATCGCTACTTGCCGGCTGTCGTCGGCGCGGACCACCAGATCATCAGCTTGCCGAAAGAACAACTCGCCATCTGCTGACATGACCAGATCCTGTAGCTTGTGGCGCGGAATGCCAGTACGCTCAAACTCAGCGAGGGCCGCCCGGATGCGCTGTGCAGGCACGCGCGAAACGGACGGATCGTCCTTTCGCTGTCGCAGCCAGTCGATGGCTCGCAGCGCCAGCAGATCTGCCCATGACCAGAGGTAGTCGTGCGGGCTGGGCGACATTGAAGGCCGGTAGAAGCCCGTCTGCGCCCAATGGTGAAGCGTCCGAAGCGGAACCCCCGCCAATGCAGCCGCCCGCCGTGCGGCATAGACGCCGCGCTCGCCGCCGAACACGGGGGCCACAGCGGCAGGCGCGCCTGCGGACGCGTGCAGCATGGGGCCGTCGCTGGCCGGGATGTTCGCCCTCATGTCAGGACGGTAGCATACGAACACCTATCTGTCACGCATGGACGCGGCGTCGTCGTCCGGGCAGCCCGCGATGGATTCTGCGCGGCGCTTGCCACGCCTGAAAACCGCGACGTATACTCCCTATGCGAGTTTGCCCTCGTGGCGGAATAGGTATACGCGGCAGGTTGAGGGCCTGTGTCCGGAAGGACGTGCTGGTTCGAGTCCAGTCGAGGGCACCAGGGGAAGAGGGCACGGCAACAGCAGAGCCGTTGGGTGACGCTGTGTCGGGTTCGCTTCGCCGCACATGGGCGAGTAGCTCAGTTGGCTAGAGCACCTCGCTTACACCGAGGGGGTCGCGGGTTCGAGCCCTGCCTCGCCCACTTCGCCAAGGTAGCTCAGTAGGTAGAGCATGCGACTGAAAATCGCAGTGTCAGCAGTTCGATTCTGCTCCTTGGCACCATAGGGTTCAACATGAGCGGCCCAGTCACCTGCTGACTGGGCCGCTCGTGGCGTTTAGGGCAGCGGCCGTTCGCGTCGATCTACGTCGGTGCGGCCGGCGTTCGTCTGGCCGCTGACTAGCGCGTGCGACGCACGAACGACGGGGAGATGTTTGCGATGCACCCTGGCTCCTGGCCGGCGTCGGCCTTGCTCCAGCCGCCTTTCGTGGGGGCCACCCTCCGCGCCGCCGATATCGCACGCCGCGCCGCGCTCGACAGCTACCCGCTGTTCGTTCGCTCAGGGGCCGCGCCGCCCGACCTGCTGGCCGCGCTCAGTCCGCTGGCCGGCTGGCGTGCCGCCGAGCACGCGCGCCGCCGGGTACCCGCCTACCGCGCCTTCCTGGCGCACCAGGGGTGGTCCGACGCGCCGTGGCTGCCGGCCGCCGAACGGCTGGCGCGGATGCCCGTCACCGACAAAGCGTCGTACATCCGGGCGTACAGCACCGAAGAGCGCTGCCTTGACGGGCGCATTCCCTTGCGCGGCACCCAGATCGACGAGTCGTCCGGGTCGTCCGGCATCCCCTACAACTGGGTGCGCGGGGCCGCCGAACTGCGCGACAAGCAGAGCGAGATGAGCCAGTTCGTCCGCTACACCTGTGGCAAGGTCGAGATCACCATCAACGCCTTCTCGATGGGTGCCTGGGCGACCGGCGTCAACGTGGGCGAGGCGCTCCGCATGAACGGCCTCGTCAAATCGACCGGGCCAGACGTGGAGAAGATCTTTCACACCCTGGACTTCTTCGGTCCGCGCTACCGCTACATCATCACCGCCTACCCGCCGTTCCTCAAGCACCTGGTCGACGAAGGCGAGACGCGCGGCTTCGACTGGCAAGCGTTCCGCATCCACGGCATCGTCGCGGGTGAGGGCATGAGCGAGGGACTACGGACCTATCTGGAGCGGCGGTTCCGGAGCATCTGGTCGGGGTACGGCGCGTCAGACCTCGACATCGGGGTGGCTGGCGAACTACCGATATCAGTCTGGATTCGCAAGCGCGCCGCCGAAGACCCGGCCCTCCAGCGCGCCTTGTTCGGCAACGACCCGCGCCTGCCGATGCTGTTTCAGTACAACCCGTACGACTACGCCATCGAAGCGAATGAGCAGGGCGAGTTGATTATCACCATCAACCGGCTGCCGATGCTCTCGCCGCGCATTCGCTACAACATCCACGACGCCGGCGGCGTCATCCCCTTCTCGGAGATGCTGGCCCGCCTGCGAACGTTCGGGCTGGACCCGTGCCGCGTGCTTGACCGGCCCGGGCAGCCGGTCTTCGGGCTACCCTTCCTCTACCTGTTCGGCCGCAGCGACAGCACCGTCTCGTATATGGGGGCCAACATCTACCCCGAGGACATCGAGCATGCGCTGTTCACCGACCACCAGGACGCGCGGCGGCTCGGGGCGTTCTGCCTGGAGATCGTAGACGTGGGCGAGGCCGAGCAGCGCCCGTGCGTCCACGTCGAGTTGCTCGACGGCAGCACCGAGGACGCCGACCTGTCAGCCCGACTGCGCGGCCAGATCGTGCGGCGGCTGGTGGCCGCCAACCTCGACTTCCGGGCTTCGCTGGCTGAAAGCCCACAGGCCGCCGAGATCCAGGTCCGCCTGCACCGCATCGGCACCGGCCCGTTCGCCGTCAACCAGGGGCGCATCAAGCGCAAGTACATCCTGCACACGCCCGCGAGTGCGCAGCCAGCCAGCCAGCCGCCGCAGGCAGGAGGCTAGTCCCGTGCCTGTCACCGTCCGGCCAGTCACCTCGTCGCGCGACCTCGCCGCCTGGGTCCAGTTCCCGCGCCGGCGGGTCTACCCATCGGCCAGCCCCTGGGTGCCGCCGCTTGACCGCGACCTCGTGCGGCTGCTGGACCGGCGCAAGAACCCATTCTTCCAGCAGGGTGATGCTGCGGCGCTGCTGGCGACCGACGCGGCCGGGCAGACGGTCGGGCGGGTGCTGGCGCAGATCTACCGCCCGCACAACGAGCGCCACGGCGAGCGGACCGCGTTCTTCGGCTTCTTCGAGTGCCGCGACGACCAGGAGGCGGCGACGGCGTTGATCCAGGCCGCCGCGCAGGCCGGGGCCGCCTGGGGCTGCGACACCCTGCGCGGGCCGTTCAACCTGACGGCGATGCAGGAGATGGGCGTGATGGTGGACGGCTTCGAGTACCCGCCGGCCGTGGACCAGACGTACACGCCGTCGTACTACCCCGCGCTGCTGGAGCAGGCCGGGCTGCGCCGCATCTTCCCACACACCACCTACCGCCTGGACGACGTGCGTTCGGTGGCGCTCGACGGGCTGTTGACCGAGCGCCACCGCGTCCTCAGCGTCGAGCGGCGGCTGACGATCCGACCGGCACGGATGACCCACTTCGAGCAGGAGCTTGAGATTCTGCGGCGGCTGCTGAACGAGAGCTTCGCCGAACTGGCGAACTTCGTGCCGCTGACCGCCGACGAGCTACTGTTTCAGGTCGGCACGTACCGCTCCTACCTCGACCCGAACCTACTGCTGGTGGCCGAGATGGACGGCGTGCCGCGCGGCTTCGTGCTGGCCGTCCCCGAGTTCAACCCGCTGTTGAAGCGGCTCGAGGGCAGTGTCAGCGCGCCGCACATCGTCGGGGCGCTGCCGAGCGTCGGCGGGTGGCTGTGGCAGCGCGACGCCGTGCTCATCATCCAGGGCGTCGAGCGGCGGTTGCAGGGGCAAGGCATCATGCGCGTGCTGCACCACCAGTTGCTGCACAACCTCAGAAGCCGCCGGTACCGTGCCCTCTCGGTGACCTGGATCGCAGACGAGAACGCCGCGTCGAGCAGCAGCGTGCGGGCGCTCGGGGCACGCCCGCGCCACCGCCTGACCCTGTACGAAGGCAGCATCGAAGCGCTGACCGGCGCTGGTAACGGCAACTCGTGAGCCTTGAAGCCGGGCCGCCCGCGTCCGATCCGTTCCTTGCCTCCGCCCCGGACGAGCAGGAGCGCAGCGACGAGCGGGCCAGCGCGTTCCCGGCCTGGCTGACCGGGGCGCGCGCCGCGCCGTCCGCGCACAACACGCAGCCCTGGCAGTTCACGCCGCAGGCTGACGGCCGCGTCGCGGTCGGCTGGGACGAGGGCCGCACGCTGCCGGTGGCCGACCCGACCAGCCGCGACCTGTATCTGTCGCTGGGGGCGGCCGCCGAGAGCGCCTGCCTACGTGCGACGGCGTCAGGGACACGTCTGCGCTTCGAGGCCGCGCCGCCAGGGCTGGCCGGTCCAGTCGGCTGGCTGGTGCCCGACCCCGGCACTGCGGACCCGGCGCCTGACGACCGGCTGCTTGCGGCGGCGCTGGACGCCCGGCAGACCGCACGCAGCCCACATCTTCCGCGCGCCGTTCCAGCGTCCGTGCGTGCGGCGATGGTGGCCGAAGCTGCCCGCCACGGGCGCACGCTCACCATCGTAACGGACCGCCCCAGCATCCGGCGGTTGGCATCGCTGACGGGCAAGGCGACGGCGCTCTTGTTTGCGGACGGGCCGGTGCACGCCGAGTTGTGGCGCTGGCTCCGCCTTGATCCAGGCGCGCCGGCCTACCAGCGCGACGGCCTGACTGCCGACTGTCTGGGTCTTGCTGGAACCGCCCTCTGGGTTGCCCGCCAGACGATGCCGCCCGCTCGCATGCGCTGGCTGGCGCGGCTCGGGCTGCACACGCTCCTGGCGGCAGACATGGCGCGCGTGGCCCGCCGATCAGCCGCCATCTGCCTACTCTCGACGCCGGCCACCGACCGTGCGGCATTGGTGGAGACCGGCCGCGTGCTGCAACGGCTCTGGCTGCTGGCGGCGGCGCACGGCCTGACGACCCATCCCCTCAGCGCTCTGCTGGACTGTCCGGAGACGGCCGGGGCCACGGTTGATACATTGCTCCCCCTCTCCCGCTTGCGGGAGAGGGGGCTGGGGGGTGAGGCCGGCCCGGCCATGCCGGCGGCCGTCTTCCGGCTCGGCTACAGCGGGCCAGCGCCTCGCGCGCCCCGGCTCCCACTGGCCGAACTGTGTGCGCGCGTGGGAAGCCTCCCCGCATGAGGACGACATGAGGACGACCGATTTCAGCCGCGCGCCAGCGTTCGGGCAGGCGCAGGCGCAGTTTGTCGGCGGCACGAAGTTCACCGGGCTGCGCTCGTTCCTGGGGCTGGCCCGGCGCTGGTTCCCGCTGCTGCGCCGCATGAAGGCCGCGCCGGGCTACCGGGGCCATCAGCTCTGGTACGCATTTCCGTTCACCATCGGCACCATCGCATTCTTCGCCAGCCGCGACGACCTGTTGGCATTCGCCCGCACGCCCGAACACGCGGCTATCATGCGCTGGGTGATGCGGCCGGGGAACGCGCACGGCGGCTTCATCCGGCTGTACGAGGTGCTTCCGAGTGGCTACAGCAGCGGCGTCTGGCGCGCCGAAGCCGGCCACGAATTGCGGACGATTGAGCAGTTCACGGCACTGGCTGGCGAGGCCCACGGGCCGGCCGTGCCGGCCGATAGCGATGCCGTGCGGACGCCATAATCCAACGTTCTCACGGCTTTGCCGCTCTCCCGCGTCTCCCAGCACACGGCACCTCTGGGCACTGACCCCCGTTGATGACATAGAGTTGTGATGCACGGGCCGATCCACGGCCCACGGCCAGTCGTTTCCCTGAGTGACACGCATGACGCAACTATGATTACACCATTGCCAGCAGCCGCCACGACCGTCTCGTCGTACCCGCTGGACGACGAGCTAGTGCTGTATACCCAGACGGACGGGCAGGCCTACATCCTGAACCACACGGCGGCGCGCGTCTGGCACCTGCTGGACGGCACCCGCACCGAGACGGCGCTGGCCGAAGAGATCGCGACCACCTATGGCGAGTCGTACGACGACGTGCTCGGGGATGTGCGCGAACTGCTGGGGCACCTGCGCGCGGTCGGGCTGCTGGCAGCCGAGCCGGATGCCGGCTGATCGGCCGGTGTCGTCCCGTTCGACCGCCAGCCTTGACCTTGCGATCCTGGAGCTTCAGGCCCGCGTGATCGGCCCGGCCGACATCGTCGCCGGGCTGCGCGAGTTGTTCCCGGTGCCCCCGGCCTGGACCGTCGAGCGCGGCGTGGCCATCGCCGAGGAAGAGGGCGTGCCGGTCTTCGCCGTGACGCGCCGCCCGGACGGCAGCACGCAGGTGCAGGTGGAGGGCCACGGCGGCACCCGCGCCACCATCGAGGTCGGCATGGAGTTGCTGGCGACGCTGGAGTGGGCCATCGCCAGCGTGGCGGTCGAGGTGTTGGGCGAGGGGTATCTGCTGCTACACGCCGGCGTGGTCGCCCGCGACGGCCGCGCGATCATCATGCCGGGCGGCTCCGGCAGCGGCAAGAGTACGTTGACGGCTGCGCTGGCGGCTGCGGGTTTCCTGTTGGGCAGCGACGAGGTGGCCGTGCTCGATCCCGTGACGCTGGAGGTGCTGCCGTTCGTGCGGAGCATCTGCGTCAAGGACGGGTCGCGCGGGCCGCTGGCCCCGGCCTATCCCGCGCTGCTCACCGACGCGCCGCACCATCGCTTCGGCGGCGAAGAGGTCTGGTACATTCGCCCGCCGTCCGATGCCTGGCTGCCGGCCCCGGTGCCGGTCGGCGCGGTGGTGGTGCCACGCTACGTGGTCGGTGCCGCCACGCGCCTGGAGCCGCTGGCGCGCTCCGCCACGCTGCAAGTGCTGTTGCAGCAGTCGTTCAGTGTGCCGAAACACGGGGCATTCGGCATCGGCACGCTCACCGATTTGTTGCAGGATGTCGCCTGCTACCGCCTGACGTTCGGCTCGCTGGACGACGCGGTGCAGCTGCTGACGAACCTGCCGCCAGCCTGAACGCCGCCCCCCCGACCGCTGGGCGCGACGGGCCGGCCCTGGACGCACGGAGGGCCGCCCGGGTTGTTGGGGCGGCCCTCCGTGCGTCGTGGACCGGTGCGGGGAGCAGGTGCGGACGCTGCCTACTTGACGGTGAACGTCTTCTTCGCCGTGGCGACCTTCTTGCCCTTCGAGTCCTTGACGGTCACGGTAGCGGTTGCGGTGCCAACCGCGTCGCGGCCGCTTGGCACGTCCAACTCAGACGTACACTCCTTGCTCCTGTCAGCATC
>Ga0105048_10010775_pt1 | contig 14466 bp, 14 predicted proteins | sample MAT05_FD_78382 | JGI IMG/M metagenome (GOLD analysis project Ga0105048, IMG submission 78382) | Freshwater microbial communities from Lake Fryxell liftoff mats and glacier meltwater in Antarctica - MAT-05 | ecosystem: Environmental > Aquatic > Freshwater > Ice > Liftoff microbial mat | place...
CCTTGGTCGCTTGGTTCATGCCGCCTCCGCTAACAAGGTGGTGATCAGCGGACACAGAATCGCCACGACCTGGTCCGCTTCGGCAGTCGTCATGATGAGCGGCGGCACCAGGCGGATCACGGTGTCCGCCGTGACGCTGATCAGCAGGCCCGCATCGGCGGCGCGTTGCACCAAGACGCCGCAGGGCTTGGACAGGTCAATACCCAGCATCAGGCCCATGCCCCGAATATCCTTGACGGCACCGCTGACCAGTTCGGCGGCCAATCCTTTTTGCAGAGCGGCCTTCAGGTGTTCGCCCACCGTGGCGGCATTAGCCAACAGGTTTTCTTCTTCCATGGCGTGGATAGTGGTGACACCCGCGCGCATGGCCAGCGGGTTGCCGCCAAAGGTGCTGCCGTGGTTGCCGGGGGCAAAAATATGGGCGGCTTTGGGGCCGACCACAACCGCACCCACCGGCACGCCAGAGCCAAGGCCCTTGGCCAAGGGCATCACATCGGGCTGAATGCCCGCCCACTGGTGGGCAAACCATTTGCCGGTGCGGCCCATACCGCATTGCACTTCGTCAATCATCAGCAGCCAGTCGCGCGCGTCACACAGGGCGCGCGCATCGCGCAGGTAGTCCATGTGCATGGGGTTGACGCCACCTTCGCCCTGAATGGCTTCAAAAAATACCGCGACCACATTGGGGTTGTTGGCGGTGGCGGCCTTGAGCTGCTCGATGTTGTTGACCGGTACGCGGATAAAGCCTTCGACCAGCGGGCCAAAGCCAGCCTGCACTTTGGGGTTGCCAGTGGCGCTCAGCGTGGCGATGGAGCGGCCGTGGAAGGCCTTCTCATACACAACAATCTCGGGGCGATCAATACCCTTGTCGTGGCCAAACTTGCGCGCCAGTTTGAGGGCGCATTCGTTAGCTTCCAGGCCGGTCGAGCAGAAGAACACATTGGTCAGGCCGGAGCGCTCCACCAGCAGCTTGGCCAACTCTTCTTGCAGCGGGATATGGTAATAATTAGAAGTGTGGATCAGCTTAGTGACCTGGTCTTGCAGCGCCGCCACCAGCTTGGGGTGGTTGTGGCCCAAGGTGTTGACAGCAATGCCACCCAGCGCGTCCAGGTACTCGCGGCCGTTCACATCCCACACGCGGCAGCCTTGGCCATGGCTCAAGGCGATAGGCAGGCGGCCGTAGGTGTTCATCACGTGGGGTGAAGAGGGCGTGGCGGGAACAGCAGCGGTCATGTGGAAACTCCAGGTTGTCGTCGAGAACAGTTCGTTGAAAATGGATTCTAGGCGCTGCACTGCAGCAGTTATTTGACGAATTGGCATCACTGTGATGCTGGGGCGCCGGTGCTTGTCCTGTGGCGCGATTCAATATAGCCTTGCACAGGCACGCTGATTGCCTTGTATGTCAGCAATGTGTAGCTCTGCGTCAGATAAAATCACAGTGCTTCGTGCCGCAACGCATTCTGGGTGTTGCAAACCCGTCGCCGACAACACCATGCCCCTCACGCCTCCGTCCAAAGAACTCTTCATCCTGGGATTGACCCACAGCGGCAAGACGTTTCGCCCCAGTGATTGGGCAGAGCGGCTGGCCGGTGTGATGAGCCAGTTTCGCCCCGGTGGCCCACAGCCGGGCAGCCATTTGGGCTATTCACCTTGGTGTGTACCAACATCATTTGGAAATGTGAAGTGCGTGATCGTGCACAGTGACCTGCGCGAATACGACGTCATGGCCTGGGACTTTTGCATGAACTTTGCCAAAGACAACGAGCTGCAAGTCAGCGAGACGAGACCGGACCCGGTTGCGCGCTGACACTAGTGGACTGGGGTGGCTGTGCTAAATAAGCGTTCTGTATTAACAAGCAGCAACAGACCTAGTGTTCGACGAAAGCGAAATCCGGCTGTACGATTTTGAGTACCGACCCTGGCGTCGAAGGATGCATTGTGCGCAAGGGCGGTCCAGGAAGTGCGTGGCCAGCACTGTCTGGCCGCACAACCCTTTATTTTTTACCTGAACTATTCGGCGTGTGCTGATGAGTCATTGCAGGCTTGTCTGGCATGTTTTTTGAATCGACGCGCGCCTTTACGCTAGCACTGCTGTCCGAAGCTTTCTCTGCCACAGCCTGTTGGCTCCCGAGCGGACTCGGGTGTTTTGCAACGTTGTCGCTGGGGGCTGGTTTGGTATTGTCGGATTTCATGTTATTCACTCCTTGATGCTGCGAGCAGCGTGGTGGATAGGCAAAATTTATTATGCACCCGTTCGCTGAAAAGGAAGTGGTAGAGGGACTTTGGGAATGTAGCTACGATTGCGTGCGCAGGGTCACGCAGAAACAAAAAAACCGTCTTGCGACGGTTCGTTTGCTTTTCTTGCTGGCAGCGCACCCGTTGCAAACGGCGAATTCCGGTGAGGGAATTCGTGCTGTGTGCCTAAGTGATTAGGCGGCGAGTGCCAAGGCTTTCACCTTGGTAGACAAGCGGCTCTTGTCGCGTGCTGCCTTGTTCTTGTGGAAGATGCCCTTGTCAGCCACGGTGTCAACCACGGCTTGCATCTTCGCAAACAGTTCAGTGGCCTTGGTCTTGTCACCGGCCAGAACTGCCTTCTCAACGTTCTTTACCGCGGTGCGGTATTTGGAACGCAAAGAGGTATTTGCTGCATTGATTTTGACGTCCTGGCGGACGCGCTTGCGGCCCGACGCCAGGCGTGGGTTCTTTTTCTTGGGTTTTGTAGATGCCATATTAGTAATTCCTTGTGTCTGAGGATGATGCCAGCGAAGCCCAACATTATACCCCGGCTACACTCGGCCCGTGAGCCTCATCAAATCCGCATCCACTGTCTCCCTATTTACGCTCTTGTCCCGCATCACCGGGTTGGTGCGCGACATGTTGATGGCTTCCGCGTTCGGTGTCAGCGCCATGACCGATGCCTTCAACGCTGCGTTTCGCATTCCCAACATGCTGCGCCGCATGTTTGCCGAAGGTGCCTTCAGTCAGGCGTTTGTACCGGTATTGGCGGGTACCAAGGCGCAAGAGGGTGATGACGCGACCCATGCGCTGATCAATTCGGTAGCTACATTGCTGACGATGGCGTTGTTGCTGACCTGTGTGGTGGGCATTGCCGGTGCGCCCATCTTGGTGTACATCATGGCCAGTGGATTGCAGCCTGCGGCCTTTGATGCGGCGGTGTTGATGACGCGCTGGATGTTTCCTTACATCTTCTGCATGTCCTTGGTGGCGCTGGGTGCGGGGGTGCTCAACACGTGGAAGAACTTCGCTATTCCAGCCGCCACGCCAGTGCTGTTGAATGTGGCCATGATATTGGCAGCCTGGCTAGGCGCACCGTGGTTCAAGCAAATGGGTATCGAGCCCATTTACGCTATGGCGGGCGGCGTCATGCTGGGCGGCGTATTGCAACTGGGCGCAATTTTGTTGGCGCTGTGGCGTATGGGTCTGCCTCTAAAGATTAAGCTCAGTTTGGCTGCAGCCCGCGCAGCATGGTCACAGCCTGCTACAAAAAATATAGTCCGCCTGATGGGACCCGCCTTGCTGGGTGTAAGCGTTTCGCAGATATCCCTAATCATCAACACGCAAATTGCGTCCCACCTGAAGACAGGTTCGATGACATGGTTGGCCCACGCTAGTCTACTGATGGAGTTTCCCACTGCGATGCTGGGTGTGGCGCTTGGCGTGGTCCTGATGCCACAGCTAGCCGCTGCCAAGGCCTCTAACGACAGCGACAAGTTCTCCCAGATGATTGACTGGGGGCTGCGCTTGGTCGTGTTGACGGCGGTGCCTAGCGCGGTTGCATTGGTCACCTTTGCGCAACCCCTGGTCGCGGTGATTTTCCACAATGGCAAGTACGCCGATACTGACGTGGCGCAGACCAGCATCGCCTTGATGGGTTACGGCGCTGGTCTTTTGGGCCTGGTGGCTATCAAGGTGCTTGCGCCGGGCTACTTTGCCTCCCAGAATATCCGCACGCCAGCGCTGATTGGCATTGCGGTGCTGGTCATAACCCAGGCGCTCAATTTAGTGTTCGTACCCCTGCTGGCGCACGCAGGTCTGGCTTTGTCGATTGGCGTGGGTGCCATGGTGAATGCGCTGTGGTTGCTGATCGGTTTGTTGCGCAATGGCACCTATGTTCCGCTGCCCGGCTGGGGCCGCTTTGCGCTGCAGGTGGTGGCGGCCAGTGCGCTGCTAGCGGTGTTTCTGATGTGGGCCAATGGCTCGGTGCCCTGGCTGGCCCTCAAGCCGGAAAAGCTTCAGCGTGTGGGGCTTCTAGCCCTCTTCGTATCGGGTGGTATTGCTATATATTTTGTAGCAGTTTGGGCGGCGGGCCTGAACCTGCGGCAGTTGTTGCGGCGCTGACCTACGAAAGGTTTTGTCACATGAACCTGTCTTTTGACCAGCCCACGCCGCTGGAATACTTCGCCTCTTTGGTGGAGAGTGACGGCGAATTCGCCTTGTTTGAAGCCGCCATCTGCCTGGCGCAAGACGAATACCCCGAGATGGATGTTCAGACCGTGTTAGGCGAGGTGGACCAATTGCTGGCCCGCCTGCGCAGGCGGCTGGCAGCCGACGCAGGGCCAACGCACAAACTGCGTGTGTTGAACCAGTTCTTCTTCCAGGACCTGGGGTTTGGTGGTAATGCCAATGACTTCTATGACCCCGACAACAGCTTCATACATCGACTGCTGCACACGCGCCGAGGTATTCCCATCACACTGGCCGTGTTGTGGATGGAGTTGGCGCAGGGCGTGGGGCTGGCCGTTCGTGGGGTGGGATTTCCGGGGCATTTTCTGGTCAAGGTCAACCTGCCGATGGGGCAGGTTGTACTAGACCCATTGACCGGCAAATCACTCAGTCGCGAAGAGTTGTCAGAGCGGCTGGAGCCTTACCGCAAGCGCGGTGGCTTGCTCGACGAGCTGGAAACGCCGCTGGGTCTCTACCTGCAAACAGCGCCTTCGCGCGAGATCATTGCGCGCATGTTGCGCAACCTGAAGGAAATCCACAAATCCCAAAGCGACTGGCAGCGCTTGCTGGCAGTACAAGAGCGTCTGATTGTGCTGCTGCCCGAATCTTGGCCGGAGTACCGCGACCGGGGTCTGGCCCACGCAGAGTTGGGGAATATTGAACTGGCCCTGTCGGATTTGGAGTGTTACCTGGTGCATGCCGATGACAAAGTTAATCTGGATGCGATTGCAGACTGGGTAGATGCCCTGCGTCGGTCTTAGGGATCGCTACCTATAATTCCGCAGCTCGCGCACCCAGAAGGTGTCTGCGAGTCTGCCGGCACAAGCCGGTCAATCCCCTCTCAACCCGAATCCAGGATTGCCATGAAGCTTAAAACCACAGTACTTGCGGCCATTGCCGCATGTTTTTTACCCCATGCCATGGCAGCCACCGCGCGCGGTGAGATTGCTCAGCCTTCGGCAGCGGCTATCCCCAAACTGTGCGAGCAGAGCATTGCGCAGGCCCGTAGCCGGATCGAAAAAATCAAAGCGCTGCCCTTGGCGCAGGTCAACACCAAAACAGTGTTGCATGCCTGGAATACGCTGGACATGGGTTTGCAAGACATTGGCGGCCCAATCGGACTCTTGGCCGAGACCAGCCCGGACCCCGAGGTGCGCAAGGCCGCCGAAGCCTGTGATTTGCTGTTGTCCGCTTTGCCCAATGAATACCTCCAAAGCGAGGCACTGTTTGAGCGTGTCAAAGCGCTAAAGACGACCGATGCGGTGGACGCCATGGCGCGCCAAAGCATATTGGATGACTTTGAAGAGCGCGGCGTTAGCCTCACTGCGGTCAAGCGCGAGCGGGCAAAGGCCGTATTTGAGCGGCTCGATAAGTTGTCCCAAGATTTTTCTCGCAACGTGCGCGATACCAAGACCCAGCTGGCGTTTTCAGACGCCGCGCTGCTGGGGGTGTTGCCCAGCGCGCTGACTGGCCGCGCCAAGGATGCTGAGGGCAATTACCTGTTTGGCCTGGACTATCCCGAGTTTGACGCCATCATGAACAACGCGCAGGTGGAAAGCACCCGCAAGGCGTTCTGGACTGCCTTTCAGCAACGCGGTGGCAAAGAAAATCTGGTCTTGCTACAAGAGGCCATCACACTGCGGTTGGAGCTTGCACAGCTGATGGGTCAGACCAGCTACGCCGATTGGGCGATCAAACGCCGCATGGCCGGCAGTGCGCTTGCCGTGACCCAGTTTTTAGAAAACGTGCAGGGCAAGGTAGAGGCCTTGGAGCGTAAAGAGCTGGAGGAGCTGCGTGTTGAAAAGGTCGCCACGACTGGTGACAAGGACGCCATGCTCAAACGCTGGGACGTGTCGTTTTACCAGCAGCGCCTGAAAAAACAGCGCTACAGCGTGGACCAGAGCGAGGTGCGCGCCCAGTTTCCAACCGACCCCACCATTGAGTGGATGATGAAGGTGACCAGCGACCTGTACGGCGTGCAGTTCAAGGCCAACAAGACCTTGCCCATTTGGCAACCCGATGTGCGGGGCTACGACGTGTTCGACACGGCCAGCGGTAAATACCTGTCCAGCTTCTACTTGGATCTCTTCCCGCGCGACGGCAAGTACAAGCATGCGGCTGCGTTCCCGGTGCGGGGTGTGTCCATGGTGGCCGGGCGTACACCCATATCGGTACTGGTAACCAACTTCAACCGCGAAGGCTTTGACCAGCGCGAGCTCGAAACCTTGTTCCATGAGTTTGGACACATCATGCATGGCGTGTTGTCCAAAACGCGTTACGTGTTGAACGCCGGTACCGGTGTCAAACGCGATTTTGTCGAAGCGCCCTCACAGATGTACGAAGAGTGGTCGCGTCGGCCGGAGTCGCTGGCTTTGTTTGCCCAGGTTTGCCCCACCTGCAAGCCCATTGACCCCAAACTGATAGAGCGCATGAACGCGTCACGCGCTTTTGGCAAAGGCCTGCAGTACGCGCGCCAACGTCTGTACGCTGCTTGGGATATGGCATTGCACACCCCTAAGATTGTTGATGCTATGCAGACCTGGGCTGAGCTGGAGGGCAAAACGCCGCTGGGCTTTGAGCCCGGCACCATGGTGCCAGCCGGTTTCGGGCATGTTATGGGTGGCTACCAGGCTGGCTACTACGGCTATATGTGGTCGGAAGTGTTGGCCCTGGATATGCGTTCGGCTTTTGGTGCGAACGTGATGGACACTAAGCTGGGCACGCGCTACCGCAAGCTCATTCTGGAGCGTGGCGGCGAGCGGCCACCGGCGGAAATGGTTGAGGCGTTCTTGCAACGCAAGCCATCATCGGAGGCGTTCTTCCGCGAAATCTCGGGTCGTTAAGGGACTTGTACCATGCTGGATACGACCCACCGCATCCCCGGGCTGGTGTTGCACAGCCACACCTTTGCGCTGCCGCTCAGCTACGCCAACCCTGGGCAAACGATTCAAGTTTTTGCGCGTGAAGTCGTCGCGCCCGGCAAGGTAGATGCAAACCTGCCCTACCTCGTGTATTTTCAGGGTGGGCCAGGCTCTGGTGCTCCCCGGCCGGTGGACGGCGGCGGCTGGATTGGGCGGGCGCTGCAAGACTACCGTGTGCTGCTGCTAGACCAGCGAGGCACGGGGCGCTCCACGCCAATCACCGCACAAACGCTGGCAGGCCTTGGAGATGCGCAAGTGCAGGCCGACTACCTGATGCATTTTCGGGCCGACAACATCGTGCGCGACGCAGAGGCCATTCGCCAGCAGTTGATCGGGGATCAGCCTTGGAGCATTCTGGGCCAGAGCTACGGCGGGTTTTGCGCCATGCATTACCTGAGCGCGGCACCACAAGGCCTGAAGCAGGTGTTGATCACCGGCGGCATTCCGTCGCTGACGCGACCTGCGGACGATGTGTACCGCGCCACTTACCGCCGCGTGGTGGACAAGAACCGCCTGTATTACCAACGGTATCCCGACGATGTGGGGCGTGTCCGCCAGATCGTGGACCATTTGTTGCAGAACGCTGTGCGCTTGCCAAGCGGTGGCGATCTGACGGCTCAGCGGTTCTTGCAGCTGGGTTTGCAATTGGGCATGAGTGGCGGCTTTGAGGCCTTGCACTATCTGTTGGAAGAGGCGTTCATCAGCGGCGCAGATGGCCAAACGTTGCTGAACTGGAATTTCCTGTTCCATCTGGAGCAGATGCAAAACTTTGACACCAACCCGATCTACACACTGCTGCACGAAGCCTGCTACACCCAAGGCACCGCCAGCCAATGGTCGGCCCAGCGCCTTTTGGCCGAGTTCCCAGAGTTCGCGTTGGATGCCACTGGGCCAGTGCTGTTTACCGGTGAGATGGTCTATCCCTGGATGCTGGATGCCTACGCACAGTTGCGCTCCTTAAAAGAAGCGGCCCTTATCCTCGCGGCTACTGAGGCATGGCCCCAGCTTTACGATGTGGAGCAATTGAAGCGCAACACCGTGCCGGTAGCCGCAGCCGTGTACTACGACGACATGTATGTGCACCGCGAGTTTTCAGAAGAAACTGCGGCCCTGGTGCCGAACATGAAACTGTGGATGACCAACGAATACGAGCACAACGGGTTGCGTGCCGATGGCGGCGCAGTCTTGGGGCGTTTGCTGGCCCTGGTACGCAGCGAAGTGTGAGTCTGCGCGGCTTTTATGCCGCACGCAGTGGGTCGGATGGCGTGCCTGCTGCGTCAAACTGGTGCCAAGCCCTGCGCAACTGGGTGTCCGAGCTAAAACCTGCCATCTCGGCCGCTTGGGTCACATTGCGACCTGACTGCAGAGCCGTTTGGGCTACGGCCAAGCGGATGCGTCTCAGGTATTGGAGGGGCGCAATTCCGGCGTGCTCCAGGAACAGGCGGGTAAGGTGGCGTGGGGACGTGTGCGCCACTCCAGCCATCGCGGGCACCGTCCAGCCACTTTCCGGTGTTTGGCTGACGGCGTCCTGGACCCGATGCAGCGCCGGGTGCATGTGGGTGCGGTAGGCCAGAAACGGCGACAGCTCCGGGTCGTTGGGGCCACGGCGCAGCGCCACCACCATGGTTTGTGCGACCTGCGCGGCCAGTGCAGGCCCGCATTCCGCACTGATACGGTACAAGATGAGATCAATGCCAGTCGTCACCCCGGCGCTGCTAAAAACCGGGCCATCGTCCACAAACACGCGATTGGCGACGACATCACATCGCGGCTCTATTCGGCGCAATTCTTCCAGATGCTGGTGGTGCGTGGTGGCGCGGCGCCCGGCGAGCAGACCGGCATGCGCCGCCAACACAGCCCCGGCGCAGATAGTCACCAACTCCAGTCGCCCAGTAGCTAGCGGCAGGGCGCGCAACCAGTGCTGTACGGCCCGCGAGGGGTCTGAATCCACCCGCAGGTCACCCGCGCTGGGCTCACCCACCAGCACTACCCAGCTGGCAGCCGCATCGTCTGGTGTTCGACCCAGAGCGGGTAAGGCCTGTAAGCCGGACAACACTGCTCCAACCGAGCTGGGTGTGCTGGGCAATGGGCTGACAAAGTGCATCGCAAACCGTGGTCTCAAACCCTTTGCAACCAACGCCTGATTCGCGATACGCAGGGCTTCCGCAGGACCGGCCCAATCCAGTATCAAACTGCCGGGCAGCAGAACAAAATAGACGTTGACCATGGGAGTTATGGAAGTGCTCGTCAGGAGCGGCTTAAGCGACCTGTGCGCGCTTTAGCGCTTCATCGACCGTGCACAGCGTGGCAAACCGATCCTTTAGAACCGTAGCGGTACGGGCCTTGATATCAGCGGCACCCAACGGGCGTCCGTCCGGTTGTTCCATATCAAAGGTCAGCGTGGCGTCGACGCAATAGTCCACACCCCAGCCCAGGTCTGACGCATGTCGGGTCGTGGTCTCACAGCATTGCTCGGTGCGTATGCCGCTGATGATGATGCGGCTGATGCCATGCGCGGTGAGCCATACGTCCAGCCCGGTGCCGACCAATGCGCTGTGGCGGCTTTTGTAAAAGGTGGCTGCGGGTATGAAATCCGCAAGTCCCTTAAGTGGCACCACATGGCCAGATTCCCGGGCAAAAGGGTTGTCGGGCGTGGCGGCGCCGTCCACATGCAATATCCTGATGATGGGCATGTCCTGCGCCATGCAACCGGCAATCAGCGCGTTTTGTGCCGCCAGGTAGTCGGGCATGTCGCGCTCGGTGGAGTAGGGGCGGTGGCGAAAAGACTCTTGCACATCGATCACAATCAGACAGGTTTTCATGGGGTGTTTTCCTTGGAAGCAGTGGTTGAAGCCCTTATTTTTGCTTCAATGCCAGATGCAATCCATTCCAATCTGGACGACATTCGATCATTTTAGGACATCGAATGCCCCAGCGTGGGACTATTGCCGAAACAAGAAACCGGGTGCGACCATGCCCTGCAATTCCCGAGCTGTGTGCACTTTCTGCGCATTGTTAGTCGCGTCGCTTTTTACGGAATGCGCGGGGGGGAAAACAGACAGGCGGCTGCCATGTACCCACGACTCTTGTGCGGGCATCAGACTGGGTGCGCGTGGCGACGCAGTCACAGTAGCCGGCGTTGGCGGTGGTGGTAACTGGGTCACGGGTTGTAACCATTCCAGGATGGGGGCCCACTGGTCCAGGTCGGATTGCACAATGGTGTTGCGCTGGTCAAAGATGGTCTGGCCACTTTCCAGGCTGCGCACGTAGATTTGGGCTTCGCGCAGAACCCCTAGAAACGGCAGATCGAGGTTCGTTGCCCACTCTTGCAGGCTTTGTGCGGCGCGGGTGCGGGCGTCTATGCGCATACCCACCACGCCCAGCTTGCAGCGCCCGCTCGCCACTCGGGGCAGAGCCATCAGTTCGGCGATGCAGGCAGCGGCGGATTCACGGTCAAACACCGAGTTGCACACCGGGATCAGAATGGCATGGGCTGACATCACCACCTTGGCGAGCTCAAAGCCATGTAGGCCGCCCGGGGTGTCCAGCACGACATGCGTCACGCCTACGGGTACTTTCAACACGTTTTTTTGGTCTATGGCCCAGGGCGCAATGCTTGGCAGCGATGGGCTGCGCCGTTTGAGCCAGGTGCGAGTGGATTGTTGGCGGTCGACATCGCCCAGCATCACAGCCGCACCCTGGCACGCCAGCCAAGCTGCCAAGTGGGTGGCCATGGTACTTTTACCACTGCCACCCTTGCGATTGATCACTGCGATTACCGGCATAGCATCCGTTCCACCACCATTTGATCGGTGGATTCTGGATCAAAAGGCGTGAAAAGTCTAGTAACTACGGGCGTTTCTAGCTATAAATACCCTAGCAGTGGACGTTGCGCGAGCCCTGCGCTGAACGAAGTGGTTGGTCTTTTAGGCGACGACAACGGGGGCGGAATCTCCGCGTTCTGCAATCACCCCAATGGTGTAAACCGTCTCGCCCGCAGAGCGCAGCGTTTGGGCGCAAGCCTCGGCCTCGGCAGCGGCTATGACTACCACCATGCCAATGCCGTTGTTGAAGGTGCGGTTCATCTCCGTGTCGTCGATACCAGCAGTGTTTTGAAGCCAGGCGAACAACTCGGTCTGCGGCCAACTGCCTTTTTTCAGGTGGGCGGCCATGCCTTCGGGCAGCACGCGGGGAATGTTTTCCAGCAGACCGCCACCGGTGATGTGCGCAAGGGCTTTGATGCCGCCGGGCGAGGTGGCATCTGTTGGTATCGGGTGGGCGGCCAGCGCTGCCAGCACGTTCTTCACGTACAGGCGGGTGGGCTCCATCAGGGCTTGCTTAAAGGGCTTGCCATCCAGTGTGGCGGGGACAGACTCGCCTGCGCGCTCAATGCATTTACGCACTAGGCTGAAGCCGTTGGAATGCACGCCATGGCTGGCCAGGCCCAACACGACATCGCCGGGCTTGACGCTGGCACCGGTCAGGATCTTGGATTTTTCGACCGCGCCGACCGCAAAGCCGGCCAGGTCGTATTCACCTGCTGGGTACATGCCGGGCATTTCGGCGGTTTCCCCACCAATCAGCGCGCAGCCCGACAACTCACATCCTTTGGCAATGCCACCGATGACGGCGGCTGCCGTGTCTATGTCTAGCTTGCCGCAGGCAAAGTAGTCCAAAAAGAACAGCGGCTCTGCGCCCTGCACCAGCACGTCGTTGACGCTCATGGCCACCAGGTCAATACCCACGGTGTCGTGCATATTCCACTCAAACGCCAGCTTGAGCTTGGTGCCCACGCCATCGGTGCCACTCACCAGCACAGGTTCCTTGTAGCGCTTGGGTACTTCAAACAGAGCACCAAAGCCGCCGATTCCGGCCAGCACGCCCTCACGCATGGTTTTTTTGGCCAAGGGTTTGATGCGTTCGATCAGAGCATCTCCGGCGTCAATATCAACACCGGCAGCTTTGTAGGATAGGGGAGTGGGAGTGCTTGAATCGGTCATTTGGAGGGGTGGGCCGTGATCGCTTTGGCGAGCCCGATAGAATTTGCCTACATTTTAAGGGTTCACCCTGCTGTTTCTGTATGCAATTCACACCACCCCAAAAAACTTTTGCTGCTTGGAGCCTGATCGCAGCGCTGCTGGCCTGCGTGCTGTGGCTGCTCGCGCCGGTGCTGACACCGTTTGTGGTGGCGGCCGTGCTGGCCTATGCATTAACGCCCATGGTGGACTGGCTGGACAACTTGGGTCGTGGGCGCATACCCAGGATGCTGGCGGTGCTGGTGGTGGAGCTGGTTTTTATCGTGGCGGTGCTGGCCGTCTTGTTGCTGATGGTTCCGATTGTGGCCAAAGAGCTGCCACTGCTGCGTGAGCAACTGCCTGTGCTGATGGAGACTGTCAACACGGCTCTGAAGCCCTGGCTGGCGCAATGGGGCATACATATTGCATTGGATGTTTCCAGCATCAAGACGTTCGTGCTGACCCACCTGAGCGGCAATGTGGAGGACGTGATGGGTTCGCTGCTGACCTCGCTCAAGCTAGGCGGCAGCGTGGCCTTTTCATTGATCGGCAATGCCATTTTGATTCCGGTGGCGCTTTTCTACTTGCTGATGGACTGGGACCGCCTGGTCGTTCAGGTGCGAGACCTGATTCCACCGCGCCTGCGCGGGTCGACTGACAGTTTTATGGTCGAAGCGGACTCGGTTTTGGGCCAGTATTTGCGTGGCCAGTTGCTGGTGATGGTGATTCTTGCGGTTTTCTACAGCGTGGGTCTGGCGCTGTTTGGCCTGGATCTGGCGCTGCCTATCGGTATTTTTACCGGGCTGGCAATTTTTGTGCCCTACCTGGGTTTTGGCATAGGTCTGGTTCTGGCGGCACTGGCCGGTTTGCTGGAGTTTTCAGCTGCATCGGGCCTGGGCTATACGGTCATCATGGTGGCGGTGGTCTATGGAGCGGGCCAAGTGGTCGAAAGCCTGTTTTTGACGCCTCGGCTGGTGGGTGAGCGCATTGGTTTGCATCCCCTGGCTGTCATATTTGCCTTGCTGGCGTTTGGCCAGTTGTTCGGATTTGTTGGCGTGCTGATTGCGCTGCCCGTCAGTGCTGTTTTACTGGTTGCAATACGCCGTGTCCGCGCCGGTTATCTGGCCAGCGGGCTGTACCGAGGCTGATTGCATCCCATGATGAAGCAATTGGCACTGGACATCGGGCTCTCTTCGGGCCCCACCTTGGCCAACTTTTGTGCGGGCCCCAATCTGGCGGTGCTGCGCCACCTGGAACTGTGGGTGGGCGCCAAGGCCAATGCCAGTGCTGCCAACCGCTCGCCGGTGCCCACTTATCTATGGGGCCCGTCGGGTAGCGGCAAAAGCCATCTGCTCAAGGCCACGCGCGAAGCCTTGCGTGAGCAGGGTGCCCGTGTGGGCTGGTTAGACGCTTCGGTGTTAGAGGTGCCGGACTTCAACGAATCCTGGGCAGCTGTAATGTTGGACGATGTGCATTTGTATACCGCGGCGCAGCAGCACATGGCGTTCAACTGGTTTGTAAACGCCCAATCGCTGCAACGCCCCGTGCTGGCGGCCGGTGAATTTGCACCAGTGGAGCTAAAGCTGCGGGACGATCTGCGCACCCGCTTGGGCTGGGGCCATGTGTTCAGCCTGCAACTGCTGACCGAGCCTGAGCGCCGCGCCGTGCTGCGCCAAGCCGCCGACGCGCGCGGTGTGTTTCTGAGCGACGAAGTGATGGACTTTATGCTTACCCGCTTTAGCCGCGACCTCGGTAGCCTGATGGAGTTGCTGGAGTTACTCGATGGCTACGCTCTGCAAACGCAGCGCGCTATCACCATCCCGCTGATCAAATCCATGATGGACAACCAATGATGACAAAAACGGATGGCTTGAGCGCCGACAGGCCGCCCTTAGGCGCGAAGGCCCCCCCGGGGGGCAGCGAACCACACGCAGTGGGGAGCGTGGGGGTCGCACTTTTTGACCTGGACCACACCCTGTTGCCGATCGATTCGGACTACGCCTGGGGCGAGTTCACGATTGCCCGTGGCTGGGTGGACCCGGTGGACTTTAAACGCCAGAACGACG
>Ga0105048_10010776_pt1 | contig 14466 bp, 9 predicted proteins | sample MAT05_FD_78382 | JGI IMG/M metagenome (GOLD analysis project Ga0105048, IMG submission 78382) | Freshwater microbial communities from Lake Fryxell liftoff mats and glacier meltwater in Antarctica - MAT-05 | ecosystem: Environmental > Aquatic > Freshwater > Ice > Liftoff microbial mat | place...
GACGACGACGGCAACCAGCAGACGCGCATCTGCTACGTGATGCCGGGCGGGAACTACGGCTACAACCCGCGCGGCCCCGGCCAGACGCACTGGCACGAGGAGCAGCCGGGCGTGGTGCACAAGGCGATGCGGACCGGCTTCGGCAGCCCGTGCGGCATCACGTTCTACGAGGGGTCGCTGTTCCCCGAGAAGTACCGCGGGCACCTGCTCCACTGCGACGCCGGCCCGCGCGAGGTGCGGGCGTTCTTCCGCAAGCCGAAGGGCGCCGGCTACGAGCTGGACAAGGAGGTGATCCTGACGAGCACGGACAACTGGTTCCGCCCGAGCGGCGTGCGGGTGGCGCCGGACGGCAGCGTGTTCGTGTGCGACTGGTACGACCCCGGCGTCGGCGGTCACGGCATGGGCGACTGGAAGATGGGCCGCGTCTTCCGCATCACCCCGAAGGGGACCACCGGCTACAAGACGCCGGACGTGAAGCTCGACACCGCGGCTGGCTTGGCCGCGGCGCTTTCGTCGCCTAACACGTGCGCTCGGGCCGTCGCAATCGCGGCGATTAGGACTCGCGGGGAAAAGGATAAAGCCGCGGACGAAGCGATTACTTCCGTTGCGGCGACCGGCATGTTCAGCGAGCGAATCAACAAAGGCGACGCTCAGCCGTGGCTGCTCGGTCGCGCGTTCTGGTTGCGCGAACGGGAGCTCCGTCGGAGCTATCGGCTGCTGGACGGGCCGAAGCCCGGAGACAACACCGAGAGCATCAACCTGCAACGGATTCGTCAGGTATCCAGTCGCAATCCCGTACTACCCGAACTGACCGAACCGGAAGCCTCGGAGATTCAGCGAATCATCCAGTACGGGACGCCGGCCGTACACCGCGAACTGCTGCTCGCGCTTCGGAACTCGGACGCCGACCGCGTCCGCGGATTCTACTACGCGCTCGCCAAGAAGTACGACGGCCAGGACATCTTCTACCGCGCCGCGCTCAACATCGCCGCGGGCACCGACCCGGCCCGGCGCGACGCCATCCTCGCCGACTTCGACAAGCACTTCCCGGAGTGGAACGACCGCGTCGCCGACCTGGTGTGGGAGCTGCGGCCGAAGTCGGTCCTGCCGCGGCTGCCGGGGCTCCTGAGCGACGCCAAGCTCACCGCCGCCCAGAAGGCGCGCGTCGTGGACATCCTCGCCGCCAGCGACGACCCGGCGGCCGGCGCCGCCATGCTGTCCGTCCTCAAGGGCGACGCCGCCCCCGAGGTGAAGGCCCGCGCGCTCGACCAGCTGCGGCTGTTCCTGCCGACGAAGTGGAACGCCCTGACCAAGAGCCCCGACCTCACCGCCGCGATCGACGGCCTTCTCAACACCCCCGCCACGCGGGTCACCGGCCTTCAGCTCATCGCCGCGGCCGGCAACTCCAACCGCGCCCCGGTCGTCACCGCCATCGCCGACGACGCCAAGGCGTCCGGCGAGGTGCGCACCGAGGCCGTGCGCACGCTCGGCAAGCTGAAGTCGGCCGCGTCCGTGGACGCGCTGGCGGCGCTGGCGAAGGCCGGGCCGCCGGTCGGCGCCGAAGCCGTGAACGCCCTCGGCGGGCTCGTCGGCACCAACCCCAAGCTCGACGACACCGGCACGAAGGCGCTGGCGGCGCTGCAAGGGCTGGTCGAGAACAAGGACGCGCAGCGCGCCGCGGTCGGGGCTCTGGCCGGCACCCGCGCCGGCACCGTGTGGTTGCTCGACCAGCACGCGGCGAAGAAGCTGCCAGTTTCGCTCGTCGCCGAGGCCGGGCAGCTCTTGCGGAATAGCCCGTTCCAGGGTGAGCGGAACCGCGCGATGGTGCTGTTCCCCGCCCCCGGCCGGCTCGACCTGAAGAACCTGCCGCCGATGACGGAGCTGGTCGCCCGCCGCGGCGACGCGGCCCGCGGCAAAGTCGTGTGGGACGCCTCCCTCACCGGCGCGGCACAGTGCGCCAAGTGCCACACCGTCCGCGGCGTCGGCGGGCAGGTCGGGCCGGACCTGTCGATGATCGGCAAGAAGGCCAGCCGCGAGAACCTGTTCGACAGCATCCTCGACCCGTCGAAGGCCATCGCCGACCAGCACACGTCGTACACCCTCACCACCGCGGCCGGCGTGACCGTGACCGGGCTGCTGGTGAATGACACGCCGCAGGCGGTCACCCTCCGCGACGCCAACGGCAAGGACACGTCGATTCCCAAGGCCGACATCGACGGCGACGTGCGCAAGTCGAAGGTGTCGCTGATGCCGCAGGACGTGGTGGCGGCGATGAGCGCCGACGAGTTGGTGGACATGGTCACCTACCTGCAAACGCTCCAGACCGCCGGCTACACGCCGGACTCGTTCCGCCTCGCGGGTCCGTTCCCGGCGGCGTCGATGGCCGAGGCGCTCGGCAAGGAGTACGGCCCGGAGAAGGCCGCGTTCGACCCGGCGGCGAAGTTCGGCGCCGTGGCGTGGCGATCGATCCGCCCCGACGGCAAGGGCTACTTCGACCTCGCGGGGTTGCACGGCGCCGCGGGGAAGCAGTCGGCGTCGTACCTGTACGCCGAGATCGACTCGCCGGACGATCAGGACGCGCAGGTGCTGCTCGGCATCGACGACGGCGCCGTCCTGTGGGTGAACGGCCGCGAGGTGTTCCGCCAAGCCGACACGCGCGCCGCGGCGCCGGGTCAGCACACGGTGGCGGTGCGGCTGACGAAGGGGAAGAACACGGTGCTGCTGAAGGTCGCCAACGGCGACAACCCACACGGGGCGTACTTCACGCTGCTGAGCGTCGCCGAGGTACGAGCCGCGAGATAGACCAAGACAGATTGGCCGCAAAAAGGCACAAAAGACACAAAAAGGAAACCCGAGCCAAGACTGAATTCAGGTTTTGATCGGTCTTCCTTTTTGTGTCTTTTGTGCCTTTTTGCGGCCAATCTCTTCTCCTCTTTGGAGCCTGTCATGCCCCGCATTTCCCGTCGCGCGTTCGCCGCGGCCGCCGCCGCGCTGCCGGCCGCCAGCTACGCGCAAATCCCCGGCGCCAACGGCCGCGTGCGCCTCGGCGTCATCGGCGTCGGCAACCGCGGCGACCAGCTCCTCGACGCCTTCCTCACCCACGCCGACCAGCAGGTGGTGGCGCTCGCCGACGTGTACGAACCGTACCTCAATGCCGCGGCCGAGAAGGTGAGGAAGGCCACCGGGCCGGAGCCGGTCGTGGTGAAAGAGTACCGCCGCGTCCTCGACCGCCGCGACGTGGACGCCGTCGTCATCGCCACGCCCGACCACTGGCACGCGCTGCAGTTCGTGGACGCCTGCCACGCCGGCAAGCACGTCTACTGCGAGAAGCCGCTGAGCCTCACGATCTCGGAAGGCCGCCGCATGGCCGACGTGGCCCGGCAGACACGCCGCGTCACGCAGGTGGGCCTCCACCGCCGCAGCTCGCCGCTCGTCGCCGAGGCGGTGAAGCTGATCCGCGATGGCGCCATCGGCCGGGTGACGGTGGCGAAGTGCTACCACTACCGCAACGAATCGCCGGTGGGCATCGGCGCCCCCGCCGACGGCGAGCCGCCGGCCGGCCTCGACTACGACCTGTGGCTCGGGCCGGCGCCGAAGGTGCCGTTCAACCGGAACAAGGTGCTGTACAAGTTCCGCTGGTTCTGGGACTACAGCGGCGGCCAGCTCACGAACTTCGGCACCCACTACCTCGACGTGATTCAGTGGGCGCTGAACCAGGAGGCGCCGAAGGCGGTGGCGTGCCTCGGCGGCAAGTTCGGCACCGCGGACAACCGCCAAATCCCCGACACGCTCGAAGCGGTGTGGCAGTACGAGGGCTGCCTGGTGACGTTCAGCCAGTTCAACTGCAACGCCAGCGCCGGGAACCCGCGCGGCGCGACGATCGAGTTCCGCGGCACGCAAGGGACGATCTTCTTGAACGACGCCGCGACGGTGTTGGAACTGGTGCCGGAGAACGAGCGGACGGAGGAGTTGCCGGCGCTGAGCCCGCTGCAGCGCGAGGCGAACGCGAAGCAGGGCCGGGCGACGCGGCAGGCCCGGATGCCGTACGCGCAGAAGGTGGCCGGCGACCCGACGGCGCTGCACGCGCGGAGCTTCCTCGACGGCGTCCTGAAGGGCTCGGCGACGACGTGCCCGGCGGAGGTCGGCCACCGCTCGACGACGGCGACGCTGCTGGCGCGGGTGGCGCTGATGCAGGGGAAGACGCTGACGTGGGACGCGGCGGCGGAGCGCGTCACGAACGACGCCGCGAGCAACCGGCTGCTGGGCTACGAGTACCGGGCGCCGTACAAGCTGGGGTGAGCGGTATTGCTCCGTCGCTAGCGGCGATGCACGTGTCACCCCTTCGGCCGGAACGCCTTCACCACCGCCTCGTTCGTGGTGAGGGCCGGCCCGCCGATCAGGTCCACGCAGTACGGCACGGCCGGCATCACCGCCAGCAGGCACTCGCGGATCGCCGCCGGCTTCCCCGGCAGGTTCACGACCAGCGTCTTGCCGCGCACCCCCGCCGTCTGCCGCGACAGGATCGCCGTCGGCACGCTCCTCAGCGACACCGCCCGCATCAGCTCGCCGAACCCCGGCAGCAGCTTGTCGCACACCGCCTCGGTGGCCTCGGGCGTCACGTCGCGCGGGGCCGGGCCGGTGCCGCCGGTCGTCACCACCAGCGCGCACCCTTCACCGTCGCACAGCTCCGTCAGGTTCAGTTCGATGATGTGCTGCTCGTCCGGCACGATCCGCCGGACCGGCTCCCACGCGCCGGTCAGCATCTCGGCGAGGGCGTCGAAGATGGCGGGGCCGCCGCGGTCCTCGTACTCGCCGCGGCTGGCCCGGTCGGAGACGGTGAGGATGCCTACGCGAATTGCCATGAGGATTCGGGATTCAGGATTCGGGATTCGGGGACGAACCGAGGCCGGCCCGACCCCTGGGTATACTAACCGCTCGGGAGGGGGTGGCGAACGTCCGTCTTCCCTGAATCCCGAATCCTGAATCCCGAATCCTCCCCGCCCCCATGCGAACCTGGTCCTTCCAGTCGGCCGGCAGCCTCCTCTTCGGCCGCGGCGCGGCCGGGCACCTCGCCGACGTCGCCCGCGGCCTCGGCGCCGGCCGCGTCTTCGTCGTCGCCGACCCGATCTTGCAGAAGGTCGGCACCCTCGACGCGGTCGTCAAGCCGCTGCTCGCCGCGGGGCTGTCGGTCGAGACGTACCTGGTCGAGAAGCCGGAGCCGTCGGTGGAGATCGTGCGCGCCGCGGCGGCGAAGGCGCGGGCGGTGGCGCCGGCCGTGATTCTGGGGCTGGGCGGCGGGTCGAACATGGACGCGGCGAAGCTGGTGGCGCTGGTGCTGGCCCACGGCGGCGACCCGCTCGACTACACCGGCGACTGCCGCGTGCCCGGCCCGGTGCTGCCCATGATCGGCGTGCCGACCACGGCGGGGACCGGGTCCGAGGTGTCGGCCGCGGCCGTGTTCACCGACACCGCCCGGCAGATCAAGGTGAGCTGCCTCAGCCCCTTCCTGCGGCCCGACGCGGCGGTCGTGGACCCGCTGCTGAGCGCGTCGTGCCCGCCGAAGGTGACGGCCGACAGCGGCATCGACGCGCTGACGCACGCGATCGAGGCGTTCACCGCGATCGACAACGACCTGTTCCCGCTGCCGAGCGGCGAGAAGACCGTGTACCAGGGGAAGAACCCGATGGCCGACGTGATGGCGCGGGAGGCGATCACGCTGGTCGGCAAGTACCTGCGGCGGGCGGTGGCGAACGGCGACGACCTGGAGGCGCGCGACGGCATGGCGCTGGCCGGCACGCTCGGCGGGCTGGCGTTCTCGAACGCGGGGGTGGCGCTGGTTCACGCGATGGAGTACCCGGTGGGCGGCGCCGTCCACGTGTCGCACGGCGCGGGGAACGGGTTGCTGCTGCCGTTCGTGATGGAGTTCAACCGGCCGGCGGCGGTGCGAACGCTGGCGAAGCTGCCGGCGCTGCTGGGCGCCCCCGACGATGTCGAGTCGGCCGAGGACGCAGCGGTGCGTGCGGTGGCGATGGTGTCGAAGCTGCGCGAAGACATCGGCATCCCGACGCGGCTGCGCGACATCGGGGTGACGGAGGCGATGCTGCCGGGCTTCGCGGAGAAGGCGTACGCGATCAAGCGGCTGATGCGCGTGAACCCGCGGATGCCGCAGTCGGCGGCGGAGATCGAGGGCGTGTACCGGGCGGCGTATTAACGCACCGAGCGGGGTCGCGTCAGCGCCCCGTGCGCTTCCATTGCTTGAAGTCGTGGATTCGCACGGGGCGCTGACGCGACCCCGCTCGGCGGCGTATTCGCTACACGCACGGCCCCGCGAGCCGGCGCGACGCCGGCCGCAGCGCCCACGACGCCACCGCGAACGCCAGCAGCACCGCCGGCGGGATCAGGTCGCCGGGCGGGTCGCCGATCCCCACATGGGTCGCGGCCGCGGCGGTCAGGTTGATGACGAACCCAGCGTAGGCCCACTCCTTCGCCCGCGGCAGGCCCGGCACCAACACCACCACCGCACCCGCCAGCTTCCACACGCCCAGGATGCGGAAGAACAGCAGCGGGTAGCCGAGCTTCGCCGTCTTCTCGGTGAAGTCGTCCGGCTGCGCCAGGTCGATGTACCCGCCGTACAGGTAGGTCAGGGCGAGCAGAGCCGTCGTCACCCAGTACGCGATCGCACGTGCCACGCGATGCCCCCTCTCCCCGTCGGAACCGATTCCGACCGAGCCATAGCCGTACCCCGGGTGCGCGTCAACTCCCACGCGGCAACGGAGGAAACCCGGCCGCGGTTGACCCGCGCGCCGGCCGGTGGTATGCCGCCGGCCCACGGAGGGGCCGGTATGCGCCGACGGTCGAAGCTGCTGGCCCTGTTCCTGCTCGTCGGCGGGGTGTCGGCCGCGGCCGGGGCGGTCGTGTTCGTGGCCCGGCGGGAGCCGGAGTTCTACACCCGGGCCGGCGCCCCCGCCGACTGGGAGACGCGCGAGCGCGCCGCCCGCCTGCCGACCCGCCTCCTCGACTTCAAGAACGAGGTGCGGTCGAAGCTGGTGTGGGGCGACACGTTCACCGCGGCCGAGCTGAACGCCTTCTTCGCCGAGCACATGAGCGACCGCGACGGGTACGGGGCGGCGCTGCCGGAAAAGCTCCACGCCCCGCGGGTCGCCGTCGACGGCGACCGGGTGAAGGTCGGGTTCCGCTACGGCCGCGGGTTCTGGAGCTCGGTCGTGTGGGTCGAGTTCCGGGTGTGGCTGGTCGAGGGCGAGACGAACCTGGCGGCGCTGGAGGTGACCGAGCTGCGCGCCGGGCGGCTGCCGCTGGGGACGCAGAGCATCCTCGACGCGGTGTCGGAGGCGGCGCGGGAGTGGAACATCGACGTGACGTGGTACCGGAACGAGGGGAACCCGGTCGGCCTGTTCAAGTTCTTCGCCGACCAGCCGATCACCCCGCCGACGCAGGTGCTGACGCTCGAGGCGGCCGACGGCAAGATCACCGTCGCCGGCCGCTCGACCCTGCCGGGCGCGCCGCGGGCGGAGTGACCACAGAGCGGACGGCACCCGGAGCCGGCCCCGTCAGGGGTCGGAGTGTGATGCGCACTCCGACCCCTGACGGGGCCGGCTCCATATCTGTTGAGTCGCGGTTGACACGCCGCCGCCGTTCGTGCCACCATGCCGGCCGTCGCCTCACCCACGGACGGGGACCGGCATGACCGACGCCGCCGCCACGCTCATCGACAAGATCCGCCACCGCACCGCCCGGGTCGGCATCATCGGCCTCGGCTACGTCGGCCTGCCACTGGCCCGGGCCTTCGCGCGCACCGGCTTCCGCGTCCTCGGCTTCGACATCGACCCCCACAAGGTGTCGAAGCTGAACGCCGGCAAGTCGTACATCAAGCAGTTCCCCGACGCCACCATCGCCGGCATGCGCGAGAAGGGCTTCGAGGCCACCGACCGCTTCGACCGCCTCGGCGAGGCCGACGCCGTCCTCATCTGCGTCCCAACGCCGCTCACCGACGCCCGCGAGCCCGACCTGCGCTACGTCGAGGAGTCGGCCCACGCCGTCGCCGCGCAGCTGCGGCCGGGACAGCTCGTCGTGCTCGAAAGCACCACTTATCCGACCACCACCCGCGGCGTGGTGCTGCCGATCCTGGAGCGCACCGGTCTCGAACCGGGCAAGGACTTCCTGCTGGCGTTCAGCCCCGAGCGCGAAGACCCGGGGAACGCCACGTTCTCCGTGAACAACATCCCGAAGGTCGTCGGCGGGCTCGACCGCGGCAGCGGCGACGCGGCCTGCGCGCTCTACTCGGCGGTGGTGCCGCAGGTGGTCCGCGTCAACAGCCCGGAGACGGCCGAGGCGTGCAAGATTCTTGAGAACACGTACCGCGCCGTGAACATCGCGCTGGTGAACGAGCTGAAGGTGCTCTACGACCGCATGGGCATCGACGTGTGGGAGGTGATCGACGCCGCGAAGACGAAGCCGTTCGGCTTCCAGGCGTTCTACCCCGGCCCGGGCCTCGGCGGGCACTGCATCCCGGTGGACCCGTTCTACCTCACGTGGGTGGCCCGCAAGTACGGCTTCAACACGCGGTTCATCGAGTTGGCCGGCGAGGTGAACACCGGGATGCCGGCGTTCGTGGTGTCGAAGCTGGCCGACGCGCTGAACGACGCCGGCAAGGCGGTGAAGGGGAGCAAGGTGGCGCTGCTCGGCGTGGCGTACAAGAAGGACGTGGACGACCCGCGCGAGAGCCCGTCGTTCGAGCTGCTGGACAAGCTCATCGGCAAGGGCGCGAAGGTGACGTACAACGACCCGCACGTGCCGGAGCTGCCGCGGATGCGCCACTGGCCGAACCTGCCGGAGATGGCCAGCCAGGTGATCACGCCGGAATACCTGGCGGCGCAGGACGCGGTGCTGATCGCCACCGACCACACCGCGTACGACTACGAGCAGATCGTGCGGCACAGTCGGCTGGTGATCGACACGCGGAACGCGACGCGGAACGTGCGCGACGGCCGCGAGAAGGTAGTGCGGGCGTAGTGTCGCCGCTTGCGGCGTAGCACCGCGGTGCTACGCCGCAAGCGGCGAAATCCCTCACACCTTGAATGTCTCCCGCACGTTGTCGCGCAACAGCCGCGTCCCCAGCGCCACCGCTTCCGCCTCGCTCATCACCCCCGGCCGCACGAAGTCGTCGGCGAGCGTGTTCGCCAGGATGCGGCGGTACATCGCGTACTTCGGCAGCACGAACTCCAGCTTGTACGCGTCCGAGTAGTAGCCGATCAGCTTCGTCTTCGGCACGGCGCTGAGGCGCTCGCCCAAATCCTTGCGGATGTAGGGCGGCACGTTCGAGTACCACCAGTGCCCGTTCGGCACCACGTTCGGGAAGATCCACGAGTACGCTACCAGCTCCTGGTTCTGGGCACTGGTCAGCACCGACACCGGGAACGTCACCCCCGGGAAGGCGTTGAACACCCGCTTGTACTGGATCAGGCTCGTCCGCTGGTCGAACAGGTCTTGGCCCTGGAACACGCCGTCGGCGTAAACCTTGCGGTTCACGCCGATCATCAGGTCGAACGGCAGCTTGAAGTCGCGGCACAGCTCGGCGACCATCCAGAACAGCCCGGGGGCCAGGTCGCGGCAGTCGTGGTGGCGGATCTGCTCGTAGAAGTACTCGTCGTCGTAGTGGGCCGGCTCGAAGTCCGGTGGGAGCGAGATGGCGCACGCCTTCGCCCCCTTCCGCGTGAAGTGGAGGAACAGCGACGCCAGCGCCTTCCGCAGGCTGCCGGCGTCGCGGATCTGCACCCCCGTCGCCTTGAACAGCCGCTCGCGCGTGTCAGTTCGGTCGAGCTGGAAGACCAGCGTGTCGGTGCGGAGGCAGGGCACATAGATCGACGTATCGAAATTCTCCAGCGGGTCGTCGAACTCGTTGGTGAGGAAAATCTTCTCCAGGTTCGTCTTCTTGAAGACCTGCTTCTCCCAGTCCGGCTGCGCGAACGTCTTCTCGGCCGCGTCGAACAACTTGTCCGCGTCAGAAGCGGCGATCTTGTTGCCCTCGAAGCCGAGGAAGGTGCGGGCGATGTCCACGAACCAGCCGTACTGGGCGGTGTTGTCGTAGCGATCCATGTGGCCGACGATGGCGCGGACGCGCTCCCGCGGCGACACATCTTTGCCGAGCGGCTCCTGGCTCATCCCGGCCGAGTGCGCGAGCTCCGTGTAGTAGTGGTAGCCGAGGATGTCGTCGAGCGACCTGGACGCCGGCGCCAGCGGGTCGATGTGCGAGTGCGGGTCGATGAGCGGGATGGCGTCGAGGGCGGTGGTGAGGTCGGCGACGAGCTGGTCGGCGGGCATGGGTGGCCCCGGGCGGGTCGTGTCAATTCTTCCTGCGATACGTCTTACAACGCCCTGCAACATTTACAAAGGAACGCAGGCCGCGGCGGCGTTCGAGTGCGAATTCGCGCCGTCAATTTTTCCCGAACCTCAGCTTCCGCCAGCCGCTTACGACCGCGGCGCGAACGGGGCCGGCGCGATTGGCACGACCGCTGCTTTACTCCGAATCGTCCGCGACGACCTTCCCCCAAGGAATCGCGGGTCGGTGCCGGGCCGCGACGGCGAGCCTTCCCCCAAGGCGAGCCACCCCCACGCGGCCCGACGCCGAGCGACGACTGACGGTCGGGCGTGAGTCCCCCTGACGCCCGGCCGCGGGAGAGTGTTCCCCCTCTCTCCCGACAAGTCCCCTGACACGTCCGTATCCCCGTCCCCCCAACCTTCCCCTTGCCTCCGCCACCCCCTGGCGGAGGTTCTTCTTTTTGGCGTGCGGCGAACGGCCTGCGTACCGCGCGGACCGAATAACCTCCCGAGCGGGGTCGCGTCAGCGCCCCGTGCGAATCCATGACTGGAAGCAATGGGATCGCACGGGGCGCTGACGCGACCCCGCTCGGGAGCTCAACCGATTCACGTCAAATCCAACCGCCACCACGCCAGCGCCAGGAACGCCGCCCCGAACGCCAGCAGCACCGCACACGCCGTCAGCACCACGCCCACGTCCGGGGTCGGGCTCCCCAGCAGTTGCGAATACGCGTCCAGCGCCCAGGCGTGCGGCGTGACCTGGCTCGCGCGCTTCATCGCCTCCGGCATCAGCTCGCGCGGCATCAGCGACCCGCTCGCCCCGCCCAGTACCAACACCAGCAGCGTGCCGTACACCGCCACCTGCGTCTCGGTCTTCGCCGCGCTCGCCACCAGCATCGCCAGCCCCACCGCGGCCGCGGACGTACACGCCACCACCGGCAGCAACAGCCACGGCTCGGCGCCCCAGCTCATGCCGAACACCAGCCGCCCGGCCAGCAGCAGTACCACGCCCTGCACCAGCGACACCAGCAGGCACGGCAGCAGCTTCCCGAGCAGGACGTGCCCGCGCGACAGCGGCGCCGCCCGCAGCCGCACGAGCGTGCCGTGGGTGCGCTCGGCGACGAACAACCAGCCGACGGTCAGCACCAGGAAGAACGCGAACATCACCGTGAACTGCGGCACGAGAATCTGATACCGCTTCGCCCCCGGGTCGGCGTAGACCGCGCGGTTGGCGGCCGCGCCGGATCGCTCGCCGGTGCGCGTGAGCTGCTGCCACGTCAGCGCGGTGAAGTCGTAGCTCGGGAACAGCTCGCCGACGCCGGCCTTCACCCCCGGCCCGACTTCCGCACGCACCGCCGGCGTCATCACCTCGCCGATCGACACGTCCTTGCCGACGCGGGCGGCGACCTCGCGGTCGCGGAAGGCCTCGCCCAGCAGCCGGCGGAACTGCGGCATCTGCCCCTTGATCGTGTTCGTGAACAGGCCGAACTCGCGCCGCAACATCCTGTCGAACGCCGGGTCCGCCAGCAGCGCGGCGAGGAGCTTCTGCACCACCGGGTCGAGTTCCACCAGCACGTCGGGCGGCAGCGGCTTGCGGGTCTTCAGGTCGTGTGCGAGGTTCGCCATGAACCGGTCGTCGCCGACGCGGGCGAAGGCCTGCCCGATCATGTACGGGATCACCACGCGGAACATCGACACCTGCGCTACCTGCTCGATGACCGCCGACGCCGTCGGCTGCGTCGGGTCGCGCAGCACCGCGAGGCCGACGCGATCGAACACCACGCCGTCCCGGCCGAGCGGGTTGACCGGTTCGAACCCCGGCGCGGCGAGGAACGAGGTTCGGTCCATGCGGTCGCTGAAGTGCGGCTCGAACACCAGCACCGCCGGCCGCTTGCCGCGGGCGATCAGCGTCTCGGCCTCCTCGCGGGTGCCGATCACCTCCACGCGGATGCCGCCGCCGGTGCCGTCGGGGTCGGCGGCGAGGTCGTCCAGCACCAGTTCGGACCACGGCTTCGCGGGGAAGGTGCGGCCGGCCTTCGCGGGTAGACCGCCGTCGAGGATCACGACCGAGACGCGGAGCCGGTCGTCGGCCTTCTCGCCGAAGCCGTCGCCGAGCGCGAGCCCCATCACGAGTGTGAGGACGAGCGGCATCAGGAGGAGGATGACGGCGCTGCGCGGGTCGCGGAGGAGGAGGCGGAGGTCCTTCGCGGCGAGGGTGAACACGGGCATGGGGGACCGTCCTGGCATGGCGAACCGGACCTGGCGAGCGGCCCGGGCTATGTTATCGCCGCAGCGTGCGCGGGCGTGGTCAACCCCTCCCCCGGCCCCTCCCCCAAAGGGGGAGGGGTGCTTGCTCCCCGTCGCATCCTGCGACACCGCTACGCGAACACAAGTCTCAGCAAAGTCGGTCGGTACGTCCCCCCTTCCCTCTTGGTACTACTCCGTTACTCTTTGCGCGGGTGCAAGTGCGGTGATCGGCAGTAGGCACAATCGGGCCTGGCTATCGGCAACAGCAGGTGTTGCAACGCGCGCCGAATCCCCGGCAGCGTCAGCACCGGCTCGGCACCCCCTTTTTTGCCCGCGTTGCGCGGGCTGCTTTCTTCCGCTCCCGTTCGACCGTCAGCCGGCGGCGTTCCAGCAACAAGAACCCGTAGGCCAACAGGGTCATCGCCGCGTGGTGGTGGAACCCGCGCCAGCTCCGACCCTCGAAGTGGTCCAAGCCCAGCTCTTCCTTCAGTTGCTGGTAGCCCTGTTCCACCGGCCAGCGGCTCTTCCACGGACGCACCGCCGCCACCCGACCCGTGCCCGCCGGCAGGTTCGAGAAGGCGAACGTCGGCGGGCCATCCCCGCCCTGCTTCTCGACCAACAGCCACAACGGCTTGGCGCCGGCACAGTCGCCCGTCGCCCACCCCTGAGCCGGCCACACCCGCACCCACGCGAAGTGCCCCGACAACGTCCCCTTGGTTCCTTCCCGCCAACCCACCCGGTGACGCTCGACCCGCTCGGCCAACACGCTCAACGCCACCGGGCGAGGACTGCTCGCGGACAACCGTGGCCGTTTGCGAGGCCGGCCCGGCCCCGCGTTGCCCGCATCGGGCCGATCCCACCTGGGTTCTTCCGTGAAGACAACGACGTCCGCTGTCGCCCCCACGATGTACTTCAACGCCCGTTGCTCCAACCCGGCCCGGAACGCGCCGGAGACACCGTAGCCGGCATCGGCCGCCACCGCGCGGCCGGGTAAACCTTCGCTCCGCACCCGGTCGAGCAACTCCAGGGCGATCTCGTGTTTGGTTCGAGCGGTACGTCGATCCTTGGGCACGCCCGCTTTGTCCAGACGCTTGGTGTCGGTGAGCCACGAGTCGGGCAGGTACAGCTGCAGGTCTAGAGGGTAGTGGCCGTGCGGGCTGACGTAGTGAGCGGAGACCGCGACCTGGCAGTTGGCCTTCTTGCCCGGAGCGCCGCAGTACTGCCGCTGAGCGCCAACGGAGTGCGTGCCCTGTTTGGGGAACGAGACGTCGTCGAACAGGAAGATCCCGTCGGGGCTGGCGAACGTCTGGGCGAGGTGGGCGCGGTAGCGCCGGAGGACGGCCTTCTCATCCCAGGGGCTTTGGTTGAGGAACTGTTGGAGGGCCTGCTCGGGATCGGTGCTGGTGAGCCCGTCGGGCAGCGTGATGCGGCGTGAGAGCGGCTCGATGGACTTGCGTTCGCCGTCGAGGAGCAAGCCCTGGAGGTACACGCCGGCCCAGAGGGCGGGCTTGGACTGGGGGAAGTCATCGGCGAACAGGCTCGCGTAATCACGCAACCGGTCGAGAACAGCCGCATCGAGAGTTGGAGTGTAGGTCTTCATGCAAGGTTAGAGGTCGGAACCGCTTGAGTCGATTCCAGCCTCTAACGGAGTAGTACTAAGTACCTTCGGTCGCTGTACCTGCTCTGGCGATCTCTTCGGGAAGCGGTAAGCTAGATCACGTTGGCTGAATTCGGCTGCCACCAAGGCAGAGGGTTTCCTGATTTCACACGTTGAGCGGACGACCCGTGTAAGTCCACTTGTACGGCTTGGCTCGCGTCCGGTTGTAGTAGGCGATGTACGCCAGGATTTTCTCCCGCAGGTCCGCCACCGATCGGAAGTTCCCA
>Ga0105048_10010777_pt1 | contig 14465 bp, 11 predicted proteins | sample MAT05_FD_78382 | JGI IMG/M metagenome (GOLD analysis project Ga0105048, IMG submission 78382) | Freshwater microbial communities from Lake Fryxell liftoff mats and glacier meltwater in Antarctica - MAT-05 | ecosystem: Environmental > Aquatic > Freshwater > Ice > Liftoff microbial mat | place...
ACCGGCGACGATGCCGTGCGCCTCCAGATTTTCCTTGATGAATCAATGTTCGGCCCCGGCGTGATCGATGGTAAACCCGGCTTGTTCACCCAGCTCGCCGTCAAGTCTTGGAATGAGGTCAACGGCCACTCGCTAACCGATTGGACGTATGTCAATGCTGCCGCCCGCAAGGCGGTTCCCCACCCATTCGCCACCGCGTTTGTCCCGGAGCTGGCCAAGGAATGGATCAACCCAAGCCTTCCCACCAAGAAAGCCCTCCAAGCTAAACTCAAACGGATGAGCTACCGCAGCTATGCCGAGTTCATGTCCGAGCGCTACCACACCGATGTGCCGTACCTCATTGTTCTCAACGGCAAGTCCAAGATCTACAACCTCAGGCCCCGCGACTCTCTGATTGTCCCAAACGTCACACCCTTCCAGATCGAGAAAATCACTGGTGAGATGTATAAGCCCGATCTGGCAATGAGCCAACGCCACATCGTGGTGGATACCAAAATGAATCAGGCCCGTATCTTCGAGGCGATGCCAGCCGCATTGATCATCGCAGAGCCAGGTGCCGAAAATGCGCCGATGGCCACCCGCCCTAACAAGGGATTGATCGCCTCCTTTCCCATCACACCCGGCAAGCCCCAGTTCATCCGTTATGGCAATTGGGAACTCAAAAACATGATCGAGCTTCCCCACTGGCGCTACGACCAACAACTTCTCGATACAGGCAAACGAGGCAAAGATTCCCTCAACATCCCACCCGGCCCTAACAGCCCGGTGGGAATCATCTGGAACGGCACCAGCCGCTCCGGCATCGGCCTTCACGGAACCTCGGACCCCGAGACCATCGGGCGCGCCCGCAGCGCCGGTTGCATCCGCCTTGCCAACTGGGATGCCATCCGCCTGCCTGCCCTCATCCGGCCAGGTGCGACCGTGGAAATCCGTTAGGAAATCATCGCCTCATGAGTCGCTCCCATCGTGTCATTCGGACGATGCTCCTGCTCGGCATCGCGGCTCTATTCCTCACAGAACTTGCCACCAATTTCAGCATCTCGCGTTGGATAAAATCCCAGCTTACCTCCGCGCCTAAAGACATCGTCGCGCGGGTAGCGGGGACACCGATCACTCATCGCCAAGTCGAACGCAGCCTCAGGGAAACTCTCTGGCTTTCCGCCAAACCGATTGGAGATCTCACCCCGGACCAGCGCAAGACCGCCTACGCCGCCGCACTTGATGAACTCATCGATCACGAATTGCTGCGTGCAAAACTGCGCACCGCCTCCCCACCGCCCACCGCCAGCAAGGCAGAGATCGACCAAAGAATCCAACGCCTCATCGGTCGCTTCGAAACAAAAGGCTCTCTGGAATCGGCCATGAAAGCCCAAGGAATTCCGGATGAAACTGCTCTAAAAAACCGCATCGCCGCCCGCATCCAACAAGAAAAGTGGCTCGAAACCCAAATCACCAAACAGATCATCCCCACCGATGCCGAAGCCCAACAATGGTATTCCAAAAACCAAAAATTATTAGAGAATCCCGCACGGCTCAACGCCCGCCACATTTTCATCGCCACCCTGGATCACCCGCCGGAAGAGGCGAAACAAAAACTCGATGAAGCCCTCGCCGCCCTCCTCGCCAAGCAAAGAGACTTCGCCACCCTCGCCCGGGAAATCAGTGACGATCTCGCAAACAACGAAAGCGGTGGAGAACTCGGTTGGATGACCTACAACCGCCTCCCCGCCGATTTCGCAGCGCCCTTGTTTTCGTTAAAGTTAAACCAACCCACCCTCATCCGCAGCCGCCTCGGCTGGCACCTCGCGGAAGTCACCGCCCGCAAACCCGCCGAACCCCGCAGCTTCGAACAAGCCAAAGCCGAAATATTCACCGCCCTCAGCGCCATTAAACGCCAACAAGCTCTAACCAATTTTCGAACCTCCCTCCGCACCCACGAAGCCAAAAACATCGAGATCTTTCCAGAAGCGGTGAAACCATAACTTGGTCTGGGCCGTCCATCGGCTCAAGCCACCGCCGCTTATCGCTCATACTCATCTCACTCTGCCGTTCGCTTGCAGCGACACGGCTTCTTCAATCGCGAGAAATAAATGGTTAGAAACCTAGTTGGGCTTTCCCGATGCAAGCGCGGTTTCTAGGGCGGATACCAGCTCAAGACTGTCTGGTTTGGTGCTTGGTTCGAAGCGGGCGATGGGCTTTCCGTCCTTGCCGATTAGAAATTTTTCGAAGTTGCATTTCACATCGCCGGGAAAGGTCTCGTCTTTGGCTTGGAAAGTATTGCACTGTAGCGGCGAGTCTGTGATCCTCGCCGCCGGTGAAACGCTCATGAGCTTCGATCAAGGACAATTCAACTTCGATGCAGACGGCCCGGAGGACGGATACCGCCGCTGGCGTGAGGAACTCGATGTCGCGCGGCAGGTGTTTGAGCGGCGCTGGGGAGTGATTCTGAGCCGCCGCGTAGCGGTGACTTTGGAGGATCATTCAAAGCCTTTGTTTGGATTTCTGCGGGTGGTTTCTGATTCGGGGAAAAAACCAGGCACAATACCCGAATTTGAAATGGGGGGCCTGCGTTTCAAACCGAATTCGATTCAAAGCATTGTCCAATTGGAAGATGCCGAGCGCTCGCCGGATTGAAAACCCAACCGGTGGTGACTTATTGAAGGATTCGTTCTCCTGATTTTTGAGACTTCTTGATCTCAAACGTCAAAATGCGCCCTTGTGGCCGATTTTGGGACCACCTGGCCGGAATCGAGACCACAAATTGATTTCAATCTCTTGATTTTCAGGTAATTTGAAGTCGTTCTGAGCGAGGTTCGCCTCCTTCAAAACTTCAGCCAAATAAAGCCGGGCCACCTGCTTCGAATTGATCTCCGGGGGGAAGTCAACCGAACAAGGCCCGGTCAAGGCACCGAAACAATGTCCTGCAAGGGGCATCAAAAGAGAGAGCGCATTGCGAGATCCGGGGGGAATTCCAATGCGCTCTTTTTCTTTGACGGGTGGCTATTTTTCGAGGGCCTTCAAGGCTGCCTCCATCACGGGATCCAGCCAAGCGTTGATGGCTTTTTGATCTTGCGGGCTGAGTGCATCGATTTGGCAACGTTTTTGAAAATTGAGGCGTGAAGAGTCATCGATGGCCACAATCCGATCAGGAGTGATGCCTCTGCGATGCGGGGTATTTCCAGAAGGTGTGTGATAGGTGGCGATGGTGAGCCGCAACGCGGTACCACCCCCCATCGGGATGATGTTTTGAACGGAGCCTTTGCCGTAGCTTACCTCGCCGATGATAGTTGCCCGTTTCAAATCTTGCAGCGCCCCGGCGGTAAGCTCGGAGGCAGAGGCGGACATGCGGTTCACCAGAACCACCATCGGGTAGTCGCGTTTCCGGCGTTGGCGGTCGGGAGTTTTCATTGGAGCAGCAGCGTCTCCATCGCGGCCACGGGTGGAGACGGCTGCGGTACCAGGCGGCAGAAAAAGCCCGAGAATTTTGACCGTTTCATTCAAGGAGCCACCGCCGTTTTCGCGGAGATCGAGGATCAATGATTTCATGCCTCCATCTTCCAACCCGTCGAGAGCGGCTTCCACCTCACGGGCACAGTTTGAACCAAAGGAGGCGAGCCGCAGATAGCCGACACCTTTGGCCTGATCCCAGAGCTTGGATTCGACCACCGAACGCTCTTCTATCAGGCGATGGGTGAGTGAAAGCGCAAATGGCTGGGGCGCGGCGGGAGATTTGATGAAAAGTCTGGTCGCCTCCCCTGCTGCCCCACGCATCGTTTCTAACAAAACGGGCAACGCGCTGCCTTCCGTCTTTTTCCCATCCACTTCCAGCAACAATGAACCGGGAAGAATCCCCGCCGCTGCCGCCGGGCCCGAAGGTGCCACATTGGCAATATAGACTCCATCATCCCTCACCGCTACAGCCAGCCCTAACGATGCCACCTCGGGATTCATCTCGGTGTGCTCACGCATCTGCGTCGCCATCTCGGGGTGGATGAAGGAGGAATGTGGATCGAGACTGGCCAACATCCCCTCAAGCGCGTGATTCACCAGGCGGTCGTAAGCCAGCCGATCCACATCCGGGTGATTTTTTCTAACAGATTCCAACACCTCGACAAAGCGCTCGATAGCGGGATAGGCGGCCTCATCCGGGTCTGGCAATTCTTTCGTCTCCGCGATGACAAGTGATGGGAGAACGCACAGCAGGCAAGTGACCTTCATGCCGCGAAGGTTATGAATCGTGGAGCGCATGCGATAGCTCAAAAAAAACGGAAACGCCCCACAACAAAAGTCATTTGTGAAGCCTTTTCTTTTTTATGATTTCGATTGCGGATGGTGGGCATCGCGGTATGATTTCACCGACTGCTGTGTACGACTAATTTGGCAGCCGGCCCGAACCGATATGATTGAACCGGGATCACCTTCCAGTGGACTATGTCATGCCTTTTCAGGAAGACGGAAAACCACTGGACGATCCCACTTATTGAGTTTACGGAACGTGGCTCACGGCGCCAAGGACGGCACAGCGGTTTTTTATTTTCTTTTGTGAGCGGTGGCGCATGTTCGCCCGCGTGATGCGTTTTGTAGTGTTGGGCAGCGGGAGTGGCGGGAATGCGGCGGTCGTCGAGTGCGGGGGGCTGCGCCTGATGATCGATGCAGGCCTCAGTGCCAAGCAACTTTCGCTGAGGCTGACTCAAGTGGGAATCGAACCAGGCTCGCTGGATGGCATATTGCTTACCCATGAGCACGGCGATCACGTCCGTGGTTTGAAAATTTTCCTGAAAAGCAACCCTGTTCCAATCTATGCCACCGCTGCCACCGCGCGGGTGGTGCGTGAGCAGGGCATCGAGGGGGGCAAGTGGAAGCTCTTCGAGGCGGGGCAGGTTTTCCTTTTGGGAAATGCCAAGATTGAAACCTTTGCGATCCAGCATGATGCGGTGGACCCGGTGGGCTTCGTGGTGGGGGATGAGGTGAGGCGCTTCGGCTATCTATCAGACGCAGGATTCGTGACCCGCAGCATGACCGAGCGCTTGCGAGGCTTGCGGGGGATTTTCGTGGAAGCCAACTACGATCAAGATTTGTTAGAGTCTGATACCAAGCGACCTTGGGCGATCAAACAGCGGATCAGCTCCCGCCATGGGCATCTTTCGAACGAGCAGGTCGCCGAGCTGATTTCAGACATCGCCCACACGGGTCTGGGGCGGGTGGTTCTTGGTCACCTCAGCTCGGATTGCAATACACCGGAGATCATCCTGAACCGGCTGCGCACGTGCCTCACGGCGGTGGGTCATCACCATGTGGCGCTCCATTGTGCGGGGCAGCATGCGCCTACCGATTGGTTTGACCTCTGAGAAACTGGAATCAATCCTCCCGGGTGCGGATGGTCAATGAGCGCACTGCAAGCGCTGCGCCCGAAGAAGCGCCTAGCCGCACTTCATCAAAGTGCGTGCCGATGGGTAAGCTGCCGACACAAAAGGGTTCACCTAACGGAAATCCGCCCTGGTGCAGGCTCACCCGTCCGGTTCGGCTTTGGTAGCAGAGCGTGACAGTCTTGGGACCGACCACGGGAGTTTCAGGAATGATGACGGGGATCCTTTGCTTCACATCGAGTGCCCATGTTTTATAGATACCGAAACAATCGCCGAAGAACAAAATTTCAGCCCCCTGATAGAAGAAACTGATGCCTGCCCAGCCATCGGTATGAAAGGTGCCGTCGGTCGGTTGAGCAGTCTCCAAAGTGGCTAACAGGACGTAGCCGTGGTCGCCAGATTGTGGCAACGAAAGTTTCATGAATGCTGAGAAGTTTTCACCCTCAAATATACTATCTGAGACGGTGGCCGTGCCGTAAGGGAAGCGCCAATTCGATTTAAGCAGAGGACCGTCCATGATCGATTGAAACCCGGTGGCGGCATGGCTGAAATGAGTAGGATCGGAAGGTAAACGGGTGACCTCTCCCGTGCTCAGTATTTGTGACGCCTCTCCAGCAGCTAACTCCGCGACTCGTTGGTTCGAGATGAGCTGCATGCGGACTTTGCCATCAAAGACGTGCAATTGATCCGCTCCATTTTCATTGGCTTGGACACCAAACTCGGTGCCGATATGTTCCACCGAGATCAAGGGTGAGGTGACGAGGATTTTGTTGGCTTGCGCGCCCATCATAAACCGGCAGCGCCCTTTGGTAAGGTGGATCTCTTGATCGGAAACGATCGTCAAAGTCGCCGGACCTTCCAAGAACGCCCGGGTGCTGGGGCCTATCGAGAGTGTTGCTTGGCCTTGATCGAGTTGCAGGGTATTTCCAGCTTTGAGCATCACGAGGCTATTGGCTCGCGATGGTAGCCCGTCTGTCTTCCATGAGCTATCCATGGAAAACGAAGCTTGGACGATCGGATTTTCAGCTGTCGATTTCGAGTTGATCTGAGTGATGACTCCCCAGGAAATCAGAGCGATAGCAGCAGCAGCAGCAAGCCATTGGATGCTGCGGAAAGAACGGCTGCGTGGATAGATCACTACTGCTCCCGAGCGTGGCGCTCCTTCAAATTCCTCGTGGAGCGTGTAATGGAGCACGGCATATTCGCCGTAGAGTTTTGCCAAGCTGGGTTCGAGCCGCAGGCGTTTTTGAAGGGCGTTGAATTCCGTTGCGGAGACCGTTCCATCGAGCACCCGTTGAACTAAATGATGATCACGTTTGTTCATTCGGGCTTCTGGGGGGATTGCTGGATTTTCCTCTCGATGCAGCGTTTTAAAACCGCCCTGAGATTGAAGAGGACGGCCTTGAGGGTGCCTGTGCTACGGTTTGTGGCGGAGGCATAACCTTGCAGGGAAGCTGAAGTGCCGTAGCGATGATGGAGAAGTTCCCGATCCTGTGGCCTCAGTTTTTTCAAACAGGTGCGCAGGGCGATGTGGCGCTCCTCCAGTTCGTCCGGCTCGATTTCAAATTCCGGAGAGAGGCGTTCGATCAAATCATCGTCGAAAATCAACCAACCATGAGAAACAAGACGCCGCCGGTGATTGAGAACATGATAGCGGATGGTTTGAAATGCCCATGCCTTGAAATTTGTGCCAATTTCGAAGCTCTCGCGCTTTTGCCAGAGCGTGATGTTCACCTCCTGCAACAAATCGCGGGCACCGGAACTGCCGGGCGCAAGCGAGCGAATGTAGGCGAGCATGGATGTTTGGTGATTGGTGAGTTCAGTGACAAATTCCTCGGAATCTTGGCTATCAGAAGGGTTTTTCTCCATACCGTCTGCATGCTCTGCGAATGTCCCGGGAACAGCAAGCGGTTTACTCTAAATTCAAAAAGGTTCCTACTGTTTGATGACTGGAAATCCAGCTGCCGGATTGAGCTTGAGCGGGGGTTCGATAGTGAAGGATTTCTTATCGGAGACCTGATAGGCACCGTAGGCGATGGGGATCACGGTGAGGAGCAGGACCGGCTCATCTCCGCTCACCACCTTGGCCGCGTGCACGATGGCCGCACAGTTGGGGGTTTTTTTCACGGTGAGAATGTCACCCTTCTTGAAGGCTTCGGGGGCGGAGGCTTGCTCCGTCGGGAAAAGATATTCGATGAAAACCGGGTAGGGCATCGCCTTGGTGAAGTCATCCGGCTTGATCAAGGCCTGGGCACGCACCACCACGCCCTTGGAGATGAAGTCCTTGGACTGAAGGGGTCTGACATCGGTGATTTGATAATCTCCTTCGATATAGGTGAGCAGCAAGGCACGCTCGAAATTCAAAAGGTAGTTCCGCAACAACAAGGAGTTCACACGGGCGAGTTTCTCCTCCTCCATCCCGAAATATTGTTTGTAGAGTTCCCTCGGCGCAAACGCGTTGCCGTTGGGGACATCCAGTGCGGTGTGGCGTTTCAAAACGGGCAGCCGCTTGAGCTTGCCCAGGATCTCGTAGTTTCTCGGAATCTCAGGGTTCCCGAAAACGTGGAGGCAAACGAACCAACTTACCACGGCAAAGCACAATGCCAGCGCGTTGGCGAGCAACCACCAGAAGTAAGCCGGGCGGCTTGGAAGGAATTCTTCAGGTTTGCGGGGCACGATCTTCGACGGGGAATTTTCAGGGAGTGCCGCATGCCTCGCCATCTGGAACCGCGTGGGCACCGGGAGCTTCGTCCGATGTTTCAAACGAGGTCCCGCAGCCACAAGAGCGCGCCGCCACCGGATTATGGATCTTGAAACCCGAATCCGTTAGATCGTCGGAGAAATCGATTTCGCAGCCCCTGAGTTTTTCCAGACTATCGGCAGCGATGATGACGCGCGCGCCTTCCGCTTCGACGATGGAATCGCCAGGCTCGGGGTCTGCCACGTTCATTTCATATTGCCAGCCCGCACAACCGCCGCGGCGCACGGCGAGGCGGAGTCCGGCGGCAGGTGAGGTAGTCCGGCTGGAAAGCATGCGGGACAGTTCTTGGGCGGCCTTGGGAGTGAGTGAAATCGGAGTCACGCGCAAACCTTAGCCCCGTTATCCGGAATTTGAAACTGGAAATCCGGGGTTTGCCATGATCCTGCGAAAAAAACCCGTAGGAGACCTTTTGGAGGAATTTCGTGAAAAGAAAGGTCTTGACGGTGATCGCCAGCGCCCTTTGAGTCCGCCTCGCCGCATTTTCTGCTGTGCCCCTAGGCTGGTTGAATTGTATCCTAACCTCAGAGTCCATCATTTTTCATTCATGTCTTCTTCCAAACCTGCCCCCAAGAAACCCGTTGTTAAGGTAAAAACGCCGGTCATGGATTCCGCACCGTCGAAGAGCCAGAAGAAAGTCGCCAAGCCAGTGGTGATCGTTAAAACCAAGGCCGGGGAAATCAAAAATCCGCTGCCAAAGACTCCTGAGAAGCCGGTGACAAAGCCTGCACCCAAACCCGCCGCTCAAGCAGCCAGCATTACAAAACCAGAGCCAGTGGTGAAATCCAGAGCTGCTGCAAAAAGCACTCAAGCTCCATCGGGCAGCAAAAAGGCTCCGAAAGAAGTCACTGGAACCGGCGAGACCAAAGCTACCATCAGAGCCGCTGAATCCAACAAACGTCGGATTGATACCCCGGAGATTCAGGAGAAAATCCGCGAACTCATCAAACTCGCCAAGGAACAGGATTATCTCACTTACGACGACATCAACGAAATCCTGCCCAACGACCTTGTCGATCCCGATGACGTCGAGGCCATCATGGAGCGCCTGCGCAACATGGAGTTCGACATCATTGATGCCTCCGAGGTGGATCGCTACAAGGACAAGAAGCGCGATGAGGGCGATGGCGATGAAGAAGATGTCAAGTCCGACCAGAAGCTCGATATCCTCGACGACCCTGTCCGGATGTATCTCAAGCAAATGGGCCAGGTCCCGCTGCTCACCCGCGAACAGGAAGTGGAAATTTCCAAACGCATCGAGGACGCGGAAATCGAAGTCGCCCGCCACCTCCACCTCTTCGGGTTCGTCACGGATTCCTACTTGGAACTCGCCGATAAGCTAAACAAGGGCAAGGAGCGCTTTGACCGCGTGATCCTCGATAAAAAAATCGAATCCCGTGAGCGCTACATGAAGGGCCTGCCGAAACTTTGTGATCAGCTCAAACAGCTCCATCACGAAAACGACGATCTCTTCCGCCAGCTTTCCGTCAAAAACCCACGCAGCAAGAAAAAGCTTGAAGAGGAATTCAACAAAAACATCCAAACTCTCAACCGCGTCTTCACCCGGTTCTATTACAAACAGAAAGTCGTCGAAGACTTCTGCGAGCAAGTGGAAGAATACATGCAGTTGTTTTGGAAATACGGGCGCAAGCTCCAAACCGATCCCGAGGACAAGGAATTCATCACCAAGCTCCGCGAAGTCCAGCAACGCACCTGGCACACCACCGAGTCCTTCGAGGAGGCCAACAAGCAACTCCGCCATTGGCTCAAGGAAGCGCTCAAAGCGAAGACCGAAATGGTCGAGGCGAACCTTCGCCTGGTGATTTCCATCGCCAAGAAATACACCAACCGTGGCCTTTCGTTCCTCGATCTCATTCAAGAGGGCAACATGGGCCTGATGAAAGCCGTCGAGAAATTTGAATACCGCCGCGGTTACAAATTTTCCACCTACGCTACCTGGTGGATCCGCCAGGCCATCACCCGCTCCATCGCGGACCAGGCCCGCACCATCCGCATCCCGGTCCACATGATCGAGACGATCAACAAGCTGATGCGCGTACAGAAGCAGCTCGTCCAGGAATACGGCCGCGAGCCATCCCCAGAAGAAATTGCCGAGGAAATCCACTTGCCCGTCGAGCGGGTGCGCGCCGTCCTCAAAATGGCACAGCAGCCCATTTCCTTGCAGGCACCGGTGGGCGATTCCGATGACACATCCTTCGGTGACTTCATCGAAGATAAAGCGGCGGATAACCCAATGGAAGAGGCCGGTTTCTCCATGCTCAAGGACAAGATCAAGGACGTGCTTGACACTCTAACAGAACGTGAGCGCGAGGTCCTCGAACAACGCTTCGGTCTCAAGGACGGCTACAGCCGCACCCTCGAGGAAGTCGGTCGCCAATTCCAGGTCACCCGCGAGCGGATCCGCCAGATCGAAGCCAAGGCCCTGCGGAAAATGCGCCACCCGACGCGGATCCGCAAACTGGAAGGATTCATCGAGCTGCCAGGGGCCTAAGGGGAATGGACGGCTCGTCCGTTCATCCTTTAATCTGCCTTGCACGGCAGGTCCGCCCGCTTGTCCGCACGGCATCCCACGCGCCGGGCTTGGCACCCTGCCGAACAAGCCGACATATGCCATCGACGGTTGAAATTTCGAAGTGGAAAAGTCCAACCAATCGAGAGGGAATTCAATTTATCATTTCTGCGTGCGGGGTAGGTAGATCTGGGGCACCGTCCCTGAGACAGGCTTTGACAGCACCTGCCGGGAGCCTTTCCGGAGCGAGCATAACACGCAGGCGAAGGCCGGACCGTGATGGAAGAGATCGGGACTCATTCGCTGCATGCCCTCGCCTGCCTTGACACGGCCATGCGCCACACGCAGCGTGCCGCAACGAAATGGAGACACCTGAAGAATTCACGAAAATCGAATCGGTTTTTGTCAGACACCGCAATGCCCTGATTTTACGTGGGCAGTTCACGCCGATTTATGTGGACTACTATCTTCACCTGATGGAGCACGGCGTGCGCCCGCCGGGTGAGCTGGACCAAATGCTCAAGGATACGCTGGCCATGCTCACGCTCCACCTCGTCGCCCGGCCATGGTCGGAATCGATTGCGTGGACCGTTAACTTGCGCGCACCGAGGATCAACCTCTTCGCAACCGGCAGCTCCTATGAACGAGCGATCACCGGACGGATCTTCACCGAAGATGTGCGCGAACCGGACCGGAATTATTTCTACTCCCAGACCATCGCCGCAGAGGCGGGCAAACCGCGCACTTCCACCTTGGAGGTCGAGGGCAAGGATCCGGTCGCTTGGATTTCCCAATATTACGATCAGTCCGAGCAACGCCCTGCCCGTGCGTTCCGGTTGGAGGATGAAAATTTCGTCCTCATCGCTGCCCAGCCGGATTGTGATTTGGAATGGTTGGAATCACTCGATAATGCCGCCGTCGAAAAAATCGCTGAGACGGAGGAAACCAATGTATTGGAAACCCGATTCTTCCGCTTTCACTGCGGGTGCAATTTGGAAAAAATCCTACCCATTCTCGGCGGCTGGAAAGAGAAACCGGAAGAGCTGTTCGAAGGTGCGGAGTTCATCAACATCCAATGCCCGCGCTGCGCCGCCAAATATCGCGTCACGCCGGACATGCTGTGAAAGTCCGCTGACCAAAAAGTGCATGGTATCATGGCTCGGGAACATGCTGAAATATGGAAAGATTTGGAAAAATCAGAATTCGAGATGGGTATGGCGGCATCATGGGAGAAAATGTAGAGCAGGAACATTGAGACTAAGACCAAAACACGAAGCGGGGAGTAAGTTTAGCTCTACTCTTCTTTTATAAAGCTGCGAAGAAACACAAAGAGCGCAAAGAAATCGACTCCGAAGCTACAGGGATGTGACGCTGAAGACAGCACTAATTTTCCGTCACATGATCTCCGCAGACTGCGGTTTTTGAAAAAAGGATTGAGGGCGCTCAGCGTTTCCACTTTTTGCTGCTGCCCTTGCTTTTTTTGACGAGGGATTTTTTGTTGGCAGTTGAAGCGGGGGCAGCGGCTTTCACGAGAGGTTTCGCTGTTGTTGTCTTAGCGGCCGATTTTAGAGGGGCCTTGGCGGGCTTCTTGGATTTGCTGCTGAGCAGGCTCTTACCCGTCATCTGCTTGGGCTTGGGCAGGCCCATCATTTCCAACAAAGTCGGAGCAACGTCTGCAAGGATGCCATCATTCATAGTGTGGTCCGCAGCATCCGCCGCAACGTAGAAGATGTGCACCAGATTGGTGGTGTGGGCGGTGTTGGGCGAGCCGTCGGCATTGCGCATGTATTCGCAGTTTCCGTGATCGGCGGTGATCAGGAGTTTGCCACCGAGACGGAGGGTTTCCTCGACGATGACTTTGACATCCGCATCAATCGTTTCGCAGGCTTTGATGGCGGCATCGACGACGCCGGTGTGGCCGACCATGTCCGGGTTGGCGAAGTTGAGGATGACCATGTCATAGTCCTTGAGCTTTGCGACTACGGTATCGGTCACTTGCTGTGCGCTCATTTCCGGCTTGAAATCATAAGTCGGAACATCCTTGGGAGAGGGAACGATGAAACGATCCTCACCCTTGTAGGCCGCTTCCTCGCCGCCGTTAAAGAAGTAAGTGACGTGCGGGTATTTCTCTGTCTCGGCGATTCGCATCTGGGTCAGGCCGGCATTGGCGACGGTCTGTCCCAACACCATCTCCAGCGTCTGGGCGGAGAAAATTGCCGGACAGTTATACTTTTCATCATACTGGGTGAGGGTGACGAAGTGGACCTTCGGCGTAACTTCCCGGTCGAAGCCATTGAAGTCCGGATAAAGAAACGCTTCTGACAACTCGCGGGCACGGTCCGAGCGGAAGTTAAAGAAAAGGATCACATCGCCGTCACGCACGCGCTGGGTGTCGGACTCGATGAAAGTCATGGCGGGCATGAATTCATCGGTTTTATCCAATCGATAATAATCCGCCACGGCCTCGCTGGCGAGCACATCGCGTTTTTCACCTTTGCCCAGGACGATGGCATCCCAAGCGAGTTTCACGCGGTCCCAGCGTTTATCGCGGTCCATCGCGAAGTAGCGCCCGATGACGGTGGCGACGTGCGCTCCGCATTTGGCAGCCTCGTCCTCGACCTTGGAGAGGTAGCCCTGGCCGCCGGTGGGCGAGGTGTCCCGGCCATCAGTGATGGCATGGATGAAGATATCCTCCACGCCCGCATTTTTGGCCAATTTCACCATCGCGATGAGCTGGTCTTCGTGGCTGTGCACACCACCATCGGACACAAGACCGATGAAGTGAAGGCGGCTGGATTTGGATTTTTCGAGGGCCTCGGCGAAGACAGGATTTTTCCCCAAGGTTCCCTCTGCGATGGATTTATTGATCCGGGTGAGATCCTGATAGACGATGCGGCCTGCGCCGAGATTGAGGTGGCCGACTTCGGAATTGCCCATCTGGCCCGGTGGCAGGCCCACATCGAGGCCGGAAGCACTGAGGAAACCTTTCGGGTATTTTTCAAACATCACTTCGTGGAAAGGAGTCTTCGCCAGCAAGGTGGCATTGCCGTCTTTGACAGCGGATTTTTTGCCTCCGGGGTTTACGCCCCAGCCGTCGCGAATGATGAGCACTACAGGTTTCTTAGCCATGACCAGGTGGGTTTAGCGGCCTGGGCAAAGCCGGGCAAGCCTTTGCAAAGCATAATTTAGCGGGGAACTATTTGCACCTCCACGCCATCCAGCTTAGGAAGAAGCCGCACGCCATGCCAGATAAACCATTTTTCTACCAAGACCCTTTCCCTCTCGGCCCGGATACCACAGAGTATGAGCTGTTGACCAACGAGCATGTGAGTGCCTCGGAGTTCGAGGGGAAACCGATTCTGAAAGTCGCTCCGGAAGGTCTCACTTTACTGGCCGCAGAAGCGATCAAGGCAATTAATTTCTCCATGCGTGCCTCGCACCTCGCCCAAGTTGCGGCCATCCTTGATGACCCGGAGGCCTCGGAAAACGACCGGATGGTGGCACTCATGCTTTTGAAGAATGCGGAGATTGCTTCACACGGTATTCTGCCGTTTTGCCAAGACACCGGCACCGCCACCATCATCGGGAAAAAGGGCCAACAAGTCTGGACCGAGGGCGATGATGCCGAACCACTTTCCCGGGGAATCTATCAGACTTATGTAAAGGAAAACCTCCGCTATTCACAAACGGCCCCGCTCACGATGTATGACGAGGTGAACACCAAGACGAACCTCCCCGCCCAGATCGATCTCTACGCCACCGAGGGCGATGCCTATAAATTTCTCTTCGTCAGCAAAGGCGGCGGCTCGGC
>Ga0105048_10010778_pt1 | contig 14465 bp, 23 predicted proteins | sample MAT05_FD_78382 | JGI IMG/M metagenome (GOLD analysis project Ga0105048, IMG submission 78382) | Freshwater microbial communities from Lake Fryxell liftoff mats and glacier meltwater in Antarctica - MAT-05 | ecosystem: Environmental > Aquatic > Freshwater > Ice > Liftoff microbial mat | place...
TGCGGGGCGGGTGACACCGTGCGCATCATGGAAACTCGTCCGCTCAGCAAACTGAAGCGTTGGAGATTGGTTGAAATAATCGAGAAAGCTAAGTAAGCGCTCATAAAGATCAGTAGAAATGATACAGAACGAATCAAGACTCAAAGTTGCGGATAATAGCGGTGCTAAAGAAGTACTAGTAATTCGTGTACTTGGCGGAACACGCAGAAGATACGCCTCGTTGGGCGACCAAATTGTGGTAACTGTAAAGGATGCACTTCCTACAGGTAACATTAAAAAAGGAGCAGTCTCCAAAGCAGTGATTGTTCGCACTAAAAAAGAAGTTAGAAGAGCAGATGGAAGTTACATCCGCTTCGACGACAATGCCGTGGTGTTATTAAATACAGCAGGTGAGTTGCGTGGAACGCGTATTTTCGGACCGGTAGCCCGCGAACTGCGCGAGAAGGATTATATGAAAATCATTTCTCTTGCGCCAGAGGTTCTATAATAATCAAATTGAAATCAGACAGCGATGTTTAAGCGATTAAAAATAAAAAAAGGCGATAATGTAGTAGTTACTACAGGTGAGCACAAAGGCAAAAAAGGTCTTGTGGTCACTGTGGATCGCGATAAGGATAAAGCAATAATTGAAGGTGTAAACATGGTGAAAAAACACCGTAAGCCTTCTGCGCAAAATCCTCAGGGTGGTATCGAATCCATTCCTGCCGGACTTCATCTCAGTAACCTCAAAGTGCTCGACACAAAGGGTAATGCTACCCGTGTTGGACGCAGAAGAAATGAAGAGGGAAAACTTGAAAGATATTCTAAGAAATCAGGGGAGGCAATCAAATGAACTATGCACCACGCTTAAGAGCAAAATACTTTGACGAGATAGCTCCGAAGTTGATGAAACACTTCGAATATAGCTCGGTTATGCAAGTACCACGCATTACTAAAATCTGTATCAATCAGGGTTTAGGAAAAGCAACTGCCGATAAAAAAATTATCGATGCAGCGGTAGATGAATTAACAAACATCACAGGCCAAAAAGCCATCGCTACAGTATCAACAAAGGATATCTCAAACTTTAAGTTGAGAAAGGGAGTTCCCATTGGAACTAAGGTTACCTTGCGCAGTGATCGTATGTATGAGTTTCTTGATAAACTGATTGCTGTCGCATTGCCCAGAACCAGAGATTTTCGTGGAGTTAAATCCTCAGGATTTGATGGAAGAGGTAATTTCACCTTCGGTGTTAAAGAGCAAATTATTTTCCCTGAAATTGACCTTGACAAGATCAAACAAATTAACGGCATGGACATCACATTTGTGACTACAGCCAAAACAAACGAAGAAGCCAAAGCTCTCCTCGAAGAATTCGGATTTCCTTTTACAAAATAAAATCAACAGAAAAGCACAATGGCCAAGGAATCAATGAAAGCCCGCGAACGGAAGCGAATAGCACTCGTTGCGCAATATGCCACCAAACGCGCAGAGCTTAAAAAAGCAGGTGATTGGGATGCACTTCAGAAACTGCCGCGCAATAGCAGCAAGGTTCGTGTGAGAAATCGCTGCAGTTTGACAGGACGACCAAGAGGTTATCTGCGTCAGTTCGGTCTTTGCAGAAACCAATTCCGCGAACTGGCACTTGACGGAAGAATTCCGGGTGTTAAAAAAGCAAGCTGGTAATATTTAAATTTAAAGAAGAATCACAACAACATGTTTACTGATCCAATAGCAGATTATTTGACCCGCATCAGAAATGCACAGATCGCGCGCCACAAAGTGGTGGAGATCCCTGCATCAAACTTGAAAAGGGAAATCACCAGAATCCTTCATGAGAAAGGATACATCTTGAACTTTAAGTTCGATGATGGCAAACCTGGCGTGATCAAAATCGCATTGAAATACAATGCGAAAACCAAATCTCCCGCAATTTCTAAAATTGACCGTATTTCCTCACCGGGACACAGAAAATATACCGGAGCTGAAGATTTACCGCGTGTCCTAAATGGTCTCGGAATTGCTGTTGTTTCAACCAGCAAAGGTGTCATGAGCGACAAGGAAGCACGTGTGCAAGGCGTTGGTGGTGAAGTTTTGTGTTACGTTTATTGATTATTAACTGAATTAATTTTTCTGACAGATGTCTAGAATAGGAAAAGCCCCGATTACTATTGCCAAAGGCGTTGAAGTTAACTTCAACAGCGGTGTAGTGACAGTTAAGGGACCAAAGGGAGAATTGACCCAACCGATTGATCCAGCCATAACGCTGGAGATCGAAGGTGAAACAATCACATTATCAAGATCAAGCGATCACAGGGATGCGCGTTCTAAACATGGATTGTATCGCTCGCTCATTCACAATATGGTTATGGGCGTTAGCACAGGCTGGTCCCGTAAACTTGAGATGATCGGAGTAGGTTATAGATGCAAGGCCGCAGGTCAGCAACTAGAACTTACTTTGGGATATAGCCACCCGATAATTTTTGAAATTCCTAAAGAAGTGATGGTAACAGCGAAAGCTGAAAAAGGTGAAAACCCGTCTATCACTTTGGAAAGTTTTGATAAACAACTCCTTGGTGCCGTAGCTGCTAAAGTTCGCAGTCTGCGTCCGCCAGAGCCTTACAAAGGAAAAGGTGTTCGTTTTGTTGGAGAATATGTACGTAAGAAAGCTGGTAAGTCAGCAGCTAAATAATCGAATTAAAGCAATGGCATTCAGTAAAGAAGCTCGTAGAGCAAAAATACGCACACGCATAAGGGCTAGCGTGAAAGGAACTGCGGAGAGACCACGTCTTTCTGTGTTCAGAAGCAACAAACAGATCTACGCCCAGATCATTGACGATGTAAAAGGTGTAACTCTTGCATCGGCAGCTTCATCCATTATTAGCGAAGCGAAAGCACTAGCAAAAGTTGATCAGGCCAAAGCAGTGGGTAAGGCAATTGCCGAACGCGCTCATGCAGCAGGAATCAAAGAAGTGGTGTTCGATCGCGGTGGATACCTCTATCACGGACGTGTAAAAACTTTGGCCGAAGCAGCTCGCGAAGCAGGCCTTAAATTCTAAAACAAATGGCAGAAGGAAAATCAATTCGCTCAAGCGAATCAGAACTGAAAGACCGCCTGGTTGCGGTAAACAGGGTTACAAAAGTTACGAAAGGCGGACGTACATTCGGATTTGCTGCCATCGTGGTAGTAGGTAATGAGAATGGTGTTGTTGGTCATGGCTTGGGCAAATCGAAAGAAGTGGCCGAAGCGGTAGCTAAAGCCATTGAAGATGCGAAAAAGAATCTTGTTAATGTACCTATATTTAAAGGAACTATTCCTCACGAACAGTTAGGCAAATTTGGTGGAGCACGTGTGTTCATCAAACCTGCATCGCACGGTACAGGTGTTATAGCCGGTGGTGCAATGCGTGCGGTTCTTGAGTCTGCAGGCGTTACAGACGTTTTGGCTAAGTCAAAAGGTTCTTCTAACCCACACAATGTGGTGAAGGCAACGCTAGATGCATTGTCTCAGCTAAGAAGCGCTCACGATGTCGCTAAAGTTAGAGGTATCAGTCTTCAAAAGGTATACAACGGATAATATTTAAAGGCAAACTATATCATGGCTAAAGTTGTTATCACCCAAGTTAAAAGTGCAATCGATCGTCCTCAAAGACAAAAGGATACGATTCAGGCTTTGGGTATCAAAAAGCTCAACGTAAGTGTTGAAAAAGAACTCACACCAAATATTGTTGGTATGATTCGCGCGGTTAACCACCTGCTTAAAGTGGAATACAAATAATCGTCTTACATCGAATAAAGATTATGAAACTCAATACACTCAAACCAGCCGAAGGCTCGATTAAGAATCGCAAGCGTGTTGGACGTGGTCCTGGTTCAGGTCATGGCGAAACTTCAGGCCGTGGACACAAAGGAGCCGGTTCTCGTTCAGGTAGCAAACGCAAAATCGGTTTTGAAGGTGGTCAAATGCCACTTCAACGGAGATTGCCTAAATACGGATTCCGCAATATTAACCGCGTAGAATACAAAGGTATTAACCTCGATCTTCTTCAAATGATCATCGAGAAGCACAATCTCACAGAAATCACCCATGATACTTTTATTGTTAATGGGGTATGTTCTAAGAATGACCTTGTGAAAATTTTGGGAAGAGGTGAACTCAAATCCAAAGTTAGCGTCTCAGCTCACGGATTCTCTGAAACTGCAAAAGCAGCAATTGAAAAATTAGGCGGTACTGTTACTACCCTGTAAAAAACCTATATGAAAGGTCTATTCTCTAAACTCAAGAATATTTGGTCTCACGAGGAGCTCAGAAGGAAGATTTTATACACTCTTCTTTTGCTTCTAGTTTACCGCATTGGTTCTTTTATCGTCCTACCCGGCGTAGATTCTTCTAAGCTTGTTGCTGGCTCACAAACTGGTGTGTTGGAAGGCATACTAGGCCTTTTCACCGGAGGTGCTTTCAACCGAGCATCTATTTTTGCCCTTGGGGTAATGCCTTACATTTCGGCATCGATCATCATCCAGCTTCTTGGATTGGCTGTGCCAACAATCACGAAGCTACAGAAAGAGGGTGAAAGCGGTCGCAAAAAAATTAATCAATGGACTCGTTTTCTAACAATAGCCATTGGTTTGGTGCAGGCTCCAGGTTATATTGCATCTACTTTGCCTGATGGCAGTTACCCTCCAGGTTCAAGTTGGATGATTGGTGCAGTACTAATCTTGATGTGCAGTACATTGTTTATCATGTGGATAGGAGAGCGTATCACGGACAAAGGTATCGGCAACGGTATATCATTAATAATCATGACTGGTATTATAAGTGATATTCCTAAAGGTTTCATCGCGGAATTCAAAGCATGGGCTTCTCCATTCTTCTTTATCATTGAAATTGCTGTCTTGTTGATCATTATCGGACTAGTGGTGGCGATTATTCAAGCTGTTAGAAGAATTCCAGTACAAATGGCCAAATTGAACACTGGAGGTGGAAATCATCTTCCATCTGGCGAAGGCGCAAGGTCATATATACCATTGAGAGTAAATTCTGCCGGGGTAATGCCAATCATTTTTGCACAAGCAATTATGTTCGTTCCATTGTACCTTCAAAGAAGCGAGGCGCTCCAAGACAGTTCTATTCTTAAATCTTTGACAAACCCGTATGGTTGGGGATACAATGGTCTGTTGGCTATTATGATTATTTTATTTACCTTCTTTTATACGGCCATTGTAACAAATCCAAATCAAATTGCAGATGATTTGAAAAGGAATGGTAACTTTGTGCCTGGAATTAAGCCTGGTAAAGCCACCGCTGAATTCATTGACGAGGTATTGTCTAGAATTACATTCCCCGGAGGCGTTTTTGTTGCACTAATAGCAATACTTCCCGCCCTTGTTATGATGTTTGGTCTTACCAAATCGGAACAATTCGGACAGTTTTTTGGAGGTACATCACTGCTTATTACGGTAGGAGTTGTACTGGATCTTTTACAGCAGATTGAAAGTCATTTGTTGTCAAGACATTATGATGGATTGATGAAGTCGGGCAGAGTCAGAGGCAGAAATACCTCGGCAGTGAGTTCCGGAATTACCGGATAGCAAAATGGCACAAAAGAAGCCAATTTATAAAACAGAAGATGAGATAGAACTCATCAGAGAAAGTTCTTTACTTGTTGGAAAAACTTTAGCGGAGATAGCTAAAATTATTCGTCCAGGAGTTACAACTCTTGAACTGAGTAAGGTGGCGGATGATTTTATCACAAGTCACGGTGGTTATCCCGGTTTTAAAGGTTATAATGGTTTTCCCGCAGCTATTTGTGCCAGTGTAAACAGCTCAGTAGTGCATGGAATACCGAACGATGCTCCTCTTAATGAAGGTGATATTGTATCGGTAGACATCGGGGTTATCAAGAATGGTTACTGGGGCGATTCAGCTTACACGTTTGGCGTAGGTGGCATATCTGCTGAGGTTAAACAATTACTTGAAGTAACCAAGCAATCTCTATTGCTAGCAATAGAAGAAGCGGTTGTAGGTAAACGATTAGGAGACATAGGTTATGCGGTCCAAAATTATGCCGAAAGTTTTGGTTTCGGAGTAGTTCGGGATTTGGTTGGACATGGCGTCGGAAAGGATTTGCACGAAGCTCCCGAAGTACCGAATTTCGGCAAAAGAGGGCAGGGAATGCAGTTACTTACGGGGTTGGTTATAGCAATTGAGCCAATGATTAATATGGGGACAAAAAATGTAAAACAGTTGAAAGACGGTTGGACCATTCAAACCGGCGACGGAAGACCAAGTGCTCACTTTGAACACACCATTGTAATAAGAAAACAAAAAGCTGAAGTTTTATCCAGTTTTGAATTGATTGAAAAGGCACTAAGCCTGAAGGTATAGTATAGATATGGCAAAAACAGCATCCATTGAGTTAGATGGAACGATAGTAGAAGCTCTTTCCAACGCGATGTTTCGGGTTGAATTGGAGAATGGACATGTGATAACAGCACATATCAGCGGAAAGATGAGGATGAATTACATTCGAATTCTTCCGGGTGACAGGGTTAAAGTAGAACTTTCACCCTATGATTTGACAAAAGGAAGAATTAGTTTTAGATACAAATAATTGATTTTTTGCCTTGGGTTTAAATCCAAGGGAATAAATCAAGTCAAAAAGACAAAAAGATGAAAGTACGCGCATCAATTAAAAAGAGATCTGCTGAATGCAAAATTGTAAGCAGAAAGGGGAAACTTTATGTGATTAACAAAAAGAACCCAAAATTTAAACAAAGACAAGGATAAAAATTGACGGTCTTTGCAGAGCAGCAACGGTTGTTGTTTTGGGAAAGGCAGTTGTAAATAGTAAATAAAAATGGCTAGGATCGCAGGTATAGATTTACCACGCAATAAAAGAGGTGAAATAGGCCTCACTTACATCTACGGAATTGGCCGTAGCACGGCTCGAAAAATTCTCGAGACTTCTGGCGTAAGTTACGACAAGAAAGTGTCGGACTGGGATGATGATGATTTGTCAAAAATCAGAGGATTCATTACCGAAGGAGTGAAAGTAGAGGGCGCATTGCGCTCTGAAGTTCAACTGAGCATCAAGCGTTTGATGGATATCGGTTGCTACAGAGGTGTGCGTCACCGTGTGGGATTGCCTGTGCGCGGCCAGGGTACCAAAAACAACTCACGTACCCGTAAAGGTAAACGTAAGACTGTTGCGAATAAAAAGAAAGTAACTAAGTAATAGCATAACGTAAAGACTTCTTAACGTTGTCTTTGCAGTGTCACAATAATAAACACAATGGCTAAAGTCGAAAAGAAAAAGAAGAAGAATGTGATGGTAGAAGCAGTGGGTCAGGCTCACGTGCAATCCACATTCAACAACATCATCATCAGCCTTACTAACAACAGCGGACAAGTTATTTCTTGGTCTTCTGCGGGTAAACTGGGTTTCAAAGGTTCTAAAAAGAACACTCCTTACGCTGCGCAATTAGCGGCAGAGCAGTGCGCAAAAGAAGCTTTTGATCTAGGGTTGCGCAAAGTGAAGTTGTTTGTTAAAGGTCCGGGAGCGGGAAGAGAGTCTGCAATCAGAACAATTCACACCAATGGTGTTGAAGTGTTGGAGATTGTGGATACAACTCCACTTCCTCACAACGGTTGCCGTCCACCGAAAAAGAGAAGAATCTAATTATTAATTCAGAAATTTAAAGCTAGTAATGGCCAGATACACAGGACCCAAATCGAAAATTGCCCGCAAATTCCGCGAGCCTATTTTTGGACCAGATAAAAACTTGGATAAACGTAATTATCCACCGGGACAACACGGACCAACCAAACGCAGAGGTAAGCAATCTGAGTATTCAGTGCAGTTGACTGAAAAACAGAAAGCAAAATATACTTATGGCATTTTGGAAAGACAATTTGAGAACCTTTACAAAAAAGCTTCTGCTCGTCCAGGTGTTACAGGTGAGATTTTGTTGGCTCTTTGTGAAGCCCGTCTTGACAATACTGCCTATCGTTTAGGTCTTGCAGCAAGCCGCATGGGTGCTCGTCAATTGGTCGGACATGGTCACGTTACAGTGAATGGGCAAGTTGTAAATATTCCTTCTTACTCTTTGCGTCCGGGCGACAAAGTTGCCGTTCGCGAGAAGTCGAAGTCTTTGCCAATCATTACAATGGCTCTTGCTAACCGCAAAAAGTTCGATTGGTTGGATTGGAACGATGCTGACAAACAAGGTGTTTTTCTAAATTTCCCTGAACGCGTTCAGATTCCAGAAAACATCAAAGAACAATTGATTGTCGAATTATACTCTAAATAATCACGCTTTTTTTTAAACCTCTTATATAATATAACGATAAATCAATGGCAATATTAGATTTCGTAAAACCGGATAAGGTTGTAATGCTGGAGAGTAACGACTACGAAGGATCGTTCGAGTTTCGTCCATTGGAGCCTGGCTTTGGAATTACCATTGGCAACGCTCTGAGAAGAATTTTACTTTCTTCACTTGAGGGCTTTGCTATCACTTCCATCAAAATCGAGAATGTTGACCACGAATTTTCAACAATCAAAGGGGTTGTGGAAGATGTCACGGAGATCATACTCAACTTGAAACAAGCGCGTTTCAAACGTCAAATAGACACTACAGACTACGAAAAAGTAACTGTAACTATTACCAACCAAGAGCAATTCAAGGCAGGTGATATCAGCAACTTCACCACTGCATTTCAGGTACTAAATCCGGATCTGGTGATTTGTAACATGGATCCAAAAGTGAAACTTCACCTTACGATGACCATCGGAAGAGGAAGAGGTTACCGTCCGGCTGAAGAGAACAAAAGTTCAAGTGCGCCAATTGGCACAATTGCCATTGACTCTATCTTCACTCCGATCCGAAACGTAAAGTTCAGCGTTGAGAACTTCCGTGTTGAACAAAAAACTGACTACGAGAAATTGTTGTTGGAAATACAGGGTGATGGAAGCATATCGCCAAAGAATGCTCTTCAGGAAGCGGCTAAAATCTTGATTCACCACTTCATGTTATTTAGTGATGAGCGCATCACGCTTGAGACTGAAATCAAGAAGGATGTTGAGGAATTTGATGAGAGCTCATTGCACATGCGTCAATTGCTCAAAACCAAACTGGTTGATATGGATCTGTCAGTGAGAGCGCTTAACTGCCTCAAAGCAGCAGATATCGAGACTCTTGGTGACCTCGTTTCTTTCAATAAAAACGATTTGTTGAAATTCAGAAACTTTGGTAAAAAATCACTTACTGAGCTTGAAGAACTTGTTGAAGGCAAAAACCTACAGTTCGGAATGAACGTAGCTAAATACAAATTAGATAGAGATTAAGATTGAAAATTAGGTGTCCTCGAAACTCTCGGTTCTGCTAGCAGCGCCGGAAAGTCCCGGAGAATCACCGATACAGAAAAAGCGAAATGAGACACGGTAAAAAAGTAAATCACTTATCAAGAAGATCAGAGCACAGAGCTGCATTGTTAATGAACATGGCTTGCTCACTGATCACGCACAAGCGCATCAATACTACATTGGCTAAAGCGAAAGCTTTGCGCGTGTATGTTGAGCCTTTGATTACAAAGAGCAAAGTAGACAGCACGCACAGCCGCAGAACAGTATTTAGCTACCTTAGAGATAAGGAAGCTGTAACTGAATTGTTCCGCGAAGTTGCTCCAAAGATTGCTGATCGCCCTGGTGGTTACCTACGTATCATCCGTACTGGCCACAGACATGGTGATGACGCTGAAATGTGTCTTATCGAGCTAGTTGACTTCAACACAATCTACGGTAAAGAAGCTACCAAAGGAACTGCTGCTAAAAAACGTACTCGTAGAGGTGGCGCAGCCAAAAAAGTTGAAGGTGCTGCTGAAACTCCTATTGCTGAAGCTTCCGATGCTCCCGACGCAGAAGCAAAACCAAAAGCAAAACGCGCTCCCAAAAATAAAGAGGAAACAAAAGAGTAAACAAAAGACGAATCAAAAGGCGAATCAACGGCATGGACACATTTTGCGCGATGAGCTCCAGTACTTTCTCATCGTTTCTCAATCTTTTGTGAAGCATGATTTCAGCCTGAATGAATGGCGTAAAATCCTTATCCAAATCATCCGGCACTTCCAATTCGTTTGACAAATTATCAAGTACGGACTTGGCATCGCTTGAGAAGCAAAGTTGAACTATCCTCAGGAGCTGAATGTTTTCTGAGGTTTGTCTTATCGCTTCGGGTGTTGCTGTTTGCAAGAATTCACTCCTGACAGAATCAAAAAGGGCAATCGGTACTGTCAATGCGCATTCCAGAATTTGATCCAATATTTCCTTCATTGCATCTGTAACTTCATTTTCGCTTGGGTGAATGCTATCCGCGACTGCCAGTAAAAAATGAAGAATGGTGGACTCAATATAAAATCCCTTCAACGCATCTCCAGTTCTATGACATTTTCTGGCAAGGGCGACAGTGGGTTCAATATCATTACAAAAGTTGTTGATGTTGTTATAGCCTATGTAATCTTTATATGCATATCGACCAAACAATTCATCCAAGTATTTGGACAAAAGGTTTGTTGATTTTAAAATTTCCAAAGGCTTGAAATAAATTTCTGCACGACGACCAGCATCCGTGTTAAATTGCGTTTCAACGCGAAGGAGTTCATGGAGAGATGCTGAATCTGCTTTGTCAATGGCTTTCTCAATATCAAATACGAAAAATGATTTCATCATTAATTATTTCGACAAAGGAGAAGCGACAGATTGTAACCTATTTACAAAGACGTAGAATTTTCTCTCCAATTCTTATCAGCTAATCTCATTATTTTCGACCATGCAATATTCCAACGAATGGGATCTTCAGGATCAACTCACGCTGAAATGGATTAGAACTCCATTGCACCTGAACCATGTAGACTATTTTTTGGTCGCATGGGAATTGATGTTCCCATCGTGGAAAATAAATGACAAAAACAAGAAGTGGAATGAAGTGTCGATTGACTTTATCCTCTTTGATGGCGAACAAACTTTTTTGTGTCTTGAATTGAAGAACATAATCAAAGGAAGAAAGGCGCTGTTGTCTGCATATTGTCAGGTTGCACATCGTACAGCTTTGTTTCAGGCACAGTATGATACGATCAAAATGGGCAATCTCTATCAAAATTGCTTTGATAGTTCTCTTTCTTATCGGGTTAGAGAAAGCATAAGTCCATCGAGACGATTTAATTTTCCAGTAATACCAAATGTCATCCCAGTTTTGGCTGCTGCAGAAATACCAAACGCATCCCTTGAAATGATAGCCGCTTGGAATGTGATGGGGTGGGAAACTTTTTGCAGCGAACGATCTTGTTATACGAAACTCAAGGAGATGGATAGATTAATGGATATGAATGTGAAATTGGAAGATGTTGTGATTATGGAGTTGGCGAATATGATTTGCTGAAAGTTATTCTGATTGAGATGGGAAGAATCTAGAGAAACAAAATCTATTTTGCAACCTGACGAATATGCCAAATAAGGCGTTCCAATTATCCTAAGTCAAGAGCGAGCTGTCCACCTAGCACGCTACTAAAAAATACTGGAATGTCATTATATCTGTAGGTTCCAGTGTGCTCGCCCCAAATGAAATCATAACCGAGCCAGACTCCACGATCTTTATTTTTCCCGAGAAAAATTGAGGGGTGTTGATTACTACAATCACCTTGGGATGCAAACTCTCGAATACCAACTTGAAAATTTGCAATTGATCCCAAATAAAGTCGAGGCCATTCTCGATCCTTAAAATATCGCTTATGTTGTCCTGATTTGTTCTTCTTACCATTAGCGTGTTGATGTGATCCCAATGAAGGCCAACGCTGTGGCTAACTTTTTCGAATTTAGTAAAATATGGGTGATCGTTTTTCTGTTGCGTCAAGGGCACTTCCAAAAACCTCTTTCATGAATCGCCTTGAAACCCAAATTCAACTTTGAACATGAAGAGATTTGATGTCTATTTTGAAAAAATATGCAGTCACGCTTCCTAAAATAGTTTTTCGGATGTGCCCCTAATACAAACTGTGAAACGGTTGAACCAACTTAGCCCCGGAATTTATTCCGGGGTGGAGAGGCGCCATGATATCAACCTTGAAAAGGTTGAATTAACCAAAAAATGCTGTATGGTTCAACCCGTGCCGGGTTGACATCCTCCTTTGTATCGGTACTCCGGAATAAATTCCGAGGCTAAGTGGGTTCAACCGCTGCGCGGTTAGGAGTGATTTCAAGTCAAGTTTTATATCTCTCTTATTCTAAAAAAATTCCATCAAGTCATTCAATTTTTTCAACCTAAAGGGGACATCCAAAAACCTCTTGTTATGAAATCTACATAAAACCGCTTGACTTCGGGTGTTGAACAACTATATCTCGTGGCAATAAATAAAATCGTGTCAAGAAAACTATTTGGAGAAGAAGGGCGCTTGGAACGCCTGACCAGCCTAAAGGATCCACTGATTGAAATCAAGAAAAATACTGACTAGAAAATATTCGAAAGGAAATTGCGACAGATTTTTCCTGAAAAAAAATATGAACTTGGTGGAAGACCAGCGTATAGTAAACTTTTGCTTTTTAAAATACTTAGAGCCTGTGTAAAATTTCATCAATTGGATTGTTATAGGCCTTTTTAGCGCAGACTTCGTTATTTTTTTTCTCAATAGGAGAGGCTATTCATAAAAAAAATGCCTCGTTTGCACTAAAAATGCCTTTACAACAATCTCAATCATAAAATCTTAAACAGACTCTTATACTACAGGAATACTGTGGATTGAGTGATAAGGCCGTTGAGTTTCACATCACTAGACAATGCCATTGAAATTTTATTTGAGGCTTTAATAGCTTCACTGCGCAAGCAAGGTGTCATAATCAACAAGGGCTCCATCATTGATGCGACAATAGTGAAGGCTCCAATTCAACGCAATAAGAGATCAGAAAACGATGATATTAAAAATGGAAACATCCCAACGGCTTGGAGTAACAAAAAAAAATCGCATAAAGATATCGATGCAAATTGGACAGCAAAACATGGTAAACAATATTTTGGATACAAGAATCATGTAAAGATGGACAAGAAGACGAAGATCATCACAAAGACTTTTACTACAGAAGCATCAACGAGTGATTCAAAAGGGTTTGCCCCATTACTTGAAGATGATGACATTGGCAAAACCATGCATATGGATAGCGGTTATGTTTATGATGCTGTGAAAGCTGTATTGCTGGCTGGCGGCGTCAAGCCAAGAATACAAAGCAGAGGAGTTCGCAACAAGCCGCTTGATGAAGCACAAATGAAGCGCAACCACAAATTATCTAGTATAAGGTGTCGGGTTGAACATGCATTTGGTTCAATGAGCACCTGCTTTGGACCCGCAATCATCAGAACGATTGGAATAGAAAGAGCTCGAGTCAAGAATGTGATGAGAACACTTACATATAATATTAAGCGAGTAAGCTACTTGATGGGATAACCTTGTCCAGCCATGTGAAAAGCTGAATGTTTCACGTGATTCATCGAGAAATCGAATAAAATTCCTCTAAGAAATTCTGAAATCAGGGAAACGAAAATTCAAAAATGCGATGGTCGTTCAGAAAATTGAGGTTATTGGAAGTCCCCTAAAGGGATTCAAAATCGGTGTTACAAAATGGGTTCGTAATAGTCCTGTTGGTATTGAAAAATTTCAACCCCTACAACCTGTTTGGCAACGAAATTATCACGAACACATCATCCGAAATGAACAATCCTATCAAACCATTTCGGAATATATTATTAATAATCCTGAAAAATGGAAGGATGATAAATTTTATACCAAATGAAATTTGCAGAAGAAAAATTAGAAAAGGCAGATATAATGATTAATGCTAAATTTTAGTATGAATGCGATTCAGGAAAGAGGTTTTTGGATGTGCCCGTAAGGTATATTTTGAACAATGCTGCAAAAGCAAAATTGCCCGAAGACAATATTGCCTATCTTTTTAGGGGTTGCCATTTAAACGATGCGATGAAGCAGGAGCTTCATCCCACCCAGATAAAACTCATTGCAACCAGAGGGCAAGACGACCCGAAAGAACTTTACGATTTATTAGGCACAAAAGAATACCGCAAAGAACTTGACCGTCAATTCAAAAACGAAAAATCAAATTTCAAAATTGCCATTGTGGTTGATATGTGCCTCACAGGTTTTGATGTTCCGTTCTTGGATAGTATTTACATCGACAAACCAATTCAACGACATAACTTAATTCAGACCATTTCAAGGGTAAACCGCAAGTTTGAAGGAAAGAACAAAGGATAGGTAGTGGATTATATCGGCAGCAAAACACAAATGAATTTGGCGTTGAAACAATACAGCGAAGGCGACAAAGACAATTTTGAAGACATTGCAGAATCCATCATCATTGTAAGAAATCATTTAGAGCCTGTTTAAAATTTCATCCATTGGATTGTTATAGGCCTTTTTAGCA
>Ga0105048_10010782_pt1 | contig 14463 bp, 11 predicted proteins | sample MAT05_FD_78382 | JGI IMG/M metagenome (GOLD analysis project Ga0105048, IMG submission 78382) | Freshwater microbial communities from Lake Fryxell liftoff mats and glacier meltwater in Antarctica - MAT-05 | ecosystem: Environmental > Aquatic > Freshwater > Ice > Liftoff microbial mat | place...
CCGCTGGCCGCCGAAGCAGACAAAAAGCCATTGACATTGACGCCGTAGCTATCGGCAAGCACGGTGGGCGGGGTTTGCGCGGCGAGCGGGGCGGAGAACATCGCCATCAGGATCAGTGGCAGGCCGTACCCGGCCCGGTTCGACTGCAACTTCTGTTTACCCGTTGTATCCATCGCTTGCACCTTGATTGAGTTTGAGCACACGCACCGAAACGCCGCGCAATAGCCGTCGTGAGCAGGTCACAGGAACCGCTAATGGGATCATACATCGCGCGAACAACTGTGCCGAGCACAGGCACAATTCGGCCATGGGACTCTCACCAAACATACCGCAAGCAAATGATTGTAATGCATTTTTTTCAGCGTTGATGCGTAGGCCGCAGGCCTAGGTGACATCGGAGCACCGTCACGTAGCCCTGCGGGCAACGTGACCTACGACTTTTTTACTCCCGATCGGAGCGAAAGTCCCACTCAGTTTGATGGGCGAATAAGCGCGCCGGGGCGACCGGGACTCTCCCCTCTATCTCGTGTTGAGTGCTCGACGCAGACATGTACATCATCGGACCATCGTTTCCGTTTGTTGGGGTTCTGCATGCGTTTTTCTTTCGCGATGGTTCTGCTGATCATGTCGATGGCGACGACTGCCTATGGGCAGGCGGGCTGTGGTTATGTGTCGGTTAGCAGCAAGCCGCCGCTGGCCAAGGATTTCTATCCGGTGGTGATACAGCAGATTGACGGCGCGCAGCCTGCCCAGCGCAGTGGTCGCATCAAGCTAGGCGTCGGCGTGCATACGATACTGGTACAGCAACAGATTGCCGGGGAGTCGCGTGGGCGCAGCCAGCTGAAAAAACGCGGGCTCAGCGATTTGCCACAGACGCCAAAATCGGTGGATGTCGATGTGCAAGCCGACGGCCACTATCTGATCGCCGCGAAATTGGTCGCGGATGCTGGGAACGGCGATCCGTCTGACCACTGGGAGCCAGTGGTCTGGCGAAAGCTGTTGGAATCGTGCCAATAGGCAATGTGCTCAGGGATCTTTGATGACCAGCAAGCGGATTTCGGTCATGTCTTCAATGGCGTAGCGCACGCCTTCACGCCCAAGTCCGCTGTCTTTCACGCCACCGTAGGGCATGTTGTCCACGCGCCACGAGGGCACGTCGCCAATCACTACGCCGCCGACGTCCAGGTGATCCCAGGCGCGCATCGAACGCTGCATCGAGTCGGTGAAAATGCCGGCTTGCAGGCCAAACATCGACTCATCTGCACGCACCAGCGCAGCATCAAAGTCGTCGAAGGGCTCAATCAGCGCGACCGGGCCGAAGGCCTCCTGGCAACTCACGTCCATGCTCGGATTGGCGCCTTCAATCAAGGTGGCGCGCAACATCGCGCCGTCGCGTTCACCGCCACACAGCAGCGTAGCGCCGGCCGCTTGCGCAGCCTGAATCCAGCCGTGCAGGCGTTTCGCCTCACCCTCAGAGATCATCGGGCCGATAAAGGTGTCTTCATTGCGTGGATCGCCATGCACCAATGCCGACACCCGCGCGATCAGCCGTTCGCGCAACGGCGCATATAATGAGCGGTGGATCAAAATGCGCTGCACGCTAATACAGCTTTGGCCGGATTGATAATAAGCGCCAAACACCAAGCGCTCGGCGATATGGTCAAGACGTTCGCCTTGGTCGCTATCGACGATGCAGGCTGCATTGCCACCGAGCTCCAACACGACCTTTTTCTTGCCGGCGCGTGCTTTCAAATCCCAACCGACCGCGGGTGAGCCGGTGAATGAAAGCAGCTTGAAGCGCTCGTCGACGGTAAACAGGTCCGCGCCATCACGATGGCAGGGCAGAATTGAAAAAGCGCCTTCCGGCAAATCCGTCTCGGCGAGCACTTCGCCAATAATCAGTGCCCCGATCGGGGTGCGACTGGCCGGTTTCATCACAAAGGGACAGCCGGCAGCAATGGCCGGCGCGATTTTGTGCGCCGCCAAATTCAGCGGGAAGTTAAACGGTGAAATCAACGAACACGGACCAATTGGCACACGCTTCCAAAAGCCGCGATAACCGCGAGCGCGCGCCGAAATCTCCAGGTTCATCACCTCGCCATCGATGCGCACCGCCTCTTCGGCGCCGACCTGAAAAGTGTCGATTAGCCGCGCAACCTCGCCGCGCGAATCCTTGATCGGCTTGCCTGCTTCTATGCACAGCGCAAACGCGAGTTCGTCGAAACGTTCTTTGAAACGCTTGACGCAATGCTCCAAAACCGCCTTGCGCTGATAGGGGCGAAACTCGCGCAGCGCCGATTGCGCGCGCACCGCGGCATCAATGGCAGCGTGGATGGCTTTGCTGTCAGCCTGTGCAACCCGGGTGGCGACTTTGCCGGTGTACTTATCGGTTACTTCCAAGTCAGTATTGGCTTGGACGGCGCGATTGGCAAGGTAATAAGGGTAGGTATCACGCAGCATGGTTATCGTCCTTGGTGCGGGGTGATTATAATTACGCGGATTAACCCACAAGATTCGTCATTGCGAGGCAGCCCTAAGCGACCGTGGCAATCCAGCGCCTGCGCTTCGGCGTCCCGAACGTCACTGGATTGCCATGGCATGCGCTGAAGATTGTCGCCTTGCTGAACTTAACGGCGGCGCATGCCTCGCAATGACGAATATCTCCAGCTTGACGGCTTACATCGCCGAGCTTAAAGCCTTGATTTCCTGATTCAAAATGGCGTGATTTTCGGAGTAATCGATGGCTAATTCGATAATGTCAACGCCGGGTTCTGCTAGCGCTTGCCGGAGCATTTGCTGGAACTCTTCGGTGCTGTTGGGGCGCCAGCCGCGTGCGCCGTAGGCATCGGCGAGCTTGACGAAATCCGGATTACCCATATCCATGCCGAAATTCGCAAAACCCATGCCGGCCTGTTTCCATTTGATCATGCCGTAGGCGTTGTCACGCACTACGATCACCGCGATATTTAATTTGAGGCGAACCGCCGTTTCGATTTCCTGCGAATTCATCATGAATCCACCATCACCGCACACGGCGATGACATTACGGTCCGGGTAGACAATTTTTGCAGCCATCGCACTCGGTAATCCGGCACCCATGGTGGCCAAGGCATTGTCGAGCAGCATGGTATTGGGTTCAAAACAGCGGTAATAACGCGCGTACCACAGTTTGTACATGCCGTTATCCAGGCAAACCAAACCGTTGCGCGACACTTCCTGTCGGACAATATCCACCATGCGCACCGGATGAATGGGGAAACGATTGTCATCAGAACGCAGCTTCAAATGCGCGTCGAGCGCATGGCGGACTTGATCAAAATAAGCAAAATCCCAATGTGGCTGGCGTTCTAGGCGTTGTTTTAAACGCCAAATGGAATTAGCCATATCGCCTACCACTTCGATCTGCGGGAAATAGACGGTGTCTACTTCAGCAGAGAAGAAGTTCAAATGAATAACGGTGCGCAAGCCGGTACGCATGAAAAACGGCGGCTTCTCAATGACATCGTGGCCGCAATTGATGATCAGATCGGCTTTTTCGATCGCCCGATGCACAAAATCGCCATCCGAAAGCGCGGCGTTGCCTAACCACAAGGGATGGTGTTCGTCGATGACACCTTTGCCCATCTGCGTGCTAAAAAATGGAATGCCGAGTTTGTCGACAAATTCGGTGAGCATCTTACTGGTGGTTTTGCGGTTGGCACCCGCGCCTACCATCAGCAAAGGGCGCTTGGCGTTGGTGATGGCCTCAACCGCGTAAACGATGGCCTTCTCATCGGCCACCGGGCGGCGTGTGTGACTGGCCTGCAGCACAAAGGCTTCCGTTTGCTCGTCGGCGATGTCCTCTGGCAACTCCAGATGGACTGCACCCGGACGCTCTTCCATCGCACGGCGGAAGGCTTCGCGTACGCGGGCCGGGATATTGTCGGCCGAGACGATTTGCCGCGTGTATTTGGTCAGCGGACGCATCATGTCGACGATATCGACAATCTGGAAATGCCCTTGTTTGCTCAATTTGACCGGCTTCTGACCGGTGATCATCAGCATCGGCATCGCGCCCAGCTGCGCATACGCCGCTGGCGTGACGAAATTAGTCGCGCCGGGGCCCAGCGTGGCCAAACAAACACCGGGATGCCCGGTCAGGCGGCCGTAAGTTGCCGCCATGAATCCGGCGCCCTGTTCGTGGCGGGTCAAAATCAGTTTGATTGAACTAGTGCGCAGCGATTCCAAGAAATCGAGATTTTCTTCGCCCGGAATGCCAAAGACGTACTTGACGCCCTCCGATTCCAATGCCCGTACGAACAGATCGGAAGCCTTCATCGTGCGTCTCCCACAAGTCAGATGAAGGCTTGAGCATGGACGTGCAACATGACGCTGGTCAATGTGCGCTGCAGCGCGATAGGGTGGCGCTGAGCCTACATGTTTCATAAATTGCACGCGCCCTCGCTAGTCTGTCGGCCGCACAAGGAGCTTCTTCCTAAAATCCCTTGTGCGACCCATATCCTGCGCGATCATCGCGCGAATTCATGAAACATGCGGGCTAGCCCGCAGACTTGCGGCGCGCGGTTGGCGTTTTCTGCGTGGGGGCCGCGACGCTGGGCCGCGATAAGCGCTCGGTTTCAAGCAAACTGGTCAGCAGTTTTGCAGTCCGCGGCGCCTGGTAAAAATGCTGCAGCCGCGCCCGGATGCGTTCTTCCAAAAAGCCATTAGCGAGCAGCGTTGCGAACACCGGCGGCAGCAGATGTTGCAGTTCGGCGGAAATACGTTTTTCGGTGAGGCCAAAGTCAGACGCGATATTGCTCAGTTCGCGGTCGCCGTGTTTATCAAAGAACTGCATGACGATATCGGTGTAAATATTCCTGAAATAGGCAGTTGATCGAAAATGTAGCCAGAAATCCATGCCGATGGCGATAAATTCACCCAGGTCGTCAGTATCGAGAAGTTCGAAATACTCCGACACCTTATCCTTGGCAATCGTTGCCCAAATTTGTGCACTGAGTTCGATGATTTCGGGGGATTCGAAATGATCGTTGATCGAGGTTTCGCTGCGTTTCAGCGTATTGCCCAGATTTGCTTCAATATAGGCTTTAACCGTCTTTTCTACCGCCAACTCAAGCGGATGCAGGGTTTTATTAACCGCAAACTTGCCGAATTTGATCAGCGATGCTAAGCCGGGCACTTTCTGCGCAAGGATATTCTCAGTCAGCAGATATTCTTTAATGCCGGAAAATAGGGCTTCAGAAATCTGCTGGGAATACACCGAGCTGGAGACCAAGCGGTGGACAAGTTCCTGCCTGGCGCGCTTGAGTGTGCTTATTTTTTTGATGGTAGCGTCGGAAATTCCCCGCGGGATAATATCCCGCAGTGCAGTGCTTTGGTTCTGATCGTGTTTCAATACGCGTTCGCCGATATCCGCCGCCAGCGCGGTTATGGCCTGAGTAATGGGAAAGGCAACCACATTGCGCGCGATGATCTCAATAATCTGCTCGGGCTTTAGAATGTCGTTTAGCTTGCTGGTGCGGAGCGCCTGAAAAACTGCGGCGGTTTCTTCGCGAATCATCATGCGGCTATTTTTGCTGCTAAAGCGGCTCAGTTCATGTTGAACATGGGCTTCCAACAATGCCAGGGTAAGGTGATCCATATTGCTCTTCGCAGGTTCCAATTCGGCGTGCGCCTGGAAAAACCCAGGCTTGCCGAGCATCGGCTAGGACGTGATAGCTGGGCCTGAACGGGCATCAATTGAGCGGCAGCAGGGACATCGCGAAGGCAGCGCGGCGAGCCCTACCAATCGGTTGGCCGATAGTCTTTCAGGAAGCGTCCCCAGTAGTGCTCGCCGGTTAGGATGCCGCTGATGATCGGGTCGACGATGCGGGCGGCGCCGTCGACGATGTCCAAGGGTGGGTGGAAGCGTTCTTCGCGCACTTTGCGGGCGGCGATTTCAGCCGGGTCTTCGTCGGTGACCCAGCCGGTATCCACGCTGTTCATGTGAATGCCATCGTTGTGGTAATCCGCCGCCGCGGTGCGGGTCATCATATTTAGCGCCGCTTTCGCCATATTGGTGTGCGGATGACGGGTGGTTTTCAAATTGCGATAAAACTGACCCTCGACTGCAGACACGTTGACGATGTGTTTATCGTGATCGGCGGTGCGTAACATCAGCGGTTTGAGTCGCGCGTTGATAATAAATGGTGCGATCGCGTTGATTAATTGCACTTCCAAAAGTTCAACCGATGCCACTTCATCCATTTGTAAGCGCCAGGAATTACGACCGCGTAAATCGACTTGCTGTAAGTCTTGGTCGAGTTTGCCTTGCGGGAATAAATGCGATTGCGCGATATGTTCTTCGGGCAATAAGCGTAGCTGCGAAAGCTGCGCTGAGGATAGATCACCACGCAAACTGATTGAGCCGGCTTGATCAGCGGGCGGCGCTAGGTTTTGCGCCGCGCCGTCGCCGCGCGTTCCGCTCCATGCACCCAAGAGCGCTTGTTCGCGCGCGGGAACCGCATCTGCGGGCGCGGTTTCGCTTTCCATCATGTGCGCATAAAAATCGGGCGGGCGGCGCACCGTTTGACAGGCGTTGTTGATGATGAAATCTAAGCGTTCATGGGTGTTGAGCAAGTGCTGGCAAAATGACTCCACACTGGGGGTATGGCGCAAATCCAGCCCATAAATTTCCAAACGATCGTGCCATTCGGAAAAATCAGCTTCGGCGGCATAGCGGGTGGCTGAATCACGCGGGAAACGCGTCGTAACGATGAGCCGCGCGCCGGCGCGCAGTAACTTGAGGCCCGCTTGATAGCCAATTTTTACTCGGCCGCCGGTCAATAAGGCGACGCGCCCGCGTAAATCGACTAATTCCGTGCGTTTATAATAATTGAACTGCGCGCAGCTCGGGCATAACTGGTCGTAAAAGAAGTGCAGCTGCGCATAATATTGTTTGCAAACATAACAATGCTGCGGTTCGATGGTCTCGCGCATGTCAGGCGTGGGGCTATCTTCATCCTGCGCGATGAATCCGGCTGGCGCAAACACGTTGGGCGTGGTGAATACCGGTTTGCGGCGCAGCACGCGTATGCCGGTTTGTTGCAGCACGTTTTCCTCATCGCGAATTTTCGCCTGCATGCGTTCGCGGGCCACCACCTTGCGTTGCTGGCGGCGATGCGCCGGATTGGGCATGTAAATGCGACCAATGCACTCGTGCAGTTGGCTGCGTTCGTCCAGTGGCAGTTGTTCGAGTAAGGAGGTGTTGGCAGCGATGCTCAGCAATACCGGCATTGCCGCGCGCACCTGCTGCAGCAGCTCGGTAGACGCGCTATCGGGGGCGATTTGTTCGTCGTGGGTCATGGTCACATCGTGCGCTCAGCGTTCGCCGAGCGTGCGCGCTGGCGAGGGGCGCGAAGCATACGTGTCTGACGGGCGGGTGGCGCACTAGAGCGCATGTTTCATGAGCTCGCGCGATGATCGCGCAGGATATGGGTTGCACCAGGGATTTTCCGAAGAAGCCCCATATCTGGCCGGCCGACTGAGGTAAATTCCTTGTACGCAGTAGAGACGCTGCCGGTTTGCAGCCTTGTACCGTGGTCCGAACGGTCACGCATCGCCCCTGTTTGGACCTGTTTGCAGTCGCTTGCAACCCTCGGCACGGTAACGGTGCACAGCGGCAATGGGAACGGTGCACAGCGGCAATGGGAACGGTGCGCGAATGCAGCACAGCAGGCGCCGCAGTTGCTGTCCGTTGTCGTTGTTTGGTAGTCCTGCCAATCTTTGCCGGTGGTCCGGTGCCCACCGGCATATGGAGGAGCCGGCAGGCAGCTGACCGGCGCTCGTAAGTTGATGGACACCGGCAATCTGGACTTGAGCGCCGAGCAGGCGACGCTGCGCTGGAGGGCTGAAGGCTGGATAGTTCGGTCCTTTCGGTGCGCGGCACCAACGATCGTGGGCAAACGATCAGATGCTGGTGAAGAGTATGTGAGACGTACATACTGGTCGCGAGTAATCTCCGGCAGAAGCCCTCTCATATGCTGACCGCATTGAACCTCGTGCTCGCGCTCTCCGCCGCTGGGCAAATCGAAAAGGCTTCGGAGCTGCATAACCTTGCGGGAGGCGAGGTGCACATGGTGCACGTCGAAGCATCGGTCGCTCACCCGAAATTGCTCCTCGTCGAGCAAATGGGCATTGACCTGCTAATCGACTGTGATGCTGGAGCCATTGCCAACGCGCCCACGGGCAGAATCGGCTTCGAGGCGGCCCTGCTCGAAGGAACAACAGAGTGCGCAATCCGTCCAAAAATGGCGCGGGCTGTCCGCGGCAACTTTAGTGTGGAGATTGTCGACCCGGTCTCACCGGTACTGGGATTGGCTCTGCCAGATTGGCGACTGTATTCGAGCATCCTGCTGTTGGACGATCAGGTTCTGAAGTCTCGCCAGGGCGCGGTGATTGGATTCGAGCAGTTGCTGCGTAGCGTCGACCTCGATGCAAGGTTCCGTTTGCATCTCCAATTTGCGATTGCGAGCTTGCAACGACGAATCCGCAATGTAGATTCAGCGCAGAATCACTTCAGCAAAGCACGCACACTCGCCGTTGAGTCAGGACGCGCGGAGTGGCTCGCCAGCATCGAACTCGGAGCAGGTCTGACCGCGATTGATCAGCGCGATTTCGAACAGGCGTCTGCCGCTTTTGTACGCGCAGTTTCCGCTGCGCAGGCAGTTGGTGGCCACTATGATCTAGCCGTTGCACAGAATAATCAGTGCCTAGTGTTGCAGCACCTGGGCAAGCTTTCCCAAGCGGGCAATTGCTACCAGAGCGCTGCGGACGCCTATCGTCGTGCAGGCGAAACAGAACTACGAGCGACTCCCCTTTTTAACTGGGCAAGTGTCGCCATCCAACTGGGTGAACCGGACGCGGCAATCGATGCCTTGAACGAGGCCCGCATCCTCCGTGAGCAGGGGCCGTATGACCGTTCGCTCGGCAATATCCACCTGCAACTGGCGCTGGTGCATAGTCGACTCGCCGAATGGGAGCCGGCCCTGCAGTTCAGCATGAGCGCCGTCGAGATCTTTGATCGACTGGCAGAACCCGGGGACCAATCCCGAGCGTACCGGATGCGCTCAGCGGCATTCCGATCTTTGGGTGCGGATGAGCGCGCTCGGCATTACGCGGCAATTGCCGTGTACCACGCGAAACGGCAAAAGGACGGTCGCTATATTGCTGCCGCGTTGGCCGCCTCGGCACAGCTTGAACCTTTGCTGGACTCAGCCCTCCTCTTGCATCAGGCCGCAGCAGATGCCTACCTGGAGGCGCGCGAGCCCATCTCCGCCCTGCGTGAGTCCGCCGCTGCCGCTCGCCTGTTGTTTGAAAATGGCCGTGTTGAAGAAGCCTACCAGCGCTGGCTCGCACTCGATGACATGCGGACCGATTCGCGAATTCCAATGCAGGCGCTTCATTTGCAACTCGGCGCCGAGCTGCTGGCGGAACGCAAGGAAACTGCGGCTGCCATCGTCATGGCTGCCGATGCCTCGCGGCTGTTTCACAAACTTCGCAATCTACAGGGCGAGCTCGACGCGCAACTGCTGCTGGCACAGCTGCAGACACGGACGGGGCAGATTGAAATCGCGCGCGTGCATCTCGATACTGCCTTGGGGCTGCATGCACGCCGAATCTCAAACCTGCCATCGCCAGCTCAGGTCAGTGACGCCGAACGCCAGAGCCTGCGTTTGAAGGACCGCCTGATTGATTGGTATGGCGCGCCTGGAATTCACGTCAATACCAGCCAGTGGGTTGCAGATCTCGCGATCGTCAATCAACTGCCGCATTGGCAGGCCGAGGCGAGCTACCAGGCGCATTGGCGGCGCTACCTGTTCAACCTGTCAAGACTGCAGGACGACAATCTCACTGCGGAGGCGGCCGCAGAGCTATTTCGCCAAGTTGAGCAAGACGAATCGCAGCTCGAGCTTAGTTTCGAGCGTGCCAGCGCCGCGAGCGTAGCGACGGTTGAACATCTGCAGGGCAGCCTACCGGCGCGCGGGGCGTTCCTGGGTGTAATGCAGGGCAGCAAGCGGGGGCGCGCGTTGTGGTTGACCGGTTCTTCGGCGCAGTTCATCGAATGGAACGCCACCGGCGGACTGGCGCACGCGCCGCGCTCGCTGCTTGAGCTCAGCCCCGAGAGCATCGTTTATGTATGGGGCGAGGCCGAGCTCACCAGTTCCGATGTGGCGCGGGTGCTTTTGCCGACGCGTCCAGCGGTCGAGCTTCCGACCGTGGTCTACTTGGTCGGCGACATCGGCCATGCCGATAGCCTCGTACTGCCAAGGCTGCCGGCTGCCCACACTATCTCCGGCGTGGCCCTCAGCCCAGGCGAGGGGCGCGGGCTCTCCGGCGCTCAGCGCGAAGTCGAATGGCTGCGGAAGCATTATCAATCGCGCTTCTTAAACAGCGTCCCAACGCGGAGTAAGTCGATCCACTTTGCCGCAGCCGATGTCCTGCACGTAGCCGCGCACGGCTGGTCCTTCCCCAAGCGCGACCTCGCCTCGGCGTTGGTCGCGGAACTGCCCACAGCACAATCCGGCGCCATCCAGGCGATCTCGGCAGCCGACTTCGCAGTGGCCAAACATCCGAGCCTGATCATCCTCAATGCTTGCGAGGCCGCCGGTTCGCAGGACAGCGGCCGGCCCTGGACAATGGCGCGCGAGCTCGCGCGCAAGCTGCTGACTGCCGTCATCGCTCCCGACGACCTAGTCGATGATCGCGCCGCCCTTCAATTCAGCCGCACTCTGCACCGCGCCCTCGACGACCACGACCTACTGACCGCCTACGCGCAAGCGGTGCGCGAATTTCGCCAACAAGCCGGACGCAATGGGGTCATGCCGTGGCGGTTGCTGTGGGCGGGGGGATTGCCTCCTGTTGTGACAACGATTGGAGAATTTGCATCTTCATCGCAGTAAGAAGATTCCTGGCCCTCATCTTTGAACGGGCTGCCCAGGAGGCCCGCAGAGGATAGCAATGAGTAATTTAGAAGGGAATTATAAGGTTGGCCCTCGAGGTGAGCAGTGGCTTGGCACGACAGTGCTGCTCCAAGCTGGAAACATGATCGAGGTTGGACCTGGGGATGTTGAGGCGGTCATTAGAGTGACCGTTGGCGCGCTTGGAAATGATGTTGGACACCTATGCGGCCACGAAGGAACAATCTTCTTTAAGGAGAACGCAAGCCGGGGCTTAGGGTACATCTGGGCGCCTCCGACCAGTTCCTCGGCATCGGAAAACGTCAAGTACTATCTGGCGTTGTCCGTTCGCGGTGTCGCCGGGCAGCGGACTTTTCGCGTCACGATTGTAAATGATCCAACCCCGTCTGACGAAAACGGCGGCGAGTGGGACGGAGAAGATGAGCCGTGAGCAAATATATTCTCATGATGGTGGACAAGAATGTCAGCTTCGCCGCCGCCGAAAAGGGGTTGTCACAATTTTGCGAACATGTTGATCGCTTACTTGATGAAATTAATTGTTATTTGACTACCGATTCGGCCGAGCACGAGCATTTGCAGCGGCGTTCGGTCCATTTCGCACCAGACTCACTTCATGCCGAACTCGGAAACCATCAGATAGCCGCGGTAATGCTGTTTGGGCACAACACTAAGCTACCTGCCAGTAACTTGGACAAAGCTGCGTTCGAGACGTATGTGAAGAGCGGAGGCAGAGCTTTCGCAACGGGCGATCATGCATGGCTTGGCAGTCATATCGCTGGTGAGCTCTACGGGATTTCGGTTTTGAGAAAATGGAGCGGCCCCGATATCAAAACCATGGTGACAAACGACACTAGAATTCGTCCAAGCCTTGGAGAAGAGGATGCCTTCCCGAAAGCGATTTATCCTAATTGGAGCTGGGGACCCCAGCGTAGGGTACATCCCCTGATGGACTACGAGCCCGGCTTACCCATTTGCTTTCTGCCCGACCATGCCCATGAGGGTGCTCTTGGCCCCCAGCCTTGTTTTGAACAATGGTCAATACATGATGTCGCGCACGCTGTGGTGAGAATTGCCTCGGATTGCTACAAGCCTGTAGTAGTTCCGGTGATCAGAATCGCCCAAGAAAATCCAAGAGGCGCCCGATTGATAGTGGATTCCACCATTCACCATTGGCTAAACGAAAATTGGACCCCTCTGCGAGACACCAGTTATTTTAAACAAGTCAAAGCTGTTACGACAAATCTCCTAATTCAATTAATTCCAGAACACTATTTGGAGATTCTAGAACGGGTGGCCGCGCGACTGCTGCTTCGCGATGCCAATCTAAGGGAAGATCCGGAGGCCTATAAACTTGTTGCGCACCGCGCTCTCGCTGAGCAACCCCTATTGTGGCGGGTGATGCGTGAACGATTGAAGGCAGGGCCAATTTTGGGTGGGTGTCAACTGCGTTTGCAAGAGAAAGCTGAACGTCGTGGACTCGATCCAGTTAAGTGGAAAGACGATCGCCTGACAGAGACCCGTAACTTTGAGGATGACTTGGCAGAATTCCTCTTTTTATACACCGAGGAAGCACATAACACCGATTGAAGTCATCTACGAGACAACGGATACAAGGAGTTAGTGTTGTCGCCTCGCTGTCGCTACAATCCATGGCTCAGTTATAGTTGGATGAGCAATGGGGGAGGATGGTGGGGCGCAGGAGTTGGCATCGCTTGCCGCCGCTGTTCATGGCGGTCAGCGTGCTGCCGAAGAGGAGTTGGTGCGGCGGCTTACCCGGCCGTTGCGAATGATGTTCAGAATGCGTCGGGTCCCGGCGGTGCAGATCGACGATCTAGTCCAGGAGACTCTGATGATCGTGCTGCGTCGCCTGCGCAGCGAAGGCCTGCAGGATCTGGAAGCGCTGCAGGCGTTCACGGAGGCGACCGCAATGAATGTGATGATCGGCGAGTTCCGTAAGCAATCGCGACGGCAGGAACTGTTGGACAAGCACGGAGAGATGCTTGAGCCCGCGCCGGAGCTGCCGCCCGAGCATGTGCTCACTCACCATGAGCTCACCGGAGCGGTGCGCCAGTCCGTGAGCGAACTCAAGCAGGCGCGCGATCAGCAACTGCTGCGCGAGTATTACCTCAACGATATTGACAAGCCGCAGTTGTGTGCGCAGATGTCGGTGAGCGCGGCGCACTTCGACCGCATTTTGTTCAATGCCCGCGAGCGGCTGCGCGCCCTGTTGTCACGACGCGGTGTTCAGGAATTGCCATGACCGACCATGCTGTGCAACTGCCCGATCTTGCCGAGAGCGAACGTATTCGCCGCTACGTCCGTGCGCAATTGCAGGGTGCTGAACTGCAGGCGTTCGAACGCAAATTGCTCGTTGACTCACTCCTGCAGGGCCGCGTCGAAGCTGAATTTGTGTTGCGGGAGAATGCCGGCGCGCTTGCGACCAACGAGCCCACGAGTCGACGCGAAAAGCTGCCCATCTCGGCGCTGGCAGCCAGCTTACTCATCGGGCTGGCGGGCGGCGTGCTCCTGTCCGAGGCTTGGCGGGCGCCCCACTCGGCAGCGCAGCAGATTGATTCCGTTTCATTCACGGTCGCGCGCACCGCAGCGGCTAACCTCCCGTCATTTCGGGCGCGCGCGGGTGTTCCGCTTGCAGCCCGTTTCCTCACCGCGAGCGATGTGCCGCATCGATTGCAGATTCGGGATCACTCAGGCGCGCTTCTGAGCGAGCTTGCCGGCCTAGTACCGGACGCTGACGGGGATCTCATCGTGCTGCTGCCCGCCTTTGCCGCGTCTGGATCGCCCTTGCGATTAAGCTTGATTTCTGACGAACGCAGCGACGAGTTCGAATTGGTCGTCGCCGACCACTGATCGCGTAGGCTGCCCGGCCGACCCGTCCTGCTGCACAGCTAACCATCGCCCGCGCAGGTCAGGTGGCGCCAGCGTGCGCCTTTTCGTACCCCCTTGAGCCTTGATCTGATCTGCACGCGAAACGCGTGGCTTAGGCCCGTGAAATTTTCTTAAAGCAGCCTTGGAGAAGTGGCGCGTTCACAGCAGCTGAACAATTGCTGGTCGCCAGCATTGGGCTGCGGACAAGCACTTGGCACGGGGAATTTCATGACGTGGACCGCACGCTGGCGCACTTCGCTTTGGCACGAGCCCTTCGCTTCGTCGGCTGTGCGAAACGCCAGCTTGGCATTCGGAGTGGCGCTGCTGTTGCCTATTTCCACCGCGGCACAGGTGCAGTCGCTGTCCCCTCGGTCCTCAACACAAGGCTCGGTGCAAGCCCTGCCAATCGAAGAGGATGCTGGGTCCGTCTATGCCATCGGCACGGCGCAGATCACGTTGGCCGGAACGCAAGCGGCGCGAACCGCAGCCCTGCGTGCAGCGTACGCCGAGGCCGTCGCCCGTGGCGCTGGCTTGCAGATTGACTCAATGACCGTGGTTCGCGATGTGCGCCATGTCGTTGATGTGGTGACATCGCGGTCGTCCGGATTCATTACGGCCTACG
>Ga0105048_10010784_pt1 | contig 14462 bp, 13 predicted proteins | sample MAT05_FD_78382 | JGI IMG/M metagenome (GOLD analysis project Ga0105048, IMG submission 78382) | Freshwater microbial communities from Lake Fryxell liftoff mats and glacier meltwater in Antarctica - MAT-05 | ecosystem: Environmental > Aquatic > Freshwater > Ice > Liftoff microbial mat | place...
ACCCGGCACGCCCTCGAGCAGCACATGCCCGCGCGCCAGAAACGTGGTGAGCAGATCGTCGATGACCCGGGGCTGGCCCAGCACCACGCCACTGAGGGCTGCTTCGAGTCGCTGCAGCGGGGCGCTCATCGCAGTGAAACCTCCTTCAGACCCAACACCGTGCCCAGTGAGGCGACCACTCCGGCCCCCAACCCCAGAAATGCCCCGAAGCTGGGCTTCGAGACCCAGATCTCCTCGTTGCCCACCGTCGCACGGGCAAGCGTCGAGTCCCACGAGAGCTTGATGCAGACCAGTGCCCACAACACGCTCAGAGAGACCGTGCCGAGCTGGGCGACCCAAATGAACAACGGGTTCAGCTTCGGCCAGGTGTGCGTCGTGCGCACCGCGATGGTAGTCATCACCACCGCCGCCAGCAGAAACACCAGTGCGCCGTAGCCGAGCAAGCCGAGCTGCTCGCCCTCGATGACCGTCTCTTTCCAGGGGAAGAAGCAGGCCATCGCCATGCCGACGGCTCCGAAGAAGGCGAACTTGTCTGGCACCGAGAGCCCCGACATGAAGGTCTTCGCGTCAGAGATGAACTGGTCATCGAGGCTGGCTCTGTACTTCGCCGCCTCGACGCCCAGCATCGGCTCGACGTTGGGCTCGGCCGCGGGAGGCGCTTGACCGGGTGCCCCTGCTTGCCAGTCTTCCTCCGACACCTTCGAGCGCCAATCGCCCTGACCCGCCTGCGGTGGGGTGGGGTCTGGCCCTGACGGGTCGGCTTTTCTCTTCTTGCCCGTTGCGCCTTTGCGAACGCTCCGCCGTGCCCCGCTGCGTGCCGGTTTCGACGTCGAAGGCCCCGGTTCGAGGTTGAGCAAGGAGGGGTCGACGACCGCGTCGCACTGAGGGCAGACGACGACATCGTCGGGTACTTTCGCGCGACAGCTCGGGCACTGCATGGCGCGCGGAGTGTACATGCCCCGGCCGCAGCGCCCGCCAATTTCAATCATCGTTTCTCCGCGAGGCTGCGTTGCTATAGAGCACTCTGCATGCGGCGTTTGGCTCTCGTCTTCGTTCTCAGTGCGTGCAGTGCGGTGCAGATCAACGGCGAATCGAACGAGCCCAAAGAACTCGGTGAGATCGCCGAGCTCGAAGACCGTCGCTCGCTTGGTGATGGGCGACTGGTGCTGCTTGCGTTGACCGCGAATGAGCCGATGGTGCGGGCGCGGGGTTTGAGAGCCTTGGGCCGATTGCAGGAGCCGGAGACCGCCGAAGCGATCGTCAAAGGCCTCACCGACCCTGGTGCGTCGGCGCGGCTCGAAGCAGCGTTCGGCATCGGGCTGTTCGGCCTGTCATGGCAGCCGCTGCCAGACGAGAAGAAGACGATGTTGGGGCAGGCGCTGGTCAGTGCCGAGGCCGAAGAAGAAGACGCTAAGATCAAGCTCACCTTGCTCGAGGCGATGGGCCGTGTGGCGAGCGCCGAGTGCCTCGAGCGCCTGATCGACCGCCTGGTGGGCCCCAATGACGTGCGTTCGGGTGCGGCCATCGCGTTGGGCGTCGCCTCCAAAGCGGTCAAAGCGCAGCTGCCGGCCCGCGCCTATGAAGCGCTTCCGGAGCTGGTGAGACCGAGCTCACCCAAGGCGGTTCGCTTCGGAGGCGCGTATGCGCTGGCGATGTCGAAGAACGCGCTCTCGCGGCCGTCGCTCGTCGCGTGTGCCGAAGACGAAGCCTCGGAAGTGCGCGCGGTGTGCGTGCGGGGGCTGGCCGAGGTCGGCGCTGACGCTGACCTCGCCCTGCTCAAGGGCTTGCTCGATGACCCCGATTACCGGGTTTCGGTCGAGGCTGTGCGCGCGCTCGCCAAGCAGTCGCTCAAGTGCAAGCCCGCGGAGTGCGCTGCGTTGGTGGCGCTCGAAGAGCTCTCCGGTCGTGTCGATCGCTTGCTGCGGGGTGATTCGGTGGGCGGGGCCCAGCCGGTGTTGGCGCTTGCCCAGGTCGGTTTGCCCGCCAACGCCACCCTGTTGGTCTCACTGCGAAAACAGCTGGCGATCGGCGTCTCCGAGGTTCGCTCGCCTGCCACTAAAGCCGACGTCGCCAACATCGATTGTCGGCTCGCGGCCGCGGTCGATCGTCAACGCGGCGAGTTGAAGGAGTCGCTGACCTGCGGGTTCGGGTTGATCGCCGAAGCTCGCCGCCTGACGCTCGGGTTGCGAGAGCTGGCCGGCGGAGGCCCTGCGGCTGAGGTCGAGAAGCGGGTGAACGCGGTGAAAGGGTATCTGACCCACTCCAGCAGCGGGGTGCGATCGGCTGCGATCGATCTGCTCGCCGAGACCAAGTCGCCACTGGCCGCCGACAGCGTGCGCCCGCTGCTGAATGACGAAGACCCCGACGTGTCGGCGACCGCGGCCATGGCGTCAGCCCAGCTCAAAGATCGCTCGGCCATCGGAGCCATTCGCGCCCTGGCGGCCAAGGCCAAGCCCGACGTGGCGGTCGGCCTGGCCCAGGCGCTCGCCGAGCTCGACGCCAAAGAAGCAGTGCCAGATCTTCAGAGCTGGCTGAGCTCGCCGCACCTGAGCGTGCGACTGGCGACCGCCGATGCGCTGAGCAAGCTCACCGGGCAGATCGTGGTGGCGCCGCGCTACGACGGGCCGCCTCCTCGACGACCCAAGTCGACCGCCGAAGGTGAGACCAGATTGGAGGTGCGCACCGCCAAGGGCGACTTCGAAATCTCGCTCGACCTCGCGCAGGCCCCGGTCACTTCGGCGCACCTGATCTCGCTGGCCAAGAAGGGGTACTTTAACAACCTGACCTTTCACCGCATCGTGCCCGACTTCGTGGCTCAGGGCGGAGACCCGCGCGGCGACGGCACCGGAGGCCCCGGCTACCCGATTCGCTGCGAGATCAACCGTCACCCGTACACGCGCTCCGCGGTGGGCATGGCGCTCTCGGGCAAAGACACCGGCGGCTCGCAGTTCTTCGTCACCACCTCGGCGCAGCCGCACCTCGAGGGCAAGTACACCGTGTTCGGCGAGGTCACCACCGGGCAAGAAGTCATCGACTCGCTGCTCGAGGGCGACGTGATGCTCGAGGTCACCGCCCGGCCGTAGTCAGCTCAGTCGCGCAGTCAGCTCAGGAGTCGATCAACCCGCTGAGCGGCCCGGTGCAGTGAGAAGGCTCGCCAAAGCTGGTCGCCGATACGCCCATGCCGTTGAGCAGCGAGACGAGCAGGTTGTTGTGCGGCACGTCACCGGGAAACTCGAGCAACCGATTGGTGCGCCAGGCGCCGCCCGCTCCGCCACAGAGCAAGAAGGGCGCGTCGTGGTGACTGTGGGTATTGCCTGAGGTGATCTCGCTGCACCAGACGATCGCCGTGTTGTCGAGCATGGTGCCTTCGCCTTCTTTCACCGCCTCAAGCTTGCCCATCAGGTACGCGAGCTGGCGCATGTACCACTTGCGAATCACCGCGAGCTTGCCCCACGCGTGCACGTCGGTGTCGGGTTGGTGCCCGAGAATGTGCTCATCGTCGGCGATCGGCTTGAGCCCCGTGCCGTCGTCGTAATTCAAGAAGGGGTAGGGCCGGTTGTTGGTCGACGCCGACCACTGCAGCGTCACCACTCGGGTCAAATCGCAAGCCAGCGCCATCGACACCAGGTCCATCTGCAGAGTCCCGATGGCTCCGTAGTTGGCCGGGTCGGTCAGGTTCAGGGTGGTGCCCAGCTGGGGCTGCCCACAGAAGCCACCGGGGAGGCCCGCCGGGTTGTCGAGGCGCTGATCGACCTCGTTGATCGAGGTGAGGTGCTGCTCCAGCTTCTGACGGTCGCCCGCGCTGAGCTTCGGGGTGATCGCGTTGAAGCGATTCTTCACGAACGCCAGCACAGAGTGCCGCCGGTTTCGCTCGCGGTTGATGGTGCCCAGATCTGCGCCGAGCTGCGAGAAGAGCCGGTTGTAGAGCGCGTAGGGGCTGGTCTCGTTGGCGATGGGCAGGTCGCTGCCCGAGTAGCTGAGGACGGTGCGCACCTCGGTGCCGCCGTACTGGGTCGACTGCACGCCCACGTTCAGCGACTTGAAGCGGGTGTTCTTGCCCAGCTCGCCGCCGATGACCTGGTCGACCGAGATGCCTGAGGCCCAGCCCGATACCGTGCCGTCGCCGCCGACCTGGGCTCCGTTGTTCAACTTCTTGCCGGTGAGCAGCGCCATGCCTTGCTGATGCGGCTCGCCCGGCCCCTCATCGTGGGCCCGCATGTCGAGGCCTTTGATCAGCACCATCTTGTCGCGAAAGGGCATCAACGGTTCGAGGTGACTGCCCGCGAAGTCCATCGTGTTGGGCAAGACCAGGTTGCCGTTCGGCGTGTAGAAAAAGATGATCCGCTTGGGAAAGGTGAGGGCCTGCTTTCGCGTCGCCGGCGCTTGAGCGATCTCGCCCGATGAGGTGCAGCCCACGCTCTCCATCAACGGCAGCGCCAATGCAGCGCCAGAAGCTCCGCGAAGCAGCAGTCGACGGGTCAATCGCGTGCTCATGGGCCCACCTTTCGATGCAAGAACGCATCGGTTTGGGTCAACGAAAGCATCAGCGCCCGAATGTCGCGGCCATTCTTGACGAACTGCTCATCGAGCCGCTCGAGCGAGCAGGCGTCTTGCGCGGTCTCACCCCGGCCATAGGCGAAGCGAAACCACTGCTTCACGTAGCAGCGCCGGGCCTGAGCGCTCGCGGTGAGCTTTCTGGCGAGCCCCGGCACACCGTGAAAGGCACCAGGCACATCACTCGCGTTGACTTCGCCGCTGTCGTCGATGGGTTTGTCGCCATCCATCGAGCGGTACACCCCGGCGCCGTCGATCTTCTCGAAGGGGAAACCGAGCGGGTCCATCAAGGCGTGGCAGCCGCTGCAAGCCGCGTTGCTCGAGTGTTGGGCGAAGCGTTCGCGGGCGGTGCTGCCCGGCTTGGGGTCAGGCACGTTGATCTCCACGTCTTTGGGCGGCGGCGCGAGCACGTCGCACAAGAATGACTCTCGAATCAGCTTGCCCCGGTGCACCGGCGAGGTCTGGTTGGAGTGCGCGTTGATCGTCATCAGCGAGCCCTGGCTCAGCAGACCCGCGCGCTGCGTGGGGTCGACCGCCACTTTCTGAAAAGCGGAGCCAGCGTTCGAGGCCGGCACGCCATAGTACGCCGCCAGCGGCTCGTTCATCATCGAGTACGGCGCCGTCAACAGCGCGTCCCACGTGCCTTCACCCTCGAAGATCACGTGCTCGATGAACGCCGCGGTCTCGCGCTCCATCATCGCCGGAATCGCGCTGCTCCACGAAGGAAACGCCGAGGCGGCCTTGCTCACGTTGTGAACGCGATCGTAGTCGAGCCACTGACGGTGAAACTCACCCGCCGTTGCACGCGCGTTCGGAGCCGCCAGGAGCCGCTTCGCTTCACGCTCGATCTCCGCCGCGGTCTTCAGGTGCCCTGCACCGGCTGCGGTGAGCAACGCTTCGTCTGGCATCGTGCCCCACAGCAGGTACGAGAGCCGATTGGCGATCTCGAAGTCGGTCAGTTGCTCGTTCATCTCGACGCGATACAAAAAATCTGGCGACTGCAGCACGGCCTGAATTACCAGCTGAAGACCGGCGATAAAGGGCGAAGCGTCTGTCGCTCCGAGCACGCGGCCCTGCCCGAACACGCCCATCAACGCGTCGCGCTCGCTCGAGGTGAGCGCTCGTCGATACGCGCGAGGCCCGAAGGCGTCGACGAACCGGCCTGCACACACGTCTTCACCTTGAGCCCCCGGGTCGCAGCTGTAACCGGTGACCCGGGTGAGCTCGGTGCTCAGCCGCGTTGAAATGCCTTCGGCGGCGAGCATGTACTTCTCGACCAGGGCCGAGCTGGTCACCAGCGCCTGAGCGTTGTTGCTGAAGCCCAGGCCTTCTTCTTCGGCTCCAAGCTCAGCAGCCGGGTGCGAGTCGTCTTTGACCAGGTCGCGAATGGTGCGGTCGTACTCCTGCCGGGTGAGTCGTCGAATCGGAGCTGGCCCCGGGCTCACCTCGGCCGTGCACGCGCTCTGAATCGTGGGCACCGAAATCGCCGGCAGGGGAGGGGTCGCGATGTCGCCGTCGCAGCTGGGCGCGAAGGCCGTGACCGAAGCGAGCAGCGCCACTCGAAGAAGCACACGCCCGCAAGTGCGTTGATCATGCCGCTCTGAATTTGTCGCAAACCGTTGATTCAACGAATGCGAGAGACACCAATTGCGGCATGCACGCTCCACTGTGTGGAGGACAGTCCCCTCCCTCCCAGTGCGAAGGCGCCTTACACCGCCGCGGTCCAGCGAGCCTTGTCACGCGCCTCGAGGTGGTTCACGTCGGAGCGGATGCGCACCCACTCGCTGGGTGGCACGCCCAAGAACACCTTCACCAGGTTCGGGTCGAACTGGGTGCCGGCGAGCCGTTCGATCTCCGCCAGCGCGACCTCCAGCGGCGAGCCCTTGCGGTACGGCCGGTCGGAAGTGATCGCGTCCATCGTGTCGGCGATCACGAAGATGCGTGCGCCGATGGAGATCTCTTCGCCCTTCAGACCGCGCGGGTACCCACGCCCGTCGTAGCGCTCCTGGTGTTGGTAGACGATCTGCGCGGCGTCTTTGAGGTACTCGATGTTGGCGATGATGCGAAAGCCCAGCTCCGGGTGCTTCTTCATCTCGACCCACTCTTCGGGTGTGAGCGGGCCCGGCTTGAGCAGAATCGAGTCGCGTACGCCGATCTTGCCGATGTCGTGCAGCAAGGCGCCTTGCTCGATGTTCATCAGCTCGTCGCCCGAGATGCCCGCCGCCTCGGCGATTCTGCGAGTGAACTTCGCCACTCGCCACGAGTGCCACTGCGTCTCGGTGTCGCGGCTGTCGAGCGCGCGAACCATGCCCTCGAGCAGGCCGGTGGTTCGCTCGACCACAATCTGCTCGAGGTGCGCGTTGATCTCTTTGAGCTCGGCGTTCTGCTTCGCCACCTCGTGCACCAGGCGCTCGTTGTCGCGAATCAACCGGCTGTAATCGACTGCCTGGGTGACGGCGGCTTTGAGATCATCGAGTCGCCAGGGCTTGGCCAAGAGTCGAAACACCTCGCCCCGGTTCACCGCTTCGAGCGCGATCTTGAAGTCGCTCGCGGCAGTCAGCATCAACCGAACGGCGTGTGGGTTTTTTTCGCGCAGCCGCTGCAACAGCTCGACGCCGTTGAGGTGCGGCATCATGAAATCGCTGAGCACCACGTCGAATCGCGTCTCCGTCAGCTCTTGCTGCGAATCGTTGTGCGCCACCACCTCGAACCCCATCGACTGCAGTACCCGGCTCAGCGCGCCGGTAATGTCGGGGTCGTCATCCACCACCAGAAAACGTTCCATGTCTATGAATCTCCAGGGCTTTTAGGCCCGTGGGGAATGAGCTTCGGTGCTTGGCGAGCGGCGCGGGCCTCAGATTTCTGGCCGACCCGGAAACCGCTCGTCTACCATGCCTCGCCTATGGCCAGAAGTCCCAGGGGTGACGGCCAGCGTAACCAGACCAAATCGGCCCGTCCGGCCGAGCCTACGGCACCAAGCAGCGATGGGCGAGTACCCGTCGTCGTCATGGGCCTGGGCTACATCGGTCAGGAGATCGCTCGCGCGGCATTGCAGTCAGAAGAAGTCGAGTTGATCGGGGCGGTCGATAAGAGCCCGTCGATCGCGGGCAAGAAGATGTCGGACGTGTTGGGCATGCCGGCTGGCAGGTTCAAGATACAAAGCTCGCTCGCGGCTGCGGTGCTGCGGCGGCGTGGGGTGGTGCTCCTTCATGCCACCGGTTCGAAATTACCCCAGGTCAAAGATCAGATTCTTGAGGCGATTTCGCTCGGTATGCACGTGGTCTCGACCTGCGAAGAGCTCGCCTTCCCCTGGTTCAACCACGCGGAGCTCGCCGAGCAGCTCGACCGCGCCGCGACCAAAGGCAACGTCAGCATCGTGGGCACCGGGGTCAACCCGGGCTTCGTGCTCGACCGCCTGGTCGCGACCATCGGTCAGGTGTGCAGCGAGGTGCGACACGTGAAAGCGGTACGCATCGTCGACGCCCGCACCCGACGCGAGGCGCTTCAGCGAAAGGTGGGCGCCGGCCTGACCGAGGCCGAGTTCTTCGCGCTGGTCGATCAAGACGGGCTGGGTCACGTCGGCCTCGTCGAGTCTGCAGCGCTCGCCGCCCTGGGCCTCGGCCTCGACTGCGACGACTTCGAAGAAGAGCTGACCCCGGTCTTCGCCGAAGAAGACATTCCCGGAGGCGCGTTCGTGGTGAAGAAGGGCCGAGTCGCCGGCATTCACCAGACCGCGGTGGGTCTGGCCGAGGGGCGCGAGCTGGTTCGCCTCGAGCTGACCATTGCAGTGGGGGCCGAGCCACCCGGAGACACCATCGAGCTCGACGCCGACCCGCCGCTCAAGTTGCAGATTCCCGGTGGCATCGCCGGAGACAAGGCGACCGCGAACCTCATCATCAACGCTGCTCCGCGGGTCACGGCCGCGGGTCGGGGCCTCCTGACCGTGCTCGAATTGCCCGCAGGTCGCTGAAACGGAGTCACATGCTCGATCGCAACGCGGTTGGTCGAAAAACGCCACCGACGCTTCACGAAGTCGAGAAGGGTGCCATTCGCCGTTTCGCCGAGAGCATCGGCGACCCCAACCCGATGTATTTCGATGCTGACCAGGCCCGCGCGGCCGGGCACGCGAACATCCCCGCGCCTCCTTCTTTTGCCTTCAGCTTCACCCACGGCCCCGACCTACGCGAGCTGCTCGGCGTGCCGGTGCGCAGCTTGCTCCTCGCTGACCTCCACTGGGAGTTCGAGCGAATCATGATCGCTGGCGACCGCATTCTGGTCTCTTCTCGCATCGCCGATGTCGGTGAGCGCCCCGGCCCGACCGGCCCCCTCGAGGTCGCGGTGCTCGAAGATGAAGGCCGCGATGACGAAGGGCGGCTCGTCTACCGGGGTCGCCGAACCTACGTCTTCCGCCCCACGAGGGACGTCTGATGCTCGCTCCAGCCCGAAAGGTGTACTTCGAGAGCACCCGCATCGGCGACGAGCTGCCCGCCATGGCCAAAGCCCCGATCGATCGCGTGCAGCTTGCGCGGTACGCCGGAGCGACTGGCGATTTCAACCCGCTGTGGGTCGATGACGCCTTTGCCAAGGCGGCAGGCATGCCGTCGGTGATGGCGCCTCCCGGTCTCGCGATGGGGTTCTTGGGTCAGCTGGTCTCTGACTGGGGCAAGGGCGCGCAGATCAAGAAGCTCAACGCCCGCTTCAGCCGCATGCTCTGGCCCGGCGATACCCTGGTCTGCAAAGGGCGGGTGTTCGATCGGTATGGTCAGAATGGCCACTACTACATCGAGCTCGAGCTGTGGGCCGAGAACCAGCGGGGCGAGCTGGTCGCCAAGGCGCACGGCACCCTCAAGGCGTTCTACTCGCCCGACGATGAGCTGCGCGCTCGCAATGGCCAGCCCCCGATTGTGGTGAACGTGGCCCGGTCGTCTCTGCTGGTGGCGACGATGCCGGCGACGGCGAAGAAAGCGACGAAGCCCCCGCCGAAGGTCGCGGCGAAGGTCAGTGCCAAGCCGGCAGCTCCTCAAAAGGCGGCCCCGAAGAAGGTGGCCCCCAAGGCCGTGAAGCCGAAGCCCAAGCTCATGCCGGCGAAAAAAGTGAAGCCCAAGCGTCGGTAGGGCGAGGGGTACCTCCACCTCCCGCGCCCGACAGTATGAACTGAGAGTCCTTTTCGTTCAGATGACGCGACGCGGCTGAATTCGTTGACTTCAGAATCAATCGTTCACAGTCTTGGGCCTCTTCCCCCGGAGCGCGCCCCATGTCTTCAGCCGTGAATCGCTACAAAGCAGATCTTCGTGAGATGTTTTTCGTGCTCTTCGAGCAGTTCGGGTTCAACGACATCGCCGGCAAAGCCCCCTACGACGGGTGGGATGAAGAGACTGCGAAGTCGATTCTCAACGAGACCTACCGTTTCGCGCGCGAGGTGATGGGGCCGCTCAACAGTTCGGGCGATCGCGAAGGCTGCCGACTGGTCGACGGCTCGGTCATCACTCCCAAGGGGTTCAAAGACGCGTGGAAGAAGCTGGCCGAGGCCGGCATCAAGCAGGTCAGCGTGCCTAAGGAGTTCGGAGGGCAGGGGGCGCCGTTCGGGTTGCACGCGCTGATCGAAGAGATCACCTCGGGATCGAACACCGCGTTCAATATGTATAGCGGGCTCACCTGGGGCGCCGCCGAAGTGATCGGTGAGTTCGGCACCGAGGCCCAGAAGAAGGTCTTCGCCGACAAGATGTTCACGCAGCACTGGGCCGGCACGATGTGCCTGACCGAGCCGCAAGCGGGCTCCGACGTCGGTGCGGCCACCACCAAAGCCGCCAAGCAGCCCGACGGCACCTACAAGATCACCGGCGCGAAGATCTTCATCTCAGGCGGAGATCAGGATCTCACCGAGAACATCATTCACCTGGTGCTCGCGCGGGTCGACGGTGCGCCTCCCGGCACCAAGGGGCTCTCGCTGTTCATCGTGCCCAAATTTCGCGTCAAGCCCGATGGGTCGCTCGGCGAGCGCAACGACGTTGACGTGGCGTCGATCGAGCACAAGATGGGTATCAACGGCTCGGCCACCGCCGCCTTGAGCTTTGGCGACAACGGCAACTGCATCGGCGAGCTGGTGGGAGCGGTCGAGCATCAGGGCATGCCGCAGATGTTTCGCATGATGAACGGCGCGCGCATCGCGGTCGGTATTCAGGGCCTGGCCGTCGCCTCGAGCTCGTACCTCAACGCCCTCGAGTACGCGAAAGACCGCAAGCAGGGCTCGAACTTCAAGTTCTGGCGCGACCCGACCAAGCCGCGAGTGCCGATCATCGAGCACGCCGACGTTCGCCGAATGCTCCTCGAGATGAAGGCGCACGTCGAAGGCATTCGCTCACTAGTGATCAAGCTCGCCATGCACCGCGACCGCTCGGTGGTCAGCCAGGGCAAAGACGACGCGCAGACCGCCTATCACGTGGGCCAGGTCGACTTGCTGACCCCGCTGGTGAAGGCCTACGCGTCAGACGAATCGTATCGGCTGTGCGGCCTGGCGATTCAAGTCTACGGCGGCGCCGGGTTCTTGAAAGATTGGCCGGTCGAGCAGTACGCCCGCGATTCGAAGATCTTCAGCATCTACGAAGGCACCAACCACATTCAGGCGATGGATCTGGTCGGGAGAAAGCTCGGTCAGAGCGGAGGCTCGAACTTCAGCGCGTTCATCAACGACATCACTCAGTTCGTCGAGAAGAACAAAGCCGACGCTGCCTACGGCAAGGTCGTCGAGCAGCTCGGCGCCGCGTCGGAGGCGGTAATGCAGGTGGCGATGGGCATGCTCGGCTGGTCGCAGACGCCCGAGAAAGCCGCGCTGGTGCCGCTGATGGCGAATCGCTTTTTGCGCATGATGTCTGAGCTCGCGGTGGGGTGGCTGCTGCTCGACGGCGCGATTCTGGCCGAACAGAAGCTGGCCACGCTGGCTGAGGGTGACGTCGATCGTTCGTTCTACGAGGGCAAGCGGTACTCGGCCCTCTGGTACGGCCGCAACGTGCTGCCCGAGGTCGAGCTCAACGCCAAGGTCTGTGTGCTTGAAGACGCCTCGCCGGTCGAGATACCCGACGCGGCGTTCGCGACCAGCTGAGCGCGACGGCTACGTCTCGTCGATGCTCGGCGCCACCGCGGCGTCGTAGCGATAGATCGGGTCGATGACCGTCTCGGGCCCCAGTTCGAGCAGCGGTTCGATGAAGCCGGTTTGCAGCCCGTACACCCAGCCGTGCAGCGTGGGGCGCCGCTCTCGCTTCCACAGCCCTTGAATGACGGAGGTCTTGGCCAGGTTGCTGACCTGCTCGCGCACGTTGAGCTCGATCAGGCGATCTTGGCGGGCCTCTTCGGTGGGCTGCGACTTCACGTCGCTCTCGTGCAACCGGTAGATGTCTTTGATGTGCCGCAGCCACTTGTTGATCGCGCCGTAGCTCAGGTTGGTCATCGCCGCGCGCACGCCGCCGCAGCCGTAGTGGCCGCAGACGATCACGTCGGTCACCTTCAGCACGTTCACCGCGTACTCGAGCACGGTGAGCATGTTGACGTCGGTGTGCACCACCAGGTTGGCCACGTTGCGATGCACGAAGATCTCACCAGGCATGGTGCCGGTGATCACGTTCGCCGCCACCCGACTGTCGGAGCAGCCGATCCACAGCACTCCGGGCTGCTGAATCAACGCCAGGCGCCGAAAATACTCGGGGTCTTCTCGAACCCGTTCAGTCGCCCATTCGCGGTTGCTGGTCAGCAGTCGTTGAAGCGTACCCATCGCGCCGACTTAGCCCACTTCGGGCACTGTCGAGGCAGGCTTGCTCGCCAACTTCCACGGAAAGCCCGGCTCGACGTACGCATCGTCGGGAATCTTGTCGGAGATCTCGGCGTGCAGCTTCGGCAGCTTCGACCAGTGCACGCCCGGCTTGTAGTGATGCGCGGTGTGGTAGCCGAGGTTGCCGGTGAGCAGGTTGTAGAAGGGCTGGAGAATGTTGTTGCAGGCGACGAAGTGGCTCACCGTCTCCCGCTCTGAGTGATGCGACCAGGTCGCCATCGCGGTGCCGAACAGCATGATCGCGGGGGCGATGACGAAGATCATCAGACCTTGCAATGGTCGAAACGCCACCAGCGCGACGATCAGCAGCGCGGTGATCAGGCCCATGCTCAGAAACAGGCGGCGAATGCGCGGGTGCTTCGCGCCGACTTGCCATGCCCGCGGGTAGGCGGTGAGGGCGGTGATGAACGAATACTCCCACTCGCCCATGCGGCTGCCGTCGTCACGCGCCCAACGCGACTCGTCTTTTTCCTGATCGAGGTAGTTGAGGTGGTGACCCAGGGAGTGATGAAGCACCCAGGCCTGGCTCGAGACCCCCGTCTGGAGCGCATAGACGATCTCCATCAACCGATTCGCCCACGGCTTGGTGAAGGTCGAGATGTGCTGGTGGTGATGGTTGAAGGCGCAGACGCCCGCCTTGGGCAACATGCTCAGCCCGGCCCACGCCAGCACGGCGAACCAATTGTCTACGAACGCGTACACCGCGAGATCGAGGGCGAAGAGGCAGACAATCAGCAGAATCGGAAGTCGATCTTCTTGGTGACGAAACATCTGTGGGGGCTCCTAGCCCAGGGTTTCGCCTGGTGCCACGGTGTTGAAGCGGCAACACGTTTGCACGGTCTGGGCCGCTCTCATCGAAAAGTCGCTGTCGGGCAGTTGCCCACAACCGCCCGACCATTTTCTCAGTGAGCCCTGGGTCGATCGCTCGCCAAAGCTGACGTCGGTGGTGAACACGAGATCTCCGGTGCCATCGGCGCGCTCGGTTCGTCGCAGCGAGCCAAGTTGAGCGCGATCAAATGACCGAACGGTGATATTGCCTCGGAAGCCGCTCTGAAAGGTGATCGCCCGCTGATTGGTGATCACGTAGGCGCTCCGCTGCGCCGCCCGGTACGGCCCCGTACGGAGCAGAGAGCATCCCGAAGCCGATCAGAATGAACTGCACGCCGAAGAGCGGAAAGGCGAGGGCGAGCCACTGACCCGACTGCACCTCTTTCATTGTGCCGGCAAAGGCCATGGCGACCCAGAACATCGAGAACAGCGTCCACGGTATTCCGAAGATCACCATCGGCACTGAATTCATCGCCATGCGCCCCGGCAATGGCTGGTCGCTCCAGGTGACGCGCTCGTTGGGCGCGAGCTCACGCTCGATGAGCGCCTGCACCAGCGAAGAAGAGGGCTCACGGGTCTCCGGGGGTATCAGCTGACGGTCGATCACGCTCATGCCGTGCGCAGCCTCACCCGGCTTCAGCCACCTGTCACGAAATGCTGGAAACCAGCCGCTGAAAAGAAGCCAGCCTCTTGCACTTTGGAGGCGGATGAGAAGTTGCCCGCACTTCGGCTTGCCGACCGCCACCCTGGTCGCTCAGTTTCAGGCGCAACGCCTGGCTGGTAGCGAATCTGATCAGGTGAAAGCGCACCTGGCGACGTGTCCCGAGTGCAGTGAGTTGCTCGCGGCCCTCGCCTCGAGCGAAGGGGCGGTGCCCCTCGACGAAGAGGCGGTTTCAAAGCGGTAGGCGATGGGGCCACTGCTGGGCAAAGGGGGCATGGGAGCAGTTTTGGAAGGCCAGGATCTCGATCTGGGCCGCAGAGCGCGCTCTGGCCCGGGTGAGGCACGCTTCGGTCGTTTCGGTGCACGACCTGGCAATCATCGACCGGGCAGCCTTTCATCGTGCTCGAGCTGATCGACGGCGAAAACGTCTCGCATTGGGTCAATCGCAAGCCGCATTGGCGCGCGCGGCTCGCGCCTTTTTGCCCAAGCCGCTCGCGGTCTCGATGGCGTGCACCAGGCAGGGCTGGTTCATGGCGACTTCAAGCCCGACAACCTGTTGCTCGATGCGGCGGGCCATTGCCGCGTCACCGATTTCGG
>Ga0105048_10010788_pt1 | contig 14461 bp, 15 predicted proteins | sample MAT05_FD_78382 | JGI IMG/M metagenome (GOLD analysis project Ga0105048, IMG submission 78382) | Freshwater microbial communities from Lake Fryxell liftoff mats and glacier meltwater in Antarctica - MAT-05 | ecosystem: Environmental > Aquatic > Freshwater > Ice > Liftoff microbial mat | place...
AACAGTGAACAACGAACAGTGAACGGTAGTAGTTGGCAGTTATAACTGTTGGCTGTTCACTGCTTTTCAATCGGTTCGTTATTTTCGTCAACCAATACGTACACGTCCTCGGTTGGCTTTTTCATCAGATACCGTTCGCGGGCGTATTTTTCCCGAAGCTGATCGGTACCCAGAACCAGCTTGCTCTGATTTTCTACCCGCTTAATTTCGGCCTTGTAATACATCTTCTCGCTTTCTAATTCGTGGAGATTCCACCAGTTTTGAGTCTGAGAAAACAAATCATTAGCATCAAAAACTAACATCCACACCAACAGGCCGACGCCTGTAGCGACATAGAAATTGCGGCCGAATCGGAGCAGGTTGCGGAACATGGTAGTTTCAAGTTTCAGATTTCGTAGCCTTCGGCGTTTCTGGTACAAACTGTTTGAAACAAGAAACGCCGAAGGCTATGGAACCTGAAACTATTTAAAATTTCACTCCCGGAAAATAAGCCGTTTCGCCCAGTTCTTCCTCAATACGGAGCAGCTGATTGTATTTAGCCATCCGGTCAGAACGCGAAGCCGAACCCGTTTTGATCTGACCTGTGTTAAGAGCCACTGCCAAATCGGCAATAGTTGCGTCTTCGGTCTCGCCCGAACGGTGCGACATGATGTTTTTGTACGAGTTACGCTTAGCCAGATTTACCGTGTCGATGGTTTCGGTAAGTGAGCCAATCTGGTTCACCTTCACCAGAATTGCATTGGCAATGCCCTGATCAATACCTTGTTGCAGACGCGTCACGTTCGTTACAAACAGGTCGTCGCCTACTAACTGAATTTTGTTTTTCAACAGATCGGTATGCATTTTCCAGCCAGCCCAATCGTCTTCGGCCATACCGTCTTCGATGCTCAGGATTGGGTATTTGGTACACCAGTCGGCCCAGTAGTTAGCCATTTCCTGTGAAGTTAGTTTATCACCACTCGACTTTTTGAAGTGGTAATGACCCGTTTCTGCATTGTAAAACTCCGATGTAGCAGCATCCATAGCGATCCAAACATCTTCGCCGGGCCGGTAGCCTGCTTTCTCGACAGCCTGAATAATGATCTGAATTGCCTCCTCGTTCGAGGCAATATTAGGCGCAAAACCACCTTCGTCGCCTACGTTCGTCGACAAACCTTTGCTTTTCAGAACTTTCTTAAGCGTATGGAAAATCTCCGTACCCATCCGCAGTGCTTCCGAGAAGCTTGGCGCGTTGGCGGGCATTACCATAAACTCCTGAAAGTCAATTGAATTGTCAGCGTGTGAACCTCCGTTCAGGATGTTCATCATCGGCACAGGTAAGGTATTGGCGTTTACGCCACCAATGTAGCGGTACAAGGGTAAACCAGCCTCCTGAGCGGCTGCTTTAGCCACTGCCAGCGATACGCCCAAAATGGCATTGGCACCCAACTTGCCTTTGTTAGGCGTACCATCTAAGTCGAGCATGAGTTTGTCGATCAGACTCTGATCGAACGCAGATAAGCCTACTAGTTCCGGGTAAATCAAGTCGTTTACGTTTTGTACGGCTTTCAACACACCTTTGCCAACATAGACTTTCTCATCTTCGTCGCGGAGTTCAACAGCCTCGTGCGTACCCGTCGATGCACCTGATGGAACAGCCGCCCGGCCCAAAAATCCGTTCTCTGTCCGAACGTCTACCTCAACGGTTGGGTTGCCCCGTGAATCCAGAATTTGTCTGGCATGAATGCTCTGAATAGTACTCATTGCGATATGAAAAAGGTTAACAACTAAAAGTTTTATTTTTTCCTCGATAGCTGATAAATTCACTGTCCATCAGCCCTTTCGACGCGCAAAGTAACGAAATAAGCAGGAGGATAAGAACCGGAAAATACGGATGAAATAGATACGGATGGATTTCTTAACAGTGATTTTTCAGTGAAGTGTAAAGCAAGCGCGTATAAAAACGGCCCGTTATCAGTCACGATAGCGGGCCGCTGTTTGGTATCGGGATTTGCAATCCGCCATACAAGCGGTTATCATGGCAGATCAAAAACCCAACCTACACTCCTTTACTTCAAACTGCTCAGATATGTCTTACTGCCATTTTTGTTGATGTAATACTTGCCGCCTTTTGGGCCAGTATAAACGGTTTCGCCACTGGGGCCTTTTGAAGAACGGTCAACGGGGGCTTTGTAATCGGCGGGCGTCGCTTTCTCCTCTTTTACTTTCTTGTCCACTTTGGCCATTGCTTTGTTGTCCGCTTTGTCGGCCTTTTTGTCGGCTTTGGCCACCGCTTTATCTGCCTTCGTATCGGCTTTGGCCGCTTTTTTATCAGCCTTATCCTTCATGTCGGCTTTATCAGCGGCTTTGTCTGCTTTCTTATCAGCTTTAGCCTCTTTCTTGTCAGCCTTCTCGTCGGCCATGTCGGCTTTCGCCTTCTTTTTGTCGGCCTTGGCTTCTTTCATGGCAACTTTGTCGCCTTCATCCTTCGCTTTTTTCTTATCAGCTTTAGCTTCCTTCTTGTCGTCTTTGGCTTCTTTTTTGTCCGCTTTCGCTTCCTTCTTCGCTTTCTCTTTTTTCGGCTTATCGTCTTGAGCAAGACTGTTGAAAGCCACCAACATGCTGAGAAGCATGGTCATTAGTTTTACTGAATTGTTCATAGTAATGCAATGGTTTTGAGTTAGAAATGAATTTAGGTACTTGAGACGGGAAGTTGAGCAGAAAATCACATTTATCAACGGGAAAGCGTATAAAATTTGCTTAAATTTGGGTTTACACTTACCCTGTACGCATGCTTTTCAACGCTCCATCTGTCTCTGAAAATGATTCTGATCAGTCGCCAGTCAATTACTTAAAACGGTATTATGGCTACGATCAGTTTAGACCCATGCAGGAGGCTATTATTCGGTCGGTACTGGCAGGACGCGATACGATCGTACTGATGCCAACGGGGGGCGGAAAATCGGTTTGTTTCCAGATTCCGGCCCTCATGTTGCCCGGCATTACCGTAGTGGTGTCGCCCCTTATTGCCCTGATGAAAGATCAGGTTGATGCCCTGCAACTGAATGGCGTTCCGGCAGTTTTTCTGAATAGTACGCAATCGTCGCGGGAGCAGCGGCAAATTGAACACGACTGCATGGCGGGGAAAATCAAATTGCTTTATTCATCCCCCGAAAAACTCCTGAGCGAATCGTTTTTTGTTTTCCTGAAACGACTCAACCTCTCGCTGTTCGCCATCGACGAAGCCCACTGCATCTCGTCGTGGGGTCACGATTTTCGACCCGAATACACGCAGTTACACATTTTGCGGCAGCATTTCCCGTCGGTGCCGATGGTGGCCCTCACCGCCACTGCCGACAAACTTACCCGGCAGGATATTGGTGGCCGACTCGGTATGGTTGACCCGCAGGTATTTCTGGCCTCGTTCAACCGACCCAATCTGAGTTTACAGGTACTACCCGGCACCAACCGGCTTCAGCAAATTGTGCGGCTATTGCAGATGAAACCCGACTCCTCGGGTATTATATACTGCCTGAGCCGCAAATCGACGGAGTCGCTAGCCACTAAATTGCAGGAGAAAGGCTTTATGGCGGGTTTCTACCACGCCGGTATGAGTACGCAGGAGCGGAGTATGGTGCAGGAAATGTTCCTGAAAGACGACATTCGCATTATGTGCGCCACGATTGCCTTTGGTATGGGGATCGACAAGTCGAATGTGCGGTGGGTGATTCATTACAACATGCCCAAAAACATGGAGAGCTTCTACCAGGAAATTGGGCGGGCCGGTCGCGACGGTAGCCCGGCGGATACAGTGCTCTTCTACAGTTTTGCCGACGTAGCCACTTATAAGGACATGCTCAACGAGGCCAAACCGGCTAATTTGGGCGTTCAGTTAGCCAAGCTAGAGCGCATTCAGCAATATGCCGATGCCAACACCTGCCGCCGTCGGATTCTGCTCAGCTATTTCTCCGAAGAACTCACGGAGCCCTGCGGCAATTGCGATGTCTGCCGTAATCCCCGCGTTACGTTCGACGGTACGGTGCTGGCGCAAAAAGCCCTTTCGGCCATTGTACGCGTACAGGAACGAGTACCCATGAACCTGCTGATTGATATTCTGCGCGGTTCGCGCAGTCAGATGGTATTGCAGTACGGCTACGACAAGGTAAAAACCTACGGCGCGGGCAAAGACCTGAAATTTGAAGACTGGCGAAATTACCTGCATCAGCTTATTAACATTGGGGTAATCGAGATTGCATACGATCAGCATTATGCCCTCAAAAAAGGAATTCTGGGTGATGCTGTTTTGCGGGAAGGACGCACTATCGACCTGGTGCGGCCCGAAGATGTAACAAAGCCAGTTGTTGAGAAAGCCAAAACCCGGAGTGGGCCAAGCAAAGACGATTTATACAACCAGCTTGATGTATTGCGTAAGGATATTGCGGGCGAACAAAACGTGCCACCGTACGTCATTTTTACCGATACCACGCTCGAAGATATGGCTCGCCAACGCCCCACTACACCCGACGGGCTGCGTAACGTCAGTGGGGTCGGCGAACGTAAGCTTCAGTTGTTTGGTCGGCGGTTCCTCGATGTCATTGTTAACTATGTGCGTGGGCAGGCTAAAGATGGAGGTAATAAACGCGGCTCCACACAGGTAATAACCCTCGAATTATTCGAACGGGGAATGACCATTGAAGAGATAGCCGCTGAGCGTCAGCTTACTAGTTTTACAATTATTGGCCACTTACTTTCACTCAAAAAATCGGGGTATGATCTGCCATTGGAAGACCTGGTTTCTGCACAGGAACGGGCCGAAATAGAACAGGTGATTCGGCAGATAGGTGTGGATAATAACACCGTAAAGCCCATTTTTGAGTATTTCAATGGACGGTACAGTTATGACAAAATTCGGCTCACCTTAGGGCTGATGGGTGATTAAAAAATCCTATTTTAAAATGTACCGTTGGATAATTCCTAGAAAGTAGATTTGGTTTGTACCAGACAATACCCTAAATTCGTTGAGAATTAGTGCAAAGACCCGTTACTAAGTAGCGGGTTTCGTCGTCTGAAACAGTATCAACAACTACGAACATTTTGATAAAGGAAATCAGTATTTCACTGCTTTTGGCTGCCGGGAAAACGGTTGCCGGAGCAATGCCCGCCAAGCCGGTTGCTACACTATTTGACACCACCAGAACTACCTTTTCCAGCCAGGCTTTAGATAACCCAACGCTGCTGGTAGTGGACTCCGCTAACCGGGCTTTTCCGGTTTATTTTTGTGGTGAAGAGGTGCCAGTAGGTCAGCCGGGTGTATGGCGTCGGTGGATTCAGACCCTGCGCGGGTTCAGCAGCAAAGACGATTGTTTGTATGATGTTCGCCAACGGGCAACTACTTTTTTTCCGATCATAGACCCCATCCTGCGGCAATACCGTATTCCCCGCGATTTTCGCTATTTACCCCTTGCCGAAAGCGAGCTTATCAACGACTGTGTATCGCCAAGAGGAGCATCGGGATATTGGCAGTTGATGCCCGAAACCGCTCGTGGACTCGGTCTGAAAGTAGACGGAAATGTAGACGAACGGTATGATCTGCGTAAGGCAACGGCAGCTGTTTGCCATTATTTGCACCAGTTATACCGCCAGTTAGGGTCGTGGTCGTTGGTGGCGGCTGCTTACAACGGCGGTTTGGGTCATGTGCAATCGAGAATGCAACAACAGAGCCAGAAGAATTACTTCAAACTGAGCCTTCACCGCGAAACCAGCCATTACTTATTTCGTATTCTGGCTTACAAGGAATTGATTTCCAATCCGAAACAATACGAATTACTCTTGTCAAAGTCAGCAGTAGCCCGGCTTACCAAACCCCTGCCCGAGTGGATACAGCCCATACCACTTAATCTAGTGCGTAATGGCAGTTCCCGGTCATTGGTTCCTGCACGTTCGGAGCCTTTGGAATCAGCTATGGTCAGTAATACGCCAATAAACCCGACATGGGGCCCACGGCCTGACAAAACATTGACTGATACTCCGTCGGACTTTGAGCAGATTTTGGCATCGCTCTATCCAAATGCTAACGGAGATCTTCAGGATCAACAAGCAAAATTTCCGATCACGAATTTGTTGGCCATGATAGCCATCCGGTTCCGCCGTCCGCGCTACCTACAGCGTGAGGAAGGGCAGGGGTTACGGCCAATCCATGAGTGGGAATGGATTTGAGTAGGAGGCCTCAAAATTGTTCTCGTTGAGTCTATCTTCAACCAAATCGAATAAGTGTGGTAAACCAAAGAAAAGAGATTTGTAACTGGCTCACAATAACCATTTCCATAAATTTCATTATTGTATTTTGTCCAGTTCAGGCTCAAAAGTCGCGCCCTGTTACACTCTCCGCCGGGCGAATGCACTTCAGTGGTGAAATGGTCCCCACCGAGCAGGCGGCTGTTTCGCTGAAATTAGCAGTAGCCTTGGCAGGCAGTGGCGGATACCTGAAGCATGTGAATAGTCTGAAACAACGTTCACAGCCTTTTTTCGCCGTTATCGAGCCTATTCTGACCAAGCACAACGTCCCCAGTGATTTTAAATTTATTCCTCTGATCGAGAGCAACTGGAAAGCAGACGCTGTTTCGACGGCTGGCGCTGTGGGGTACTGGCAGTTTATGGATGAAACTGCCCGCGACATGGGGCTGAAAATCGATGGTCCTTCCGATGAGCGTAAAGACCTACGGAAATCGACTGAGGCAGCGGCCCGATACATTAAATTCCTGCACAAAAAACTAGGTTCATGGACGCTTGTGGCAGCTGCCTACAATGGCGGTATTGGCATGATCGAAACTAAAATGCGCCGGGCAGGCCACCGGGATTATTACGCGCTTACGCTGAACGAAGAAACCGGGTATTACCTCTACCGGGCATTGGCCATGAAAGAGTTGTTTAGCCGGGCAAACTACTACGCCGGCATGGCCGATGGCGGTTTGCTGGCCTCGGCAGGCAACCCGTACGAGCAAGAGCGTGCCCAGGCTCGACGCATGGGCTGGCTCAACGATACTGAACCCGAACCGACGGGAAGCCCCGTTGATACCGATCCGTTTGCTACAACCCGCCCCGAAGCCGCTGTTATGGACAGTGTGTTGGTGCGGCTCCTGTCGGAAAACACAAAAGTTTCGTCGGGTGATTTTACCGCCGATGTAACGGCTCGTTTGCTTAAGGCTGGCAAACCAAAAGTGGGCGAACGATGGGCCTTTAAGCTCATCCAGGACGTGACCATTGCCGAAGATGAATTTAAAGCGGGCGACGTGCTCTATGCGTTGGTCGATGATGTTGACCCACGAGGTGTCGTTTATCTCCGGGCTACCAAACTGGTTTCGTCGGTTTCGAAAGCTGTGGTTCCGGTTACGCTCTTAGCTATGAACCCCCACACAGGTCTGGCGGGCATAAGACTTCCCAAAACCGTTAAAGCCGATTGGGAAGTAAGCTGGAAAGTGCAGTAGGAAACAACGGTTAAAAGAATCTGTCGCCCGGTAGCTTCGGTGGCTCAAACTCCTTGTTGAGCGGTTCAATAAAGTCCAGTAGTTCTTTTTGACCTGCCCGCGTAGACGCCGACGTCAGAAACATCTGGGGAATCTCATCCCAGCCCATTTCCTTCAGGGCTTCTTTGTAGCGGTCCTGAATAATCTGCAATCCGCCTGATTTGAGTTTTTCGGTTTTTGTAAACGCAATTACGAACGGAATGCCCTGTTCGCCCAGGCGGGTTATGAAATCAAGGTCAATTTTCTGGGGAGCAATTCGCCCATCGACCAGCACAAACGTACAGAGTAAATTGGGGCGGGTAGTCAGGTAAGCGTCGATCATGCGGGCGAAACCGGCGCGGGTGCCTTTGCCTACCTGAGCAAAGCCATACCCTGGCAAATCGACCAGATACCACTCTTTGTTGATGAGAAAATGATTGACAAGCTGCGTTTTTCCTGGTGTCCCCGACGTTTTGGCCAGTCCATGTCGGCTCACCAGCATATTAATCAGCGACGATTTCCCGACGTTGGAACGGCCAATAAAGGCGTATTCGGGTTTGTCGGCACGGGGGCATTTATCCAGATCGGTATTACTAACGAGAAACTCAGCGGATTTTACTTGCATAACGCATTCGGGGTTGACTCTGATGGCAAAGGTCGGCAATAGAACGCGGATAACACCGCACTGGCGCATCGGGGTTGGGCGGATTTCAATCGGCCAGTAACTGCTCGTAGGAGCGAGACGGTTGAGTAGGTTTGCCAAAGATTCTCGGCGACGGACCATTTATCGCCGTCTAATGAGGCAAAAAACTGCTCATGAGTTAGCGGTTCCGCAAATGAAAGAAATGCGTTGTACCGGTCGTTGAGGTGTTGTTGACGTTCAGGAATGGCCATGTGCATGTTTCGTGAGTGTTCGGCAAGGCCATTTGGCAAGCCCTTATCAAAAGTAGTACCTTTGCAGAATACTTGTTGGGTGACGGTCCGACGTTTCGGTGAGTGAATGAATGAATTTCCCCACTCAATCACTCACCGAAACGTCGGACTGTCACTCATTCACTCAATAATCATGTCGCTCAAACAACAAATCGACGCCGATATTAAGCAGGCCATGCTCGCCCGCGAAACCGACCGACTCCGCGCTTTGCGAGCCGTTAAGTCGATGATTCTGCTCGAAGAAACCAAAGAAGGTGCTGGTACAGACGGTCTTAAACCGGAAGACGAACTGAAATTGCTGACCAAAGCCGTAAAGCAACGGAAAGATTCTGCTGATATTTATCGTCAGCAAAACCGCCCCGATCTGCTGGCTACTGAAGAAGCCGAAATTGCCGTTATAGAGAAATACTTACCCAAGCAGTTGTCGGAAGATGAACTGAAAGCCAAAATTCAGGAAATCATTGTTCGCGTGGGTGCCAAAGCTCCTTCTGATATGGGTAAAGTAATGGGCGTAGCTACCAAAGAACTCTCGGGCCTGGCCGAAGGCAAGGTGGTTTCGGTTATGGTTAAATCATTACTACAGTGATCAGCTAACAACGAGCATTGTATTGCTCACTGCTCGTTGTTCACTGTTCGCTGCTCACTGTCATGAAAACGCTCGACATTCTTATTCTTGTACCACTCATTTGGGGAGCCTGGAATGGCTACCGCAAGGGTTTATTGGTAGAGATCATTGCCGTGATTGCCTTCGTGGTAGCCATGGTGGTGGGGTTGAAGTTTCTGGGGTTCGGAATCGACTTGCTATCGCCCTACATCAGCCGTGATCTGGCTCGAAAGTTTTTACCGTGGCTAGGTTTTTCGCTCATTTTCTTCCCGGTCGTATTCATGATTAACCGCATGGGCTACTCACTGCGGCAAACACTCCGCCAAACGTTGTTGGGTAGTTTCGACCGGCTGGCAGGAGCGGCTATGGGCATCTTTACGTGGGTCTTTGGAATTAGTGTGATGCTGTGGTTGTTCAGTTATATGGGCGTTCAGATGCCCCCTCAACAAACAAAAGACACGCGTTTATACCCTCTGATTCGGCCGGTTGCGCCCAAAGTAATGGACGTTGCCGCTGTTTGGGTACCAAAGGGGTTAGAAGCAGGAAAAAGATTTAATGAAAACCGACATCCGTAAACTTACAGCCGCGCAACTCAAAGACTGGTTCACGCAAAACGGCGAGCAGAGCTTTCGGGCCAAACAGGTGCATGAATGGCTTTGGAAAAAGTCGGCGCACACGTTTGGACAGATGAGCAACCTGTCGTTGCCCTTGCGTGAGAAACTGGAAGGTGCGTTTGACATTCGCCCGCTAACCGTTTCGACTGAGCAACGCAGCAACGACGGCACCATCAAATCATCGTTCCGGCTGTTCGATGGCAACCTGGTTGAGGGTGTGCTGATACCGTCTCTACGGTCCGACGACCAAGAGCGAGACGTCGCACCGCGCATGACGGCCTGTGTGTCGAGCCAGGTGGGATGCTCGCTTACGTGCAAATTCTGCGCAACGGGCTACATGGACCGCAAACGCAACCTCGACGCGGCTGAGATATACGATCAGGTAGTTGTTATTGATCGGCAAGCTAAAACTAACTTCGACGCTCCCCTGACGAATATCGTGTACATGGGTATGGGCGAGCCTTTATTGAATTATAAGAACGTACTCGAATCGGTAGACAGAATCACTTCGGCTGATGGCCTGGGAATGTCGCCCAAGCGAATTACGGTTTCTACGGCCGGTATCGCTAAAATGATTAAGCAGTTGGGCGACGACGAAGTGAAGTTTAATCTGGCGCTTTCACTGCATGCGGCAAATGACCTGAAACGGGATCAGATTATGCCGATCAATGAAAGTAATTCACTTCAAAATCTGTCTGAATCGCTCAATTATTTCTATCGGAAAACGGGTACCCGGGTTACGTTTGAGTACATTGTTTTTTATAATTTCAATGATACCTTGCAGGATGCCAAGGAGTTGTGGGAATTCACAAAGCGGGTTCCTGCCAAGGTCAATATCATTGAATATAACCCCATTGCGGAGGCTAACTTCACCAATACCGATCCGCAAACGCTCGATAAGTTTGCCAGCTTTTTAGATAGCCGGGGTGTAATCGTAAATGTACGCCGGAGCCGGGGTAAAGACATCGACGCAGCCTGCGGGCAATTGGCAGGCAAGGAAAAGTAGAGATCGCACCGGCAAAACTTTGCGTCTCAGAACCAATAGCATTATGATCGAGGCCATCAAAATAGTCAACTTCAAGTCGATCAAAAGCGTTGAGTTATCTCTACGGCCCATCAATGTATTGATTGGTTCTAATGGAGCTGGGAAAAGCAATTTTGTTAACTTCTTTGGGTTTGTCAATGCCATACGAGATGGACGTTTGGCCGAATATACAGGTGAACGAGGAGGATCAGATCGGATTATACACTTGGGCAAACGGAGTAGCTCATTGCTTGAAGGAATGATAAAATTTGATAGTGCCAGTGACTACAAATTTGTATTAGTTCCAAATGACCAAGATAGCTTTTATACAAAAAAGGAATTTGGAAGATTTCTTAACGCTGAAATAGATTATACAAAAATCAGGTCGATTTTTAAAGGATTAGTTTATAAAGAAGATTCGGCCAATTTAGGATCTTCTTTACTGGATCGAGCTCATTTTGCTACCGACTACTTAAGGTCTTTTTCCATTTATCATTTCCACGATACCTCTCGTAACGCCCCTTTGAAGCAGACCGCTCGGCTGGCTGATGATCAATTTTTACGTCCTGACGGATCTAACCTTCCTGCATTTCTTTATCAACTTCAGCAAACTGACGTTCGAGCGTTCAACCGCATTGAAGCCCTTATCCGAACCATCGCTCCCTATTTCGAGCGGTTCGATCTCCGGCCAAACGGCGATTATATTCGGCTAAACTGGCGGCAAAAAGGTACGGATATGTACCTGGATGCTTCCGATTTGTCAGATGGAACTATTCGTTTTGTCGCACTCTGCACCCTATTGGCTCAACCCAATCCGCCCAAAACTATTATCATCGACGAGCCGGAGCTGGGCTTACATCCCTATGCCATTTCGGTGCTGGCCGAGTTGGTGAAAAGCGTTAGTGAGCAGACCCAGATTATACTCTCTACACAATCCGTAAATCTGGTCAATGAGTTTGAGCCGGAGGATATTATCGTTGTCGAAAATCAGGCCAATGAATCCACGTTTAAGCGTTTAGACAGCGATTCATTATCAAACTGGCTTGAGGAATATACCCTCGGGGATCTTTGGAATAAAAACGTTATTGGTGGTAATCCATGAGACCTATTTTTATAGTGGTCGAAGGGCTTACCGAAAAAGAATTTGTCGACGAATGTTTAAAGCCTTATTGGATTGAGAAATATGGGCTTTACGATGTTCATGTTCGCATTTTGGGTGTGCCGGGCAAGAAAGGGGGCGATGTCAGAATTGCACGGCTTCAGAAAGATGTAGAGTTACTGCTCAAACAACGTTCGGATGCGTTCGTCACCACACTTGTTGATTATTACGGCATTCGCACAGACATACCTGATTATCAAGCTTGTCAAGCACTACCTACAATCGATGAGCGCATTGAATGCCTTGAAAAAGGGTTGTATACCCTGATTGATTCCAAACAGTTCATTCCTTATTTGCAAAAGCATGAATTTGAAACCCTGCTTTTTGCCTCTGGAAACAGTTTGGCCAAATACCTTACGCCCAAGAGTTGTGCGGCCATTGAGAAGATGAATAAAGATCTGGGAGGTGCCGAAAATATCAATACAGCCAATCCTCCTTCTTACAGGTTGGCCGAAATTATCAGTGGAAACGAACCATTTCGCTACCGAAAAGTGGCTTATGGTAGTACATTGGCATTAGAAATTGGTTTGCCAACTATTTTGCATGAATGCCCTCGCTTTGCCGCTTGGGTAGAACGCATCGGCAAACTCGCTAATAGAACTCCCCCTTATGTTTGAATCCCGCATCGACCTACAAAACCTGACGGCTACCATAGCCGCTATCCGCACTGAAATTGGTACTGTGCTCGTTGGCCAACATCAAACGCTTGATTTGCTGCTGACGGCTCTCCTTGCCGATGGCCACGTGCTGCTCGAAGGTGTTCCGGGAGTAGCCAAAACACTCACTGCCAAGTTAATGGCGCGTACTATTTCGGTGGGATTTAGCCGTATTCAGTTCACCCCCGATATGATGCCTTCCGATGTGTTGGGAACGTCTATCTTTCAGCCAAAAACGGGGGAGTTTGTCTTTCGGCAAGGGCCCGTATTTTCCAATATTGTACTGATCGACGAGATCAACCGCGCACCGGCTAAAACACAAGCGGCCTTGTTTGAGGTCATGGAAGAGCGGCAAGTCACTAACGACGGCACTACCTACCAACTCGACGCGCCGTTTATGGTGCTGGCCACTCAAAACCCTGTCGAGCAGGAGGGAACGTACCGGCTTCCCGAGGCACAGTTGGACCGCTTTCTGTTTAAAGTAGTGATCGACTACCCTGAACAGGCCGATGAAGTGGCTATTTTACGCGGCCATCATGAGCGCCGAAACCTCAAAGAAGCCATTGAAGCGGTGGCACCGATCCTGACGGCAACTCAATTAGCCGACTTGCGTGCCAGCGTTCAACAAGTGCATGTGGAAGACAATCTATTTGATTATATCGCTCAAATTGTGCGTGATACCCGCGCCAACAAGTCGTTGTATTTGGGGGCTTCGCCCCGAGCATCGGTGGCGTTGTTGACTAGTGCAAAAGCTCTCGCTACCCTTCGAGGCCGCGACTTTGTTACCCCTGAAGATGTGCAAACACTAGCTGGACCAGTGTTGCGCCACCGCGTATTACTCACTCCCGAACGCGAAATGGAAGGCGGAACAGCTGACGAGGTCATTAGCCAGATTGTGCAGAAGATAGAGGTGCCACGGTGAGTTCAGATGTTGGTCGCAGATCCAAGGCTGATAGGCAACAAAAAACACCTTACTCCTTTCCTAATATTCCCTTTACTTTTGTTGCATGAGCATTCAGAAGAAAACTATTATTATTTCCGGTGCCTCAAGGGGCATTGGCCGGGCCACAGCCCTCATGCTGGCTCAAAATGGAGCCAACGTCGTAGCTACGGCCCGCAACGCCGATGATCTTAAATCGCTTGAAGCCGAACATACTAACATTGTGGGTGTTTCCGGCGATGTGGCCAGCGAAGCCGACATGGCCGCTGTTGTCAAGACCGCTCTCGACCGCTTTGGCCGCATCGACGTGGTGATAAACAATGCAGGTTACGGCGTTTTCAAAAACGTGGAACACATCACTGTCGAAGAGTGGGATGGTGTGATGTCAACCAATGCAAAAGGTACGTTTGTACTAACCAAAGCTGCTCTGCCAACGCTCATAGCTCAAGGTTCAGGGCATGTGGTGATTGTAGCCTCAGATGTGGCCAAACGCACGTTTGCAGGCGGATCGCTTTATACGGCCAGCAAATATGCCCAGGAGGCCTTCATGGGTGCGTTGCGGAAAGAAGTTCGCCCTTTCGGTATCAAAGTGACGGGTGTCTATTCGGGATTAGTAGATTCTCACTTTCATGCAAAAGGGCACGGCCATGAAACCTCTAAAAACTGGCTCCAGAACGAAGACATGGCCGAGTCGATGCTGTTTATTGTGAGCCGCCCCGCCCACGTAGTCATCGACGAATTCATGGTGCATCCGCTGGAGCAGGAGTATTAAGTTTTTGAGGAGAAGGGAGGAAGGCGAAAAGGGACGAAAGGCTTTCGTCCCTTTTTTTGTTTCAATTACTCGACATTTCGTTTCAGGATTTCCCGCTCGAAGAAAATGCGTTGTTCTTTGGGAAGTTCGTAAAGGGCTTTTTCTTCTTTGTCGAAAACCACTCGGCGGTAGATATTGACGTAGGTTGAAATTATCTTGAAGCCGGGGCGGTTTTGAAGCCAAATTTCCAACTCGGATATTTCAGATTCAATAGCCATTTGGGATTGAAGATATTTAGT
>Ga0105048_10010791_pt1 | contig 14460 bp, 12 predicted proteins | sample MAT05_FD_78382 | JGI IMG/M metagenome (GOLD analysis project Ga0105048, IMG submission 78382) | Freshwater microbial communities from Lake Fryxell liftoff mats and glacier meltwater in Antarctica - MAT-05 | ecosystem: Environmental > Aquatic > Freshwater > Ice > Liftoff microbial mat | place...
AATTACACAAGCTTTTAGACGTGGCTCAGTGTTACGATTTACTCCGGCAGATTCGCTGGCCTGATGGAGCGACTTGTCCGACCTGTGCTAGCCAGAAGACGGTCAAAAACGGAAGAGATACTGTCCAACGCATCGTGGGGTTAACCAAGAGAAGCTATCCTTTTGTGTAGGCTACTTTGACGGGGCCGCCCGCGCGGTGGTTTACAACTTGCGAAAGCGTGGTAAACACGCTTTACACGAAACGTTTTGCTTGCTTTTGAAGCCTGATTTGAGGACTTATCAGGATTGTATTATTGTCAGTCCGATTTGAGGTATGAGCCTTGATGATATTGATAAAACCGCTGAAGGCTAAAAATAGCAAAGCCGTCCGAAAGTCAGGCGGCTTTGCAAAACGGAAAAAAATCTTTACCTATACTTTAACAAACGGAAGTGCAATAGCCAGTACCTGATCTTTTGTTAGCGGCTCATCGAACGATTCGGATACAATCGACGACGATAGGCCTGAAATACCCGGTACGTTTATTTCGCGTTCGTTGGTAGCCTGATCGCCGGAGTAAACCGCGCCGGGGAAGCCCTCCATACCCGTAATCCAACCTTTCATACCACGCAGCATCCGAATCCGGGCAGCATGACGGGCTTCCACCGAGTGAATACGCAGAGCCGTTTCCAGCACAGGGTCGTTCACCATCAGTGCCGGTGCCTGACCTTTGTAGGCCCGCACACCCGTATCTTCAAATGCTTGAGCCAGTGTTTTGAAGGTCTCATAGTTTGAGAACACCGTTGGGAACGCACCACGAGCCGTGAAGTCGAAGTTTGGTTTTGCTTCAGCATTTGCACCTAAGGCGGAGCGAAGTAAAGCCACGTGTGCAGTCTCGTGCTTGCTGATTTGCTGGAAAATGACGCGGTCGCTGCCCGGAATCAAACCGGCCGTGTTCAGACCGATGCGGTAAAACTCATCTTCCAGGTATTCGAGCAACAAGGCGAATTTCAGTACCTCAACCGAGCGGTCGGGCATTGACTGACCGTAAGCTTTGTTGAGGGATGAAGCAACGGCTAAAGGAGCAGCTACCAGGGCAGCTTTCTTGCCGAAACTGAACAGTTGACGGCGTGAAACGTGCTTCACGCGCTCGTAGATTTCAACATCTACATTTTCTAGGGCATTAAATATGTTTTGCAGATTCATGTCTGTTCCGGGTTACATGGTTGGAAGATTGCTGGCCGTAATGCGCTCCACAATGAACGGCTGGGCAGCCGCCAGAACAGTACCGGGCATATTGACTACGTCGAGAGCAGTGTCGCTTGTCACGACATCGTCGCCGGCGAAAGAGGCCGTGAACGGAGAAAGCAGCTCGCGAATAACAGCTGCATGACGGGCTTCTACCGAAACAATTTTACCGGCCGTAGACAGGTTGTTGCCATCGCTCAACAGTTTACCGGCACCGTTGTAGGCCGACACACCGAGGTCTTCAAACGTGCGGGCTGTGGTCAACACGGAGTTACGATCGCCAAAATTGATGGCACTAAAATTCGGTGTCAGGGCAGGAATTGCCGCACCACCCAAAGCCGCCCGGAAGAAGTCCCGGTGTACTTTTTCGTGGTCACGAATGTCAGTCAGGATTGACCGCTCCATCGCACTCATACCAGCATACGGCGTAGCAATCACCCGAACGTAGAAGGCATACTCCAACTGCTCCAGAGCATAGGCGTAGTTCAGAATACCTACATCGCCTGATCCAAGATCAATAGATCCATCGGCGGCCACACGGGCACCCATACCCCCCATTGTTGAGGGCTCCATTGTTGCATTTTCACAAGCAGCCAGAATCGTGGTTGCTGTGACTGCCGTGAAGCCTGCATAGCGCAGAAACCGACGCCGGCCATCCGAATCCACAGTCTTGGATCGGATCAGTAGATTAGTTTTGTTTTCCATAAACAAAAAGAAATATTAGTGTTCACTGCCCGACTGCCGGGCAGACAAGCATACTAACGGGTTCAATTGGTAAATGGATTGCGAACTCTATTAAAAAAACAGGTTACTGAGCGAACGGCCCAAATTCTCACTAAAAACAGAAAAAGGAGAGCCTTAGCTCTCCTTTTCAACCCATAATACATTCATAGACAACTACTTAAGCAACCATCGTTTTTGTTACGGCAAAACTACTTGGCGTTTATTACCGCAATGTCAAATCGGAGGGGAGCATAGGGCAAAATAACATACACCCCGTTAGAGTTTCTGGCTCCATTAGTACCATATCCAATAGAAGACGGAAACACCAGCGTTGCTTTTTCGCCGACGCGTAGTTGCAAAACTCCCTCTTCAAAACCTGGAATCAACTGGTTACGACCGAGGAAAAACGAAAATGTACCATCGGTGCTCTTATCGAAAGGGGTTACTGCCCGCAGGGTTTGCCCTGTATAATTCAGGGTTACCGATTGACCAGATGAGATAGTGGCCCCGCTTGGGTTGGTAACAGTTTTTATAAGCCGAAGTCCACTCGTTGATTGTTGTATGTTGGTTGGTGGTGCCGTCAGCGATAGTGAACTGGCCAGTGCCGTAGAGCTAATGTAATTTGCAATTTGCTGTTCCTCTGTGCGTGAGCTTACTAATTCAACATCAAATCGAATCGGAGAGTTAGCCGGAAGCGTAAAGGTTGTCTGAGCCTGACTACCATAGGCCAGATAAGAGGGAATCAACAGACGTGCTTTCTCACCTTCGCGCAGCGATGCAATACCTTCCTGTAAACCCGACAGCAGTGAATTTAAACCAAATGTAAAAAAAGGCAGGTTACCTGTCTTCGAGCTATCCAACGCCCGATTCTGAAGATCATAAAGCGTATATGAAAAGGTTACTTCTTCGCCCGTCGAAGGCCGTTTCCCGGTCGGATTCGCCTTTGTAATGGCATAATACATACCTGTCCCGTTAGTTGTGTAAGTAAGCGGAGCAGTGGTTGTGCCGGAGTTCTGCGAAATATATTGCTTGATACTGGCATCATTCTCGGCAGCAGCAACATTAGAATCCACAATATCATCTTGCGTACACGATTGCAAACCAGCCGCCGTAACAGCTGCTGTTAGAAAAAACCCAAAAAAACGGTTCATTGACATAGAGTTAATGTTTGGCTGATGCTTTCTTGGAAAGCATCAGCATACTAAATACGTTTCAATGACCCATTTTGATGCACAACCGTTGGAATACGCCCGAAAATTTGCGAATTAATTCACGTCAACGCTCTCGCCGTTGCGCAAAGCCCGGAATAATTTTGGGGCAACCTGTTGTTCACGAAGGGCATTTTGAAGCACGTCAACAGGTTCGCGCTCACCATCGTCGGCCATTGGAAACGTGCCAAAGTGAATGGCCACGCTTTGTTTGGACTGTACATCTTTATGAATCTGCACTGCCTGATCGGGCGAACAGTGGATAGGCGACATAAACCACTCGGGTTTGAAAGCGCCAATTGGAATCAGCACCAGCCGAAGCGGGCCGAACTCATCACCAATTTTCTTGAAAAACGCCCCGTAGCCTGTGTCTCCCACGAAATAGAGTTTCCCGGCCACCTTGCTGTCGATAATAAAGCCCGCCCAAAGTGTGCCGAACCTGTCGAGTAAACCCCGCCCCGAAAAGTGCTGAGCTGGCACACAATGAATGGTTGTGTTGGCATTGAACGGTGTTGACTGCCGCCAGTCCATTTCGGTGATGTTCTGGCACCCTTTTTCCTCCAGAAACGCTTTCACACCCAGTGTACAAACCACTTTTGGTTGGTCGCGCTGGCAAAGTTTCTGTACCGTTTCGATATCTAAATGATCCCAGTGATTATGGCTTAGCAGCAGAATGTCAATTTTTGGCAAGTCCTCGAACCGGATACCGGGCGGCCGATTCCGTTTAATGCCTGCAAACTGCACCGGACCTACTCGCTCATAATAAACGGGATCAGTAATTACATTCAGACCGTCGAACTGAAGCAACACCGTTGCATGATTCACAAACGTGACCCGTACCGAATCGCCCATAATGCGGGGTGCCGGTACGGGACCAGGAGGGTCGTTGTGATAGTCGTCCCAGGGCTTGGTACGCTCGCGGTTAAGAAGCCAGCTTATCACCTCACTGAACCCTTTTGAGGTAACCGCTTGTCCGTTGGCATCGGGCAGGTTATGAAAATTAGTACCATCAAAATGATCGGTCACGGGTCCTTTATAGCGTGGTGTCGAAATAGAAACACCAAACAGTACGCCGACCAACGCAAGGGTCAGTACGGCTCCCAGTAAAATCAGCATCGTTTTTTTGACCGTCATGGTTTTAAGACCTGACTAACCACGTGTACAATACCATTGTTTGCTACAATATCAGCCCGTTTGATGGTAGCAGCCGTCGTATTCTGATTGCCCTTAATGGTGGGTACGTTGTTGGTAATGACCACCGCTAGTTTAGCCGAAGTGGGGTTCAATGAAGTCAGTTGACCCGCCGTTAGCTGATTGGAGAAAAGAGTGCCAAGTGTAGCATGATAGCCCAATATACTCGACAAGGTTGTGAGCGAAGCCGCGTTGATAGCTGCCAGGTTGGTTAGTGGTGAGCCGGCTGCCGCAAAAGCCGCATTATCAGGTATAAAAATCGTGATTGGTTGTGTCGTCGCCGAAGTGCTTAATTGAACAGCTAGGGTCGGAATTCGATTGATAGCCGCCAGCACGAGTGAAAAATTTGCCGGGTCCGATTGGAGTGCGCTCAGGATGGTTGTTGCCGTTGGCAGTAACACCCGATCAATAGTATGAACAATTCCGTTAGACACCTGCTGATCAGCTTTTGTGACGCGAGCACCGTTGATAGTAAGTCCGGCAGTGCTACCACTGGTTGTTTTTGTAATGTAAGCTATTCCACCACCGATTGACTGTACCGGCGTGTTGGTACCCAATTGGGGAGAATCGGATTTAATAGGGCCGTTGAACACATGGTACTTCAGAATTTGCTCTATAGTAGCAACTGGCAGCGCATTGATAGACGCTACATCAGCGTAACCTGCGGCTTTAAACGCATCGTCATTGGGGGCAAAAATGGTCAGATTGGCCGCTTTGAGCGCATCAGCGAAGTTGGCCCGCAGCACAGCCGCCCGCAGCAGCGTGAACGAGGGGTCTTCCTGAATCAAATCACTTGCCGATTTGGGGGTGGCTTCTTCTTTGTCTTTGTTGCAGCTAACAAACAGCCCAGCCAATAGAAGGCCAACCAGTACAGTACATAGGATATGTGAGATGGGGCGCATAATCAGAATTTTTTTGGTTATAATGAACCTCTATACAAAAAAGGTGCTAAGGCTGTCAAAAATTGTATAATCATCAAAAAAAAGGTTGGTTTATGCAAAACGAAGCAGTATCTTCTTGCCATGTCCATCCAATTGTCTTAGGTGAAAGGGGTAAATACCCCACTTACGAAACCCCCCCAACCAGCACATTCATGAACATTACCCTTCCCGATTTATCGCTGATCGTTCTGATCGGAGCCAGCAGCAGCGGTAAATCGACCTTTGCCCGCACCCATTTTTTGCCTACTGAAATCATTTCGTCTGACCAGTGCCGGGCGTTAGTATCCAACGACGAAAACAACCAGGAAGCCACCACCGATGCCTTCGATCTGGTCCATTATCTGGCGGGCATCCGGCTTCGCCGTGGGTTGCTAACCGTGATCGATGCGACCAACATCCGGCCCGAAGACCGCAAACACTACATTGCTCTGGCCCGGCAGTACCACTGCATTCCAGTGGCAATGGTGTTCGATTTGCCCGAACGAACGTTGAAAGAACGCCATCAGCAGCGCACCGACCGCTCGTTTAGCGATCACGTCATTGCCAATCAGCACCGAACCCTGCGGAAAAACCTCCGGGGATTAGGCCGCGAAGGGTTCCGGCATGTATTTGAGCTGGATTCCGTCGAGAAGATTGCTGCCGTGACCATCAGGCGGGAGCCACTCTGGAACAATCGTAAAACCGAAACCGGCCCTTTCGACATAATCGGCGATGTTCATGGATGCCATACTGAGCTCACCGAGTTGCTCACTAAACTCGATTATGCCCCGGCCCCCGAAACCAGCGTCTGGATGCACCCGGCGGGTCGGAAAGTCATTTTTGTGGGTGATTTGGTGGACCGGGGGCCTGCGTCGCCTGCCGTGCTTCGGGTAGTAATGGACATGGTGAAGGAGGACACCGCACTCTGTGTTCCCGGTAATCACGACAGTAAACTGCTGCGCAAACTGAAGGGTAAAAACGTGACCGTCAGCCACGGACTGGCCGAAACGCTGGCTCAGTTATCCGACGAACCAGCCGCTTTTGTGGATGAAGTCAAGACCTTTCTGGATGCACTTGTTAGTCATTACGTGCTTGACGTTGGCCGGTTGGTGGTGGCTCACGCGGGCCTGCGCGAGGAGATGCACGGACGCGGGTCGGGGGCCGTGCGGGAGTTTTGTCTGTATGGAGAAACCACCGGCGAAACTGACGAGTTTGGACTGCCGATTCGCTATAACTGGGCTGCCGACTACAAGGGCCGGGCCATGATTGTGTATGGCCACACGCCCGTACCCGAAGCCGAATGGCTCAACAATACCATCGACATAGACACGGGTTGCGTGTTTGGCGGCAAGCTTACGGCCCTGCGCTACCCCGAACGGGAACTCGTCTCGGTGCCAGCGCATCAGGTGTATGCCGAACCCATGCGACCACTCCTACCGCCCGTTGTGCAGGAGGTGGCCCCGGAACGGTCGGTGCAACAAGGCCACGACGATGTGCTGGATATTGCCGATCTGACGGGTAAGCAGTTGGTCGAAACCCGGTATATGGCCCGGATTACGGTTCGAGAGCAGAACGCCATTGCCGCGCTGGAAGTGATGAGCCGGTTTGCGGTAGACCCGCGCTGGCTGATTTACCTGCCCCCAACCATGTCGCCGACCGAGACCAGCCCGCTCCCCGACTTCCTTGAACACCCCGCCGAAGCCTTCGCCTACTACCGCAAACAGGGTGTTATGGAGGTAGTTTGCGAGGAGAAGCACATGGGATCGCGTGCGGTTGTCATTGTGACCCAGACCGACGACGTAGCCATCTCGCGGTTTGGCCTCGAACACCCCGCACCGGGCGTGTGCTATACCCGCACCGGGCGGCCCTTTTTTATGGACTCCGCCCTCGGACGCGCCTTTCTGGAACAAGTCAGGGCAGTGCTGGATGCCGCCAATTTCTGGGAACAGTTTGAGACCGATTGGGTTTGCTTAGACGCGGAACTGATGCCCTGGTCGGCTAAGGCGCAGTCGTTGATTCGCGAACAGTATGCGGCAGTCGGCACGGCGGGCAATCACGCCCTAAGCGCAGTGGGAGCTGTTTTGGCTACGGCCGCCACCCGCCACTTACCCCTCGCTGAATTACGGCAACGGGTTGACCAGAAAGCCGAAGCCACCCAACGGTTCACCGAAGCTTACAGGCGTTACTGCCGCCCAACAGAGGGGCTGACGGGCCTGGTGCTGGCTCCGTTTCATCTGTTGGCTACCGAAGGCCATGTCCACACCAATCAGCCTCATACCTGGCATATGGATCAATTGGCGGCTATTTGCAGGGTTGCCGAAACTGTTGTGCCGGGGTTTATGCTGGCCACGCTCTACCGGGTCGTAAACGTGGCTGACGCTCAACAAGTAGCTGAAACAACGGACTGGTGGGAGGCCATGACCCGCGCCGGTGGCGAAGGCATGGTGGTAAAACCCTTGAACTACATTGCCCGGCCCGACAAAGCATTGATTCAGCCCGCCGTCAAATGCCGGGGTGTGGAATACCTCCGAATTATCTACGGAGCGGATTACAACGCTCCTCAAAACATAGTCCGGTTGAAAGAGCGGGGCTTAGGCACCAAGCGGTCAATGGCCCTAAAAGAATTTTCGCTAGGGCTGGAAGCGATGGAGCGATTTGTAGCTCGCGAACCCCTCCGCCGGGTTCACGAGTGTGTTTTCGCAGTGCTGGCGTTAGAAAGCGAAGAGGTCGATCCGCGGTTGTAAAGTGAGCATTACCGCTGCGTATAATCCGACAACGGCATTCCGTCGCCCTCGTCCTGAACGGCATCCAGAATTGCCTCCACTTCTTTAACGCGGTCAGTGTCGCCTTTTTTCTCAAAAGCCAGCATCAGGTTGCGGAGCGACCGACGGATAATGTCGATGTTGGAGCAGGGTTGGTAGAAAATATCGTTCTGCTTCAGGTTCAACTGGCCGATGTAATGGTCAATATCGTTTTTGGAGAATACCAACCCCCGCGTAAATACATTGATGTAGAACTGAACGCCCTTGGGCTGTTTGTACGTCAGCACAAACAGATTGGGCAGGTTCACGCCATAAATTGGCATCCCGATTTTACGGGCAATCAGCATATAAATGATGCACAGTGAAATCGGATTGCCCCGGCGCGACTCCAATACCTGATTAAGCATCGAGTTGGCGGGCGAGTGGAAATGCTTGGAGTTAGGCGCGAAACCGAGGGTGTTAAAAAAAGCGTTATTCAGGGCCTTAACCTGATCGACCGGGTGCATATCGGCACCAACGTCTAACCACACCTTATAGTAAAGTTGCTCTAAATCTTCCCGAAGTTTATCGAGCGAGAGGTCGGGATATTGGTAGGTGGCAATAATCCATAATCCTTCGAGCAGATCCATGCCGCCCCCATTGCGCCAATCGCGGATCCGTTCCAGTACCGACTGGTATTGAAGGTCGTGGATAAGTTCTTCGATTCGTTTTTGGAGGTTTGGGCTGAAGCTCCCTTCCCATTCTGTTTCCAGAAACGGAATTAATCGACCGCCCATCTGTCGAATTCTTTCCTCCACATGGTCGACCACTTCGCGGTCTTCGTCGTCTAAGAGAGAGATGAGTGCTTTGATCTCGCTGTCGTTCATATACGTTATGATAGTATAGAGATCGGGGCGGCCCCGATCTCTGTAATGCCCCCCAGAATAAATACTGCTTTCAGAAAGGGACTGAATTTTATAGTTTTGCCTGATTTTTGGGACGCTCCCGGTGATGCTACTCTAAATTACTAACAATTTTTTACAAAAAAACGATTTGACTCCCTCTAACAATACGAGCTCGAAAATAGTGGTTACCGGCGGAGCGGGATTCATAGGCTCACACACAGCAGTTTCGTTGGTTGCCGCCGGCTTTGAACCCATTATCGTTGACAATTTCTCGAATTCCGAGCATAAAATACTCGAGGGTCTCGAACAGATTTTGGGTCGGCGCTTAACCTGCTATGAAGCCGATTGTAACGATGCCGATGCGATGGCGCAAATCTTCGCCACGGAGCAGCCCTCCGGTATCATTCATTTCGCAGCATCCAAAGCGGTAGGCGAATCAGTTGCCAAGCCACTGCTATACTATCGCAACAACCTCAATTCATTGATGGTGTTGCTGGAGCTGATGCCTCAGTACAACATTCGGAATTTGGTTTTCTCATCGTCGTGTACCGTATACGGGCAGCCTGAGCAGCTACCCGTTACAGAAGCAACTCCCCGGCTGCCGGCTTCATCACCTTACGGTAATACCAAGGCGATGGGCGAGGATATTATCCGCGATTGCGTAACGGCAAAAATGCCCATTAAAGCCATTTCGCTCCGGTATTTCAACCCAATTGGGGCACATCCGACGGCACTTATTGGCGAGTTGCCGCGTGGTGTACCCGCTAATCTTGTGCCGTATTTATTGCAGGTGGCCGTTGGTAAACGGGCGAGCCTGACAATTCACGGCAACGATTATAATACACCCGATGGAACGGCTATCCGCGATTATATTCACGTAATGGATTTGGCCGAGGCCCACGTTAGCGCGTTGCAACTACTGGGTCGTAAAAACGCCGATTCCTTCTACGACGTGTTTAACATTGGAACCGGAACGGGCGCATCTGTTCTTGAACTTATCAATACCTTTGAACAAGTTACGGGCATTAACTTGTCCTACACGCTTGGTCTACGGCGTCCGGGTGACATCGAGCAGATTTATGCCGATGTGACCAAAGCAACCGAGGGGCTTAACTGGAAAACACAACGATCACTGGCAGATGCATTAGGGGATGCCTGGCGGTGGCAGCAGACATTATGAAAACAATAGTAATTACCGGTGGAGCCGGGTTTATTGGCTCCCATGTTGTTCGGCTCTTCGTAACGAAGTACCCCGAGTACCGTATCATTAACCTCGATAAGCTGACTTACGCAGGTAATCTGGCCAACCTCAAAGACATTGAGGGTGCCCCAAACTATACGTTTGTAAAAGGTGATATTACGGATGCGTCGTTTCTGGAAGGAATGTTTGCTGAAATTGAACCCGATGGAGTTATTCACCTCGCAGCTGAGTCGCACGTGGATCGCTCTATTACAGACCCGCTATCGTTTGTGATGACCAACGTGGTTGGTACCGTAAACCTGCTCAATGCCGCCAAAAACCACTGGAAAGATGCTGTGTCTGGCTTTGAAGGCAAGCGGTTTTACCATGTCTCAACCGACGAGGTATACGGCTCGCTGCACAACCCAGAAGATTTCTTTTTGGAAACAACGGCCTACGACCCACAATCGCCGTATTCAGCGTCAAAAGCCGCTTCGGATCACTTTGTACGGGCCTACGGCAATACCTACAAAATGCCAGTAGTGTTGAGCAACTGCTCGAACAACTACGGCCCCAACCATTTCCCGGAGAAACTGATTCCGCTGCTCATTCACAACATTCAGGTCAACAAGCCGCTGCCCGTATATGGCAAAGGCGAAAATATCCGCGACTGGTTGTATGTTGTGGATCATGCGCGGGCTATCGACACCATTTTCCACAACGGACAGTTGGGCGAGACCTATAACATTGGCGGTTTCAACGAGTGGAAAAACATTGACCTGGTTCATCTGCTTTGCTCTATTATGGATCGTAAACTGGGCCGGGAGGCTGGCACATCGGTCAAACTCATTACCTACGTTACCGACCGGGCCGGGCATGATCTCCGTTACGCCATCGATGCGAGCAAGATCATGAATGAACTTGGCTGGCAACCTTCGCTCCAGTTCGAAGAAGGCCTTGAAAAAACGGTTGATTGGTTCCTGGCCAATCAGGAATGGCTGGACAACGTAACGTCGGGGGCTTATCAGGGCTATTACGAAGGTATGTACGCAAACAGATAATTGGCCATGCAACTTGTCAGTTTTTCATGCAATGCGTACAGCCTAGTTGTCCGTGACATCAACCTGCAACCCGTTAATCTGTTTGTGGGTCGGAATGGGAATGGAAAATCACATGCTTTGCGCTGTATAGAATGGCTAGCTGATGTGATCTCTGAAAAGAATTGGCATCCTGTTATTAATCAATGGAAAGCTACTTTTAAAGATGCCAAAGGCAACGAACTGACCTATTCTTTTGGCTGGGCTGAACGATTTATCTCAATCGGTTATGAAGACCTGTTCTTGAATGGTACGCAATTAATCAAGCGAAATCAGGACGGTTGTTCTGTCTATTCACAGGTGACGGGAAACAAAGAAACAATTAATCCGCCTAAAACGAAACTTGTAATTAATGTTCGTCGGGACACGAAAGCTCATCCTGAATTTGAACAACTAATTCAATGGGCAGAAGGCACTTACGGTTTCCGCTTTGGAACAATTGTTCCGGACGTTACGAACATTAGTAAGCGGTTATCTGAATTCAACTTTTCTCCGCTGAATCCAGATAAAACTGAATATTCGTCTGGCGACTTATTTGATGAGCTTTCCCTGGACCAACGAACGAAAGTTCTTGGTTTAATGCAGGACTTTGGGTACGATGTTGAATTCCTCAAGGAAGTTAGCTCTAGCTCTATCGATATGAGAAGTTTATACTACAGCGTGAAAGGCATTCCGGAGATATATGACACCGCTGTTATGTCTCAAGGAACGTATAGAGTGCTGATTCTGCTTCTTTATTTTTTTCGCCTTTTAAACAAAAAAGAGCTACAACTCATCCTCATTGATGATTTAGGTGAAGGTCTTGACTATCAGCGAGCAGTAAAGTTGGGAAAGTTTATTTTCGACTCTTGTAAGGCTGAAACAGTTCAGCTCATTGCCACTTCTAATGATGGCTTTTTGATGGATGCAATTCCAATCCAGTACTGGAATGTACTTAGACGAAATGGCACCGAGATTAGTGCTTTGAATGAAAAGAATCATCCTGAAATCTTTGAAAAATTTACTTTTACTGGTCTTTCTAACTTCGATTTCTTCTCGTCAGATTATATTGATTCACATTTAGGATGAGAAGAGTAGCCATTTTTATCGAAGGACAATCGGAATTGGTTTTCGTTCGTGAGTTTTTATTGAAATGGTTCGATTATCAGATTGATTTAGAATGTCGCAATCTGTTTACAGATGAAAAAATTGATCGTGCCTATTATGACTTTTCTAATCCGAGTGCTGATATCCATTTTCAGGTTATTAATGTAGGAATGGACGGCAATGTGCTTTCTAGAATACTGAGCCGTGAGCAATATCTTTACAATGCCGGTTATGAAAGAATAATTGGGTTACGGGATATGTATTCGGGTGACTACAAGAAGGTTATAAAAGATAGAATGGTTGATTTGCAGGTAAATGAAAAGTTTAAGCAAGGTACGTTTTTATCAATTTATCAAAAAGCGAAACGACCAGACCAGATAAGGTTTTGCTTCGCTATAATGGAGCTGGAAGCTTGGTGGATTGGGATACCTTCTCTTTGGGGAAATATTGATTCTGAACTGAGACAACAGAACGAAACTCGTTTTTCTTTTCCTGAATTGATTTTCCATCCAGCCGTTTTCATTGACCAACTCTTTCAATCAAAAAATAATACGTACAAAAAGAAGAAAGCCGAGGTTGAATCAATTGTAGGAAAAATTTCGCGGGACGATTTTGTGAATTTACACGATAGTCAGCGGTGCCCCTCATTCTGTGAGTTTGTTCAACACGTTCAACCCCAATAACACTACCTAATGAAAGGAATAATTCTCGCCGGAGGCTCCGGTACGCGGCTCCACCCGCTTACACTGGCCGTATCGAAGCAGTTGATGCCTGTATACGACAAGCCAATGATTTACTACCCGCTGTCGATTCTGATGCTGGCGGGCATTCGTGAGATTTTAATTATCTCAACACCCCATGACCTGCCGCACTTTGAGAAGCTGCTTGGCAACGGTTCGCGCATTGGCTGCGACTTTACGTATGCCGTACAGCCTAGCCCCGACGGACTAGCTCAGGCGTTTATTATTGGTGAAGAATTTATCGGCGACGATAAAGTGGCTCTTGTATTGGGCGACAATATTTTCTACGGTTCAGGTTTGTCGAAGCTATTGCAGGCAAATAATGACCCCAGCGGTGGTGTGGTTTATGCTTATCAGGTACAAGACCCCGAACGGTACGGGGTAGTAGAGTTCGATGAGCAATTTAATGTGCTATCGATTGAAGAAAAGCCAGAGCAACCCAAGTCGAATTATGCAGTGCCAGGTTTGTATTTCTACGACAATAGTGTGGTAGAGATTGCCAAAAACATTCCACCATCTCCCCGTGGTGAACTCGAAATCACCGACGTAAACCGGGTCTACCTGGAACGTGGTCAACTAAAAGTTGGTGTACTTGATCGGGGAACCGCCTGGCTCGACACGGGTACGTTTGCGTCGTTGATGCAGGCAGGGCAGTTTGTTCAGGTGATTGAAGAGCGCCAGGGGCTGAAAATCGGATGCATCGAAGAGATTGCCTATCGCATGAAGTTTATTGATAAAGACCAGCTTCGCGCCATTGCCAAACCATTGGTGAAGAGTGGTTACGGACAATATCTGCTGAACATTGTAAAGTAGTGTTGATTCAGCCAGAAAGTACGGTAAAAAAGAAAAGCCGGGGCAATGCCCCGGCTTTTTCCTGCCTAACCCATGAGATGAGAAAAACGTAATGTCGGGCTGTTTGGCGTTGACACCACAAAATTGAGTAATGGTTGTCAGAGTCTGAAGCGCATACTTACGCGACTGCAAAATTGGGGCTTAGATCGCCTTCTGCATAGCGTAAAACTACGTATTTTAAGGCGGACAAGTACGTTTTTGGCGGGAAACGACTACCGAAAAATGGATTTTTAGTACGTATTGGTCTATAAAATGCTAATTTGTCTGTTCAAACAAAATCACTGAAAAGTACATGAAATCACAATATCCATTTAAGAAGTCAGGCCGTGAAATGAGCTATACCGAAGCACGAGCCTGGGTTGACGAATACCGTAAAAGTTGCGAGAAACAAACCAAACCTATCCATGCGGAAGGGTTTAGTAAAGAGGTGCTTTTGAAAATACTAGCCAACGACGACTGCCAGGGTATTCGGTTTTATCACGGGCATGAAAAGGGTGAACCCCGCTTGTTGCTGGTGGGTATGGACAAGAACGGCAACGATATGCATCGAAGTCAACGAGGTTTAAAAGATGATATGCCCGGTGACGATGGC
>Ga0105048_10010793_pt1 | contig 14459 bp, 13 predicted proteins | sample MAT05_FD_78382 | JGI IMG/M metagenome (GOLD analysis project Ga0105048, IMG submission 78382) | Freshwater microbial communities from Lake Fryxell liftoff mats and glacier meltwater in Antarctica - MAT-05 | ecosystem: Environmental > Aquatic > Freshwater > Ice > Liftoff microbial mat | place...
AGCGGTCAACTGCGGTTTCCAGGTTGAAAGCTATGAGGCACCGAAAGTACGTGAGGCCATTGACGATTCCGTCACCCGCTTCGTCACCCGCTTCGTCATCCGATTGGAACTGCGGCGCAGTGACAAAAACGAGGCTGAAACCCGCATCAATGCTGGGTTATCACATTTCCCAAGCCCCCCAATCGCGCAATATTGGTTCATGGTCTTATGGTGTCGCGCAAATGCCAGAGTTGTTCTGACGTGATGCGGCGGATCTGGCCGCCAGCCGAAAAGCACAGCCTGGCATCAGGTACCCATTAGTCCTGCTAATCTCGGGCCGCAAGATTCTTTGTTTGTCCGGCAGGCCGCAAGCCGGGACACTTGTGGCTGTTTCAGAACCGCCAGGAAAGTACCAATGCCCGAGATCCGGATTGTTGAAGGACGCCATGCGCCGCTGGCCGTCTTGCGTGACCACCGCGGCGACACGCCGCTGCCGGCCCTGTGGCTGCGCGCGCGCAGCCCGCACCCGGACGAGCGCGACGCCATCACCGGGCAACGCCTGACCAATCCGCACTTGCTGCCCGAAGAACTGGAAGTGACCGAAGCGAGGCTGTGTAATGACATGCTGCACCTGAGCTTCAGCGATGGTTTCCAGTGTGTCTACGACCCGCAGGAACTGATTGCTGGCGCCGTCCTGCATGAGGGCTGCCCGGCGGCGATCCCGTGGCGTGCCGATCTGGCACCGCAGCCGGTGTACCGCTGGCCGGAGCTGGGGGATGACGCCGTGCTGCACCGGGCCGTGCACGACCTGATCGCGCTGGGTTTTGTGCTGATCCACGAGACACCGACGCAGGCGGACTCGATACTGGAGATTGCGCGGCGTTTCGGTTATGTGCGCGACACCAATTTCGGCAATTTTTTCGAGGTCTACTCGCGCCCGGAATCGACCGACCTGGCGTACCGCCCGATTGCGCTGGGGCCGCACACCGACAATCCCTATCGAACGCCGGTGCCGGGTCTGCAACTGCTGCATTGCCTGCAAAATGAAACCTCCGGTGGTCTGTCGACCCTGGTCGACAGTCTGGCCGTGGCGGAACAGTTGCAGCGCGAGGACGCCGCCGGATTTGCCCTGCTGGCACGGGTACCGGTGCGCTTCGAGTACCGCGACGCCACCACGCAGCTGGTGTCGGTGAAGCCGATGATCGAGGTGGACAGTGCCGGCGTCATGACCGGTGTGCATTACAGCCCGCGGCTGGATGACATTCCACTGATGTCGGACAGCGATACCCGCAGCTACCACCGCGCACGCAAGCGCCTGGGCTTGTTGTTCCAGGACCCGCAGTATGAGCTGCGCTTCCGGCTTGATCCGGGGCAGCTGATGATCTTCGACAACAACCGCGTGTTGCATGGCCGCACGGCGTTCGATCCGACGCAGGGACACCGCCAGCTGCAAGGTTGTTATATTGACCGGGACGGTCCGCGCAGCCTGTACCGGGTGTTGCAGCGCCGTTTTGCCCAGCAGGCCAACTGAAAAGACCAACTGAAAAGTGGAGCACAGCATGGAAACGGTTGCATTTACCCAGATGAAGGACGGCACGGCGCAGGATTACCAGTTCCTGCATGTGCTTGAGACGGACTACATTCGCGGCCTGCCGGAGCGCCTGTTGGCAGCGCTGGAGCGGCTGGGTGATTCGATTCAGGGTTATCAGGTGAGCCGGCTCGAGCATTCATTGCAAACCGCAACCCGCGCCGAGGCCGACGGTGCCGATATCGAGACCATCGTCGCCGCACTGGTGCATGACCTGGGCGACGAACTGGCGCCAGATAACCATTCGCAGCTGGCCGCGGCCATCGTGCGCCCCTACGTGCGCGCCGAGGTCACCTGGATCGTCGAGATGCACGGACTGTTCCAGATGAAGTATTACGCGCACCACTACGGGCGCGACCCGAACGGTTATCTGGCGTTCAAGGACCATCCCTGGTACGACGCCTGCTGGCGCTTCTGCGAGCGGTATGACCAGGCGGCTTTCGATCCGTCTTATGTGAGCCGGCCGCTGGCCTACTTCGAGCCGATGCTGCGCCAGGTGTTTGGCCGCCAGCCGTTTGACCCGGCTGTCCTCAAGGAACTTGCGCGCGGCTGAACAAGTCGGCCACGTTCCCCGGGAGTCGCCATGAACGCTGTGTTGCCCGTTGAGAGCCGCGATTATGTCCAGCATTACTGGGACCATGGTTACGCGGTTGTGCGCGGTGTGTTCACGCCAGATGAAATGAAGGCGGTACAGGCCGAGTCGCAGCGCGTCTATGCCGAAGGACTCAAGCATCGCGCAACCTGGCGCCACAAGAACCTGTTGTTCGAGATCCTTCCCGAGTCGTATGCCGGCCGGCGCTACATGATCCAGGCACATTGGGTTGCCTGGATCAGTCCGTTGTTCGAGAAGATGCGGCGCGATTTGCGGGTGCTGGCGGTGATGGAGCCTCTGCTCGGACGCGACATCAAGCAGGTGGCGCAGCAACTGCACTGGAAACCGCCTGGCGTTGCCAAGCGCACCGGCTACCGCTTCCACCAGGACCTGCGTTTTCGCGAGCGCCGCGATGTGTACCGGGACCTGATGACTTCCTATGTCAACACCGGGCTGGCGATCAACCCGGCCACGCGCGAGAACGGTTGCCTGCAGGTGTTTCCCGGCAGCCACAAGCTCGGTTACCTGGGATTGTCCGACGACGGCAGCGGCACCATCATGAAAGGCGTGACTCACGGGCAGGAACTGGTCAACGCCGGTCTGGACCTCGCAAGCAAGGTCAACCTCGAACTCGAACCGGGCGACCTGGCTTTGTGGGGGCTGCTGACCGTGCACGGCTCCGAGGGCAATACGTCCGACAAAGACCGCGCGTTCGCAATCCAGAGTTATGTGCGCGCATCCACCAGTGACCGTGGCGAGTGGGCTTTTCGCGATGGTGTGTCGACGCCGCTGGGCGTTGAGCCGGTGCTGTGCAAGTACGAGCAGTTGTTCGAAAAGCCGGGGCCCTTTTACGACGAGAGCAAGTGGTTTGAATCCACCGACGGTAGTTAGTTTTCGGTCTGCACCACCGCGAACACCGTGCTGGCCCGCGCCACCTGCTTGCCCGACGACATCAGCCGCACGTTGGCAAACGCCAGTCGGCGGCCGATGCGTGGCGGGTTCATCTCGATGCTGATCCAGTCGCCCACCGTGGCCGAACCGGTGTAGTCGATGGCCAGGCTGGCAGTGGTAAGGCGGCGCGGCGCGGCGCCGCCAAACGCCATCCGCTAACCCAAGCCCACATCGGCCAGAGTGGCCAGTGTTCCGCCATGGATGCTGGCGCGTGAGTTGGTATGGCGCTCAGTCACCAGCAGGCCGATTTCCAGCGCTGCCCCAGCGCCCTTGCTATAGAAGGAGCCCGACGCGTCGAGCATCGGGCTGGTGCGCAAGATTGGTCCGAAGCGGTCCGGGACGCCGACAGTCATGCGGAAGTCCCGTGGCTCACTTTGCCGCGTACCCCGCAATCGCCTTTACTTCCAGGTACTCCTCAAAGCCAAAGCGGCCCCACTCGCGGCCATTGCCGGATTGTTTGTAGCCGCCAAAGGGTGCCGTGCGCTCGTTGGGCACGCCGTTGAGGTTGACGTTGCCCGCGCGGATGCGGCGCGCAACGGCACCGGCATGCTCGACCGAGCCACCCGACACATACCCGGCAAGACCATAGGGTGTGTCGTTTGCAATCCGCACCGCCTCGTCCTCGTCCTGGTAACCCAGGATGGTCAGGACCGGGCCGAACACTTCCTCGCGCGCGATGGCCATGTCGTTGTTGCAGTTGGCAAACACCGTCGGGCGCACGTAGTAGCCCTGGGTCACGCCGTCCGGGCGCCCCGGGCCGCCAGCCACCAGCGTCGCGCCTTCGGCGATGCCCTTGTTGATCAGCGCCTGGATCTTGTCCCACTGCGTCCCGTTGACGACTGGGCCGATGCTGGTGTCGGCCGCGCGCGGGTCGCCAGCCCGGGTCTTGTCGGCCACCGCCTTGGCGATTGCGATCACCTCGGCCATGCGGGACTGCGGCACCAGCATGCGTGTGGGCGCATTGCAGGACTGGCCGGAGTTCATGAAGACGCTGGCTACACCGGCGGCCACCGCCTTCGGGAAGTCCGCGTCCTGCAGGATGATGTTGGGCGACTTGCCGCCAAGCTCCTGGCTTACCCGCTTCACCGTGGTCGCGGCTTTTTGCGCCACGTCGATGCCAGCGCGTGTGGAGCCGGTGAAGGAAATCATGTCGATGCCGGGGTGGGCACTCATGGCGGCACCGACCTCCGGCCCGAGGCCGTTGACGAGGTTGAAGACACCCTTGGGAACGCCAGCCTCGTGCAGGATTTCGGCGAAGATCAGCGCCGAGGTGGGCGTGAACTCCGACGGCTTGAGGACCATGGTGCAGCCGGCCGCCAACGCTGGCGCCACTTTGCAGGTCATCTGGTTCATCGGCCAGTTCCATGGCGTGATCATGCCCACCACGCCAATTGCCTCGCGCACCACCATGGCCGAGCCGACCTGCTCTTCGAACGCGTAGCTCTTTAAAACCTCCAGCGTCGACAGGATATGGCCCAGACCGGCACCAACCTGGAACTTCTCGGCGAAACCCAGCGGCGCGCCCATCTCGTCAGAGATCGCCGCGCCCAACTCCCTGGCGCGTGTCTTGTACACCTCAACGACACGTGTCAGCAATGCAACACGCTGCTCTCGCGAAGTCAGCGAATAGGACTCGAACGCACGGCGTGCCGCCAGCACTGCGCGGTCGACGTCGGCGGCCGAGCCCAGCGCGATGTCGTACAAGGGTTTTTCGTTGGCCGGGTTTACGACGGCGCCGGTCTTGAGGGTCTGCGGGTCGACCCATTGGCCGTCGATATAGAACTTGAGACGCTGAACCATGGATTACTTTCGAAGGGTGGTGGCTGCACGGGGCGAGGCGCAAAGTATAGGGTCGCTCGCCGACCGGGGAGTCTGCCTTGACGGGCAAGACCCCGCGGCAGATACTGCGCTGTATGAGGTGTCACAGTCCGCGCACGATGGTACCTGGCCGTGGCTTGCGGGTTGGTCTGGCGGCCGCGCTGGTGCTGACCACCCTCGCCGCGTCCCATCCGACAGATGGCGCCGACGCGGCATTGCTGCAGCCCATCCTCGCACACGGCCCCTGGCCGATGACGGCCAGAGTGGACCCGAGCAACCGGGTGGACGGGAGCGCAGCGGCGGTCGAGTTTGGCTACCGCATGTTTCGCGAGTCGCGCCTGTCCGCCAACGGCTATGTCAGCTGCGTGACCTGCCACCAGCTCGACCGGGCCTTTACCGATGGCAATGCGCGCGCCCAGGCGCTGGCACCGCTGGATCACAACACACTGGCTTTGGCCAATGTGCCCTTGCAGCGCCGCTATGGCTGGGACGGTGCGAGCGACAGCCTGTGGATGGCCAGCCTGCGCCCCCTATTCGATCCGCGCGAGTTCGGCGCGGACGCGGCGCGTGTGGCGCATGTGGTGCGCATCGGTGACGGCCTGGCCTGCCGCTACCAGCACAGCTTTGCGGCACCGCCGGCAACACACGACGACCAAACAGTGATGGTCAACGTGGCCAAAGCCTTGGCCGCGTTTGTGGCGACCCTGGGTACCGGGCGTACCCCATTTGATGAGTACCGCGACGCGCTGACGCGCAATGACCGGGACGCGGTCGCAGCTTTTGCGCCGGCCGCCCGGCGCGGCGCCGCCCACTTCGTTGGAGTCGGCGGCTGCGCCGCCTGTCACAGCGGGCCGAACTTCAGCGATGGCGCGTTGCACCCGCAGGCGCCTGCCCAAGGCGCGTCCGGCGCTGCTGCGGCAGACGGTGCCGTCGGCAGTTTGCGCTGGAGCAGCAGCGCCTACAACCTGCACGGTCCGTTCAACGACAACCCGGCGCAAACTGCGTCCACCGAAGGCGCACTGGTGAGTTTCGGGACCGGTACGGGTGCCCTCGTCCGAACCCCGTCGCTGCGCAATGTCGCCGTCACGGCGCCGTATATGCACGACGGCAGTGTGGCGACGCTGCGCTCGGCGACGCCCCATGCAGGTGCCGAACTCACAAGCGCGCAAGTGAACGATATCGTGGCTTTCCTTGGGTCCTTGACCGACCGGCAGGGAGCGGTACGGAGCTGGCCGCAGCTAGCGGTCTCCCCCTGTCCCTGAACGTCGCGCGCCCTGCGCGACGCGGCACCTGTGCCATCTTTCCCAAAGCGCGGCCACAATACGGCGATGAACATGACTGCATTGCGGCAGATCAAGGATTTGCCCGGACCGCCCGGGTTGCCACTGCTCGGCAACACCTTTCAGATCCGGCCCAGCCGCGTGCACCTCGACGTCGAGCAATGGGCCAAAACCTACGGGCCGCTGTTTCGCATCCAGCTCGGGCGCAGTCGCCAACTGGTGATTTCCGATCCTGAACTGATGGCGGCGGTCATGCGCGATCGGCCGGACGGATTCGGGCGCAACCCGCAAAGCCGACGCAGCTTTGTGGAAATGGGCCTGCCGGTTGGCGTATTCGGTGCCGAAGGCGATGACTGGCTGCGCCAGCGCCGCATGGTCATGGCGAGTTTCGCGCCCGGCCATGTGCGCGCCTATTTCCCGTCCCTGATCAAGGTGACGCTGCGCCTGCGCTCACGCTGGCAGCAGGCCGCGCGTGCCGGGAGCGTGATTAACCTGCAGGCCGACCTGATGCGCTTCACCGTGGACGCAATCGCCGGGCTGGCGTTTGGCCGCGACATCAATACCCTGGAGTCGGGAGAAGACGTGATCCAGCAGCACCTGGACAAGGTGTTGCCCGCGGTGTTCCGCCGTACGTTCGCGTTGCTTCCGTATTGGCGCTATTTCAAGCTGCCGCGTGACCGTGCGCTGGACCGCAGCGTGCAGGTGATCCGATCCACCATCGCGCAGTTCGTTGCCGAGGCGCGCGCGCGTCTGCAGCAGGACGCCGCATTGCGTGCCCAGCCAGGCAACCTGCTCGAGGCCATGGTCGTGGCGGCTGACCTGCCCGACAGTGGTCTGGGCGACCAGCAGGTCGTGGGCAACGTGCTCACCATGTTGCTCGCCGGGGAGGACACAACGGCCAATACCCTGGCCTGGATGGTGCACCTGTTGCAGCGCAATCCGTCGGCGCTGGCGCGGGTGCAGCAAGAGGTGCGCACGCTGGCACCGGACCCTTCGCAGTTCACACTGGAGGCCATGGAGCAACTGGTGTTTCTGGACGCCTGCGCCAGCGAGACGATGCGCCTCAAGCCGGTGGCGCCGTTCATCGTTGTGCATGCGCTGCGCGACACGGTGGTGGGCGACGTCGCGGTACCCGAGGGAACCATGGTTTGGGGTGTGTTGCGCCACGACAGTGTTGCCGAGCCCAACTTTGCCGACCCGCTGGCCTTCAAGCCCGAACGCTGGCTGGCCGACGCACCACACGCCCTGACCAGCGCTGCCAAACGCTCCGCCATGCCCTTTGGCTCCGGCCCACGGATGTGCCCGGGTCGTTACCTGGCCTTGCTGGAGATGAAGCTGGCGATGGCCATGCTGCTGGCCAGTTTTGACATCGAGGCGGTGGACACTCCCGACGCCGAGCCGGCGCGCGAACGCATGGCGTTCACCATGAACCCGGTGGGTTTGACGATGCGTTTGCGCGAGCGGGAAACGTCGACCAATGGCTTATTTGGTGTGGACCGAATATGACTTCAGATCGTCTCTGCTGATGGTTGACGCAGCCACGAGCTGGTAGTGTTTTTCATCCACCACCCTTATTGCGCCGTCGACAACCGACAGTTCGAACATCGCGATGCGTCCGTTGGTCATGAACTGTGCCGACACGGGCCGACACAACAGATCTTTGAAGACTTGCTTACAAAAAGCGACGTCTTGCTGGGTTTGAACCATGCAGTGCTTGTCAGAACCACCCTTCGCCTGAACCGGAACTACAAACTGTCGCCCGTGGCGGTCAATCCCGACATAGATCTCGTCGATCTCGATTTGTCCGACGCCTGTAACCGTTGAGCGCAAGTGGTTTTGCAACGAATACGCTGTGATGCCCAGAAAGACATCGACCAACCGGTTGTATCGGACCTTGGCCAATAGCGCCTGCTCGTCGCCGAGCGCGTAGGCCCCAATGATCTGTGGCGTAGCGTCGGGCACTTTGATGGTGACCAACTCGTCGCGCGGCACGATACGATTTAACTTGACTAGCCGGAAGCGATACCGCGCTCTGGCCGCGCCTTCGATCACCCATTCCAGACCATTCCTGGCGGTGCGTAGGATGGTGCCTGGAAGCTCGTTACGATAGCGAAACGAATAGATCAAGTCACCCACGTTCTTTGGCAGCTTGACGCCAAGCTCAGTGGCGATCAAGGTTAAATCATCTCTCGCAAATTCGAATGAATCGGCTTCGCTCGAATAATGCTTTTCGAAGACCTTTGCAATGATCGCCGAGTAGCGATTCGGTGCGGAGGGCAATGTGAGCTCGCCTGTTCTGTCAGCGTCACGCGAACGCTGCTTGGTTCGGTTCAACGCGATCATGAATCGGTGTCTTTCTGGTTCGCTGGGCAATCACGTTCTTGGCGACACCAAAATGTTGCGCTGCGCGCCACATCTGGAACGTCAGCAAGCTTTCATGTCCTAGGCGCAGAGTCTGCGTTGGCTTCTCGGGAGCGTGACCCAAAGCTGCCATGACCTGACTTGCAACGGCGCGACCCAGAAGTGGTGGGACGCTGTTGCCAATCTGGCGAAATCCATGCCACTTGGTCGCGTGAAACCTGAACCAATCGGGGTACGAGTGAAGGCGCGCTGCCTCACGCACAGTGATCACGCGAAGATTAAACGGATGAATTGGTCGTGGTGATGTGAACGCACCACGCGCACTGTCGGTTCCAGCACGCAAGGTGTTACATAGGCCATCAGGATGCAGCTTTTTGAAGCGGCTGATGGGCTCTGTTTGACCGGGCTCAGTCATCCGAAATCGCTGCTGCGACAAAACAGTATGTTCGGTGCGAAGGCTCGAAGACAAAAGACTGGAATCAAAGACGCGGTCATAGCCAAAGTTGCATGGCTCGCGAAGCAGGCCCCGCAGGCGCTTTGCATAGACGGTCTTGCTGCTCCACTTCGTTACGATGCAGTCAGAGTCGATCAGCCCAGGAAATTGGTCTGCATCCGGCAAATCGCCAAGTGCATCCCACACCGATGTCCTGTCCGTGCCTGCCTGAGGGTAGCAGGGCATATTCTGATCTGCCCGTGCCGCAAGCAGGAACAGCCGTTGGCGGTCTTGCGGAACACCGAAATCGGACGCGTTGAGGACACGATAGGGAAGCAGCACCCGGTACCCCGCAGCGCCCAACGCATTGATCAATTCGTCGAGAAACTGTGCGTGTTTACCCAACGTCAAGCCCTTGACGTTCTCGAATACGCAAAACTTCGGTCGCAATTCCTCGACCAGACGGACGTAGTGAAACACTAAAAGGTTGCGCGCGTCGTCCAGCGCGCGTTTCCCGATCATCGAGAAGCCTTGGCACGGTGCCCCACCGAAAACGACATCAATATCGGCCTTAGAAAAACCGATTCGGCGTTTGATTTCAGCGCCAGTCAAATCCACAACCGAGGCGCAGATTGCTTTGCTGTACGGGAAGTTGAACTCGTGAGTGGCGCAGTGGATCGGGTCAATTTCAACTGCCGCGGCGACATCGAAACCCGCCTGCTCAAAGCCCAGCGAAAGTCCGCCCGCACCCGCAAAGAGGTCAATGCCGATCGGGCGCTCGGTGGTTTTGTTCAGGTCACGCATGTGAGGTCAGAAGCAAAGCATGTGAATTTGTACAGTATACCCAGCGTGCACGGCCCTTAGTGAAAAATTTGAAGAATGCTTGGTCGCAGCCAAATTGCTGGCGAGGCGTTGACGGACCCGGCTCAATCGTCAACTACTGTCACCGCTACGTTTGCAAGGCTTGGAGCTGGGCCAGCACTGGTCAGCTCAGCGCCGCATACCTCTCCAGATGGTGGTCGGCGTCGCCAAAACGCTGGCCGAGCACGGTCAGGCGGCGAAAGCTGTGCGAGACCTTCATCTCTTCGCTCATGCCCATGCCGCCGTGCAATTGCACCGACTCCTGGCTGATCAGGCGCGCTGCGTCGGCGATACACACCATGGCCGAGGACACGGCCGCCTTGCGCTCCGTTGCGGCAGCGTCGTCGTGCAGGTGCGGCGCTGCTGCGTCCACACGGCAAGCGGCCAGGATCGCCATCGAGCGCGCCTGTTCGCAGGCAATGAACATGTCGACCATGCGGTGCTGCAGCGCCTGGAAGGCACCAATGGGCGCACCGAATTGTTTGCGTGTCTTGAGGTATTCCAGAGTGGCGTCGTTGGCCGACTTCATGGTGCCGACGGCATCCGCACACACCAGGGCAGTCGCGAAATCGACCGCCTCCTCGATGACCGGCAAAGCCGCGCCGTCCTGGCCCAGCAGCGCGTCTGCGGCCAGCGTCACATTGGACAACACCACATCTGCGGCGCGTTGTCCATCTACCGTGCGGTAGCTGCGCAAGCTGACACCGTCGGCCTTCGGGTCGAGCAGGAACAGGCTCGCGCCCGCAGCAGTGCGCGCCGACACCAGCAGCGTGTCCGCCAGCGGTGCACCCACCACGACCAGTTTTTCGCCGTTGAGGGTCCAGCCGAGCGCGCTGCGTGTGGCGGTTGTGGTGACCGGATCGACTTCGTAGCGCTGACCGCGTTCCAGGCTGGCAAAGGCCAGCTTGCGGCTGCCGTCCATCAAGCCGTCGAGCAGCGCTTTTTTCTGCGCCGCCGAGCCGGTGTGCGCCAGCAACCGGCCCGCCAGCCCGATGTTGTCCAGCACCGGCTCGACCACCAAGGCCTCGCCAAAGGCCTCCATGGCCGCCATCAGGTCTACCGCGCCGCCACCGAAACCACCGTCTGCGGCGGGAAAGGGAATTGCCATCAGGCCCATCTCGGAAAAGGTGGCCCATGCCGTAGCGCCAAAACCGCTGTCCGAGTGGATGATCTTCTTGCGCGCCTCGAAGTCGTAGGCACTGGCAAGGTACTTGCGCAACGAGTCGGCAAGCAGTTGCTGTTCTTCGCTGTATTCGAAATCCATGCTGCGTTTCCTTGTTAAGGTGAAACAACTTTCATGCTGCGGGGGTGAAGAGTGGACATCATGAAAGTTAGAGGCCCAGCGTCATCTTGGCGATGATGTTGTGCTGGATTTCGTTCGAGCCGGCGTAGATGCTGGTCTTGCGGTAGTTGAAGTAACGCGGTGCCAGGCGCGCGGTGTAGGCGTCCAGCGTGCCACCATCGACCGGGGTAAACGGTTGTGCGTTCGGACCCACCGCCTGCATCATCAGTTCGGTAATGTCCTGCTGGATCTCCGACCCCTTGATCTTGAGCATGGACACATCGGCGCCGGGGGGTTGACCGGTCTTGCGCATCTTGTCCAGAAAACGCAGTGCGGTCAGTTCCAGCGCTTTGAGTTCGATCTCGACCCGTGACAGGCGGTCGCGAAAACGGCTGTCCTGCAGCAAGGGGCGGCCGTTGCGCGTTTCGCGCCCGGCCAGCTCGCGCAACGCGCCGAGTTCGCGCAGCGACGCGCCGACGCGGGCGTTGCCCATGCGCTCGTGGCCGAGCAGGTACTTGGCCACCGTCCAGCCCTTGTTTTCTTCGAACACCAGGTTCTCCACCGGAACCTTGACGTTTTCGAAAAAGATCTCGTTGACCTCGTGGCCACCGTCCATCAGGATCAGCGGGCGCACCGTGATGCCAGGGGCCTTCATGTCCATCAACAGGAAACTGATGCCCTCCTGGCGCTTCTCGGCCGCCGGGTTGGTCCGTACCAGGCAGAAGATCCAGTCGCCATAGTGGCCCAGCGTGGTCCAGATCTTCTGGCCGTTGACCAGATAGTGGTCGCCCTGGCGCTCGGCACGTGTCTTGAGCGCGGCGAGGTCGGAACCGGCGCCCGGTTCCGAATAACCCTGGACCCAGAAGTCGTCGCCTTCGCGGATACGCGGCAAAAATCGGTCCTTCTGCTCCGGCGTCCCAAATCGCATCAGCACGGCGGCGCACATGGTGGGGCCGAACGGTGCAAGGCCGGGTGCGCCGGCCAGGCCGAATTCTTCGTCGAAGATGTAGCGCTGGGTGTTGTTCCAGCCAGTGCCACCCCATTCTTGCGGCCAATGCGGTACCGCCCAGCCCTTGGCAGCCAGAATCTTGTGCCAGCGCACCAAGTCCTCGCGCCCGAGGTGGCGGTAATTGGTGACGTTTTCGCGGATGTCGGTCGGCAGGTTGGCCGACAACCAGCCACGCACCTCGTCACGAAAGGCAACCTCTTCGGTGGAATAACTCATGTCCATGGGACGGGCTCCTGATTGCGGTGGATGACCGCAACACTGGATGCTAACCAGTCGTGCCGCGTCGCGCTATCTCCTTGGCAACAGCAGCAGTCCCGCCCACCATGGAGCGCCGGAAAACTCCCGAGCTTGGGAATTTCAAACGCTGCGGTGCTGGCAGACGCTTGCCAGCGGGCCTGGAAGGCCCCGCGGTGCGCCTCCCGGTCCGCTTCGTCCAGAACGCGAGTGCCGGTACTGGCGAAGACGACATCCAGAGGTGAGCCGTTTCTTCCAGTTCTTCCAGCACCGCCATCGCGGCGGCCGTCGACGCGTGTCAGACGTTGGGACCCAAGCCCGCCTGCATCACTGCGCGCAACGGCTTGCCGCGCTGGCCATTGGGTTAAGTCGCCTGCCGCACCGCCCCTACCGACGCATCACTGGCGGAACGCCGATGGGGAAGGCGCGGCACAGGGCAGACTTTCATGACGAAATACGGCGTCAGCGCCGCCGCTGCGCTGCAATGCGTGACAGCCGCGACGGGTGAAGAAAATCCAGACAGGCGTTGATCGGTGTCATCACCAGTTCGCCACCCTCGGTCCCGGCCAGTTGCAAACTGTTGTTGCTTGGCGTCATTGTGGCCAATAAATATGCCGGTGCGGCCTCAGCCGACACGGGACGCCATCAGGCGCTGCAGCTTTTGTACCGCACTGGCGGGACTGGTCAGCACCGGGCAGGACGACACCGCCTGCACCGCAGCCAGCGCGCGCGAGGTTGAAAAATGCGCCAGCAGGATGCAATCGCAGCCCTGCAGGCCACGCGCCGCGTCGGCCAACAGTGCGTTGTGCTGCTCCGCATCGCCGACTTTGAGCGCGGCCATTGCGTCGACCACGACGATCGTCGTGATGGCGGCGTTGACCTGCTGCTCGAAGGCCAACGCCCGGAACTCCGCCTCCATCGAGTCCACGCTGGGCGCGAAGGTGGCCAGCATGCCGATGCGTTTTCCGGCTTGCAGCGCGGCTTCGAACATCGACTCATTGGGCTTGAGCACCGGCAGTGTCAGCCGTCGGGCCGCGGCCTCAATGGCTTCGCCGAAAGCCGAGCAGGTATACAGGATGGCGTCTGCACCGCAGGCGACCGCATAGTCGGCCAGGCTGTTGATGCGCGCATGCAGTTCGGTTGAGAGTGAGGCGTGCCTGGCGCGGTCCGGCGACAGGCTGTCGTCCAGCAAGTGGACTATTTCTGCCGCTGGCCAATGTGCACGGAAGGCTTGCTCCACCGGCTGCATTGCGACCTGCACGGCATGGATAAGCGTGATGCGGGGGGCGGCTGGCAAAGGCATGGTCGGGTCTTGGCGGACTAGTAGTCCGTTTCGCCAAATGGATTACGAGATGAAATTGATGGATTTATGCGCCAGACCAGGCGCACAGCCGCAGCCAGACTGGACGTCTGGCAAGACTGGGCAACGACGCATGGCGCGAAAAGACGCGATTTCATGTAAACATTTTGGCGAAACGGACTACTAGCCCCGGTCCACGCCAAACTTCGGCATCAGGTCGTTGAGTTCACGGGTCCAGCGGCGCTTGTGCGCGCGGTGGATGTCCACCGCCGACTGGGGGTCGCCACGGCGAATCGCCTCGACCACGGCTGCATGGTTGACGTTGGAATACACCGGCCTGGCCCGAAACGGCGCGGCCAGCAAGCGGAAGCGGTGGGCTTTTTCAAGATAACCGAGTGCCACCTCGACCAAGTGGCGGTTGGTGTGCAACTCAATCAGCAAGCGGTGGAACTGGAAGTCGGCCTGTGACCATTTGGTCATGTCATCGGCCTCGAGTGCCTCGTCCATGGCGGCGATGGCAGCGTCCAGTCGGCCCAGCTCTTCGGGCTTGAGCTTGCGCGATGCGAGCCGTTCGGCAGCTTCGCATTCGAGGCAGGCCAGTAGTTCGCTGATCTCGCTGATGTCGCGCGCCGACAGCTTCTTGACTCGCATACCACGGCGCGGGACCAGCTCAACAAGGCCATCGTGCTCCAGTCGCACCAGCGCTTCGCGAAGCGGCGTGCGGCTCATGCCCAGGTCGTCGGCCAGTTCTGGTTCAGGCACGGTTACGCC
>Ga0105048_10010794_pt1 | contig 14458 bp, 8 predicted proteins | sample MAT05_FD_78382 | JGI IMG/M metagenome (GOLD analysis project Ga0105048, IMG submission 78382) | Freshwater microbial communities from Lake Fryxell liftoff mats and glacier meltwater in Antarctica - MAT-05 | ecosystem: Environmental > Aquatic > Freshwater > Ice > Liftoff microbial mat | place...
CGAGTCAATCGAGAAAGCTTGCGCGGAAGAACTTAGCGATCTAGCCAACGGGCTTGCCGCGCGCGGCTTGAAGCAGGAGCGCCGCTCCTTGCGCTTGCGCGTGGCGAATCTCAGCGCGAGCTGGCTTGCACAGGACGTTGTGCGCGTCGATTTTGCACTGCCTGCGGGCTGCTATGCCACCACGGTGATTCGCGAGTTAGCCCTCACCGACCCACCGCGCGCGTGATCCGCAAAATTCAAATCGCCAAACCCGGCCGCTATGACGCGTTAAAACTGGTGGAGGCGCCCGATTTACAGGTTGGCGTCGAGGAGCTGATCGTTGATGTGGCCGCCGCCGGGGTGAACTACGCCGACGCAATTATCCGCATGGGCTTGTATGCCTCCGCGCGCGAGCTGCACGGCTACCCGATCACCCCGGGATTCGAAATTTCTGGAACCGTGCGCGCGGTGGGCACCGATGTGCGCGGCTGGCAGATTGGCGAGCGCTGTTTAGGCGTGACGCTATTTGGCGGCTATAGCAGCCAGATCGCGCTTAACGCCGAGCAAGCTTTCAAAGTGCCAGAAACCCTCGACTTAATCAGCGCAGCGGGCATTCCGACGTCGTTTTTGACCGCTTGGTACTGCGTGGAGCGCCTCGCCCACGTGGAAACCGGCGAGCAAGTGCTGGTGCATTCAGCCGCCGGCGGCGTCGGCTCGGCGCTGTTGCAACTGCTCAAGTTAAAAGGCGCGCACGTGACCGGCGTGATCGGCGCCAGCCACAAAGCAGCCTACGTGCAAGCGTTGGGCTGCGATGCGCTGATCGATAAATCGAACGAGGCGCTGTGGCCGCGCGCGCGAGCGATTGCACCCGGCGGCTTCGCTCACATATTCGACGCGAACGGGGTATCCACCCTGCGCGCAAGCTTCGAGCACCTCAAGCCGATGGGCAAGCTGGTGGTTTATGGCTTTCATTCGATGCTGCCGAAAACAGGCGGCTGGCCCAATTGGCCCAAACTCGCCTGGGATTACCTGCGCACCCCACGCTTTTCACCGCTTGCGCTCACCCAAGCCAACAAAAGCGTGTTGGCCTGCAACTTAAGTTTTTTAAGCGCGGAAGCGCCGCTGCTGCGACGCGCAATGCTCGAGCTGCTCGTCCAATTTGCCAGCGGCGAGCTCAAACCCCTAGCGGTAAAAACCTATCCCCTAGCCCAAGCCGATGACGCCCACCGCGCGATTGAATCCGGGAATACCACCGGCAAGCTGGTGTTGATTCCTTAAAGTGCGCTGAAAAACCTTTAGGCGATGGAATCGAGGGACGTGCGTACTGCACGCAGGATCCCAATTCGTGAAACTTCCGAGCGAGGAGCAAGTTAGCCAGCGGCGTGCTCCGTGCTCGGAATCCTTAACGAGACTCCATGTCCGCTGCGGTTCCTGCGCGCGGTGCGCCTTGCCCTCAGCCCGATTGCTTAAGGTTTTTCAAACTGCCCTACAGATAGATTAGCCTTGCGCTCTGAAACAAAATAGACAGAAAGCACGCTAATTGCCTAAGCGTGAAACGTCGCCATTACTCCTGGATATCGCCAGCGATAGCGGGGAATACAATTTGACGCTGTCGGCGGTATATATAAGCCCAACGGACTCAACTTCTGCCAGCGCCTGAACATCCTCCCACTCGAGATTTCGATAGGCGGGTAGCTCATTGGATTGCCACTCGCCCTGTAAAGGTTGAATCGAGATCGATAACACAAGCTCGTTGTTCAATACCTGTGCATCAACGACCACAGTTGCCGGAGCTTTGGCCGCATCGGTCAAGGCCACCAAGGCCGCCGCAAAGACGTTGCGCGTCAAGCTACGCGGTTGTTCGACTTGCACATCCTTAATTTCATTAGCGACAGTAAAGCCCTTAAAAGAAAGATCCGCCTTGATCAACCCTATAATCTCCTCGACACCTGCGGCCACTTTGACTAGGTCGCCAGTATTCGGTGCAAGCCATGTCATCAGGTCCATGCATTCGTTGCTGGCTACCCGCGCGAGCGTTTTGAGTTCACTGCTTTTAATAGCCAGCTCAGCGAGATCTGGGCTGGTATTCTGCAAACGCTTTTCAATTATCGTGGATAAAAATATTAGCGGTTGCAGTGCACCTGCCAAATCGTGGCGCAGGATGGGCGCTAACCGCCTCAGCAGTGCGTAACGCGCGGATTCCGCTAATCGTTCCTTGGGGCGTTGGGTTGACATTATTTGGGGCCACGCTGATAGATGAAGTTTTTTACAGGGTTGTTTGCTTCGGACAATTCGTCAAGCGTTCAGAACGTAATGCAGCATTATCTGCGTCTGCAGCGTTAAGCATAGGGCAGTTTGAAAAACCTACTGCGCGAGCCGATGGCTAAGTTGCTCCGTGCTCGGAATCCTTAACGAGACTCCATGTCCGCTGCGGTTCCTGCGCGCGGGGCGCCTAGCCCTCGCCCCGCTCGCTTAAGGTTTTTCAAACTGCCCCATAGCTTTTAGTTAGGCAATTTCTTGACCATCCTGCAACCCGGCAAGGATTTTCATCAGGTCTTGAGGGTCCACCGGTTTGACCAAGTGATGATCGAACCCGGCTTCGCGGGTGCGCTTGCGGTCCTTCTCTTGCCCCCAACCGGTGACGGCTATGAGCACAACCTTCTTGCCCCACGGCCGATTACGGATAACGCGGCAGGCCTCGTAGCCGTTTAATTTCGGCATGCCGATGTCGAAAACAATGACGTCGGGTCGGTACTCCTCGGCCCTATCCACGCCCTGTTGACCGTCGTATGCCGCGCAGGTGTCGTTGCCCAACAGAGCCAACATCTCCGCGAGGCTGTCGGCACCATCTCGGTTGTCGTCCACGATTAGGATGCGCAGCGACGACTTTGAAGCGGCTTGCTCATTTTCGACGCCTAGCGATTGCACTTGATTCGCCTTGAGCACAAGCGGCAATCGCACGATGAACTCGCTGCCCTTGCCCGGTCCTTCGCTGTGGGCCTCAATCATGCCGCCGTGCATTTCTACCAGACGCTTCACGAGCGTTAGCCCAATTCCCAGGCCACCCTGCGACTTTTCCAGCGACCCATCCAACTGCGTGAACATCCCGAAGATGCGGGGCAACTGGTCGGCTGCAATACCAATGCCTGTGTCTTTCACCGCCACCACCACCTCGCTTCCTAGCAGTTCGATGTTGACTTGGATACGCCCTCCTTGATTGCTGTACTTCGCGGCGTTGTTCAACAGGTTCAGAAACACTTGCGCCAGCCGCGTCAGGTCGCCATAGACAATGACCGATGGATCAGGGGGCGTGAAGTCAAGCTCTTGGCCCATCTGCTCGATCAGCGGGCGGCTAGTTTCCACTGCACTGCTTAGCACCCTCGCCAACGGCAGCTGCTCCTTGCGCAGTTCGAGCTTGCCTAGACTGATGCGGCTCACATCCATCAGGTCATCAACCAAGCGCACCATCTGGGTTAGTTGGCGCTCCATCATGCTGCGGGCTTGCTCAATACTCGCCTGCTGCTGCCCACCCGCCAGCTTCATTAATTGAAGGCCGTTGCGGATCGGGGCGAGCGGGTTGCGCAGTTCGTGCGCCAAAGTGGCCAGAAACTCGTCTTTGCGAAGGTTGGCCTCAGACAATTCGGCGGCTAGCTGCCGCAACTGTTCCTCCAATTGCCGTTCGCGAGTGATGTCGGTGTTCGTGCCAAAGATCCGCACGACCTGCCCGGATTGGTCGCGGATGCATTTCATGCGCGAGAGGAACCAGCGGTACTGGCCGTCCTTTCCCCGCAGCGGAAAAGTGTCCTCCCAATCCAGACTGTTCTTCACGTGGTACTCAAATTTCTGCACCACGCGCTCCACGTAATCGGGATGATGGACCGATTTCCACCCGGAGCCGCTCATTTGCTCAATCGAGGAGCCTGTGAAGTCAAGCCAGGTTTTATTGAACCAACTGATTTTGCCTTCGCTTCCCGGTTCAGCAACCCAGGCAAGCTGGGGGATATTTTCTGCTAGGTCGCGGAAGCGTTCCTCGCTTTCTCGCAGCGCTGCAGACGTTAATCTTCGCTCGCTGATGTCCATTCCGGAGGCAACGAGATGCGTGATGTTTGCGTTGCTATCACGCAACGGGGCGAGCTGGAAATCTATCCACATCTCCATATCCCCCGCCATGCGCACGGGCACATCGTAGCGGATGGTCTCTCCCGCGGCGGCCCTCTCGCACGCAACGCGAAGGCGTTCCTGCACCAAAGGGGAATAGCTCCACCAGTAGCAGTCCCAGAACTTCTTTCCGATGACGTCGCTGGCGGAAATGCTAGCGGCTTCCAGGGGCGCGCGATTGACATCAATCAGAGTTCCGTCGGCAGTCATCAGGCCGACGAAGGCAAAGAGATTGTCCAGAACACGCCGAGTGAACAGTTGGCTTTCGCCGAGCGCATCCTCCGCCTTCTTCCGCTCGGTGAAGTCTTCGATCACCGATATGAAATTCACCGGCGCGCCAGCCGCATTGCGCAACAGCGAGACCGTAAGCCTCACCCAGACAAAATCACCCTGCTCGCGGACGTAACGTTTTTCCATCGTATAAAGCGCGATCTCGCCGGCACTCAGCCGATGCGCTTGTTCCCAATCCGCCTCAAGATCCTCAGGATGGGTAATGTCAGCGAAGGTGAGCGCAGTGAGCTTCTCGCGGGCGTAGCCAGTGATCGCGCAGACGGCGTCATTAAAGCGCAGCCAGCGCCCGTCTAAGCCCACGTGCGCTATGCCCACGGGAGCTGAGTCAAAAGTGGCGCGAAAGAGCTGCTCTTTCTCCCAAATGTCCGCCTCGGCGCGCTTTTGGGCAGTCACGTCGCGCGTGACGCAGCGGGTGTGAATGAACTCGCCGTCCTCGCGGAACACACTGGAATTGATCAGTACTTCGCGGATCGAACCATCCTTGGATCGCAGGCGTGCCGGGTAGTCGTCCAGCGTGTCGCCGCGCGACAAGCTGCTCAAAATAGTTTGGATCACCGATTCATCGGCGTGAAACTTGGAAATGTGACTGCCCACATACTCTTCCGCGGAGTAGCCGAGCAGTTCCATCTCCGCACGGTTGGCGCGAAGAATAATTCCATCCGGCCCAACCCAGTGCATACCCAGGTTAGCATTCTCGAAAAAGTCGGCCAAATTCAGCTCGCTCCGGCGGCGCGCTTCCTCGGCCTCCCGCCGCTCGGTGATGTCACGAACGATCTTGGACGCCATCACAATCTGGCCTCCCGCATCCGTGACTGGCGAGACGCACGACGAAACTTGAATGTGCTTGCCGTCGCTGCGCACCCGGACGGTATCGTAGTGTTCGATCCGCTCACCCGCCCGTAAGCGTGTGAGGATTCCTTCCTCCTCTTCGGTTCGGTCGGCAGGGATAAGTAAGGAGATGTGACGGCCTAGGGCTTGCTCAGCGCTATAGCCGAATAGCCGCTCGGCGGCGGCGTTCCAACTCAGGATGATTCCCTCCAGCGATTTACTGATGATGGCGTCGTGCGACGATTCCACAATCGAGGCATAGAGACGCGCGTCGATCAGCTGCATTGCGTTCTTATCAGTCGGTTTGCCGCTCGGGCGCATAGCGCGCTCCTTTCTGTGGAATGTTCGTTGACCGTTGGGCTGCGAGGCGCCGGTTAAGTGGTCGGGATCCTGCTGGGAGTCGGATTCACAGACGCTTTCAGAAAGTGCCGACGACGTCGATTTACCTCAGGTCACAGCCTAGCGAGACTAACAAACTCGTTTACATTTTGCGTGCTTGAATTTTGCATGTTGTGAACTTTGCAGCAGCGTCGAGTACAGCTAATCGTCTGGCTTGATCGTTTGGTCAGGTGCGCCATCGGTTTTTGCGGCCCCGCGCACATTCATCGCAAAAAGCACAATTTGCATCACTATCAACGCCCACGCTTTTGACGGGACGGCCCAAGCAATCCACAGCACATTGCTGAGGAGAAAAACCCAAAAGCCGTAGTTTCGCAGCTTGACTTGGCTAGAAGCCACAAGCCACGCAGCAGTCACTGTTACCACCATCGCTGGCCACTGCAATAAATCCCAAAAGTTCATCGTTTATTCACCGCTTGGGGCAGTTTGAAAAACCTACCCCTTGGATTCCCAGGTAACATGATCTTACTCATTCGTTGTCTTAAGCTGAGATAACTCATTTGCTTTTGTTTGTCATGGCTGGTATTTCCGCTGCCTCAGCATAATTTATCAAAGCTTCGTGAGAAAACCGCGCGGCATGGTTGCAATATGCAATTACGCGCTTGATAACTTCGGGACATTTGCATGACTGCAGTTGTGCATTTACAGCACAATAGTTTGAATTTACCGATTGAAAAAGATGGCACGGGATTTGATTAAGAGCTGTCGCCAAGTGCATTCCGCGCTTCGTTGCCCATTGAGGATCACTTCATGCCAAAAAGCAGTCAAAGTACAGCCGGGACCAAAAGCAACAGTAGCAAAGGCACCGGAGCGACCGGCGCGCGAGGTAGCAAAGAAGCCCAAGGCTCTATGGCTATCCCAAAAAAATCTCCGTCAAAAACGCCGATTGCCGGTAAAGGAGTTGATGCCATCGCGCTATTAAAGGCTGACCACAAGTTGGTCGGTGCGCTTTTCGCCGAATTTAGCGCGACGAAGTCAGTCGCGAAGAAGAAAAAGATTGTTGAAAAGATTTGCCTGGAGCTAAGCGTTCATGCGCAGGTCGAAGAAGAAATCTTCTACCCGGCTGTTAAGGCCGCACTGAAAGACACGGTGCTTGTACCCGAGGCGACTGTCGAACACGCCACGCTGAAAGACTTGATTTCACAAATTGAAGGCGTTGAGCCTGATGGCGAAATGTACGACGCCAAAGTTACGGTGCTCTGCGAATATGTGCAACACCATGTGAAGGAAGAAGAAACCGAAATGTTTCCAAAAGCTAAGGAAAGCAAGCTAGATATGAAAGAATTTGGTGCGCAGTTGCAAGCCAGGAAGGATGAACTCCTCGCGTCGCAATAACCCGTGCCTGCGGAATTCCAGTGATCTTTGATGATACAAAAATGCCCGGCAAGATCAAGACATCAGACGGCGAGGCAATTGATGCCGATGCGTCTATGGAAAACGAGCCAGGGTTCTTGTTTGAGGGTTTGGCTTTAGCAGACGGAGCGGCTGGCGTTGCAGTACTTTCTAAGGACGGGCACACGATGGAATTCATCAGAGATCAGCATCGCCATTGCAAAATGAGCACAATTTCTGAAATCGCGCCGAACGGTTCAAGTACGCCCAAAAAGCGGTCGGCGTGAGTCGGCAGGCACCGCCCGGAATCTAAATGACCGATCAAGGCGCACTGGACCGCTACCGCCAGAAGCGTAACTTTGCTGTCACGCCCGAACCCAGTGGAGAGGTGAAATCTGCAAAACCGGGCAAAGCCAACATCGCGGGCAATGTCATCGTCTGAGACTGTGGCACTTGGCGGCCTTTGGAGGATCCGAGCGATGGTTTCGACTTGGACCCCGGCGAGGGCGTGGGCTGGGAGAAGATGCAGCAAGCTGCTGCGCTGGTGCGCACCATGCTCGAAGTACTTGATTTGAAATGTTTTTTAAAAACCAGTGGCGGCAACGGACTGCACGTGGTTGTACCTTTGCTAAAACAGCACTGCTGGGACACAGTAAATGGTTTTTCGCACCACATTGTCGATCACCTTGCGAAAACACTTTCGCAGCTGTTTGTGGCAAAACTTGGGCCAAAAAACCGGATCGGCAAAATCTTTGTCGACTACTTGCGCAACGGCTTTGGGGCCACCACCGCGTGCGCACGGACCGCGCGCGCCCGAGCAGGCATGGGAGTGTCAGTGCCTGCGAGCTGGGACGAGCTGTCGGACCTAAAAAGCGGCGCGCACTGGACCGTGCAGACCATTGGCGAGCGACTTGAAGTGGGCAACAGGCCGTGGGCGGGTTACGCCAGAGCATGCAACTCCTTTAGTGCTGGGATGAAGGTGCTTGGCTATAAAGTCCCATTGGCTCGGGAGCTTAGCTAGCGCCGGTTGGGGCACACGCCCCAAACCAGCGTGTCCGCCTACCAATCCCGAGCGGTTCCCGCCACAATCGTGCGCGATCGGTTTGGGGGTGGCTGGCAATGAGTATTTTGGCAATGAGCGCGATTGATCTCGCGGGTAAGCGCGTGATGATCCGCGAGGATTTCAACGTGCCGATCACAGCCGGCACGGTGAGCTCGGATTTGCGGCTGCGCGCGGCGCTGCCGACGATTGAGCTTGCGCGCCGCCAAAATGCGCGAGTGCTGTTGATTTCGCACTTAGGGCGCCCGCGCGAGGGGCAGTTTTCCAGCGAGGATTCGTTGCAGCCGGTGGCTGTGCGACTCGGTGAGCTGCTCGGTTGCGAGGTGAAGCTGATTCGCGATTGGCTCGGCGGGGTTGAAATAGCCCCTGGGCAAGTGGCGTTGGCTGAAAACGTGCGCATGAATGTCGGCGAAGCTGCAGACGATTCGGCGCTGGCTGCGCGCTACGCGGCGCTGTGCGATGTGTTTGTGATGGATGCGTTTGGCACCGCGCACCGCGCGCAGGCCTCCACCCATGCGGTGATTAAGCTGGCGAAAGTCGCTTGCGCGGGACCGCTGCTGGTCGCTGAATTAGACGCGCTCGGGCGGGCGTTAGATCACCCCAAGCGCCCGATGCTGTCGATTGTTGGCGGCTCCAAGGTGTCAACCAAGCTCTCTTTGTTGGCGACGCTTTCGAGCAAAGTAGATCAGCTGATTGTCGGCGGCGGCATCGCCAATACTTTTATCGCGGCAGCCGGTTATGCGATTGGCACCTCGCTGCACGAGCCGGATTTGATCGAAGAAGCGCGGCGTTTGATTGAAACGGCGAAAGCGCAAGGGCGCGAGATTCCGATTCCGCAGGATGTGATCGTGGCGAGCGCTTTTGCAGCCAACGCTCAAGCGCGCGTGTGTGCGGTCGATCAAGTGGCTGCCAACGAGATGATTTTAGACATTGGCCCGGCCACGCAAGCCGACTACGCGCGGCGCATCGCGCAAGCGGGCACGGTGGTGTGGAACGGCCCGGTCGGCGTGTTTGAGTTCGCCGCGTTTGCCAGCGGCACGCGCGCGGTGGCGCAAGCGATCGCTGGGAGTTCAGCATTTTCGATTGCGGGCGGTGGCGACACGCTGGCGGCGATCGATCTGTTTGGCGTCGCGGCACAAATCGACTACATCTCAACCGGCGGCGGGGCGTTTTTAGAGTTTCTGGAAGGCCGGCAACTGCCGTCAATTGCTGCACTGGAAGCACGCGGCTAAGCGCCATGGAGCTGCGCCTGTGCGCTCATTGCGGATTGGCGATTGCGCCGGGCGCCGGCCGCGCGCAAGGCTGTCCAAAAGCTGATTGCGAGCCAACCATCCGGGTCAAACCACCGCGCTGGTTGATCGGACAAACGCTTGGCAACTATCGGATCGACGCGCAGATTGCGGTCGGTGGAATGGGCGCAGTATTTCGCGCGCAGCACTTGAAACTCGACCGCACAGTGGCGCTTAAATTGATGCAGCCCGAGCCCGAGTTTGCGCTGTACGCCGAGCGTTTTCGCTATGAAGCGCAGCTGCTGGCTGAGCTTAAGCACCCGCATATCGTGGCGCTTTACGACTACGACATCGCCGCGTTTGGCGTGCCGTATTTCGTGATGGAGCTGCTCGAAGGACAAACGCTGACCGAATGGATCCGTTCGCATCCAAACGGCTGCGCGCGCGAGCAATGGCTGCCGATCGCCAAAGCGATCGCGAGCGCGTTGAGTTACGCGCACGGCCTCGGCGTGGTCCATCGCGACCTCAAGCCGGATAACGTCATGCCCGGCGCCGACCCTGCTAACACGCTGAAATTAGTGGATTTTGGGATCAGCAAAGGCAAACCGCCGCAAGCCGGCGTCGTGGCGACGCCGACGTTGAGCGCCACCGGCATCATGGTCGGCACGCCGCTGTACGCCGCACCCGAGCAGCTAAGTGGCGAGGCCACTTCAGCGGCCACCGATCAATACGCCTTTGCGCTGGTGATCGCTGAGATGATCAAGGGGCAGTCGCTGCGCGACGGCAGCAAAAGCACGCTGGAAATGCTCCGCGAAGCCGTGCAAGCGCCGCGCTTAGTACAAGCCTTAGCAACCGATCCACACACGCGCCGAGTGCTTGAACGCGCTTTGAATGCCGTGCCCGAACGGCGCTTTTCGTCGATTGAGTCGATGGTTGCGGCGCTCGAAGGCGCTGAGTTTGCCGAGCCGGTTCGATCAGCGGCCGGCGCGCCAGCGCCCACTCGGCGCGTGGCAAACGTCGATGCTAAAAAGCCGCGCGCAAAGCTGCTAGTCGCGCTGGCTTTTGGCGCTGCGTTGCTAGCCGGCGCTGGCTTTTGGCTGAGCCGAACTGGCGTGCCGGCGGACTTGCATCCGCTGGTGCCCGCGCAGCCGCTGCGCAGCTTTACAGAACGCGCGATCGTGAGCGTTCCGGCGCAAGCGCTCGGCGTGTTGGGCTACGACGCAGAAAGCGCCAGCGCGATTTTGCGCTCGCCGAACGGCTGGTTTTTGCGCTCGATGAGTGAGCTCAATCAAGGCCAGGCCGCGCTGAGCATGGAGCTTGCAGCCGGTGAGCGCCTTGTCGGCTATGTCACTGATGCCGCTGGAAAAAGTGCGACGGGCATGCTGATTGAGGGGCTTAGCGGACTGGAGCGCGTGAGCGTGGACCAGCAGCAGCGCCAAACCATCCTGCCAGTGATTGCCAACCCGGCGCTATGGGTTGATGCCGAGGGCGCATTTGTCGCCATTCGGCAAGGAGACACTATCGAAATACGCCTCGCAGGCCGAGGCCAAAGCCTGCAAAAAACCCTCGCGATTCCCACCAGCTCGACGTTTCGGCTAGGCGCGGGCCGCGCGTTTGAGCTGAATTCCGCGGGCTCGCTGACGGTAACGGAGCTGCGCTCCGAAAACGCGCCGCGCGAGTATCCACTGGGGTTTTCTGAGCTGAAAGCGCTCGCTACCTTACGCGATTTGGATTTGATCGCAGCGCTCGGGCCGAACGGCGAAGGCGTCGTGATCGACGCGGCGCGCGGCGCGATCGTTAAAACGTTTCGGGTGAGCAATGGCGCCAGCGCGCTCAGTTGGATCCCGGATCGACCGACCCTTTTAATTGTCAGCGCCTACGGTTTGAGCCTCTGGCGACCGGGCATGGATGCGCCGGAACGCGCGCAAGACCTTGGTTTTGAAGCCGAGCGCTGGGCCGATGCGCAGCTGATCTTGAATGAGAATTTTCTAGGGGTGCTGGCGCTCGACCGGCTGCGCAATCGCTTGGTGAGCCTCGATTACGGCACGCTGCCAGTGCAATCACTCGGGTCTGACCTGCATCAACACTGGTCGCGAACATTCACCGATTCGGTTGGTGATGTGGTGTATCGCAGCTATGCCGATGGCGTGCTTGAGCGCGTCGAGGGCGCACGTGTGATCAGCGTGCAAGCCCATCGCGACGATCCGCTGGCGGTTGCGTTTGATCAAGAACTTGTTGTGTCGGCTGCATCCGAACCTCGCTTGAAGCGCTGGCGCGCACGCGACCTCAAAGCGCTCGGCGAGCAGGCGCTGAGTGCCGATCGCGCTTGGGGATTGGCGCGCATCGAGCAAACTTTGTACGTGCTGACCAGCAAACCGGCGCTCGAAATTCGCGATTGGCCGTCGCTTGAATTGCGCTCAAGCGTGAATTTAGGCGTAGGGGAAGCTGTTTCATTCAGCATCAATCACACGCCGCGACGCGCGCTGATCCGCTGGCGCGACGGGCGCTTGAGCGTGCACGACCTCAGCGCGCCAAGCGCACCGATCAGCAACACACTGCTGGCCGATGGCGCCGGGCTGGGACGCTTAAGCGCGCTCAAAGATGGGCCCTTTCATGTGCTGCGCCAAATCGACAGCCGCCGCCTGTTGCTGATCGATGCCCGAGATAGCCGCGTGTTTGCGCTGCCGCTGTTTGGTTTGAGCTCGCGCAACGTGCAGGCGATTGATAGCCAGCATTTTTACTTAAGCGCGCTCGGCGCTCTGCTGCACTACCGCGTTGAGCGCGTGGGCGATGGCCTAAAAGTGGCCGTCAGCGCCGATGTGCGCACCGATTTGTTCTATGACACCGTGGCTTGGCTGCCGCAGCAAAAACAGCTGTTGAGCGGCTGGCGGGTGCGCAACGGTTTTCGCGCGGCGCTGCTGCAAGCGAGCGCTTTGAGTCAAAATCCACTGATTGAGAAAACGCTTTCGGCCGAAGGCTTTGTTTCCGCCGAATCCCTCGCTATCCCTTAGAGACTTGCCTATGCACCCGCTCAGCCTGCGCCGCACCAAAATTATCGCCACGTTAGGTCCGGCAACCGATGCCTCCGGCATGCTGCTGACCTTAATCCGCGAAGGCGTCGACGTGGTGCGCTTGAATTTTTCGCACGGCGAGCCGCAAGACCACGTTAAACGCGTGCGCGCGGTGCGCGCAGCGGCGCAACAAGCGGGCCGCGAAGTGGCAGTTTTGGGTGATTTGCAAGGACCGAAGATTCGCATCCGCCGCTTCGTTGATGGCGCAGTGGAGCTGCAAACTGGCGCGCCGTTTGTGCTCGATTGCGATCCGGATGCCGCGGCCGGTGATCGGGGTCGCGTGGGCGTGCTGTATTTTGATCTCTACCGAGACGTGCGCAGTGGCGACACTTTGCTGCTCGACGATGGCCTGATTGCGCTCAAAGTTCGCGAAATTATCGGCCGCGAAATCCACACGATCGTGCTGACCGGCGGCAAGCTCTCTGATCGCAAAGGCATCAATCGGCTCGGCGGCGGCTTGACCGTTGCCGCACTCACCGACAAAGACCGCGAAGACATCAAGCTCGCTGCCGAACTCAACGTTGACTACGTAGCGGTGAGCTTTTGCAAGTGCGCCGAGGACATGCACGAAACCCGGCGGCTGCTGCGCGAGGCGGGATCTAACGCGCATTTGGTCGCCAAAATTGAGCGCTCTGAGGCGATCGAAAATTTGACCGAGATCATTGAGGCGTCTGACGTGATCATGGTGGCGCGCGGTGATTTAGCGGTTGAAATCGGCGACGCCGAATTGCCCGGCTTGCAGAAGAAAATCATCCGCGAATCGATCCGTGGCCACAAAGCGGTGATCACCGCCACGCAGATGATGCAATCGATGGTCGAATCACCCATGCCAACGCGCGCTGAAGTGCTCGACGTGGCCAATGCGGTGCTCGACGGGACTGACGCTGTGATGCTCAGCCAGGAAACCGCCGCAGGCCGCCACCCTGCGCTGGCAGTGGCCGCGATGGCGCGCGTGTGTTTGGGCGCGGAGCGTCAGTTTGAGCCGGTCGATGAGGTACTCCCGATGCGCAGCAAGATCGAGCGCCCGGATCAGGCCATCGCAATGGCCGCGATGTATTTGGCAACCCATGTGAACCTGCGCGCAATCATTGCACTGACTGAATCCGGTGGCACGGCGCGCTGGCTCAGTCGCTTTCGCAGCAAGGTGCCGATCTATGCCCTGAGCCGCCATCAGGCATCCAGACAGCGCATGGCGATGTATCGCGATGTGTATCCGGTGGCATTTGATGCGCCTGATTTCAATCCGGTGCACACCGTTCGCGATGCAGTGCAGCATTTGTTTTTACTGGGCTCACTCAGCGAAGGGGATCGGGTTTTATTGACCGTCGGCGATCACGTCGGCGAGCTCGGCGGCACCAATACGCTGAAATTGCTCAAAGTCGGCCCGCATGGAATCGCCGAGGGAATGGCTGATTTATAGGCGTGAGCGGCGCGCGTCGCGATCAGCTGGGGCGCGCTAAAAAGCGCGCCGACAGCGCGCCGCTGAGAAATAAAATTCCGCCAAACACCGCTACGCTCGAGCCAATCACCACAGCAAGCTGCGTGATTCGCGCGCCGGCTTCGAGCCGCTGCCAGGCAGGCAAATCCGGCGCGAGCCACAAAAGCACCGCGGTTAATCCCAGCAGCGCCAGCGCGAGCCGCCAGCTGAATCCGAAAAACGCCGTTTCAAAATGAAAGGTACGGCGCTTGAGCAGCAACACCAGCAGCACGCCCGCGTTGAGCGCCGCGCCGATCGCTGCACTGAGTGCCAGCGCCGCATGCGGTGCAACATAACCGCTGCTTTTGGCCCATGCCACCAGCGCAAAATTGAGCGCCGTGTTGACCGCCAGCGCCAGCAAGCCCACCTGCACCGGCGTGCGTGCGTCTTGACGGGCATAAAACGCAGGCGCAAGCACTTTCAGCAGCACAAATGCAGGCAATCCAAGCGTTAACGCCTGCAAACTCAACGCGGCCATATGGCTGTCGTGCGCGGTAAATTGCTTGTATTGAAACACCGCACATAAAATCGCTTCACTCAAGAAAAACAGCCCCAGCGTCGAAGGCAGCGCGATCAGCAAGGCCAGTCGAATACCCCAATCGAGCGTTTGATTGAATTGCTCGGCATTGCCCTC
>Ga0105048_10010797_pt1 | contig 14455 bp, 7 predicted proteins | sample MAT05_FD_78382 | JGI IMG/M metagenome (GOLD analysis project Ga0105048, IMG submission 78382) | Freshwater microbial communities from Lake Fryxell liftoff mats and glacier meltwater in Antarctica - MAT-05 | ecosystem: Environmental > Aquatic > Freshwater > Ice > Liftoff microbial mat | place...
GTTATGCCCACAGCACTCCTCCCCGCCGCCGACATCGAGCGTTACAACCAAACGCTCCTCGCGATTAAGCATGAAGCCCTCGCCGCGCTCCGTCGCGTAGTGAGCAACACCGCGCTCGGCGATCGCCAACTGAGCACGCTCAAAGTCACCGCGCTCACGATCGTGCGCCTGCCATTCATCTCACCCTACGAACCACCCACCCCCCGCCAGCCCCGCCACGGCCCCGCCGCACCGCCGACGCCAACGAATCCCTCGCCACCCAGCGATTCACCTGCCAACCCACCCGCGCCCAACTCGCCACCTAAGCCATCCTCCCCCACCTCGCAACCCTCAAACTCCAACTCGCAACCTGGCCCTTTGGCAATTGCGCTTCCCCGCCCATCTGTGGCCAGTCCCCTCCTGATCCCTCCCCATCCGTGTCCCAAACGTCATCTGATCCATATCATCGCCGATGACCTGGACTCTCCGTCGTTCCGACCGTCTCCGCGCGCTCCCGCCTTTCCTCTTCAACCAGATCGACGACGCCAAGCGCGCCGCCATCGCTGCTGGCAAAGACGTCATCAACCTCGGCGTCGGCGACCCCGACCGCCCTACCCCGGCCTTCGTGATCGACGCGATGAACGACGCCATCCGCCTCCCCGCCAACCACCAATACCCCGACGGCTACGGCACGCGCCGCTTCCTCGACGCCGCCGCACGATTCATGCAACGCCGCTTCGGCGTCAACGTCGATCCGGCGCGCCACCTCGTCGCCCTCATCGGCTCCAAAGACGGTATCAGCAACCTCCCCCTCGGCCTCGTTAACCCCGGCGACGGCGTCCTCGTCTTCGCGCCCGCCTACCCCGTCTACGCCGCCGGCACCATCCTCGCCGGCGGCACGGTCCACCGCATCGAAACCACCCCCGCCAACGGCTGGCGGCCCGATTTCGCCGCCATCGGCCCACCCGCCCGCGACGCCCGGCTCATGTGGCTCAACTTCCCCGGCAACCCCACCGGTGCCGTCGCCGACGCCCCATTCTTCGATCGCGCCATCGCCTTCGCCGCCGCGTCATCTCCCCCCCCACCCCCACAGCGCAACCCCATGATCGTCGCCTCCGACCTCGCCTATAGCGAGATCTACTTCGACGAATCAAAGCCAATAGCGAGCCTCTGGCAGGCACCCTCGGCCAACCTCGATCACACCCCCGCCATCGAGTTCCACTCCCTCAGCAAAACCTTCAACATGACCGGCTGGCGCATCGGCTTCGCCGTGGGCCACGAACAAGTCATCGCGGCCCTCAAGCAGGTCAAAGACAACTACGACTCCGGCCCGTTCAACGCCATCCAGAACGCCGCCGCCGTCGCGCTCGATCGCTTCGACGACCCCGAGATCGCCGGCGTCCGCTCCATCTACCGCGAGCGCCGCGACCTGGTCATCAACGCCCTCCGCAAACTCGGCTGCGACGCCCACGCTCCCCAAGCCGGCATCTTCGTCTGGTCACCTTGCCCGCGCGACCCCGACACCGGCAGCCCCATGGACTCCTGGCGCTTCGCCCGTCGCCTCATTGAAGAAGCCGGCGTCGTCACCGTCCCCGGCGCCGGCTTCGCCGAGAGCGCCAGCCAATGGTTCCGCGTCAGCCTCACGCGTGAGACCGCGCGCATCGCCGAGGCCATGCACCGCCTTGGCGCCATCCGCTGGTCCTGATTCGGACCTCGCCCAATCCTCGATGCGCCGAGCACACCGCCGCGCCACCGGTGTAACCTTCAACCATGACCAGCCTCACACCGTCGCGCGCCGCCGCTTCGCTCCTGCTCGCCTTGGCCGCCGCGCTCTCCGGCTGCGCCCAGCTCACCGCCCGCCCCAACCCGCAGTCGATCCGCGCTGGCGACCAAGCTGTCATCACCGCGCAACTGCTCAACCTCGGCAACCCCGTCTCCGACGCCGCCATCACCTTTGAGCTCGCCCCGCCGCAAGCCGGCCTCCTCTCGATCACGCAGACCACCACGCTGCCCGACGGCACCGCCGCCACCGTCTATCGCAGCGCCCCCGCCGCCGCCGACGCTCAGGTCACCATCACCGCCCGCGGCGGCGGCGCCCAATCGCGCGCCTTCATCACCGTCAAGCCCGCCGGCGAACTCGGCGAGTTCCCCGCCGACGCCACCCGGCCCGCCACCAAAGTTCTCATCAAGCCCTCCGGCATCCGCGACAAGTGGACCTACGACCTCAGCGTCCAGCCCGCCGAGGGCGAGGCCCCCGTCATCAGCCGCATCCTCCTGACATTCCCGCGTCAAGTTGAAGTCACCGTCGACCCCACCTGGTCCAGCGCCGTCCCCGTCATCATCACCGGCAACCAACGCACCTGGACCCTCGACCACCCACAACCCATCGGCCCCAAGGGCGGCATCTACGGCTGGTCCAACCTCCGACTCGCCGTCCGCGCCGACGCCCCGCCCGGCGGGCTCGTCCGCTTCCAGATCATCGAGTCCGGCCCCAACGGCCGCACCTGCGAAATCCTCGCCCCCGGCCCCCAATAAACCGCGATCCACCTCTACCCGCGCGCGATCCACCTCTACCCGCGCGCGATCCACCTCTAGCCGCGATTGAGCACCATGATCTCGCTCAACGCCTTCCGCCCGATGTCCGGCACCACGCAACCCTCCGCCGGGTAGCCCATCGGGATCAACAAGAACGGCCGCTCGTGCTCGGGCCGATTCAGAATCTTCCCAAGGAATCCCATCGGGCTCGGCGTATGCGTCAGCGTCGCCAGCCCCGCGTGATGCGCCGCCGCCAGGAGCAAGCCCGTCGCGATCCCGATCGACTCGTTCACGTAGTACACCTGCCCGCCGTCGTCGCACTTCATCATCTTGAACACCACAATCAGCCACGGCGTGATCTCGAGAAACTCCTTGTTCTCATCGGTCCCAAACGGCACCAGATCCGCCAGCCACTCCGGCGTCGCCCGCCGCGAATAGAACTCGCGCTCCTCCTCCTCGGCCCCCAATCGGATCTCACGCTTCAACTCCGGGTCGCTCACGGCCACAAAACGCCACGGCTGCTTGTTCGCCCCCGAAGGTGCCGTCCCCGCCGAACGGATCACCCACTCGATCACCTCCACCGCCACCGGCTCGGGGCTGAACATCCGCACCGTCCGACGCTGCGCGATCGTTTCATAAAACACTCTTGCGGCCTCCGCGGCCGGACGGTCAGGTCGAAAGGGCTTCAGCGGCACGACATGCGGGGGAAGAGCCATGGCCCATTCAAGACGCGGTCGGGCACCCGGCGTGTCGAAACTCGGCCACCAGACTCAAATCCAACCCAATCGCGGCCCCGTTCAAAAACCTATCGTCACACACTTTGGGCGATCCGCAACCGTCCTGCCGCCACACTCGAATCGCCCAGTAGCCACGCCGGCCTGAAAGCCGATCAGATGCTGGCGTTTCGGGCTAAACTCTTTTCCTATGGCCTCCAGCAAAGGCCAGCCGACGGGGTGATTTCATTCTCGATCAAGGACGGCACTTCATGCGCACGACCAGGTCATCCTCGCGGGTCTCCATCAACCGGCTGACTCGCGCCTCCGGCCGCACGGCCGAACCGTTCTTCGAGCAACTCGAAAGCCGCCAGTTGCTGGCCGCCACCGTGCTCAACCCCATCGCGGATTTCTCCATCCAGCGCAACTCCGCCGCCACGGTCATTGACCTCGCGCCGCGCTTTGACGACCCCAACCTCACCGGCACCATCCTGCGCTGGAACACGGTGCTGGGTTCCTTCAGCCTCGAACTGTTCGATCAGGCCGGCCCCGGCCGCACACGCACGACGCCGCTCAGCGTCGCCAACTTCCTCCAATACGTCAACGCCGACCGCTTCACCAACACCATCTTCCACCGCTCGGTGCAGAACTTCATCGTCCAGGGCGGCGGCTTCACCCGCCCCACCACCAACAACCAGATCGCCCCCAGCGTCCCGCAGTTCGCGCAGGTGCTCAACGAGCCCGGCAACACCAACGCCCGCGGCACCATCGCCTACGCCAAACTCGGGCCCGACGCCCCCAACGGCGGACCCAACTCCGCCACCAACCAGTTCTTCTTCAACACCGGCACCAGCAACGCCAGCAACCTCGATAGCCAGAACGGCGGCTTCACCGTCTTTGGCCGCGTCATCGGCAACGGCATGACCATCGTCGACGCCATCGCCAACCTGCCTCGCGTCGATCTCCGCCCGCGGTTCCCCGGCCAGGGAAGCAACTCCTTCGTCAGCGCTGCCAACGAAGTTCCCATCCGCGGCACCCTCGCCGCCAACGTCATCACCCCCGACAACTACGCCTCCGTCAACTCCATCTCCACCGCTCCCGAGCTCACCTACACCGTCACCAGCGGCAACCCCGTGGTGGTCGCCGCGACGCTCGTCAACAACCAGGTCCGCTTGACCTACGGCGCCAACCGTGTCGGCGTCGCCAACATCACCGTCCGCGCCACCTCCGCCGACGGCTCGTTCGTCGATGACGTCTTCACCGTCCGCGTCGGCAACATCCCCTCCGTCAGCGCCGTCACCGCCAGCCCCTCCTTCATCGCGATCCCCGGCAGCAGCACCACGCTCACCGCCGTCGGCGTCAGCGACCCCGACAACAATGTCGCCCGCGTGCAGTTCTTCCGCGACAACGGCGACAACACCTTCAACCCCGCCAGCGACACGCTCCTCGGCGAGGACACCAGCGCCGCCGGCGGCTTCACGCTCGCTACGCCCACCACCGGCTTCAGCGTCGGGGCCAACCGCGTCTTTGCTCGCGTGATCGACGCCGACCAGCTCGAAAGCGCCGTCGTCAGCACCATTGTCACGCTCAACGCCGCTCCGATCATTACCAGCGTTTCGCCCTCGCCCGCGTCGGTCCTCCGCCCCGCGCCGCTCACGCTCACCGCCAACGGGCTCAGCGACGGCGACGGCACCGTCGCCGCCGTCGAGTTCTATCGCGATGCCAACGCCAACGGCACCTTCGAGGCTGGCAGCGACACGCTCCTCGGCACCGATTCCAACGCCGCCGGCGGCTTCACGCTCTCGTTCTCCACCGCAGGGTTCCCCAGCGGCAACCTCACCTTCTTCGCCCGCGCGCAGGACAACCAGGGTGCCTTCTCCGCCGCCGTCTCGACCACGGCCGGCGTCAACAGCGTCGCCCCGACACTCGCCGGGTTCACCGCCTCGCCCACCGTCATCACCCGTCCCAACCAGGTCACGCTGACCGCCACCGGTGCCACCGACTCCGACGGCACCGTGGCCGCGGTCGAGTTCTATCGTGACACCAACAACAACGGCACCTTCGACGCCGGCACCGACACGCTCCTCGCCACCGACACCGACGGCGCCAACGGCTTCTCCGTCGCCGCCAGTTCCGTCGATCTGCGGGTGGGCAACAACGTCCTCTTCGCGCGCGCCCGCGACAACGAGGGCCTCTTCAGCCTCCCGCGCAGCTTCAACCTCACCATCGCCAACGTCGCGCCGACCCTCGCGTCCGTCACCCCTGCACCGATCCCGCTCCCGGCCGGCACGGGCCAGGTCACGCTCACGGCCAACAATGTCGCTGATCGCGACGGCACAATCGCCATCGTCCGCTTCTTCCGCGACATCAACAGCAACGGCGTGCTCGACGGAAGCGACACCGAGGTCGGCTCCGACAACTCCGCCGTCGGCGGCTTCACGGTCACGTTCAGCGCCAGCAACCTCGCCGGCGACGTCCGCTGGTTCGCCCGCGCCACCGACAACGACGGTGCCAACTCCGTCGCCGCCACGGTGATCACCCGCGTCAGCATCCCGCCGACGATCGCCAGCCTCTCCGCCTCCTTGGCCACCATCACGCGACCCGCCAATCTGACGCTTACGGCCAACAGCGTCGCCGCCACTCAAGGCGCTCTCAATCGTGTTGACTTCTATCGCGACAACGGCGACGGCAACTTCGACCCCACCACCGACACGCTTCTCGGCTCCGACGGCTCCGCGGCCGGGGGCTGGACACTGACCATCGCCTCCACCAGCTTCGCCGGGGGCGTCAACCGCTTCTTCGCCCGCGCCCGCGACACTGTCGGCTCCTTCAGCGCCCCCGTGCAGACCCAGGTGACCGTGGCCAACGCGGTCCCCACCATCGCCTCGCTGGCCGCCACGCCCAGCGTCGTGCCTGACAGCAGCGCGACCGTCCTCCTGACGGCCAACACCGTCGCCGATACCGACGGCACCATCGCCCGCGTCCAGTTCTTCCGCGACTCCAACAGCAACGGCGTCCTTGACGTCAACGACACGCTCCTCGGCGAGGACACCTCTGCCGCGGGCGGCTTCAGCTTCTCGCTGCCGGCGTCCTCTCTGCCCGCGGGCACGTCGCGCTTCTTCGCCCGCGCCATTGACAACGAGGGCGGGAACTCCGCGCCGGTCTCCAGCACCGCGCGGTTGAACGCCGCCCCCACCGTCGCGTCTCTCTCGGCTACGCCCAACCCCGTCACCCGCCCCAACACCGTCACGTTCACGGCCAACACCGTCGCCGATGTGGACGGCTCCATCGCCATCGTCGAGTTCTTCCAGGACCTTAATAACAACGGCACCATCGAAGGCTCCGACCGCCTGCTCGGCTCCGACAGCAGCATCGTGGGCGGCTGGACGCTGGCCATAAACTCGCGCGAGCTCGACGGCGGCACCAACCGCGTCCTGGCCCGCGCCACCGACGACAGCGGGGCCCGCTCCGTGGCCGCGTCGACCCAGGTGCAGGTCAACAACCTCGCTCCGACGATCGCGTCGATCACCGTCACGCCCAACCCGGCCGCGAATCCGCTCGGCGACGTCACCATCACCGCCACCTCCGTCAACGATCCCGATGGCGCGATCGTGAACGTCGAGTTCTTCGCAGACAACGGCGACGGGGTGTTCAACGCGGCCACCGACACGCTCGTGGGCTCCGACGCCAACCCCGCCGGGGGCTTCAGCATCACCCGCGCGGCCAACCTCCTACCCAGCGGCACACGCCTCTTCTTCGCCCGCGCGACCGACGACGACGGTGCGACCTCCAACGTCCCCTCTACCTCCGTCCGCATCAACGCCCGGCCCACCATCCAGCAGTTCGTGATCACGCCCTCGACCGTGACGCAGCCCAACACGGTCACGTTCTCCGCCAACAACGTGGCCGACGATGGGACCGTCACCCGCGTCGCCTTCTTCTTTGACTCCAACAACAACGGCACCTTCGAAGACGGAAGCGATGAAGTCCTGGGCGACGGCGTCCGCACGGGCAACGACTGGAGCGTCTCGTTCCAGTCCTCCGTGTTCATCCCCGGCACGTTCACGGTGTTCGCCATCGCGCAGGACAACGATACCGCCCTGAGCGCCCCGTCGACAGCTTCGGTCACGATCGCGCCCGCGGGCCGCGGCATCGTGCCCAACGGCACAAGCCTCGGCAGCCCCAACTTTGGCCCCTTGCCGCTGCCTTGAACCGGTTTAACGCGAGCCTGTCGGCATTTCCCACAGCAATGGGCCGCTGCGAGCGATGCCCGCGTCGGCGGTTAACGCGAAGTAGACCAGCGCCAGCGCCGCGCGAGCCGAGCGGCCGCGCACGTCGTCACGGTCGCCGGTGAAGCGGAAGAGCCGCGCGTCGACCTCGGCGCGGCCGGCGTCGCGCCAGGCGTGGGCGATCCAGACTGTGCCGACGGGTTTGGCCTCGCTCCCGCCGTCGGGCCCGGCGATGCCGGTGATGGCGACGCAGTGGTCGGTGCAACTCCGCTCGAGGCCGCCCAGGGCCATGGCCGTGGCGACGGGGCCGCTGACCGCGCCGTGCTCGCGGAGCGTTGCGTTGGGGACGCCGACGTCGCGCTCTTTGGCTTGGTTGCTGTAGGTGATCCAGCCGCCTGTGAACGAAGCCGACGAACCCGGCACGGCGGTGAGGAGGCTGGCGAGCAGGCCGCCGGAGCATGATTCGACGACGGCCATGCGGCGGCCGCGGGCTTTGAGGCGATCAAGGAGGACCGAGGCCAGCGTGTCTTCGCCGCGGCCGAAGACGGTGGAGCCGAGGGCGACCCGAACGAGCCGCTCGGCCTCGTCCACCTGCGCGGTGGCGGCGAGTTCGGGCGCGTCGCCCTCGTAGCGGATGCGGAGCGTGAGCACGCCGCCGCTGGCGGTGATGCCGACGAGCGGGTTGCGGGTGCGCCTGGTGAGGTCGCCCATGCGGGTGACGGCTTCGGCCTCGGGCACGCCGACGACGTGGAGGAGGCGGGTGATGATGCGCATGCCCGGCGGCACGTTGAGGCGTGGCAGGACCTCGCGTTCGAACATGGGGCGGAGCTCGCCGGGCGGGCCGGGGAGGCAGAAGACTTCCGAGACGCCGTGCGGTGCGGCGACTTGAACGATGGCGCGGAGTCCGGCGGCGGTGCCGAAGCTGTTGGAGAGGCAGGTTGCGCGCGAGGGGCGTTGGGCTTGGCGCATCTGGTGGTCGTTGGCTTCGCGGCCGCGTTTGGCGAGCATGGCCCGCAATGCTGCGGCGGCGGCGTCGTCGGTGACGAGTTGGTCGGCCATGACTTGGGCGAGTGCGGGGCGGGTGAGGTCGCCCTCGGTGGGGCCGAGCCCGCCGCTCATGATGACGAGGGGCGAGTGTTCGGCGAGGCGGCGGATGGCGGCAACGAGGGTGGCGCGGTCATCGCCGACGGCGGCGTGTTCGACGCAGCGGACGCCGCGGGCGGTGAGCTGTTGGGCGAGGTAGCAGGCGTTGGTGTCCTGCAACTGGCCGATGACGATTTCATCGCCTGTGGAGAGGATCGATGCGCGATCGTGCATGGTGGGGGGGGGGCTCATGGCGCGAGGATAGTCCGGGGTTCAGAAGGCCATGAAGCCGCTGGCGCGGTCCCCGACGCGATGAAGAGCGACGCAGTTGGTAACGTTGCGGACGCCCAGGGGTCGGCCGGCGACGAGGACGATGGCGTCGCCCTCTTTGGCGATCCCCCGTTTGATGAGGTCGCGATCGACGGCGGCGTTCCAATCGGCGAGTTCGCCGGGGCCGCCGTTGGGTGGGGGGGGGTTCATACGGATCGCGAAGACGCCTTTTTGCAGGGCCATGCGGCGGGTCTGCGTTTGCGAGGACGAGTAGGCGAGGATGGGGACGCCGAAGCCGGTCTGCGCGAGGTATCGGGCCGCGCCGCCCGACTGCGACCATGTGGCGACGGCGACGGCACCGAAGTCGCGAGCGGCGTGCCAGGCGGCGTGGGCGAGGGCGGCGGTGCGGTACCGAATCTCGACGGCGCGGCGCGGCGGGCTGGCGTGCTGGATGCCCTCGGCCATGCGTTCCTCGGCGGCCATGATGATCCGCCGCATGGTTTCAACAACCAGGGTTGGGTGCTTGCCGATGGCGGTTTCGCCGCTGAGCATGACGGCGTCGGCACCGTCGAAGATGGCGTTGGCGACGTCGCTGGCCTCGGCGCGGGTGGGGATGGCGCTGGTGGTCATGGTTTCGAGCATCTGGGTGGCGACGATGCACGGCTTGCCCCAGGAATCGGCGCAGGCGATGAGCCGCTTTTGCACGACGGGGACCATGGCCAGGTCGATCTCGACGCCGAGGTCGCCGCGGGCGACCATGATGCCGTCGGCGGCTTCGCAGATGGACTCCATGGCCTCGACGGCCTGGGGCTTCTCCATTTTGGCGATGACGGGGATGCTCGCTGGCGCGCCGCTGGCATCGACTTCCTTGCGGACAGAGCAGACGCTGGCGAGATAGTCCTTGAGGCGGAGGATCTCGTCGGCGGAGCGGACGAAGGAGAGCGCGAGGAAATCCACGCCCTTGTTGACGGCCCACTCGGCCCAGCGCCAGTCGCGCTCGGTCATGGCGGGGACGTTGAGGTTGCTCATGGGGAGGTTGATGCCTTTGCCGCTGGTGACGAGCCCGCCGACGATGACGCGGCAGGACAGGGCGGCACCGGTTGCACCGGCCACGCGTTCGAGGGCGAGGAGCCGGATGGCCCCGTCGTTGATGAGCACTTTGTGGCCCGGCTCGACGTCGGTTGCGAGCTGCGCGAGCGTGCACGAGAGGATGGTGGGCCCGCCACCGGAGGCGGCGCGTGAGGCGGGGGCGCCAGGGTCGATCAGGACTTCGTCGCCGGTGGCGAGTTCGATGCCGGGGTCGGCGACTTTGCCGACGCGGATCTTGGGGCCGGGGAGGTCGCCCAGCACGGCCACGGGCATGTCGAGTTCATCGGCGGCGGCGCGGACGACGGCGAGGCGATTCTCGTGGTCTTCGGGGAGGCCGTGGGAGAAGTTGAAGCGGAAGACGCGGACGCCGGCGGTGATCAGTCGGCGGACCATCTCGGGCGACTCGCTGGCGGGGCCGATGGTGGCGACGATCTTCGCGAGTGTGGGACGCGGGAGTTCGCTGGTCATGCCTGAGGCTATCCGATGGCGGGCGTGGTGGGCGGGGGGGGCGGGGGTGGTTCTCTAGATTTGGCGGGATTCTCTTTGAAGCCTTCGCGATCGGTGAACGGAAGAGTCACCACGCGGTGCGTGGGGGGAGCCGAGGCACCGACACCGGAGGCAACCGGACCGCCGGCTGAAGCCGGGGGCTCGGAGCGAGCTTTTTCAAAGAGATTCGGTGTTAGCCGGTGGCCCAGATGGCGACTTGGGCGGCGATGAGGACGAGGGTTGCGATTTTGATGTGCTTGGCGGTGCGATCGATCGGCAGGCCGCGGGCGGGGAGCGATTGGAGGGCGAGGAGGTTGGCGATTCGGCGTTCGATGGAGCCGTGGCGCCAACTGAACTTGCTGCGGGGGATGTGATTGAGGCGGGCGACGGCGTCGAGGGCGCCGACCATCATGTCTACGGCCTCGGGGTTGATGGGGACACTGGGCCCGCCCCGCCCACCCGTGCGGAAACCGCTGAGGTGCTGGACGGCGAAGGCGTCGGCCTGCCACTCGAAGCGTCGGCTGACGAAGCCGAAGAGGACGAGCCCGATGGCGAGGCTGGCCATGGCGAGGAGCCCTTCGATGATCCCGGCGAGCGGGCCGGTGGCGGGCTGGAGGGCGGGGAGGCGCATGAGGAGATCGCCGAGCGATGCGGCTGCGGCGATGCTGGCGAGGAGGGCGGCGGCCAGCCAGGGCATGTGTCGTCGGCGGACGTGTCCGATTTCGTGGGCCATGACGGCCTCGATCTGACCACGTGGCAGGGCTTCGAGGAGTGCGTCTGTGAGGAGGACGTAGCGGAGCCGGCCGAGGATGCCCAGGACGGCGCCGTTGATCATGGTGCCGCCGGTGCGCCAGACGAGTAGGCCGGCGATGCGGACGCGGTGTTCGGCGCACATTCGGAGGAGGCCGTCGCGCATGTCTCCGGCGGCGAGGGGCGCGGTGTCCCAGATGAAGCGGAGCGCGGCGGGCATGAGGGCGAAGACGGCGAGGATGCCGAGGATCTGGGCTGCCAACTGGGCCCATTCGACGTGGCTGGCGGCTGGCTGGGCGAGCCACGCGGCGGCGCGGGCGAGGATGCCGGTGCCGGGCGGCCGGGCGATCAACCAGGCGAGCGCGCGTGCGACGAGCTCGGTCCAGGAGACGAGGACGACGACGGGGACGAGCACGAGGAGCATCTGGTGGCGGACCTGCATCCAGACCCAGGCAAGGCGGCGGGTAGGGGCGTGGATCGGCTTGCCTTCGTCGAGCTCGCGGACCATGACGGCCTCGCGGAGGAGCCGATCCATGGGATAGAGCGCCAACCAACCGGCGACGATCATCAAGATCGCGGGCAGCGCGGCGAGGGCTTCGTCGAGGAGGATCCGGTCGCCGATGAGCTGCCGGACGGCGCCGACCCAGCCGAGGGCGAGCACGGCGAGGCCGTGCCAGATGAGGGTCCACCAGCGTGTCCAGGCGACGATGCGGTCGGACCAGACGACGAGCTTGTACGAGCCGGTGCGTTCCAACCCCCGACGGGCGAGGATGAGGATGACATGCTGTGAGATGGCGGTCAGCGCCATCGGGACCAGCGTGATCGCTGCGACCCAGGCGGGGCCGAGTTCGGGGAGGAGTGTCGCGTGTCCGAGTTGATCGCCTGCCAGGACCAGCCCGACGATCAGGATGAGCAGGACGTGGACCAGCGTTGACTCCAGGGCAGGGGGGTATGCGGGCGGGCGTTGAGGCTTCTCGAAGAGACGCAACAGCGGCCACGGGGCATTCTATCATTGCCCTTGGGCGACCGGGGCATTCCTTGATCCTCTTTGCCGTTTATGCCGTTGTAGTTTGGGCGTTTGCGTTCCGCTGGCGGCGGGAGCTGCGCGGGTTTGCGGCGGTGATCGTCGGTTCTTTGGCCGCGGCAGGCATGGGCATGCTGATCCCGTCGATTCAGCGGTGGCTGTTCCAGGTGGATCCAAACCTGATCGGTGCGGCCGACCCGTTGAAGATCTTGCTGCTGGCGGAGTCGGCGCTCGTCTTGGCGGGTGGGCTGCTGATTGTGGTGTTGCCCAAGCCGCCGGCGTTTCCGCATTGTGCGTATTGCCACTATGACCTGCGCGGGCACGAGCCTGGGCAGAATGTGTGTCCCGAGTGCGGGAACTCGCGCTTGGGATTTCCGCCGCCGCGGAGGTATCGTCGGGCCGCGCCGATGCTGGCGAGGGGGGCGGCGGTTGAGCAGCCGGGCGTGATCAACCCCGCCACCAGCGTACCAGCACCCCGGCCAGAAGGACCGCCATCGGCAGAGCCGCAATGAGCACCCAGCGGAGGGCGGCGATCTGACCGTCGGTGAGGTTGGGGATGGTGGGCGCGGCCTGGGTGGTTGGGCCGCGAGCGATCATGCCTTCACGGCCGGCCAGCCAGGCGACGCAGGCGGCTAGCAGCTCGGTGTTGCCGGGCGTTTCGAGGCGTGGCCGCCCGTCGACGACGGTGGCGATTTGGGTGAGTGAATCAAAGAACCAGCCGTTGGAGCCGACGACGACGAGGCGTTGCGGCTGCTGGCGAGGCGGGTCGAGGCGTTGACCGTCGCGCTCGATGGCGACGGCGATAGTCCATGGGCCGGGGCCGCCCGCGTCGTCGCCGGGGGAATCGAGCGCGGGGAGATCGGACGCGGCTTCGCGCCGGGCGGGCGGGGTCTGGCGGAGGGCTTGCCACTGCGACTCGGCCCAGCGGCCGGGGGCGGCGGGCCACTCGACGACGGGCGTGGCGGAGATTCCCTCGGGCACGTTTTTGATGCGAAGGGGGATGGCCCAGGGAAAGACGGTGTTGAGGCCGGCGATGGCTGATGCGATGGCGTTAGAGCCGAGGGCGGGGAGCGGGTCGGCGAAGAGGACGTCGGTCGCGACGTTTCGGCGGGCGCTGCCGGGAATGGGGATTTCTTCGAGCAGAGGGCGTCCGGAATCGGCGACGACGCCCAAGGCGGGGAGGAAGTCGGCCATGGGGTCGGGCGCGCCGACGCCGGGCAGGCTGGACGGGTTGACCGACAAGAGAACGGGCCGACCGGTATCGACGAGGGCCTCGACGGCCTTGGCCAAGCGGCCCATGCGCAGGGCAGAGTCGGGGGAGGTGATCTCGATGCTGATCGTGGCGAAGACGACGGGACGGGCGTCCTTGGGCGTAGCGGCGGGCGGGGGTTGCTCGTCGAGTGCGACGGCCCACTCGGCGCTGTCGATCCCGCGAAGGGAGAGGCGCTCGGCGGTGCGGCGCAGAGGCCCGAGATCGGCACCCAAACGCTGCGAAGCGGCGTGCGTGAAGACGACAAGCGGGCGGACCTCATTGGTGAAGCGAGCGAGGCCGGCGGCGATGACTTCTTCGGCCCGGCCGCGGAGGTCGACGGAGCCGTCGGGCCCGGGCAGAGGGAGCAGGTCGTCGAGATCGATGGCGGCGAGGCCGGCGGGAGGGGTGGTGACTCCGCTTTCGCCGGGTGCGGCGGGAGCGCCGATGACCAGGCCGGCGCGGGTGCGCTGGATGACGCGGGCGGCGCCGACGATGGGTGGGAGGCCCAGACGTTCGAGTGTGATCGCGGCGCGGGCGAGGGTGTCGCGAAGTGGCGGGAGGATCGCGCCCACCTCGGCGGCCTCGTCGCGCGCGGGCTGGGGCATGGCGGGGGGGGCGGATTGACGGGCGAAGGTGTCAACCGCGGTGTTGAGGGTCGTCAGTTCGGAGGCGAGTTTGGAGATGGGGATGCGGAGTTGCCGCGTGGCCAGGTCGAGATCGGGGATTGGGAGCGGGTCGGCGTTTTTGGAGAGCGTTTCGCGGGCGGCGCGGGCGGCGGCGCGGAGCTCGTCGGTGAGGATGCGGCCCGCAGCGGATTGGCCTTCCCAATAGCGGGCGAGTTCAGGGCCGTTGGGGAGCGCGGTGCCGGCGGCGCGGAGGGCATCGCGTACTTTGGCGAGCCGCTCGGAGACGCCCGCGAGGGCGGTGGCGGCGGTTTCGGCCTGGTCCGCGGCCGCTCGGAGGGCGGCGAGGTGGCGGTCGATCGCGGGGCGATCTCGGTCGGCCAGGCGGACGAGCAGGGCGTCGAAGGCGGCGAGGCCGGCGA
>Ga0105048_10010801_pt1 | contig 14448 bp, 11 predicted proteins | sample MAT05_FD_78382 | JGI IMG/M metagenome (GOLD analysis project Ga0105048, IMG submission 78382) | Freshwater microbial communities from Lake Fryxell liftoff mats and glacier meltwater in Antarctica - MAT-05 | ecosystem: Environmental > Aquatic > Freshwater > Ice > Liftoff microbial mat | place...
CGCCAGCACCAGCGCCACCAGCGGGCTTGCGGCGCCGTCGATACCGAGGCCGAGCGGCACGGAGAGGACGACGAGCCGCCCCTTGCCGCGGTCGAAGGCGCTGGCCACCGCGGTGCCGTTCGCGGCCGTCGCCAGCGCCTTCCCGCCGACGATCGGCCGGTAGCGGTAGCGCTGCGTCGGCACGGCGGCGCCAGTCGGCAGCCACTTCAGCGCGGCGTCCTCCGCGACCGGCCCCAGTTCCGGCAACTTCAGTTCGGCGACGCCGGGGCCGGTGAGTTGCGCGTCGGTCACGACCAGGGTGCCGCCGGCGTCCACGTAGGCGGCGAGCTTCTTGCCCCACTCGACGGTCAGCGTCACCTCGCCGGCCAGCACCACGACGGGGTACAGGTCCACGGCGTCGCGCTTCGTGGGGGACGTGACGAGTACGTCGAAGACGTTGCCGAACACGCCGGGGAGGTAGTTCTGGTTGAGGGCGGTGTTCGGCTCCGCCTCCTTCGGGCCGTAGGGGTGGTAGGCCACGCCGAACCACTCCTTCAGCATCCGGGCGTGAATGCCGAAGCGGAGCACGTCCGGGTTCGCGGCCGGGTCGAAGCCGAAGTGGGTGGGCTGATACCCGTTCGGGTCCCAGCCGTGGGCGTGATCGAGGAGGAAGGCGATCGGCGTGAACGGGGTGCCGCGGTCGGGGTGGGCCTTCGTGACGGCGAGGAACTGCTCGACGAGCCGGCCCTTCGGCGAGAGTTGGATCGGCTGCCGCGGCGTGGAGCCGCCGCCGGGCGTCCAGAACTCGTCGAAGCCCTGCTCGTGGTAGAACAGCGCGGCCCCGCTCATGTACTCGTGCCACAGGTCGAGCTTGTACCACGTGCTGCCGGCGCCGGAGAAGGCGTCGTAATAGTTGTCGTAGACGTGCTTCGGGTGGGCGTAGGTGCCCTGCTCCGAGTACATGGTCGCGGCGTCGCCGAAGTTCGACGAGCGGTACGTCGCCCACAGGCCGCCGTACTGGCGGGCGCCGCCGCGGAGGAACGCCAGCCGCATCCCCAGCGCCGGCAGCACGGCCGAGTTCTCGTAGCCGACGGTGCGGGCGCCCCACTCGCGGGCGGCGTGGGCGAACGCCGTCATCTCCGACGACTGACACGGGATGTAGTCCGCGTAGGGAACGGCGCCGGGCTCGCCGAACACGGCCGTCTGCTTCGCCGCGACGCCGGCGCGGAACAGCTCGGCGTGTGCGGCGAGCGCGTCGGCGCGGGTCTTGGCCGCCTTCAGCTTGTCGTTCAGAACCTTGCCGTCGAGCGGGACGGCGTGGCCGAGGCTCTCGCCCTGGATGTTGCCGACGTAGCGGTCGCGGTACTTCGCCCAGTTCTCCTTCGCGCGCGGCGTCAGCGCCTTGGCGTCGATGTAGTTCCCCATGTTGGCGAACGGCCGCGTCGGGTTCGCGTCCAGCCAGGCGACGACGGCGGGGTTGTCGAGCACGTTCGGGCCGCCGCCGTGAAACGCGGGAACGATCCGCGGGTCGGAGAAGATGGGCACGTCGGCGCGGCCGCCGAACTCCTTCTTGAACGCGGCCAGCTGCGCCGCCTCGGTGTGGAACGGCACCAACATCCGCTTGGGGTCGACCGACGCCAGCTCGTCCTCCCACGCCTTGCCGACGTTCCACAGGTAGAGGAAGCCCTTGTCGCGGAACGTCGCCGGCTTCCACGCCGCGGGCGTGCGGAAGGAAGCCGCGCGCGGCGACAGCGGCTCCGGGGCGACCTTCGGGTTGGCGCGGAGCGAGTCGAGCAGCGCCCACGTCGGCCGGGCGGGCTTGTCGCGGTGGTACGGGTGGTAGGCCTTGTCGGTGGTGAGGCAGAAGCAGTCGATCTGCCGGTGCCCGGGCTGCTTCGCGTGGGCGTGCAGCGTCAGCTTCGCCGGCCCCTTCGCCAGTGGGAGTTGCTTGGAATCCCAGACGAATGCCCACTTCCACAGCAGCTTCAGTTCGTCGTCGTCGTCCACGTCGGGGCCGGGCTTCTCGCCGAAGACGACGCGCCGCGGTGCGGCCCCCGGTTGTTCGACGGTGACGGCGAACAGCTCCGATTGTGCCCGCCAGTCGCGGTAGCGGACCCACAGCGTCCAGTCGCCGGCCTCGGGCAGCTCGATGTCGGTGGAAGCGCTCGCCGTGGCGTCGTCGGGGCCGCACGCGACGCTGAGCCAGCCGCTCTCGCCGCCCTGCGTCCACTCGGGGGCGATGCCGGGGCCGGACAGCGCCCAGTGACCTGTGGTCTTCCCACCCATGTCGGGGAAGCAGTGGCCGCGGACGCCGGCCAGGTGCTCGGCCTCGACCCAGATGGATTCGGCAGCGTGCGCCGCGACGGGGGTGAGGAGTACGAGGGCGATCAGTATGCGACGCATGGGAGGGCTCCGGGGGCGGAGCGATTGTCGCCGCGCGGCGGGGGTGGGGCAAGGGGCGAGCCGACCGCCGTAAGGCGGCGGGTGGCGCCTCCAACCACTTCACGCGAAAGTCATTGAGGGCGCCACCCGCCGCCTTACGGCGGTCGGCTCGCCGGTTCGTGTTCGCCCCCGCTGTGGGAGCGGGTAAACTGTCCGCATGTCAACCGCGACCCCCGACGTGCTCCCCGACACCGACACCCGGACGCGCCGCCAGCCGCCGTACGCGGTGGTGCTCCACAACGACGACCTGAACGGCTTCGCGTTCGTAATCGGCGTGCTGCGCGTCGTGTTCGGGTACGAGATCGAGCGGTGCGTCGAACTGACGCTGGAGGCGCACGAGAAGGGCCGCAGCGTGGTGTGGGTGGGGCCGCTGGAGGTGGCCGAGCTGAAGGCGGACCAGATTCACTCGTGCGGCGCCGACCCGGCCTCGAAGGACCGCGGGGCGCAGCCGCTCGGCGTCACCGTGGAGCCGACGGCGTAGGTCTCCTATACCAGCCCCACCCTTCCCGGAGGCCGCCGTGCCGACCGACCTCACCCGCCGGGCCTGGATCGCCGGCACCGCCGCGGCCGTCGCCGCCACCCCCGCCATGAGCCAACCCCCTGCCGCCGCCGCGCCGTTCAAGTTCTGCCTGAACACCAGCACCGTCCGCAACGCCGAAGGGCAGTCGCGGCCGATCGTCGAACTCATCGACATCGCCGCGAGGGCCGGCTACGCGGCCATCGAACCGTGGGTGGGCGAGATCGAAGCCTACACCCGCGGCGGTGGCACGCTCAAGGAACTCAACAAGCGGTTCGCCGACGCCGGGCTCGAAGTCCCGGACGTGATCGGCTTCGCGGAATGGATCGTCGAGGACGCCGACCGCCGGCGGAAGGGGCTGGAACAGGCCCGCCGCGAGATGGGCATGGTGGCCGAGCTCGGCGGCCGGCGGATGGCGGCGCCGCCGGTCGGCGCCACCGGCGGGCAGAGCAAGCGCGACGACCCGAACTTCACGCAGCCGGTCATCGACCTGCTCGCCGCCGCCGACCGCTACCGCGCACTCGCCGACGTCGGCCGGGCGGCGGGCGTCACGCCGGTGGTGGAGGTGTGGGGCTTCTCGCGCACGCTGAAGCGGCTCGGCGAGGCGGTGCTGATCGCGGCCGAGAGCCAGGCGCCCGGCGGGTGCGTGCTGCCGGACACGTACCACCTCTACAAGGGCGGCTCCGACGCCGCCGGGCTGGCGCTGCTGAGCCCCGCCGCGATCGGCATCTTCCACGCCAACGACTACCCGCGGATCGAGCGCGAGCGGATCACCGACGCGGATCGGGTTTACCCCGGCGACGGCGTCGGCCCGGTGCGCGAGACGTTCGCCCGCCTGCGGGCGATGAACTACACAGGGTTCGTGTCGCTGGAGCTGTTCAACCGCGAGTACTGGCGGCAGGACCCGCACCGCGTCGCGGCGACCGGGCTGGCGAAGATGAAGGCCGCGGCCGGGGCATGATCGAGCTCGACGGCGTGTCGATCCGGCAGGGGGCGTTCGCGCTGGACGGCATCACCCTCGCCGTCCCGGCCGGCGCCTACGCCGTGCTCCTCGGCCCGAGCGGCGCCGGCAAGACGACGCTCCTCGAAGTGGTCGCCGGCCTCCGCCGCCCGCGCGCGGGGCGCGTGCGGCTCCGCGGCGCGGACGTGACACACCTGCCGCCCGCGGCCCGGTGTGTCGGCTACGTCCCGCAGGACGCGGCGCTCTTCCGCACCATGACCGTGCGCGAGAACCTCGGCTTCGCCCTGACCGTCCGCGGCGCCGGCCCCGGCTCGACGGCCGCCCGCGTCGCGGAGTTGGCCGCGTGGCTCGGCCTCGGGGCGCTCCTCGACCGCCGCGCGGTCGGCCTCAGCGGCGGCGAGGCGCAGCGGGTGGCGCTCGGCCGGGCGCTCGCCTTCCGCCCCGACGTGCTCCTCCTCGACGAGCCGCTCAACGCCGTGGACGAGGCCACCCGCGCCGCCCTGCTCGACGCCCTCGACGGGTTGAAGCGGGAGCGCCGCGTGACGGTGCTGCACGTCACCCACGCCCGCGCCGAGGCCGACCGGCTCGCGGACGTGGTGCTCGAACTCGACGCCCGGCGAAGCCCACCCGTTGCAACGGGTGGGCTTTCCGGCCAGTAGAATGTGTCTCGCACGGGGGGCACGCACATGACGCGCCGGGCGTTCACGCTCATCGAGCTGCTGGTCGTCATCGCCATCATCGCGGTGCTGGTCGGGCTGCTGCTGCCGGCGGTGCAAAAGGTCCGCGAGGCGGCGGCGCGGGCGAAGTGCCAGAACAACCTCAAGCAGATCGGCGCCGCCTGCCACATGCGGCACGACACCGACGGCCGCTTCCCGCCGGCCGTCGCCGTGCGCGGCGGCTCGTGGGTCCACGGCTGGGGCACGTTCGTGCTCCCCTACGTCGAGCAGCGCGCGGCCTACGACCTGTACCGCTGGGACCTGAACTACGACCACCCGCTCAACCAGCCGAGCGTGCGCGTCGCGGTGCCGGTGTTCGTGTGCCCGTCCGCCCCCGCCGGCCGCGAGGCGACCAACGCCGCCGGCGGCCTCAGCTACGGCGTCTGCGACTACTCGCCGATCTACGACGTGGACCCGAACCTCATCGCCACCGGCCTCCTGTCGCCGTGGAGCGGCGACCCCACCGGCGTCTGCGCCATCGGGGACGGGGCGCGGTTCGTCGACATCCTCGACGGCACCTCGAACAGCATCGCCATCGCCGAGGTGGCGGGGCGGCCGGAGTTGTGGAAGAACGGCCGCCGCGACGGCGACGTGCAGCCGTGCGGGTGGGCCGCGGCCAACGGCAACATCCCCATCAACCTCGACGGCTGGAAGGCCGACGGCTCCGGCCCGTGGGGGCCGTGCGGCGTCAACTGCGCCAACGTCCACGAAATCTACGGCTTCCACTTCGCCGGCGCCAGCGTCGTGATGGCCGACGGCTCCGTGCGCTTCCTGCGGGTGGGCGTGCCGATCACGACGCTCGCGGCCCTCACCACCCGGGCCGGCGGCGAGGTGCTCGCGTCCGACGGCGGGTGGTGACGATCTACGGGGCCGCCGCCGACAGCGCGACCGTCCGCCGCAGCAGTTCGACGAACGCCTGCCGGTGGCCGCCGGGGTCGTACCCGCTCGCCGCCTCGGCGCGGGCCAGCGCCGCCGACAGGTTCGCCGCGCCGCGGTACTCCGACTGCCGCAGCACCAGCCCCCACTCGGCCACCGCCGCCGCGAACGCGAAGTCCTCCGCCACCGGCCGCCCCGCCGCGCTCCCCGGCAGCGCCGCCGCCAGCTCCCGGCTCGTCTCGCCGAGCGGCGCCTTGTAGCGCATCTTCACCGTCAGCCACTCGTCGGCCGGGCCGGCCGGCTGCGGCGGCGCCTGGTACTTCAGCGGGTCCACCCCCGGCACCGCCACCGACACGCCGACGGGCACGATCTCGTACAGCGCCGTCACCGTGTGGCCGCTCCCCATGTCGCCGGCGTCCACCTTGTCGTTCTTGAAATCCTCGTCGCGCAGCAGGCGGTTCTCGTAGCCCAGCAGCCGGTACGCCGCCACCCGCGCGGGGTTGAACTCGACCTGGAACTTCACGTCCTTCGCCACCACGCTCAGCGCCGCGCCCTGCTCCACGAAGATGCGGCGGGCCTCGTCCAGCGTGTCGACGTAGCCGTAGTGGCCGTTCCCCTTGCGCGCCAGGCTTTCGAGCCGGTCGTTCTTCAAGTTCCCCATGCCGAAGCCGAGCACCGTCAGGAACACCTGCGAGTTCCTCTCCCGCTCGATCATCTGGTCCAGCTCGCTCGGGCTCACCACGCCGACGTTGAAGTCGCCGTCGGTGCAGAGGATGACGCGGTTCGTACCGCCGCCGACGAAGCTGGCGCGGGCCAGTTCGTAGGCCTTGGTGATGCCGCCGGCGCCGTTCGTGCCGCCGCCGGCGCGGAGGCCGTGCAGCGCCGCAAGGATGACCTCCTTCTTGCTGCCGGGCGTCGGCATCAGGGCGACGCGCGAGTCGCCGGCGTAGGTCACCACCGACACCTGATCGTCGGGGCGGAGCTGGTGGACGAGGAGTTCGAGCGACTGCTTCACGAGCGGCAGGCGGTTCTCGGCGTCCATGCTGCCGGACGTATCGACGAGGAACACGAGGTTCCGCCGCGGCGACTCGCCCGGCTCGAACGCCTTCGCCCGCACCCCGACGCGGACGAGCTGGTGGCCGTCCTTCCACGGGCACGGGGCGAGGTCGAGCGTCAGTGACACCGGGGCGTCACCGCCCGGCTGCGGGTAGCGGTACGGGAAGTAGTTGACGAGCTCGGCGAGGAACACCGCGTCGCGCGGCGGCAGGCTGCCGTTGGTGAGGTAGCGGCGGACGTTGCTGTAGCTGGCCGAGTTCACGTCCGCGGAGAACGTGCTGAGCGGCGCCAACTGCGCCAGCCGGAACGGGTTCTCGACGATGCTGGCGTAGGCCTCGCCGGTCTTCGCCGGGTCGCCCGCTTTGGCCTCCGTCGGGGCGGGCGGCGCCATCCCGGCGGGCATGGGCATCCCGGCGCGGTCGGCGTTCGCTCGGGGGGCGTTCGCCTCGGGAGCGCCCTTGCCGCAGCCGAGGGCGGCGAGGAGGAGCGCGGGAACGAGCGGGCGCCAGCGCAGGCGCGCGGAGCGGGACATGACCACCTCGGACGTGGGGAAAGGTTCGGGCGATCGGATCGGCACCACCCCTGATCCCGGCGGGCGGCGGATATTCCCGGTACGCCGCCGCCGCCGGAGTGGTTCGGCTGTGCCCGGAATGCCGGTTACCGGGATCGCGGGGTCCGCGCGGCCGCCCCGGGCGGGGGCTGACGGCCCGCCCCGGTTCGACCGCGGGGTACAATCCGGTGTTCGTCGGGTCGATCGAACCGCGGCCCCACGCCCCGGGTGCTGTCATGGTCGTCGAATGGGTGATGCCGGGGGAGCGGTACGCGCGGGCGCAACAGCTGCTGACCGAGTACGCCGGCCACCCCGCCCTGCTGAAGCCGCTGGCGACGTGGGTGTCGCCGCACGACCGCCACCTGCCGCGGGCGCTCCTGCCGTTGCCGCTGGGCGAACTGCTGGCGACGCCGCTCGAAGACCTGCTGGCCCGCCGCGGCATCGGCCACCTCCGCATCTCCCGGCTGCTCGACGTGCTCGACCGCGCCGCCGGCCAGCTGGCCCGGGAGCGGGACGGCCCGCCCCCCGCCGGCCCCGAGCTGCCCCCGCCCGGACCGCTCGACCCCGACGAGATGACGGACGAACGGTGGGAGCGGTGGTGCGCGGTCGTCCACGGGCACGGGCTGGAGGACGAGCCGCTCGGCCGCTACGCCGCCCGCCTCGTCGATCTGCAACACGGGCTCTGGACGCTGCCGCTGCGCGAGTACACGGGGCGGCCGCTGTGCGACATCCGCAACCTTCCCACGCACGGCCCGGCCCGCCTCGCCCAGGTGTTCGGCGTGGTCGGGCGGCTGGCACGGGCGCTCGGTTCCCCACCCCCGTCCGACGGCCTGCGCCTCGGGGCGGACGAGGCGAACGTCCGCGCCGCGGCCCAGTGGGTCGGGGCGGCGCTGCGCGACGGGCGGGCGCCGGCCGCGGCCGAGGTGCGGGAGCGGCTCGTCGCCCCACTGCTGCGCCAGCTCGAACAGGACATGGCGGCCGACGCCCTGGTGATGGTCGGCCGCCGCATCGGGCTCGACGCGCCGGCCGAGACGCTGGACGCCATCGCCACCGACGCCGGGCTGACGCGGGAGCGGGTCCGCCAGCTCACCGCCCGCGCGGCCGAGGTGTTCGCGGTGCGCTGGCCCGAGGCGCGGTTCGTCCTCGCCGACTTCGCCGAACTCCTCCGGGCGGCGCCGGGCGGTCAGGCCGCGGTCGACGGCCTGCGCGGCCTCCTCGACGTCGGCTTCGACGTGCGCGACTCGCACGGCCACTCCCGGACCGAGGTGCTGGCCGGGTGGGAGCGCGAGGGCCGCGCCCGCCGCACGCCGATGGCCGAGCCGGCGGTGCGGGCGTGGCTGGCGACCGACTTCCCGCGCGTGCCGCCCGACGCCGCCCTCGACTGGCTGACCGCCGCCGGGCACCGCGCCAACGACCTGTACTTCAGCGGCGAGCCCGCCGACCGCCTCCTCCGCCACCTCCACGCGACCGGCGGGGCCGTCGAAGTCGCCGCGGCGCGCGAGTTCCTGCCGGGCGGCGAGCGGAACGTCCGCCTCCGGCTGGAGCGCGACGCCCGGTTCATCGAGGACGAGCACCACCGCTACCACCCCGCCGAGGGCTGCGGCATCTTCCGCCGCGGCGGCGAGTGGTACGTGCAGTTGACGACCCCGCCGGGCCGGACCGAACCGCCGCGGGCGGCGGCGCTGGCGGTGCGGGAGTTGGTTCCGCTGTTGCTCGGCGGGCTGGTGGGGGCCGGGGTGTGCGACGCGACCGTGTGGGGCGTTCACCGCCACGCCGGGGCGGCACTGCGGGCGGTGTACGGGGCGGCGCTGACGGCGGCGGTGACGCCGTTCGTGCTCGGGGCCACGCTCGTCCGCCACTCCGACGGGCGGGTGCGGACGATGCGCCGCCGGCGGCTGCGGTGGGACGCCGCGGACGGGTCGGTGCCGGTCCGCGGCAAGCGCGGGTGGGTGGACTTCGTGGTCGAGCGCGGTGGCGTGCCGCTGACGACCGACGAGCTCGACCGCGGGCTGCGGGCGTACTTCCAGGACTACGAGGGGTACGTCCTCCGGATGCTCGACGCGGACGACGACGAGGACGGCGGGCGGGCCCACCGCTACCGGATCGTGCACGGCGCCTCGGGCCGCCTCCCGGTGCTCGTGCTGCCCGGCGACTGGGAGCTGGACGCCGCGTGCGGGAACGTGTCCGAGGGCGTGCGCGCGCTGGCGGCGCGGGTGGTGGCGGCGAGCGCGCGGGCGCCGTACCCGAAGGCGCACCTCCGCCGACTGCCGTGGATGGTCCGCCTGTGCGAGCACGTCGCGGGCGGCCCCGTGCGCTGGGCCGACGAGCCGGCAGATCAGGGCTTGTAAGTCGGCCCGAGCCTCCGCGGCCCGACGCGGGGCACCGGACCCGAACGCGACGGGACCGAGGACGAACGCACCGCGGGGGCCGTTTTCGGTTGTCGTCGTCAGCCCACGCCACCCCGCGTCGGGTTCGGCACGCGACGGGTCGTCGTCCGACGTGGTTCTCCCCCTCACCCCGCGTGCTTCGCCGCGACCCTCTCCCCCGAGGGGAGAGGGTGGGAGGCCGCCGGCCTTCTCCACGGGCGGGCATCGAGCCGCGGACGCCGGCGAACGCCACACCCCCGGTCGGCGCGTGGTTCCCCGCCCACGACGAGGCCCGGACAGTCCCACCCTCTCCCCTCGGGGGAGAGGGTCGCGGCGAAGCACGCGGGGTGAGGGGGAGAACCACGTCGGACGACGACCCGCGCCACGTCCGCACCTCGGTCGGCCTGATGGTCCGAACCGTCCCGGCTGCCGGACTCCAGAGGTATGCCTCCCGGCCCGCCGCCTTGCCGGCCGCTCCGGGCCGCGGTACAGAGTGGGCCATGCGACCGTTCCGCGATGTCCGAATGACCGGCTTCTCCGCCCGCACCCCCGTCGCGGACGTGCTCGCCCTTCTCGACGCCCGCGTCCACCCCCTGCCGTCCGAAACCGTGCCCGCCGCCGCGGGGCGCGTGCTGGCCGCGGCCGTGGCGTCGGCCGTGAACGTGCCCGCCTTCCCGCGCTGCATGATGGACGGCTACGCGGTCCGCGCCGCCGACGCCGGCCCGCGCCGGCTCGTCGGTACGGCGTACCCCGGTCGCCCGTTCGCGGGCGTGCTGGGTGTCGGCGAGTGCGTCCGCGTGACGACCGGCGCCCCGCTGCCGACCGGTGCCGACGCCGTGCTGATGGCCGAGCTGGCGGACGCGGTTGGCGAAGTGGTCACGGCGCGGGAAGCGGTGCCGGTCGGGAAGCACGTCGGCCGGGTCGGCGAGGACGTGACCGCGGGCGGCGAGGTGTTGCGCGCCGGCCGCGTTCTCCGCCCGCAGGACGTGGGGCTCCTCGCGGCCGTCGGCGTCGGCGCCGTGGCCGTGGTGCGCCGGCCGCGCGTCGCGGTGCTGGCGACCGGCGACGAACTCCTGCCGCCGGGTTCGATGCCGGCCGGCTCGCGGGTCGTGGACAGCAACTCGCCGATGCTCGCGGCGCTGGTGGCGCGCGACGGCGGCGTGTGCGACCCGACGCACTACCTCCCCGACCACTTCGAGACGATCCGCGACGCCATCCGCGACGCCGCCGCGGACGTGGTGCTGGTGTCCGGCGGCACGTCGGTCGGCACCGAGGACCACGCCCCGCGGGCGCTCGCGGAGGTAGGCGAACTGGCGGTTCACGGCATCAGCGTCAAGCCGGCGGGGCCGACAGGCGTGGGATTCGTCGGCGGGCGGGTGGTGTTCCTGCTGCCGGGGAACCCGGTGTCGTGCCTGTGCGCCTACGACCTGTTCGCCGGTCGGGCGGTGCGGCAGCTCGGCGGCCTACCGACAGCGCTGCCGTACTGGTCGGCGGTGCTGCCGCTGGCGGCGGCGGTGTCGTCCGCGGTCGGGCGGGTGGATTACCTGCGGGTGCGGGTCGAGAACGGAGCGGCGCTGCCGCTGGCGGGCGGGGCGTCGAACCTGAGCGGGGCCGTGGTCGCGGACGGGTTCGCGCTCGTACCGGCAGAGCGGAGTGAACTGGCAGCGGGCGAGGCGGTCGAGGTGTGGTTCTACGACGGGCCGGGGTGAGCTGGTCCGCCGCTCGCGGCGGTGCACCGCCGCGAGCGGCGGACCAGCTCACCCCTCGTCCTTGTCGTCGCCGCGCTCGGGCAACTGGTACGACGGCAGTCCCGGCAGCCCCAGCAGCGCCCGCGACGCGGCCACGCGGTTCATCAGCGCCAGCCGCGTCGTCAGGTGCTTCTCCAGCTCCGCCGCCGGCACCGTCACCGGCCGCGGCACCCCCACGTCGATCGGGCGGCGCAGGTCGGGCCGCTTCCCCTTCGTCGGGTAGCCGCCGCGGTACGACGTGAAGCTGCCCCACGCCCCCTCGATCCAGCACGCGACCACCGGAACGTCCGGCCGGGCCGACAGGATGTGCCACACGCCGCGGCCGAACCGCTTCATCGGCCGGTCGTCGCCGCGCCGCAGGTAGCCCTCGGGGAACAGCACCAGGCAGTCGCCGCGGTCCAGCGCCGCGATCGCCTCGGCGAGCTCGGTCGGCGCCTCCTTCTTCATCTGCTTTTGCTCCACCCGGATGGTGTGGAACACGTTCACCATCAGCCAGCGGACGACCGGCAGGTCGTAGAACTCGCTCGTCATCATCGGGGTGATCGGCCGCGGCAGCACCCGGCCGATGAACGCCGGGTCGAACCAGCAGGAGTGGTTGGCGATGACGACGCACGCCCCGGTGCGGGGGAAGTCGGCCAGCCCCGGCCCGGCGGCCCGGACGCGGTACATGACCGTCAGCGGCACCACCACCGCCAGCTCGACCACGGGCCGCAGCAGCCGCGCCCACGCGAACACCGCCGCCGGCACGAGCGCGACCGCGGCCCCGAGGGTGAACGAGTCGCGTAGCTGCTCCGGATCCGCCCACCCGGCCCGCAGGGCGACGACCGGCACCACGCCGAGCGCCGCCGCGGCCCAGAAGCCGACGCCGACCACCCACGCCGGCACGTCGGCGAGCCGACCGACCGGGCGCGGGTCGAGGAACGCGCCGGCGGCGAGCCCGAGCCCGGCGCCGGCGAGCCCGGCGGTGACGTCGCCCCAGCCCCACAGCCGGGCGACGACGGCCGCGACGGCGCCGAGCGTGAGCCCGGGCGGGACGTAGCCGAGGGTGTGGAACGGGTGTCGGTAGACGAAGGTGACGGCGACGCCGGCGGCGAGCGCGGCGAGCCAAGCCCAGCGGGGCGGGTCGGCGGCGAAGGCCGGCCAGGCGGTGAGGGCGAGCCCCACGAGCGCGGCCGCCCGGAGCAGCGGCAGGGTGATGCGGTCGGGGGGCGGGGGTGGGGTCATCGGTGGGGGAAAAGCGCCTTGCCAGGCCGGGGCGGGTTGTTAGAATCGGGAGTGTTGCGGGATTGGTATATCGGTTGTGCCCAGCCTTCCCAAGGCTGTGAGACGAGTTCGACTCTCGTATCCCGCTCTCTTAACTCCTTGCACCATAGCCAGTTACGACATCTCAATACGCAGGCAGTTCTTGCAGGCAGATTCGGGGCGACAATCGGGATCAAAATCACCCCAAATGACCACCTGACTCTCCTCTACGCATCGCCTCCTCGCTCACCTTCTGCCTGCAACTTGCCTGCACAGTTCGGCCTGCTTTGATCGCCTGCAAAACCGCTGACGGCATCCTATCGCAAGCGACCCACTTTGACCGCCGAGGAACCACTTCTTCACCCCGCCCGCCTCGCCACCACGAACCACGCCCTCGGCCCGCCGTCGCTGAAGCTGATGTCCTTCGGATCGGGTCGAACCTCGTACCGTGAAGGCTCGATGCTCTCCACGACCCAGCCATCGGCGAAGGCGTCCTCGATCTCCATCTTCGTCACCCGCCTCGGCCCCTGATCGCCCGGCTCGGCGTCCGAGAAGCAGAGAAGGAACAGCCGACCGCCCGGCTTCAGCACCGACGCCAACCCCTCGACGTAGCGCCGCCGGTCGTCGTCGCCGAAGACGTGGAACAAGCCGCTGTCGATGGCCGAGTCGAAGACTTCGGGCTGTTGCTTCAGAGCCAGGGCGTTCATGACCATGAACGTGGCCGTCAGCCCTCGCTCCGCTGCCTTCTGCTTCGCCCGGCTGATCGGCTCGGCAAGGAAGTCAAAGCCCGTGACCGGCTGACCCCGGCTGGCGAAGAAGAGGGCGTTCTCGCCCGTGCCGCACCCGGCGTCGAGGACCGACCCGGTGATCCGGTCGGCCACGTCGAGCAGCGCCTTCTGCGGCCTGCCGATCTCCCACCGGGGCTGCCCGGCGTAGATGTTCTCGAAACTGCTGCGGTCGTGGACGGGCATCGGTCGTTCTCCAGCGATCAACTGCCTGAGTTGCTACGAAGACGCCCTGGAGTTCGTGTACCCCGGCTCGCCGGTCGGTGAGTACCAGTCGGAAAGCGGCACTTCTTCCGACAGTGGCCCGCCGTTCATAGATCGCTCTACGGGTTCGGTTGATCGCCGGGCCTTAACCCCTTTCCCCGCAGAGCGTATCGAGCGTGGCGAACCGTCCCCAGGAATGATAAGATTTACCCGGACCACGGCCAATTCCGAAGGGAAACGTGAGGTACTTACATGCAAGTAAGCACGGTCGAACAGGCGGCGGTGAAAGTCCTCGAATACCACTGCCCCGTCGAGGCAACCCTCGACGTGAACGGCGGGAAGTGGAAGGTGGTCATTCTGTACCATCTCACCCACAATGGGGACGCACCGCTTCGCCGCCCTGCGGCGGAAAGTACCGGGCGTTAGCGAACGGATGCTGACCCAGCAGCTTCGGGAACTCGAAGAGGACGGCATCGTACATCGGGAGGTCTACCCCGAAGTGCCGCCCAAGGTCGAGTATTCGCTGACCGACTACGGCAAGACCCTGCGCCCGATCACCGAGGTTATGTGCGAGTGGGGCCAGCGGCACATGAAGCGGATCAAGGCCAAATGAAGCGGCTGCCGGTGCAGGATCATCGGCTTCGAGCGATCATTGTTCGTTGATATCAATCACGACAAAGCACGAAACGAACAGGGGCGAGGATGGAGGAACAGATGAAACAGTCAGGCCGTTCCCCGATGCCCCCTGAGGAGCCGAAGGCCAGCGTCTTGTTGGTGGACGACACTCCGGCCAACCTCGTCTCGCTACGGGCGATCCTCGAAGACCCCGACTACGACCTTGTGGACGCCCGTTCCGGCGAGGAGGCGCTTGAGCGGCTGAAGGCCAAGGAGTTCGCCGCCGTCCTTCTCGACGTTCGGATGCCCCGCCTGAGCGGGTTCGACACCGCCAAGTTCGTCCGGGCCGACGACCGCTCCCGGCACACGCCGATCATCTTCCTCACTGCCG
>Ga0105048_10010802_pt1 | contig 14447 bp, 13 predicted proteins | sample MAT05_FD_78382 | JGI IMG/M metagenome (GOLD analysis project Ga0105048, IMG submission 78382) | Freshwater microbial communities from Lake Fryxell liftoff mats and glacier meltwater in Antarctica - MAT-05 | ecosystem: Environmental > Aquatic > Freshwater > Ice > Liftoff microbial mat | place...
AAGTAAAACACTGACTTATAAAGTGAGTGAGTTCAGATACTTGATGTGTAAATGTGCAGAAACCACAAGTAATGAGTAAAAATATTTTTTCTACCGAAGCTCTTAAATTAACCTTTGAGGTGAGAAGATATGTCACTGAATACATCTCTGGTCACTGTAAACCAATTGTATTTTATACCCTACCCAAAAAAGGGTAATTAATGTCTTACAGATATAAATATGCGAGAATAGTTGGTCTAAGGACTTGTTAGTACAATTTATATACTGAATCTTAACATGGATATTTATTTTTTATTTATCCTGATACCGATGCTAGAAACGAAAAAAGACCATTCCTGAGACCGATCTATCTTATTTTCTTTTGGGTGATTATTTCCGGCAAGCGACAGCATTATCGAAAAAATTATTTTATAAAAAAATAATTAAGTAGAATTACGAATTACGAATTAGGAATTACAAATTACAAATTGATGCATCATAAAAAAATTGACACAAATAGTTACTTCTTCATCTGGACAGAATTTAGGATCATCCATATGTCTGTCACTACTTCTTGACTGAACAGTCCAAGTGGCATCAGGATCACATCCGTCTTCACCAATACACGATACACAATTGGCAGTGGTCCAGACTGTCAGCGTAAAGTTGGGATTATCGATGACTCCTGCACCACTCACGGCAATATAATATATATTAATATTTTGCAGAACTCCTACAGTGTGAACATTAGCATTTTGGTCACTATTACTGCATGGTACTTCTGCATTCATTCCACTGGCTGGCTATCACAACTACCTGAATAAATAGCCCAAACGGGATGCCAGCTACCACTGACATGTACAGCTGTACCCAATTGAACGGCTCCATTATCTACCGCAACTTTAAACCACACAGTAGGGTATTCAACTGCACCACATTGGGTTACTCCATTTTCGGGATTAGCATCAATCATGCAACCTTGAGTATGGATTGTTTGAAATGCACCACAATTAGGGTCTGTGAATGTAGGTCCTTTGGTTAGGATGACATCGATACATCGATCTACATTACAAACCTGAGCAGCAATTTTGTTGTATTAACTTCAAGTGATAAAATTAATACATAAAGTGGCAAAAAATTCAATATTTTAGAAGATTTTCTCATAATAATACCTGCATTTCTAAGCAATTTTAAATATATATGTTTTTGATGATTTAGTATAAAATAGAGGAAAAATTAGTTCTTTGTCATTTAAAATTACTTATTTTTATGTATATTACCATCCCCAATCAAAACTGGTACCTCCGTTAAATATAAAAATTCCAAGGAATATAAGTATGGGTATAATCGTCAATCCTGCCATCATAAAAAAATATTCCCGTGGTATTCTTGACCTTTCTATCTTTTCTGCAATTAATGAAATAATTAATATACCTCCGAATATGGGTACGGCAATAAAAGTAAGCAGTGTTGCTATATATTCATTGATTATCCAAAGGCCAGTGAATGCTATGGCTTCGATAATGAGTATTTCTTTGTAATATTTCAAATCATTCTATTTTTGCTATACGTTAAAGTTTTTCCACTGATCGAATCCACTCAGAAACCAACTCAATTCCTTCATCGTGTACCATGCGCCTTCCTAGTTCAGGCATCATCACTCCCGGTTCAGATGATTTCATGCGATGCACAACTATAGATGCATGGGGTCGCCGGGTTTGGCTGTGATAACGAGTGAATAAAGATTTCGTTCGATGTTTACCCAATTGGTTTTTGATGTGTATATTTCGCTGTACTCATCCGTATTTTTACAAAAAATCATACACAAAACAGATAAAATATATAAGATGTTTCATTCCTTTTGTTTTGATTTACATAAAATTAAACGGATATTTATACACGTCATCAATTAAATATTTACAAACTTTTTAACACCTGATATCCATGATTTTTGAATTTATCCAATAATATGACAGAGACAAAAGTCGTATTTATCCATATTTGATAATAGAAGCGCAACCAAAGGCCTGTCGCTATACAAATGGGCAGCCAGAAAAAAGGAATGGCAGTAATAGCTATGGTAATAATATAAATTATATACATCAATACATATAATACCATACTTAGCACCATCAAAATGGATGCTTTAAATTCTTTTTGGTTTACATTGGTTTTGGTAAAATAAAAGGCCACTCCCAATGGCAGTAAATGCAAAACCGCACCCAACAAAGCTGGTAAAAATCCTGCAGTCAAAATAATAATTCTGGTAAAATTATATGGAATTTTCCTGAGGTCTTCCAAAGAGACTTTTTCGTTTTTCATTTCAGACTCAAGCACCCTGATTTCTGCTCTTACTTCCAGAAGCTTACCGTCTGATAGTGCGTCAATACTTTCAGCGAGATTTTTTTCAGAAACGAGCGGTGCACCTTCATTCAGGTAGACCGGCAAATATGAGTATGTCTTTTGGGATCTTAAGAGGATTACCAGCTTTTCAAATATTTTTAATCTTTTTTGATCTTCTATATGAATAACACTTTTTTTCATGGCTAAAAAAAGATCGTTCAAAAGACATTCATGTCCTGATTTATTGTCCTGATTGAAACGGTTCAGATAATCACTCACTTTCAAAGGATTCCCAATGTTTAGCATAACTTCTTCATTAAACATGGCAGGAAATGTAAAATTTATGCCTACTGGTAATATTTCAAGATCTAGATCTGGATCTTTTTCCATCGTCTGAAATGCAATTCTCGAAATACCTTTTTGAAGGGGTCTTAATTTTTTAATACTTTCGGTACCTCCTTCGGCAAATATCAACAGATTCTTTTTATCCAATAAAACCTGAATACTTTCATCCATTTTCTGGCTATTTTCCCGCAGTTTTGAGAATCCGTCTCTGAATCTGAAAATAGGAATCTGATGGGTAGATTTTAGCATCGGTCTGAGTATGGGGTTGTCAAAAACATCGCCGCGCACCAGAAAATGCAATGGTTTTGGAAAAAAACAAGCCATTAGCAGAGGTTCAAGAAATCCATTTGGGTGATTACTGGCAATAAGCTGAGGCGTATCACTTTTTATGTGTTCAATTCCAGTGATGAAAATCTTTCTAAAGAATATCTTGAGGGTAAATCTTACAAGTACTTTAAGAAAACTATAAAACATGTCAGGGTTTATATATTTTTGCGGTGTAAAGCTAATAAAAGCTGAATGCCAAATACAACTTCCCCATTAAATAAATTTCTGATCATTATTGCAGGTCCAACAGCAGTAGGCAAAACAAGTCTTGCTATTGATGTGGCGAAAAGATATCATGCCGAAATTTTTTCTGCAGATAGCAGACAGGTATTTAAGGAAATGAACATCGGCACTGCCAAACCTGAAAAAACAGAAATGGAGATGGTTAAACATCATTTTATTGATCATATAAGTATTTTTCAAAAATATAGCGTAGGTCAATATTATGCTGAAATCTCGGATGCTTTACTATCATACTTCAAAAACAATGATATTGCTATCGTTACTGGCGGGACTGGTTTATACCTAAAGGCTATTATGGATGGATTGGATGAGTTTCCAGATATCCCACAGCAGGTGGTCGATCATTATGATCACGTTTTTCAGGTAGGCGGAATCATTTCATTGCAAAATGAATTGAGATCAAAAGATCCTGAATATTTTGAAAAAGTAGATATCAGTAATCCGCGGCGACTCATGAGAGCATTATCGGTTATTATGCTTACGGACAATACTTTTACATCTTTTTTAAACCAAAGACGCGTAAATCTCAATCCATATTTGCATATACCTATATTGTTGAATCTGCCCAGAGAACTACTGTATGACCGCATAAATAAAAGAGTGGATAATATGATAGCAGAAGGACTGGTAAAAGAAGCAAATAATCTATTTCAACATAAAGGAAAACAAGCATTGGAGACGGTAGGATATCAGGAACTGTTTGACTATTTTGATGGTAAAATAGATATGAACCAAGCGATGGAATTAATCAAACAAAACAGCCGTAGGTATGCAAAACGGCAAATGACGTGGTTTCGGAAGTATGGAAACTGGACTACATTTAATCCTGTTGATAAAGATTTAATCTATAATTTTATTGAGCAACATTTTCTTGAGTAAGGTTGTCCAGATTAAATTTAGTTAAATTTTATTTAAAGTTTTAGGAATACGAAGCCTTGTTAAACTTATTCACATTATATTTGTTGCAACAAATATTAATTAACTAATTAAATTTTAAACATGAAATCTTATTTTTTCTCTTTTAGTTTTCTTTTAATAGCAGCGTTTGGTTTTGCTACCGGTGTTGAGCCTATCACAAAATCAATTAATGTTGCCACATCCAATATTGTTTGGAAAGCATCTAAAGTTACCGGAACGCATGAAGGCAACATTAAATTTAAATCAGGCTCTTTAAAGTTTGATGGAGACCTGCTTATCGGTGGAGAATTGTTAGTAGATATGAGTTCAATCGATGTTACAGATCTTAAGGGTGGCGGAAAAGGGAAATTGGAAGGACATTTAAAATCTGATGATTTTTTTGGAGTGAACACTTATGCCACTTCTTCTTTAAAATTCATAAAAGTAACATCAAGAGGAATTGCTGGTGAGTATAAAATTACAGCGAATTTAACCATTAAAAATACCACAAAAGAGATAAAATTTAATGCAACGCTTAATGCTGGTGTGGGAAGTGCTTCCATAAAATTGGATAGATCAGACTATGACATAAGGTATGGTTCTGGTTCATTCTTTGATAATTTAGGGGACAAAACCATATATGACGAGTTTGATCTTACTGTTGCCATAAATTATTAAAAAAAAATTAATAAGAATTGTTTGTAATTTAATAAAATACTTTATTTTTGCGTTAGAAATGTAATTCTATTCAAACATTTTTTTATTAATTAACGAAAAAGATCCATCAAAGGATGGTGTAAGATATTATAGACTTTAGTCAAAAGGAGACAGTAGTTTTTTTCATAGTTAGAGGGTCGGGTCGCCGGACTCGGCCCCTTTCAAAAGAAAAGAAAATTAACGTCTTAGAACTTTATCTTAAAGTTTATGTTTTTAAAATAAGAGATATAAAGATATCCCTATAAAATAAAATCATTTTGACACAAGGAGACAGTAGTTTTTTTCATAGTTAGAGGGTCGGGTCGCCGGACTCGACCCCTTTCAAAAAAAGTATTAACGTCTGTGATTTGTGTCAAATGTAAAATAAAGATTGTTATCTAATGAGACAGTAGTTTTTTTCATAGTTAGAGGGTCGGGTCGCCGGACTCGGCCCCTTTCAAAGAATTAAAATTAACGTTTGAGATTTGGGTTGTCAATCGCGAGTAATATTTGCAACAAGAGACAGTAGTTTTTTTCATAGTTAGAGGGTCGGGTCGCCGGACTCGACCCCTTTCAAAGAGACAAAAGTAACGTCTGTGATCGTTGTAAATAATGTTAAAAAAAGCTGGACGAGAGTTCAGCTTTTTTTTTGAACTTAAATACAGTGGTAATCAAAAATATCACATGATGGTATTTTTGGTTTATGCTCAAAAGAAGTTATGGCAAAATAAATTTTTGTTGGGAAAACATCAATTAAACGTCTGTAAACAGAGACATTTCTTGTTCTATGTCTTTTCTCATATCCATTAGTTTTTTAGCATAAGATTCCAGTTTAATTTCATACGGAGTAGTAGGTTTCCAAACAGGAATTTCTATAGGTAAACCTTCTTCATTCACTGCAACAAATACAATAATACAATGGGTAGTTTTTGCAAACTTATTTTGACTTCTTATATTTTTGCGCATGACATCCACCATTATATGCATACTAGTTTTCCCTGTGTAAATAACTCTGGCATCCAGTTTGACAAGATCCCCAATTTTAATGGGCTGATGAAATCGTATACCGCCTACATAAATGGTTACGCAATAAGTACCTGACCAGTTTGTTGCGCAAGCAAATGATACTTGATCAATCCATTTCATAACCGCTCCACCATGCACATTTCCTCCGAAGTTAACATCTGTAGGCTCAGCCAAAAACTGAAAGGAAATACTGTTTTCTTTTATCATTATTTGCTGATTTAAGGTATCAAAGTACAAAACTAAAAAAATGATTTGGTTTCTCTAAGAACATTATTCAACAAAAACCTGAAAGTCCAGTCATCAATTAAAAACTTTTAAAGCTACATTCATTGCTTCTCTAAATTCAATTTTGTTAAGTGACAAATCAATGTTCTGATCATCAAAATATTGTAGTAAATTTTCTGTAGCCATATTGCCCGTCAGATCATCCTTGGCCATGGGGCAGCCTCCATATCCTTTTATGGCAACATCAAATCTCCTGCAACCACTTTTAAAAGCTGCATCGATTTTAGGAAACCAATGTTGAGGCTGCGTATGAAGATGTGCCCCAAACTCTACATCAGGATAGGGTGGAATCAGGTATTTGAACAGATATGAAATGCTTTCAGGTGTAGCAATTCCGATGGTATCAGAAAGCGCCATGATCTTTACATCCATGTCAGCCAGTCTATCTACCCATCGTTGACAAATCTCAACACTCCACATATCTCCATATGGATTTCCAAACCCCATAGAGATATAAATAACCGTCTTTTTATTGTTTTTTGAAGCTAAATTTTGTATCTCTTCTACTCGGATCAATGATTCTTCTATGGTTGCATTGGTGTTTCTGAGTTGAAAAGTTTCTGATATAGAAAATGGATATCCCAGATAAGTAATTTCTTCAAATTGCACCGCATCTTCAGCTCCTCTGGAGTTGGCAATGATGGCCAGTAATTTTGAATGGGTATTTGTTAGATCAAGTTTTGATAATACTTCTGCGGTATCTCTCATCTGGGGGATAGCTTTAGGCGACACAAAACTACCAAAGTCAATGGTATCATATCCCACCTTGAGTAATTGGTTGATGTATTCAACTTTCAAATCTGTAGATATAAACTCATGGATACCTTGCATGGCATCGCGCGGACATTCTATGATTTTTATTATATCATTTATATGTTTTGACAAGGGACTTTTATGATATTCAGAACCTTTTTCAGACATCTCTTAAGGGTGGAAGGTGATTTATTATGTAAATTTAAACAAATTTGCTGGCTTTTTGATTAATAGACTGTTAATTTGTAGCATTAAAAATTTAAAAATGAACAAACCCATTTGGACCATAGTAGGATTTATTATGTTTGCTATAGGGATTCTCTCTGTCATTTTAGCTCTTGTTGGGTTAAAATTTACTTTTCTGAATTTTTTATATAACCATGGGGTAATTACCCTGATCATCCAATTAATTTTTTTATTTGGAGGTATGATAATTTTATATGTGGCAAGAACCAGTGCCGATGAAGAGTAGGTAAACGCTCAATTATTTAGAAGTTGTGTCAATCTGATTGTAATACCCTGATCTCGATATCCATTTCGGTCAAATGACCATGTATAGTCTACATCAAACAATTGGATAGGACCAATTCTGAAATTTTCAATACCCACGAAGGGTTCTACATATTGGCCCTTATAATGTTCATACAGCCCTGAGCAGCCCACTACCATCTTTAAACTGGTTTTATTGATAAGCGGAATTTTATCAAAAATAAATCCGTTAAAATGGTGCCTGAAGTTGAACTGAACATAATACTTATCCGTACTGAATTCATAATATGGCAGCAGGTTAAAATTACTGAAGTCAGCCCCAATAGGCGTCTGCAACTGATTGCCCACCGGGTGAAGGAAATCTCCAAAATAGGATGGCACACTTTCAATGAAAGTATTAGCTTCTACATTATAACTGAAATATCCGATCAATCTGGCATTTACATAATTGTCTTTTATTTTAAACTTTAATTTGTGGAATAAAGAAGCATTGGTAGAGGTTGGGATTCCTGACTCATAATCTATAGTGATATTTGGCCAGTTTGAGACATCTCTGATTTTAACATAGGGGTAACTGCTGAACTTCTGAGCAGGGCATATCAATATGGAAAGATTATTTTTCCAATAGCTGTTTTCCTGATAAACCTTTGAATCCAGATCTACTCTAGGTATATTTTCATCATAGAGAATATCTTTTCTCCTTAGACTATACTGGGTATTGACAAATACAGGCTTTCTGAAAGTGTAAGATGTAGATAGATTGATATATAAGCCATTATATATTTCTTTACTATAACCCAACGTTACAAAATCATTTTGAAAAAGACGAATATTATTGATTTTGTTCCATAAGGAATTCCATGTATTATTTCTTTCAGTGATGGGCTCTCTAGTATCGTATTGTTGATTCTGTCTTCCAGCTTTAAATGAAATAATTCCCTGATTATAATTGTCAAATTTGTATCCAGCAGATATGCGTGGTTTTAAAATTTTATCTGCAAAACCATATTCTATTACAGGATGAATCGTCCATTTCCTAAAAGTAGAATCTTTTTTTTCCCAAATAGAATTAATGCTGATTTTAAATCCTTCTACAGCATTAAAACGTATCGTGGACAATGGGCTTGGAAATGAAATAGTAGTTTTTTTAAAGGATTTTTCATAGGTGTAACCGGTCAATAATTTTAGTAAAGAGAATTTGTTATTTACCCTGTCCATAGAGTCCATATAGGTTTTCGTATTCCACAATTTTTGAAGAGAATCTTTTTTTATATAATCTTTTTGCTCTTCTTCAGTCAGAGGTATAGGTCTAATTTCTTTCCAGAATAAGGAGTCTTTTTTTAAAGCACTTTGTTCTACTCTAAATGTTTCATTGGTCTTAAAATGCGATGATACATCTATATTCAGATGATAATCAGAAAATATATACGAAAAATTGCCGGCCATTTTAAATCCGAACAACCCAGCTTTAAATGAAGTTACCTGACTAAACAATCTCCAGACATCCGGTTTTAATACAGGTACATATACTTGTTTTATATTTATGGTGTCCAGAAAAGTGTTTTTTAGGGCAGCCCCATACAATGATATGTCTGTACTGTACACATTCCAAAATTCATCTGTAATATATATATAACCATTGAGCAATGGGGATGAATTGGATTTTGGGATGATTTTTATTTTGTTAATGGTATATCCATTCTGATCTATGGTGACCTGGTCAAGCCTGAAATTATAATGTGCTAATGCATTGTCAGCTATTGGCGACACAATCGATCTGCTGAAATTAAGGTATTCAGTGTAGATGTCGAATGATGCCCAGGAGAACTGATTGGCCGTAAAAAGACTATTGTCACCTGATTTTATGGAAGAAACCATGACTTCTTTTGTTTGATCAGGATACTGAAAATAAAATTTGGATTTGGATTCAGATAGGTAAACTATACCTTGTCGAGATGTGTCCAAGATTCCATTCATATCTCCGATATCTTCTCCTAAAATTTTTTTTGGGGCATCGGTTATTTTCGCAACTCCTTTCACATATAAATCAGCTTCATATTTTTTTACCTGATTTTTATAATAACTCCTTTTTTTTATGGCTTTTCTGATTATTTCATATGCCGGATCTTCCCGATCAGCTGATATAGTCAGTTCACTTAATATATTATCGTCTATCCGAAGCACGATATCTTTTAGAATAGCTGTCCCTGTGTAAAATATATTGAAAATTTCTTTTTTGTAGCCTACATATTGGTAAGCAATATTATAATCATCTTTCCGAGTCAATTCCAATATATATTTGCCTTCTTCATTGCTTATTGTGCCAATAGATGTACCCTCTAAATATACCGTCGCATATGGTAAAGGGACCCCATTTACATCCGTTATGGTGCCTGATATCTGCGAATAAACTTTAAAACTGAATAGGCAGATGGTTAACAGTAAAATTTTGTTAAAAATGGTTTTTTTCAATTCAATAGTCTGATTAAGATTAAAGAATACATTAGTTTTTGTGGTTGTATTTTAATTCGGTTTCTTGACATTGATCTTAAACTAAAAATTTTGTTTTATAATCGACTTTTTAATATCAAAAGAATTATTTTGTGGCAAATAAAAACATGACAAGCATGGCCTATGTAAAAGTATTTCTCGTCGGTATGATACAAAATCCGGAAAAATAATAACAAAGCTCCATAAAGCTACAAAATTATATTCAACTTACTTAAATCAAACTATATTGCATGAAAAAATTTAATACGTTTGTTTCATTCCAATACGAATCGACGCCAAAGGTAGTAAATCCAACGTGACCACCATATTTTGGTGTCATCAAAAATAAATTATCATTTGCAATAGCTTCATCATATGGAAAAGATGATTCGGCCAAAAAAGTGTCATCCTTGGCGTTTATAATTAATGTTGGTTTTTTGATCTGTACAAGAAACTGTTTGCTGTTACACTTTTGGTAATAATCTTCTGCGTTAGCGAATCCGTGAAGGGAAGAAGTAAACCGATCGTCAAAATCCCATAAAGTTTTAACCTTATTCAACCACCTGATATCAATGATATCCGGATGAAGCTGATGTTTTATTTTCACTTTATCGAGTAAGGTTACAAGAAATTTTTTTTCATAAAAATGATTTTTTGCTTCCATTATTTTTATACTTCCGGCTCTGAGATCGCAAGGCACAGAAACACCTGCTACTGCTTTTATTTTGGATGATAGGGAATAGACACCATCACCGGCATATTTCATGACAACATTGCCACCTAAGCTGAATCCACAAATAAATATTTCATCAAACTTTGATTCAATCGTTTGTATAAAGTAATGAAGATCTCTGGTAAAACCACTGTGATACATGGTCGGTTGTCTGTTTATTTCACCACTGCAGGACCTGAAATTGATGGCAGCAATATTAAATTCATGATTTGAAAGTGTTTTTGCATTTCCCCATATATATTGTGATCCACTCGATCCTTCCAACCCATGCAATAAAATACAAAGTCTCTTTTTATTTCCAGATATAAGCCAGTCCACATCAAAAAAATCATCATCGGGCGTATAAAATCTTTCTCTTTTATATGGAAGATGATTTTTTTTTCTAAAGTAGTACGGATAGATTGTATTAATATGACTATTTCGCAACCATATCGGTGGGTTATAAGAATTACTCTCTACCAGTGGCATTACTCTTTACCGCTTTTATGTTGTAATCCTTCGTTTAGTTCTATGACTTTATCGGGATAGTCCGAGATGATACCACCTACTCCTAGATGTATCAAACGGATGATATCAGCTTCTTCATTGACAGTCCACGGGATCAGTTTAATTTTGTTTTTTCTACAATAATCCAGAAGTTGATCATTTACAAGTGAGTAATGAGGACTGTAGCAATCCGGCTTGAAGGTAAGTTTTTCAAGGTTTTGAGTGTATGAATCATTGTTCCCAACCAATAAAGCTATCTCTACAGTGCTGTCAATTTTGTGAAGAATATTCAGACATTCGGGATCAAAAGACTGGATGTTACACTTTTTAGCAATGCCAAGTCGCTTAACTTCTTCATACACCAGAGTAGTAAATACATCACTACTTGGATTATACAAGTTGTCCAGACTTTTATCGTGTTTTATCTCTATATTATATCTGACAGCGGGTAGATTATTAACTTTAATATAATGCTCTACAGTATCTACTACCATGGAAAGCGTAGGCTTGTATGCTTTTATTTTGTTTTGTAAAGGGAATTTCGGATGTTTTTTCAAGCCGACATCATATTTGCTGATTTCTTCATATGTCATTTGAAAAATATTAAAGTCTTTTTGATTGACTTCTGTTATGGGTTGATTGTCAGGAAGTGTGGTTATTTCATGATTAAAAAAGGCTTCATGGGAGACAATGAGTTTCTTATCTTTACTCACTACAACATCCAATTCTAATGTCGTCACACCAAGTTCCACTGCTTTAATAAAACCTTCAATCGTATTTTCTGGCATGAGACCTCTGCAACCCCTGTGTCCTTGAATGTCCAAATGATGTTTTTCACTATCGGAAGGTAAACATTGTATCATAATGAGCGTTGTGCCTGCAATCAGATGTGTTATTTTCATTTATCTAGATATTGTTGGATATAAGACACCTACGCTAAACACAAACTGACCGTTGTCCAATATCCATTGGGGTTCTATGTAATAGGTATATTTATCTGTTGGTACACGCATAGACACTCCTAGGTTTAAGGAATTATTTAATACTGATTTAGAATCTTTGTCAAAATCAGTGCGCGTAAAATTAATACCGGCCATTGGATTCAGGATTAGTTTATCATCCAGATTAAATAGTCTGTAGTGAAGATTGAAATCAAAGGACCACGATGCTTTGGTAGCAAGATAGTAGGCTATATCAACATTGATATCGAATTTTTCTGAAATATCTTTCCCAACTTTAGCATTAAGCCCCAATGCTTTGAATTGATTATTGGTATTAAATTTCATTCCGCCGCCAAATTGAAACTGAGCATATGATTTTGAATACATCAGAAGATATATAGTAAGAATAGGGATAAGTTTATAAATGTATTTCATTTGTTTAAGTTTATTTTAATTTTATAAAGTTTTAACGCCACACTTTTTTAACAAATTGGCACCCTTAAAATCATTTTGTTTTGCAGAGTTTAAGTTAAAAAATTTTATCTCAAAGCCTATACTATTTATAAATAATTGTTTTTGATAAAAAAAATATTCTTCCGCTTAAATAATCAAACTTTTTTATATCAATTACAAACATAAGATTATATTATCAGAAATTCATTTAACAGGATTAAATTTTATTTATTATCATGTGAAAACTGAAAATACAATATTAAATTAATTTTAATTTAGGAATTTGTAAACAATTGAATAACAATAGTATAAGTAATTAATGTAATTTATTTATAGATTTTATTAACAAACAGGCAGCGTTTTATGTTAATTTTCAGTTAATATTATGGCGCTATTATAGTTTTAAACCATTGAATCATCTTGTTATCTAAAGTTTAAAATCATATTAGAGTCCAGATTTTTAGTTTATTTAATAATCAAATTTTTAACCAAACAATTTTATTATGAAACAATTTTTATTTACGATGCTGACCTTGATAGTCAGTGTAAGTTTTTCTTATGGACAAAGGTCCGTTTCGGGAACCGTCACAGATGAAAGTGGGTTACCTTTGATTGGTGCCAATGTAGTGGCAAAAGAAAATGTCGAAGTTGGTACTATAACTGACATCGATGGGAATTACAAATTACAGATTCCAGCTAGTGTGGCCACATTGGTTTTTAGTTACACTGGATACGAAACCAAAGAAATTATCATTGGAACAGACAATGTGCTTAATGTTACCTTAGCAGAGGGAAATATTTTAGAAGAAGTTGTGGTAACTGCTTTAGGTATTAAAAGAGATAAAAGTAATTTGGGGTATTCTGTTGGTCAGATAAACTCGGAAGAACTGGTTTTAGGCAGAACTACAAATGTGACCAATGCACTCGTTGGCAAAGTGGCAGGTATAAGGGTTTCTGGTTCTGGAGGTTCTTTTACTGGTTCTGGAGTGATAGTGAGGGGATTTACCACATTTTTAGGAAGTAATCAGCCTTTATATGTAGTTGACGGTATCCCAATTGATAATTCAGGGGGAGGAACCGCTTTGCAATCAGGATCATCTCAATCTAACAGAGCGATTGACTTAAATCAGGATGATATTGAGAATATCAGTGTGCTAAAAGGAGCAGGAGCCACCACCCTTTACGGATCAAGGGGAGCATCAGGAGTAATTTTGATCACAACAAAAAAAGGTAAAAAAAATCAGAAAAATTCTATAACCTATACAGCAAATTATGCAACTCAAGAAGTAAACCGAACTCCTGATTATCAGAATACGTTCGGACAAGGTACCGGTGGTAATTTTAATGCCGCTGCTATTAGTTCATGGGGACCAAAAATTGATGGCAGAAAAGTGACTTTACCTGCTGATTATAGAGCAGCCGGCGTTGGTGATTCTGTTGCACTTACTGCATATCCTAAAAATGTTGAAGAATTATTTAGAAAAGGATTTAATATGCAACATAATCTTAGTTTTCAAGGTGGAACTGACAAGTCAGCTTACAGATTATCTTTAGGTTACCTTCAGGATCAGGGAATATTCGAGAATAACAGACTTAACAGATATAATATCGGCTTGAACGCTTCTCACGATATTACTTCAAAATTGAATGCTGCGATATCAATAAATTATAGTACTAATAGTTCTAAAAGAACTTTGCAAGGAAATCAGCTGTCAAATCCACTTTTCAGATCATGGTTTACACCACGGAGCTGGGATTTAACAGGCCTCCCATGGCAGACAGCGACAGGTAGCCAATTGCATTATGATCCAGCAGTAGATAATCCAAGATGGACTATTAATAATAACCTAAATAATGATAATACTGATAGGATGTTAGGAAATTTAAGTCTCACTTATAAAATGAATTCTTGGTTGACAGCCAATTATAAACTTGGGGTTGATAATTTTACATTTGCAAGA
>Ga0105048_10010805_pt1 | contig 14443 bp, 16 predicted proteins | sample MAT05_FD_78382 | JGI IMG/M metagenome (GOLD analysis project Ga0105048, IMG submission 78382) | Freshwater microbial communities from Lake Fryxell liftoff mats and glacier meltwater in Antarctica - MAT-05 | ecosystem: Environmental > Aquatic > Freshwater > Ice > Liftoff microbial mat | place...
CACCAAACTTCTTTCCAATCGGCATAAACCACTGTAAGATTTATAATTATTGGCATAATTTATAAATCACATTGGTATAACCAAACTCCGTGAAATTCTATTCTAACCTTATCAGAAATTTTGTTAATTGATGCTAATTTTTTAACCTACTTTCAATTCTACTAACTCAAAACACTTAACAAAGTCAACGCTTTTCTTTCAGTCTCTTCCCATTCACTTTCACCAACAGAATCAATTGTAATTCCTCCTCCTAAATAAAGTAGCGCTCTGTTTTTTTGAAGTTCCATACAGCGCAAATTAACAAAAAAAGTTTTTTTATCACCGTTTAAAATTCCGATAAATCCGGTGTACAATTTTCTTTTGTGAGATTCTATTTGTAAAATTTTTTCTTTAGCAATATCTTTTGGAATTCCACATGTTGCAGGTGTTGGATGCAAGTCTGAAAGAAGTGGCCAAACTTGATTGTATGCATCACAAAGCCCAGAAATATCTGATCTTAAATGCTGCACCGGTCCTGCGTTGTATGTAAATGGTTCGGTTGATTGAATAGATGTACAATTATTTTTTTTGAATGATTCTAAAATAAAATCAGTGACATAGCGCTGTTCTTTTTTTTCTTTCTCAGTCCATTCAGAAAATCCATCGTTCAATTTTGTGCCGGCAACCGAAACTGTTTTTAAATGATTTGAATCTGAACTCAAAAGCAATTCAGGACTAGCACCCAACCATGTTCCAATTTCAGAATTCGACAAAATGTAATTGAATGAAGTCGCATATTTTTTGTTGATTTCTCGAAAAATATCCAGCGCATTTTTTTGAGATTGAACAGCTTTTATTCGTGAGAGAATCATTTTTTGAATTGACTCAGAATTCAACTCCTGTTTCACTTTGTTAAAAGCTTGGAGGTATTCTTCTTTTGTCCAAACTATTTCATCTTCCTCATTTAATTGGAAAGAAAAAAATTCGTTCTCGGAAATTATTTCAGTTTGTTGAATGCAAAAAATCTTATCGCCAGAAAAAGAATGAAATACAAAGCCATTGTCACCAGCTTCTTCTATTTTTTTTAAGACAAGCGTTTTACCTTTTACAAAATTAATTTGTTTTTCATTCGGCAATCGATATGCAAAAAAAGTTTCGATGATTAATTGTTTTTTGAAACGATAAGTACAGTTAATCTGCCTGTGCAAACTAATTTTCCAGCTTCATCTTTTATATCAGTCTGCCAAACATGTGTAGTTTTACCACCGTGAACAAGCCTTGCCGTTGCTGTAACTGTTCCTGATTTTACGCCTCGAATATGATTGGCATTAATTTCAACACCTACAATGGTAAATAAATTACGGTCAACAATTAAAGCTGAACCTAATGAACCTAAACTTTCTATCAACGCGGCACTGGCACCACCATGCAATAATCCCATAGGCTGATGCGTGCGATGATTAACAGGCATTGTGCCAATAATAAAATCATCGCCTAATTCTGTTATCACAATACCGATTTGCTCAAGCATCGTATTTTTACTTAAAGCGTTGACTGCTGATAAAGGAGTGTTTTTGTTGATCATATTTTACGATTTAATTGCTTCTTATTTTCGTTTAAATTCATTTTTCAAAATTAGACGAACTTTTTTCTCAAGCTCACCTAAATCTTGTGTTGCATAATAGATACGGTCCATTTTTACTACATGATATTCATGAATAATAAAACTCCTAAAAGACCGCGGAATGTGCCAAGGGTACTTATATTTTTCTAACAAATCTTCGTCAATATTTCCAACAGCTTCACCAATAATTAGAAACTGATACTGAACCGCACATTGAAGTTTAATATCTTTCAAAAAAGTAGAAATTCTAACTCCATTCATAAAATCACGAATTAATCGGATAGCTTCCAAAATATGTTCAACGCGCTGTTTTGTTTGGATCTTATACCAATTGTAATTATTAAATAGCCCCAATGTTTTTAATAATTTTTCAATGGTTAATGCCGAAGCTACATGAAAATAGTCCAATGAGGATTAAGCCTCATTGGACTATATTGAATGTGCATTCGGTATTATCCATAAATCTTTACCATTTCTTTTGCTGCTGTTTTTTTGGCGAATGGTTTTAAATATCCTTTTTCAACCAAATCGACTTTTCGTTTTAGTTTAGTTTCAATGATAAATGCAAGATCCATCAAATCGAACATGGAGTATTTTTTTTTTGCATTCATTTCAACCATAATGTCTAAGTCGCTTTCAGGAGTAGCTTCTCCGCGAACAACGGATCCAAATAACCATGCGGCATTAATTCGTCCGTCGGTTTTTAGAATTGTTTTTATCGTTTCAAGAATAGTGTTGCTTAAGAAATTTTGCGACTTGCTTTTAGTTGCAAAACCATATTTCACTTTTTCTTCTGCAACTTGCAAAGCTTTTAAACCAACTGCCTCATTTGATATTTCGTAAACCAATTTATCAGACAACCAACCGATTAATAATTCATCTTCTTTAACTTTAAAATACTTGGCTAGCTTAACGACTTGGGCTCTTGTAGCGTTTCTTTGTCCTCGTTCTATTTTACTTAAAATGGCTTGATCAATATCTAGATATGCCGCAACAATCCGCAGAGGAAGTTTTTTTTCTTCGCGTAATTTTCTGATTGTTGCACCTAGGTTTTTCATTTTGAATAAAATTGTTTTGACACTATTTGTCAAAACTACCTATCATTTTCTGTTTTTCCTAATAAATCTCTAAAAATTTTAAACTAACCAAACGGTAAATGACTTTTAGAAATTTGACTTTTTCTAATTTGATTTAATTTATACCGGATAAACCGTATCCTCTATTTAGGTGCAAGTCGATAAAGAAAAAATGCAATGACTGCAAAAATAATATTTGGTAACCAAACCGCTAAAGCTGGCGTAAAACCAACATTAATGGCAGCCACTGTAGTTATTTGCATGGCAAAAATATAAAGAAAACAAATAATTAAACCCAGTGCCAAATTAAAGCCTAAACCACCGCGCGATTTTTTACTCGAAACAGATAAACCAATTACTGTAAGAATAACAATTGCAAATGGAGAAGCCCACCTTTTGTGTTTTTCAATTTGATACAATGGTATGCTGTCTGACCCTTTTTCTTCTTGTGATTTTATAAATTCATCCAACTCTTCATTATTCATAGCTTCAATTACGTTGCTTCTAAAAACCAAATCTAAAATCCCGAAAGTTAAAGTAGTATCTGTTTCTCTTTTTTTATAAACGCGATCATTGAACGAACCAAATACTCTAACTTCATAATCGTGTAAAATCCACTCTTTACTAAGACTATCACCTATTGCGTTACGAGCATAAAGCGTGTAACTTAGGGAATCGCCCGCCCACTTTTCGTAAGTTAAACCAGTAATGTTGTGATAAATTCCGTCGTAACTTTCATAATAAACAATTTCTGTATTTGAGATTTGAATGTGCTCGTGCTGCTTGCTTGTTTTGGCTCGGTAATACAATTCTTCAAATTCAATTCGTGCTTTGTTAGATGCTGGCAGTACATAATTGTACATCATTAAAGCCCAGAAAACAAGAATAAAAGCGGAGATTAAATAAGGGCGCAACAACCTATTAAAACCAACACCAGCACTTAGTATAGGAACAATTTCCGTATTGCCCGCCATTTTTGATGTGAACCAAATGACTGAAATAAAATTGAGTAGATAACTAAACTGAACACCGTGATTAATGAAAAAATTGACATAATAAATTCCGATGATTTCACTCCAAGGGGCTCCATTTTCAATAAGTTCGTTAAGTTTTTCAGACAAATCAAAAACGATGCTAATGGACATTAAAAGAATCAGCATGAACACAAAAGTTCCGAGAAACTTTTTCATGATAAATCGATCTAATTTTGTAAGAAGCACGTTTATAATTTTTGCGAAAGTTGTGGAACCATTTTGTTTTTCCAATCTGTAAACGTTCCTTTTTCAATTTGATTGCGTGCTTCGCCAACTAACCACAAGTAAAATGCAAGATTGTGAATGCTGCCGATTTGCATGCCTAATATTTCTTTTGTATGAAACAAGTGACGGACATAAGCTTTTGAGTAAAACGAATCTACATAGGATGTTCCATCCGGATCTAGCGGAGAAAAATCATCTTTCCACTTTACATTTTTCATGTTGATTATTCCGTTTTTTGTAAATAATGTTCCGTGGCGAGCATTGCGCGTTGGCATTACACAATCAAACATATCAATACCCAAAGCAATACATTCTAAAATATTGGCAGGCGTACCAACCCCCATTAAATAACGCGGTTTGTCTTTTGGTAAAATGTCGCAGACTAATTCTGTCATTCCATACAATTCCTCATCAGGTTCACCAACTGATAAACCACCTATTGCATTGCCGGGCATGTTGACAGAAGCAATTTTTTCGGCACTTTGTGTGCGTAAATCTTTGTAAACGCTGCCTTGAACTATTGGAAATAATACTTGCGAATAATTGTATTTATCTTTGGTTTCGGCCATTCGGTTAACACATCTTTCCAACCAACGATGTGTCATGTGCATTGATTTTTTTGCATAATCATATTCGCACGGAAAAGGTGTACATTCATCAAAAGCCATAATAATATCGGCGCCAATGATTCGCTGTGTATCTATTACAGATTCGGGCGTAAATACATGATAACTACCATCTACATGAGATTGAAACTTAACTCCTTCTTCTTTTATTTTGCGCGTGCCAGCTAAAGAATAGACTTGATAACCACCACTATCGGTTAAAATGGGCTTATCCCAACCATTAAATTTGTGTAAGCCTCCTGCTTTTTCAATTATCTCTAATCCGGGACGGAGATAAAGATGATACGTATTGCCTAAAATTATTTGTGCTTTGATATCGTCTTTTAATTCATGCTGATGAACAGCCTTTACAGTACCAGCTGTACCTACAGGCATAAAAATAGGCGTTTTTATTTCGCCGTGATCGGTTTTAATGATCCCGGTTCGCGCCTTGGAAAGCGCATCTTGTTGCTGTACTATAAAATCCATTTTGTTAATAAATATTGAGGAAACAAATATACAGTATATTAAATATGTGAAGATTTGTAATGGTGCCAAAAAAATGGTAGGGATGCGATTCATCGCGTCTCAAAAAAAACCGATTTTATTTGCATTAGGGATAGCAATGGAAAGCCCACAGGCCGTATGGGCGAATTTTCATTCGCCCATTACGACCGAGGACTTGAAATGAATAGCCCGACCCATTTGTAGTTTTCGGTTACGACCGAAAACTACAAATGGGAAATGCCCAAAAAATGAAAAATAGAAATAATGCAATTTTTACCCAAAATACAATTTGACTTTGCCGGAATTATGTTCCTGATTTTTTGTGGTGCGGTTTTTATTCAGCTGATGTACATTTTTTTCTTTTATGTTAAATTGATACGACACAAAAAGAAAGAAGTAAACACAAAATTACCAGGACTAACGGTAATTGTTTGCGCTAGAAATGAAGAAGATAATTTATTTAAAAATTTGCCAGCCATATTAAATCAAGACTATCCGGAATTTGAAGTAATTGTTGTTAACGACCAAAGTGCAGATGAATCGAAACACATTATACAAGCCTATCAAAAAAAATATACGCATTTACGAATTGTAGAATTGGAACGAAATAAACACAGAAAATTTGGAAAAAAAACACCTTTGACAATTGGCATTAAAGGAGCAAAGCACCCACTGTTGATGATGATTGATGCCGACTGCTACCCTGCAACAAAAAATTGGTTGAGACGAATGGTTGCAAATTACACAGAAGGGAAAGAAATTGTAATTGGATTTGGCCCTTATGAAGTGGAGAAAAGTTTTTTAAATAAATTGATTCGGTTTGATACAACGATGATTGCAATAACTTATTTGAGTTTTGCAAAGCGCGGCTTACCTTACATGGCGGTTGGGCGAAATATGAGTTATGCAAAAGCCAAATTCTTTGAAGTAGATGGTTTTAAAAATCATTATCACATCCAATCCGGCGACGACGATTTATTTATGAAAGATGCAGCTACAAAAAAGAATGTAGCCATTGAAATTGATCCGGAAAGCTTTGTTTTTTCCACGCCTAAAAAAACGTGGAGCGATTGGGTAAAACAGAAACAACGACACTTTACAACGGCACCGAATTACAGACTTATTAACAAATTGTTTTTAGGAATATTCCCAGCATCGATGTTTTTGATGCTCTTATCTTTCATTATTTTACTCTTTAGTTTTAAATGGTGGTGGATTGTTGTTGGACTACTTTTAATAAGGTATATTATCTACTGGCTTATTTGCGGTTCATTATTCAAGAAATTGGCAGCACGTGATTTGTTCATTTGGTTTCCAGTACTTGAGTTTGTGCATTTTGTAATTACACCATTCATTTATTATTCAACCGATAGAACAGAGCCTGATAAATGGTAAAAGGAGAAAACTTATCTGACAAAGGAAAACGAGATTTAAGTTTGGTGGAACAGGCTTTAAACGGCAATCAAGCAGCCTATGGCGATTTGATGGATCGTTACCGAGAATCAATTTATTTTATGATGTTGAAAATGGTGCGCACTGATGATGATGCGGAAGATTTAACCATTGAAGCTTTTGGAAAAGCATTTAACAGATTACACCAATATTCGCCCAGCTTTGCTTTTAGTACTTGGTTATTCAAAATAGCATCTAACAACGCGATTGACCATATTCGCAAAAAAAGAATTCAAGTTACAAGTATGGACACTGGTTACACAAATGATGATGGTGATTCCATATCGATTGATGTAAAAAGTTCTGAAAAAGATCCAGAAGAACATCAAATACACGATGAAAAAGTGGTGATGATGCGAGGCATTGTAAAAAAATTAAAACCACGTTATCGCGATTTAATTGAGAAAAGATATTTTGAAGAATTATCTTATGAAGAAATTGCTGAAGACATGAAACTTCCGCTAGGAACAGTAAAAGCTCAACTTTTTAGAGCAAGAACTTTTTTGGCAGAAATGATGCAACACACGAAGGATACCATTTAGTGAAATAGTAGCATTAGCAATAACCCTGGCCGTTTTAAACTGCTTGTGCAATTTATAGCTACCACTAAAAAATAAGGTATATTTCTAACTAAGTCAAACACTAAAATGGTTTCAGTTAACCGAATTTTCAATTATTTTCCTGATTTAACTTTGAAACAGAAAGAGCAATTCTCAATGTTGTTTGAAGTTTACAAAAATTGGAACGACAAAATAAATGTTGTGAGTAGAAAAGATTTTGATTTTTTTTACGAACGACATGTGCTCCACTCATTAGGAATAGCCAAAGTAATTCAGTTTAAAGATGGTTCTGATATTTTAGATGTTGGAACTGGTGGCGGTTTTCCAGGCATTCCATTAGCTATTTTATTTCCTGAAGTGAATTTTTATTTGGTTGATTCGATTGGAAAAAAAATAAACGTAGTAAAAGAAGTGCAGCAAGAAATTGGTTTAAAAAATGTACATGCGGAAAATAAACGCGCCGAAGAAGTAAAACAAAAATTTGATTTTGTAGTAAGCCGTGCTGTTACGCAAATGCCCGATTTTATTCATTGGGTACAAAACAAATTTAAAACGCAACATCAAAACGGATATCCAAACGGTATTTTTTATTTAAAAGGCGGTGATTTAAAAGATGAATTGCGCGAAGTGAAACGCTACATGGAAATTATTGAACTGAAAGATTTTTTTAACGAAGAATTTTTTGAAACAAAGAAAGTGGTGTATGTGAGAATGAGCTGATCATGGCCTTCTCCCTTTGAAGGGAGACCGAGAGGGATGATGTGATGACTTTCAATTATTTTCACAACAAAAGTTGCAGAGATATCATCTCGCTTAATCACTCTTCAAAGAGGGAAAGCCAGAGCTGATTTTGATTCGTTAATTCCGATATTTTTTACTCGATTAGACACTGAATACTGCTTACTGCCAACTGCCAACTCCTTCCCCAGCCTACTTATCCCTATTCGCTTTCAGCTCCGCTTCTTTTTTCGCCAACGCTGGACCTTCTAAATTAATCCCTTCCCAATAAAGTTTGTAACCTACTTGTGCACCTTTATCATCGTAGAACATCCAATATCCGTGCTTTACGGCATACTGATATCTTTCTACTCGCATTATTTTTCCATTGGGGTGATAGTATTTTATGATGCCATGTAAATTTCCATTGTCGTATTGGCCTTCACTTTCAACATTTGTATTTGCATGATACTTTTTAAACTCGCCGTGCAGCAAACCATCTCGCCAATTTAAATATTGTGCAACATAGTATTGGCCATTTACAGGTTCGTAATAAATAACATGCAAACCATTAAATTTTCCATTTTTATAATCTTGCTGATAACTAACAATTCCGCGATCGTCGTAATGCATCCAAGTACTGTCTTTTAATTGATTCAGGTATTTTCCTTTAGCCATCAAATAACCCGACTCATGAAACATTTGACTATAAGCTGTTTTACCATCAGGCCAAAAAACAATTACAGCTTCTACATCTCCGGTTGCATAATAGTAAACGAATTTACCAATGGGTTTATCATCTTTAAAAGTACCAACGTATCGAAAAGTCGTACTTCCTTCGTGCGCTTTTTTCCATTCGCCTTGTTTTTTACCTGCTGCATCAACTTTGTTGTATTGCGTAAATGCAAAAGGTGTAAGACCAATAAATAATATGAGAAGAAGATTTTTCATTTAACTATTCTTTAATTCTGTTGCAACAGCTTGCAAATTTTCAAAAATATAATCGGCTTTGGTTGAAATGTTACGTGCATTTTTCAACATAATTGTTTTCATACCCAATTTTGTACCAAACTGTATATCGCTCTCTGAATCACCTATAATAACTGACTTTCTAAAATCAATTTCGGGAAAATCTTTTTGTGCATGCAGTCCCATTCCTACACCAGGTTTTCTATAATAACCACTTTCTGTTGCAAGTTGTGGCGCGAAATAAATTTTGTCAATTTTGCCTCCGTGCATTTCAAAAAGATTGAGGATATAATCATGTAACGCGTCAAGCTGTTCTTCGGTTAAAAGGCCACGATTTATTCCTTGTTGATTGGTAACGATAACAATGCGCCCGAAAAGTTTTGTAAAAAATCCAACTGCTTCAGGAACACCATCAATGATTTTTAATTCCTCAATTGTTTTAACATAATTGTTGAGGATTTGATGATTGATAACACCGTCGCGGTCTAAAAAGAGTGTCCAAGTTTTGTCAATTTTCAATTCTTTAAGACTCATTGTTTCATGTCTTTTTCGAATTGTTTATAATCTTCAGGAACACCAATGTCCATAAAATAATTTTCAAAAACAACACCATGAACATTTTTAGCTGGCGTATTTTTCTCTAAATAATTTGTCTCAAAAGAAAAAGGTGTGCCCACCGGATAATGAATTAAAATTCCGCGATTAATGCAATAGATTCCGCCATTAATCATACTTAACTCTCGGAATTTTTTTTCATGAAAGGCAACAATTTTATCTTCATCAACTAAATCAACACTTCCATAACGTTCTACATTTTCCATTTTTTTTAACGCAATGGTACAAGTTGATTTTTTTTCAAGATGTTGCGTTTGAAGTTGATTCAAATTAATGTCAAAATAAGTATCGCCATTTAATACAAATACCATTTCAGACTTTGTTTTTTCAAGTGCCAACTTTAAGCCACCACCTGTTCCCATTGGTTCAGGTTCTACAACATATTGAATTTTCATTCCATCAAACTCGTTGGTTATTTCTTGTTCAATCAATTCATGTTTGTATCCAACAGAAAGTATCACTGAATTAATTCCTTGCTTTTTTAAATACGAAAGTAAATAAGTTAAAAATGGTTTTCCATTAACCGGAGCAAGCGATTTAGGAAATTCGCCAATCTCTGATCGAAGTCTTGTACCAAGACCTCCTGCCAAAACAATTGCTTCTGTTATTTGGTTGTCCATGCGTCAAGTCCTTTTTGAGTGAATTCGTAATTAACAACATCGCCGCCTAACACTTTGAGCGCTGCAATTACATTGTAACGATTATTTTTTTCTGCGAAGAACATCATAAAACCTCCACCACCCGCTCCAGAAATTTTTCCTCCCGATGCGCCTGCATTGATAGCTGTTTCGTAAATTTTTTCTATTTCAGTATTCGAAATTCCACTGGCCATTTCCTTTTTGCTCAGCCAACTCTCGTGCAAAATTCTTCCAATTCCTTTTACATCGCTTCTAAGAAAAGCTTCTTTCATTTCAAACGCTTGCGTCTTTACATGATGCATGGCCTCTAGCGGTTTTGATGTTGCGGCTTTAACATTTTCAATTTGCTTTTCAATAATTTTGGCCGATTCTCGATTTGTTTTTGTGTAATACAAAATCAGATCAAAATTAATTTCGCTCAAAAAACTTTTTTTAGTTCTAAGCGGATTTACAATGACTTTATCGTTGGCCAAAAATTCCATGAAGTTGACACCGCCAAATGTTGCGGCGTACTGATCTTGTTTTCCACCAGCCATTTTTAAATCGATGCGTTCAATGTCAAACGCCAACTTTGCAATGTCATATTCGCCCAATGGTAATTCTAACCATTCAACAAAAGCACCCAGAATAGAAACGACCAATGTTGATGAGGTTCCCAAGCCGCTTCCTGTTGGCACGTCCATCGAAGTAGTCATTTCAAAAGCCAAAGCTTCTTGCGTAAAATCTTTTACAATTCGATTATAAACGCCAATCTGTAAATCTATTTCACCGTTTAAAGGTAGTTCGTTCGCTGAATCAAATTCGTACGTTTTTCCTTTGTCAATTGAATTAAAAATAATTTTTTTGATTGATGTTGGTTCGATACTTGTGCGTGCAAAAAGATTGACTGTAACATTCAAAATTGCACCACCATAAAGGTCAGAGTATGGACTAACGTCGGTGCCACCACCGGCGAGTCCTAATCGAAAAGGCGCTTTGCTTCTAACTATCATTAAGTAAAGTTAGAAATATTGCCTTTAGTGGGGTGGGAATTTCATTAACAAATGTCACTGGTCAATGTTGAAAAGTTGACCGTGATTGCATGATTTTGTTGACATATTACCAAATCAGATTTGTAAGGGAAGGGCGGTTATTGAGCCTGTCGAAATGCGCCCCTTACCACGATAATTATAGGGGAAGGGCTTGCCCCCTTCCCACGTTGAGCAAGAAGGAAATGCCACAGCATACAAATAACGATGGTGAAACAACCCAATTTGGTCAAATAAAATCAACCCCAATTTACACGTTCAAAACCTTTGCCGTCAATTTATCCCAACTGTATTTTTCTTTTTCTCTTCTGAGATTTATTTTGAAATCTTCTCCTTTTTTGTAGAGGTAAAAATCTTCTAAGGCAATTGCAATTTCGTATGGATCTTTTTCTACAACATAACCCACTTTTTTATCCGGAACCATCTCTGGTAATCCACCAACATTGGTCACGAGAATCGGCGTTTCAAAATGATAAGCAATTTGTGTAACACCGCTTTGAGTTGCATTTTTATATGGCTGCGCAACGATATCGCAAGCACAAAAATATCGACCAACTTCTGAATCTTTTATGAATTGATTCACAACGATTACATCATTCTCCAATTTTAATTCTTTGATTAAATTCTTATACTTTTCTTCGTTCGAATAATATTCACCGGCAACTAAAAGTTTTATTTTTTTGTTGACTTTATTCATTTTGGCAAAAGCCTCTAACAACAAATCCAATCCTTTGTAATCGCGAATAATTCCGAAGAATAAAATGTAGTTGGTCTGCGGGTCCAGTCCTAGTAATTCTTTCGCCTTTTCTTTCTCCAAAATCGCACCAAAATTATCAAACAGCGGATGCGGATTAAAATCTCTTGGTTTTACCGAATCAAATTTTTTCAAATCGTCTGCCACACTTTTTGACATGGTAATAAATGCATCGATCGGTTTTAGAAAATACTTTGTAAATGCACTGTCACCAAAACGATGTTCGTGTGGAATTACGTTATCTAAAATTGTAATGATGCGTGTGTGATTGTTTTTTTTGACGCGACGTGCAATGGCGCCAAAACAGGGCCCCATAAAGGGCAACCAGAATTTAAAAATCAACAAATCGGGTTTTAATTTTTTAATTTCATTTCCAACTTTGAGCCAGTTGAAAGGATTAACTGAACTTACTTTTCGGGTAATTTTTATTTCCTTTGGTGCAGGCTCTTCCGAAAATTGTGATTTACCGGGAAAAAGAAAATTAGGATACTGCGTAGTGAATGTAAAAATTTCTACCTCGTGCCCTTCTCGCTGAAATTGTAAAGCAAGCCGTTCGTTATAAGATGCCAACCCACCGCGGAATGGATGTGCTGTACCAAGGATGATAATTTTTTTTTTTAGATTTTCCAATTGTCTTAAACAATAAATTAACCACACTAGTCCTCTTGCACAGGTTCGTGGCGATGCGATTCATCGCGTCCCCCAAATACCTCCATTAATCTTAATTATAATTTTTATACAAATCAAATTTCTTTTTCAATCAAATAATTATTTCTGATGGAAGAATTTCTTGAAATTAATTCGCCGATAAATCCGGCCAAAAATAATTGAACACCAATCACCATTGAAATTAATGAAATATAAAATTCGGCGCGGTCTGCAATCAATCTTCCTGTAGTGTCAATAAATAATTTATCGATCACCATCCACATTGCAAAACAAAATCCAATTATGAAAAATAATGTGCCAAGCAAACCAAAAATGTGCATTGGTTTTTTTCCAAATTTGGTGATGAATGTAATTGTAAACAAATCCAAAAATCCATTGATGAATCTATTCAATCCAAATTTTGTAACACCGTATTTTCTTTCTTGATGCTGAACCACTTTTTCACCAATCTTTGGAAAGCCCGCGGCCTTTGCAATAACAGGAATGTAACGATGCATCTCACCAAAAATCTCGATGGATTTTACTACTTCTTTTCTATAAGCCTTTAAACCGCAATTCATGTCGTGCAATTTTATTCCACTCATCATGCGGTTAACGCCGTTGTAAATTTTTGTAGGAATTGTTTTTGAAATTGGATCGTATCTTTTTTTCTTCCAGCCCGAAACCAAATCAAATTTTTCTTCGGCAATCATTTTATACAATTCAGGAATTTCATCCGGACTGTCTTGCAGATCTGCATCCATCGTAATCACCACATTGCCTTTTGTGGCTTGAAATCCGACATGAAGAGCTGCTGATTTTCCGTAATTGCGTTGAAATTTTATTCCGCGAATGTGCGAATCGGTTGCTTGTAATTTTTGAATCACCTCCCACGATTTATCTGTACTTCCATCATCTACAAAAACAACTTCGTACGAAAAATTATTCGCCGTCATCACTTTTGAAATCCACTGATGCAATTCAGTCAACGATTCATCCTCATTAAAAAGAGGAATAACAATACTTATTTGGGGGTTTTGATTCACGTGTTAGCTTACGGTCAAATTTACTTATTGTTGCGCTTTGAAGTATTAAGTATTGTTAAAGTTTTAGTGAGAAGAAATTCCCTGCTTCTGCAATTGCATCTGCCACTTTTTAAAAACAATCATCACCTCTTGGTAAAAAAAACCTCATTCACCCTGCAACTGCATCTGCGATTGTCACTTTTTTATTGACTAATCGTCTCACTCTTAAGATCCATCAACACTGTAAATGTGTGACTCACAATCTTTGTATCAACCACAACCGTAAACTCATTTGTTGTAGAAATTACTTCGGCTAGGTTGATTCCTTCCCAAGCAATTTTCTTTAATAGATAATAATAAACACCTGAAATTTCTGTATTAATCTCAGGCAGTTTCATTGTAATAGCAGAAAGATTTGACATTTCAGAAATCAAACTTTCTTGCTGAAACATTTTTTGAATTTTCTCAGCAAACGGCGCATTTGTTATAATTGTAGTCTCTGAAACACCGCGTGATACAGTATAAAAATTATCGCTTATGTCTTTTATCTGAGACAAAAATTTTGCCTGATCTTGAGAAATTCCAACGTAATTTTTGAACGTGAATTTTACAAGGTTGCTGCGCACAATTAAATCACCCAACTCACGCATAAAATTCTTAATCTTCAATTCTATTTTTTGATTAGCTCCTGGCGGCATTCGTTTAATCGCCATAATAATAGCGCTATCCGAAACTTCTTTGCCTAAGGCCTTCTGAATTTCAGGATTTAGTTTACGTGCCAACGAGCTAATGTTTATCAATCCTTCAGCAATGGCCTCTTGTATAAAAGGCGATTGGTTGATGAGTTTATCTATAATCTTGCTTAATCTGTCCATGTTAGTAAAATAACAACTTGTTAAAAATACATTACAAATATAGTCAATTTAACAAAACAAACGATATTCGATATAAATTTGGTGAAAATTATTGAATTTATGGAGAACACAC
>Ga0105048_10010808_pt1 | contig 14441 bp, 11 predicted proteins | sample MAT05_FD_78382 | JGI IMG/M metagenome (GOLD analysis project Ga0105048, IMG submission 78382) | Freshwater microbial communities from Lake Fryxell liftoff mats and glacier meltwater in Antarctica - MAT-05 | ecosystem: Environmental > Aquatic > Freshwater > Ice > Liftoff microbial mat | place...
CGAAGGCGGCGAAGAACGCGAAGGGAACGCGGGTTAACGCGAAACAAGATGGAAAATCTTCGTGTCCTTCGCGCACTTCGTGGTTTCTCCTGCTCTATTCAGCGCTTGCTGAATAGGCGGGGTTTATTGGCGGTTTGTCTACTCGGGTTGGCTCTGGCGCTTGCGTGGAGTTTTGTGGGGCAGTTTTTTGCGGAACCGCGCGGGCTGTGGAATGGTATGTTGCATGATCGGAACGGCCATGCGGTGACGGCGATTCGCATGGCGCTGGCAGTGGAGAATTTGGATGTCGCGGGTTTTGTGTCCGAAGTGCTGCGGTGCCGGGTCTGGCCGCCTTTGCATGGGTTGATTGCGGCCGGAGCGTGGATGATGGGCGGGCATGACTGGCGGATGCTGGTGATGCCGGGAGTGTTGGGCTGGGTGCTGATGGTGTCTGGCGCGGGTTGGTTGGCGGGCAGATGCGCGGGAGATGGAAAGCTGGCGTGGGTTGCGGCTTTAATCGCGTCGGGGTTGGCGGCGTTGAGCCCGGCGCACCGGGTGTTTGCGACGGATGTGATGCTGGAAAGTCTTGGCGCGGGATTGAGTGTGATGGCCATCGTGTTGTTTGGGCTGGTGCAGGAAAAGCGCGGGGACGGAAAATGGGAGAAGCTTTTCGCAGTGACCCTGACGCTGCTCTTTTTTGAGAAGTACAACTATTGGATGATCGTGGTTCTGGCCTTGGCTGCTGCGTGGAGTTTTCAGCAGGGACGGGTGATTGCCCCATGGCTGCGTGGTGTGGACTGGATCGGGTTGTTGCGCCGGGAAGCGCGGCATCCGCTGAACTGGCTGGGTGGCGTGTGCCTTGTTCTTGTGGTGGTGATCACGATGCGAGGTCCGACGGTCATTGATGTTTTCGGAAAGCACGTTTCGCTTTATCCGCCGAACAACTTGCTCACCGCAGCTTACGCCTTTTTCTTTTTTCGATTCGTTGCATGGAAGGCCGCATCGCGGTGGCGTCCACAGGGAGGGATTGCGGCGGCGCTGTTGTGGTTTCATGTGCTGCCGGTGGCGCTGTCGTTTTTAATTCCGCAGCGGCTCGGGGCGTTTCTTGGGTTTTTGAGCCCGACGAATTTTGGCGATGCGGCGGTTCGTCCGTTTCCGGAAAACGTGATGTTTTACGCGGAACATTTTGTGCGGGATTACCATGCCAACGCGTGGTTTGCCGGTGCAGCGCTGGTGTTTGCTGCTTTGGGTTGCTGGCGATTGCGGGGCAGCGTGGTGTTTCGTGCGGTGGTGTTTTGTTTTGTGCTGGGTGCTGTGCTGGCGTTTTTGCATCCGAACCAGAAAAGCCGGTTCATGCACACGTGGCTGCCGATGTTGTGGGTGGCGTCGGGGGCCGGTGCTGCGGTGTTGCTGCAAATGCTGTCCGCGCGTGCGGGGTTGTTGGCGGGAGTCTGTTTGTTGGGCGTGATGCTTGTTGCGGGAGGGACGGACTGGTATGCGCGCGGGCGTTCGCCGGAGTCTGGAAACCGGGGGGAGGGTGTGAGTCTACTGGATCTGAGCGATGACTGGTTGGCGCAGTTGCCGGGAAAACCCCGTGTGACATTTTGGTCGAGTCAGCAGTGTGAAGGGTGGCTGGAGTGGACATTCAAACAGCGCTTTCTGAACGCTGGCGAGATGGTTTGGTTGCGGAAATACCAATCAAAGACCGGAGCGGCTTCGATGGCGGAAATCGAGAGTGCGTTGACGAAAACCGGGTGCGACTGGCTGGTGACGGTGCAGGTGCCGACGCACGCTGCGGCGTATATAAAGGTGGGGGATCGTCCAGAGGTTCGTGAATCAATGGAACGCTGGGTGGAGAATCCGGCGGCCTGGCGTGTGGAGTGGCGGGAGGTTCAGCAGGGAATCCTCGCGACTTTGTGGCGGCGGGAACCGGGCTTGGAATGAGCCTTGTGATGCCCGGCTGAGTGAAAGAAGGTTGCCCCATGTATTCTTTTTTCCAGGAAATAGGGCGCGAAGTGTTGAGCCGCTGGCACGCGCGCGATTTTTCCCTGACCGAATTTCCAGACATCGCGCTTGAAGTCTTGAAGGAGCGTCCGCCGTCGGCACATGTTGATCTCGATGCCCTCACGCGGGACTTTCTATTTGAGGAGGATCAGCCGCTGCAAACGTCGTCGGGGTTTGGTCAACCGGAGCTTATCGTGTTCGATCATCCGCGTTTTTACATTCAGGTGCTCTTCTGGCTCGATGGCACGACGGACATTCATCAGCACGAATTTTCGGGGGTGTTCCATGTGCTCGCGGGATCGAGTCTGCACTCGGTGTATCAATTTGAGAATGTGCATCCGGTGAATGCGCATTTCCGGCTGGGTGATTTGAAGTTGATCGACACGCAGCTTTTGGCGACGGGCCGGACGGAGCGCATTGTTTCCGGGGCGGGACACATTCACTCGCTGTTTCATTTAGAAACGCCGTCGGTGACAGTGGTGGTGCGGACGCGGTGCGATCCGGGAACCAGTCCGCAGTTCACCTATCTGCCGCCGCACGTGGCGCTGGATCCGGTGCAGGATGATGCGCTGACGATGCGGCGGAAGCAGTTGCTGGACGCGCTGGAGCGGGTTGGTGATCCGACGTACCTGGAGCTGGTTTTGGAAATGATAGGGCGTCTCGATTTCGAGCGGGGTTTTTTCATTTTGCAGAATGCGATGACACATTTGCGTGGGCTTGGAGGGTGGGTGCCAGCATTGGAGGCATTTATGCTGAAGCACGGTGAACTGGCTAAAAAGGTGGTGCCAACGCTGGAGGAGATCGTGAAACGGGACGAACTTGCGTCGTGGAGGAGATCAATTGAGGACGTGAACGGGCGGTTTTTGCTGGCGTTGCTGATGAGCGTGCCAACGCGGGAGAAGATTCTGGAAATGCTGACCCAATGGTCTTCGGAGGACGCCGTGGAGACCTTGATGGCCATTGCGCAGGAGATGCTGGAGGCAGTGGATGGCTCGGTGGCATTGCTGGATGCGGGGTGGCCTTTTGATTTGGAAATGGATGAAGAGGACCAGCCGTTGGTTTTGCTCGAGGGCCTGCGGCATTTTGTGACCGGCGGACCGCCCCCCGAGGCGCTTCAGGATTTGAACAAAAACGAAATGGAGTTGTTGATGGGGTCATTCAGATTCACAGTTTGGGAAGTATTGAGGCCTCAGAAGTCGGTTCCGCGAAAACGCCGTTAGTTCGGGTGGACAGCGCTTACTTTTGGCGTAGTGTCCCGGCACCACCCTGAATTTATGAAATCTTTGTTCCTCGCGTTTGCTCTGGCTATTTCACTTGGCGTTGGTTTTGCCCGCGCGCATGACACGTTTTTGGTCAAACCGTCGCATGCGGTTGAGATGATCGATGGAAAGACCATAGTGCGTGCTGTGGCTTCGGAGGGCATTGTGCGGATGACGCTTGAGGTGAGGGTTCGTGAGGGTGTCGAAAATTGGAAGGCGCGGAAGAGCGTGGATATCACCAAGGCGGGGCAGAAGGTGCGGTTTAGCCTGAAGGGAAAACATCGGGCGAGAAATCTGCGGATTGTGGGCGAGCATTTGGAGCCCATGGGAATGACGCAATTTGCGGAGGTAGTTTCGGACAGTGCGACTGGTGGTTTTGGACGGAGCGGGGAGCTTGGCATTGGAACAGGCGTAAGTGCGAACGGAGATTTGGCGGGTTTGAATCTCATCAACGATGCGGAGGCAGGTGATGCGCGGGAAGTGGTGGAAAGCGATATCTGGCGGGTGGTCGGGCGGCGCGTGTATTTTTTTAATCAGTATCGCGGGCTGCAAATCATCGATCTGGACGCGGAGGGCGGTCCCGCATTGGTTGGTCAGCTCCGGTTGCCTGCGGTGGGTGAGGATATGTATTTGCTGGAGGGTGGCTATGTGGCGTTGCTCACGCACGGCTGGGGTTTTTACAACGGGAAAAGCACGAGCCAACTGGTTGTGGTGGACGTGTCCGGGAATGAACCCGAGGAAGTGGCTCGGGTGGATTTGCCGGGCAACACTTCGGATAGTCGGCTTGTGGGCAAGGTGCTCTATGTGGGGGCGACGAGTTATGATTTAAGTAATGATGGAAATTGGTGGAACGATACGGCGACGGTGATCACTTCGATCGTGCTGAATGATCCGAAGCAGCCTGTGAAGGTGGATTCCAAGCGGGTTCCGGGCTATGGGAACGTGGTGACTGCGGAGGACGGGTGGTTTTTTGTGGCAACAAACCGGTGGACATCGCAGGCGTATGAAAATGTGGTGCATGCGTTTAATGTCTCGGATGCGGGCGGTGTGATCGTGAGCGGTCCGGCGGTGCAGGTCGCGGGTTCGGTGCGCGATAAATTCAAGCTGCGAGCGAAGAACGATGTGCTCACGGTGATCTCCGAGTTTTGGGGTCGTTGGAATGCCTCGGAAACTGCGCAGCAACATACGGCGCTGGAGAATTTCGCGCTGCGTGGAACAGGTGCTGGTGAGCGGATTGCCCAATTGAAGCTCGGTTTTAACGAGTCGTTATTTGCCACGCGCTTTGATGGGGACACGGCATACATTGTGACGTTTGAGCGGATTGATCCGCTGTGGGTCGTGGATTTGAAGGATGCGAAGCAGCCGAAACTGCTGGGGCACGTCGAGGTGCCGGGGTTTTCGAATTACATCCATCCGATGGGGGACCGGTTGATCACGCTGGGTTATTTGAACAATCAGACGGCGCTTTCACTTTTTGATGTGAGCGATCCTGCTGCTCCCAAGGCGCTTGCTCAAGTGCCGCTTGGGCTTGGTTGGACCGAGGCGCAATGGGATGAAAAGGCGATCAAGATTTTGGAGAAGGAAGGGCTGATTCTTTTGCCGCTGAGTTCGTGGAATGGTGATAACCGGGTGCAGTTGGTGGATTTCACGCGCGATACGATGACAGTGCGTGGAACGATTGATCACCGGATGACACCGCGTCGGGCGACGATGTCGGGGAATGAGATCGTGACGATTTCTGCGCAGGAATTGTTGCTGGTGGATGCGGCAGATCGGGATGAACCGAAGGTGACGGCTGACGTGGCGTTGTCGTGGTCGGTGGACCGGGTGTTTTTGAAGGGGGACTTCGTGATCCAAATTGCGGATGGCTCTGAATGGAGCAACGAGGCGGGATCGGTCGCGGTGAGTTCCAAATTCGATCTGGATCAGGCGCTGGCCGAGGTTCCGCTTTCGGGTGGATCAGTGGTCGGTGCGACGTTGAAGGGCGAGTTTTTGTATGTGCTGCAACGTGGGACGGGCGGGGAGGTTTTTATGACTTCGTTGGATTTGGATTCCTTGCCTGCGGTGAGTGTGAGCGGAAAAGCAGTGGTTATTGGCGGTTCAGAATTTGGTGCGTTGGGAGAATGTAAGGCGGTGTGGCCTACAGAGCAGACGCTGGTGTGGGCGGGAGAGAATGCAAGGTTTTGGTTCGCGTCTCCGCTGATTGATGTGGGCGTTAATGTCCGGAGTGCTGGTGCCATCAGTGCAAGCGCAGCGAGCGACAGGATGAGCATTCTGCCGTATTGGGGCGGTGGAGGAAAGTGGTTGCTGGGTTTCGATGTCAGCGTTCCGGGTTCGCCGCTTTTTGGATCGGCGTGTGAGGTGCGTGGGAACAGCGGAAAATTCTCCAACGCATGGAATTTCGGCGAGCCGATTGCGAGACTCGGCAAGGTGTATTTGAGCCATCAAGTGTCTGCCTGGGAGTTGTGGAATGGTCCGGTGCTTTTAGATGAAAAAATCGCAAAACCAGATGTTAAATCGCGATGGGTAACACGGCATTTCATGCAGGTCGTGGATTGCAGCATTGTCACGTCCCTGACGGTCACCGGGACGGTCAATATCCCCGGGAAACTGGTTGGTTTATCGGCTGATGCCACCACGTTGATTACCTCGGGATACTTTCGCGGGATGCCTGTGGGTATATCGTCAGCGAATTCCGGCAAAGTGAATACCGGTCCGCAGTTGGTTCTGCAAAGCAGCGGCTTCGACGGGGCAACGGCAACTTTGCGCGATTATGCTGCTCTTGGCTTTGACGTAGCGGAACCGGTTGAGGGGGAGGCGGGTTCGGTTTTTGTGTTGAGCAGTCAAAACGAGAAAACATCGGACGTTTCATGCTATGACACAGATGCTGAATCTCTCATTCGCCTGCGTGATACTTTGGAAATTCGTGGAGGATGGGGAGGCTTGGCCTATTTCGGGGGCTTGGTCGTGGTAAACGGGTATTCCGGGGATGTCACACTCATTGATGCCCGGCAACCCGACGCTTTAGCGAAGCTGCTGGAAGGCCAGTCTCAAGTGGGTTGGTGGACGGATTTGAGTAAATCCGATGCCAGTCAGACGGACGGGATTTTTGTTCCCAAGGGTTACTTCGGGATCGAGCATTTTGTTTTGGAAGCAGAGTAACGCTGGTTTGATTTCAGATCAGGGGCGTGGGGCCGATTAGTGGATTTTTTTGAGCCACAACACTTGTCGCTGGGTTAATTCTTTGCCACAGTTCGCGCTTATGACTACTGAGGAACTGAGTAAATTTGCAGAGGTTGCGAGTCAGTGCGGACCGACTGAAGCTGCAAAAAAGCTGGGCGTATTGGCTTCGGAAGATGTGGTGGCGGTGCTTCGCAGAATCAATCCTCTCGTTGCGCAACAGATTCTCGCTCACTTCGATGAAGCGAAAACCAGGAGCATCACGGACAGTGCGCCCGAGGAAGTTCGCAACCAATGGATTCTGAACAGCAAGTTCCCGGACCAGACCATCGGACGGCTCATGGATCCGCCCGTTGGATTGTTTCGTCCACAGATGACCGTGCGCGAGACGGTCGAGGAATTGCGGATTCTGACTAAGCGCAGTTTTATCACCTACGGCTACGCGGTGGATCCGGAAGGACGTTTGCTTGGCGTCATTGTGATGCGTGAGCTGTTGCTGGCGCAGCCTGACCAGACGTTGGAGGAGATCATGCTGGGCGGGGCGTTTTCGCTGAGGCCGGAGATGACGCTGCAGGAAGCGATGAGGACGGTGCTGAACAAACATTTCCCCGTTTATCCGGTGACGGATGCTGACGGACGTCTCATTGGTTTGGTACGTGGCGGCGATCTCTTTGAAGCGCAAGCCATCGACATCAGCGCCCAGGCGGGTTCGATGGTCGGTGTAGAAAAGGAGGAGCGTCTCGCGACCTCCTGGCCGCGGAGTCTGCGCATGCGTCATCCTTGGCTGCAGATCAATCTTGTGACGGTATTCCTCGCAGCGTTTGTGGTGGGATCGTTTCAGGGAATTTTGGAGAAGGTCGTGCTGCTTGCGGCCTTTATCCCGGTGCTTGCGGGGCAGTCGGGAAATACCGGTTGTCAGGCTCTTGCGGTGATGCTTCGCGGAATGACGCTGGGGGAATGGAAACCGGGCACCACGAAGAAACTGGTGATCAAGGAAGGCATGCTTGGTGTGGCAAACGGCACGCTGGTTGGAATTACGGCTGGAGCGGGAATGTGGGTGGTCGCAACGATGCAGCATTTGCCGCAGGCTTTGCTGATGGGATGCATTGTTGCGGTGGCCATGGTGGTGAGTTGCGTAGTCAGCGGTATTTCGGGGGTCATCACTCCGCTTGTATTGAAAAAAATGGGTGCTGATCCCGCGACGGCTTCCAGTATTTTTCTGACGACAATCACCGACGTGATCAGCAACGCGAGCTTCCTGGGCTTGGCAACGCTTTTATTGAACTAGCATTCATGGCGGCGGAGGGTCCGCGCAGTTTTTGATGCACATCGATATTGTCACCCTGTTTCCGCGACTCTGCGAAGGGCCGCTTTCGGAAAGCATGATGAAGCGTGCGCAGGACAAGGGTCTGGCGACGATCCAGATTCACAATCTGCGCGACTGGGCCACCGACAAGCATCACGTCACGGATGAGCCTCCGTATGGTGGCGGGCAGGGCATGGTGCTCAAGGCGGAACCGATTTTTTCAGCGGTCGAAGACCTGCGTGCAAAAAGCGTGGCGGGCGGATCCAAAGTGTTGCTCATGTCGCCGGGCGGGGTGCGGTTTGATCAAAAAATTGCAGCGCGAATTACGTGTGGGGAACGGCATATCATCATCCTCTGCGGGCATTATGAGGGGGTGGATCAGCGGGTGGTGGAGCATCTCGTCGATGAGGAGATTTCTATCGGGGATTATGTGCTCACCAACGGGGCGTTGGCAGCCAATGTCGTGGTGGACGCTGTGGTGAGGCTGATTCCCGGGGTGCTTGGGGATGATCAATCCGCCGTGGACGATTCGTTTGCCACCGGGTTACTGGAGTTTCCGCAGTTCACGCGGCCCGTGGAGTTTCGCGGATGGCGTGTGCCGGATATTTTGTTGAGCGGGAATCATGCGGCCATCGACGCGTGGCGACTGGCTCAGGCAAAGGAAAAGACGAAACGAGTGAGGCCCGATTTGTTGGGCGAGTGATTTGTCTGTAGCGGTCAGGTAGCGGCCATCTCCCGGTTGAAGCGGGCTTTGTGGTGCTCGTCCCGAGGCTTGGGGAAGACAAATGCTGATGGCGTTGTTTGGCTGTTGAGAAGAAGACAGCTTGAGGATGGAGCCGTTTGCCCTCTCAATGGGGCTCCCTATGAACTCCATTTCTTCTCGCTCCTTTGGTGTTTTACCTGGTGGCAGGTCGGCTGATCTTTTCACATTGAAATCTTCGTCAGGCGGCGAGGTTGAGGTGACCAACTTCGGCGGCATCATCACGCGTATGCTGGTGCCGGATCGCGATGGAAAACTTGCCGACGTGGTTTTGGGATTCAACCGACTCGAAGATTACGTGGCACCTCATCCTTATTTCGGAGCGATTGTGGGACGCGTGGCCGGGCGCACCACCGGAGCGCAATTTGTGTTGGATGAACAGGCGTATCCGCTGGTGAAAAATGACGGCGAAAATCATCTGCATGGTGGGATTGAAGGTTTCGATAAAAAGCTTTGGACTGCGGAATGTGTGACCGATGAACACGGGCAGGCATCACTCCGGTTGTGCTACGTGAGTCCTGACGGCGAGGAGGGTTACCCTGGAAATCTCAAGATGTTTGTGACGTACACTTTCACCGACGACAACGCACTGATTATCGACTCGGAATGTTCGACGGACCGCGCGACGCCCGTGGTTCTCACCAACCACTCGTATTTCAATCTTGCTGGCGAGGGCGAGGGGACGATCCACGATCATGTGCTGCAAGTGCGTGGTGATATATGCGCGCTCAATGACGGTCGGATGACTTTGCTTGGAAAAGCTGTGCCGGTGGCCGGAGGGGCGAACGATTTTAACGAACCTCGCCGGATCGGGGAGGTTTTGCCGCAATTGCACATGCAGCACGGTGCTCATTATTTTCTCCGGGAACCGTCGGTAAACGAAGCGGCATCCCACCCGCTGGTTCACGTCGCAAAAGTCATACATTCTGAAACTGGCCGTGTGCTGGACGTGAGCACGACCGAAGAGTGTCTGCAATTTTATACCGGCGTTTCTCTGGACGGAACGCTGGTAGGGAAATCAGGACGCGCCTACGGTCCGCACGCTGGTTTGTGCCTGGAATGTGAGGCGTATCCCGACGGTGCGAATGTTCCCGCACTGGGTAGTAATATTCTGAGGCCGGGCAACGTGCTTCGTCACACGACGATCTACGCGTTTTCCACCCAATGAAGTGACATCGGTGAGCCAGGACAGCGAGTACTCCAGAGCCAGGTTTTTGCAGTTCAAAGTCTGCGTGAAAATTCTGATTGAACTAGCCGTTGGGGATAGTCAAATCGCGTGCGACAAATTCTGAGCAGACGCATCGGGGCGCACTTTGTTGTAGCAACTGATTGAAAGATCGGCGTTCTGCGCTATTCGATGGGGGATGATGCAACGTTCGCTTCTTCTCATCTCGTGTGTTCTCCTCGCTGCAACCTCCGCGTTTGCCGCCGGGTTGCCCTTTTCCACCGTGTTCAAAGGGCGGGATCGTTTTGATCGACTCGTTGTACAGGCGGAGGCGAACAACTGGGCCTCGCTGCCGATCGGCGAACGCACGGGCGCTGTTGGCAAGTCGCTCATCGGAACGCCGTACAAAAGTTTCACACTCGAGATTGACGATCACATTGAAGCGGCGTCCGTGAACCTTCTCGGGCTGGATTGCTGGACGTTCTTCGAAGCGGCGCTGGCTTTTGCGCGCATGCTCAATGAGCCCCGCGAATCATGGACGCCGCAGACCATGCTGAAATATATCGAACTGGATCGTTATCGTGGGGGGAAATGCACGGGCTCCTACCTTTCGCGGCTGCATTACCTTGAGGAATGGAGTTACGACAACAGCAGGCGCGGGTTGATTTCCGATCTCACCAAGTCGCTGGGCGGCGTGCGTGGTGCGCACAGCGCCGTGGAGATGACCGTGCATTGGAAAAGCTATCGATACATCCGCAATAACCCTTCGTTGCGCGACGACATCCGCGCCATGGAGGAGCGCGTGACGACGCTTCCGTTTACTTACATCCCCAAAGCCAAGGTTGCCGGGATTGAGTCGAAGCTGAAAACGGGCGATATCATCAGCATCGCCACGCACGACGGCAACCTGATCGGCACTTCACACGTCGGCCTTGCCTATCGCACCTCCGATGGCGTTTTGCATTTTATGCACGCCTCAGCGCCTCGCAACTTCGGTAAAGTGGTCCTCGACTCGCGGTTGAGCGAGTATCTGTTCCGCTACAAATCGAACGCCGGAATCCTGGTCGGGCGACCTTTGAAATAGCGCCGCTACTCTTCCTTTATGAACATCGTCAGTTCGACGAGGCGTCCTTTTGCCACGTTGATGCCGCGGACGTCGAAACGTTTCCATGCCGGATCCGCGTCGGGCAGGATCGTGGAAACCTCACCGGTCGGCAGCACGCAGAAACGCGGTCCTTTTTCCGCCATGTATTTGGGAAACTTTTTCGGACTTGGCTTCGAGTAGAAGCCGTCCACGTGTTTGCGAAAATACCAGACGAGGCTTGGTTCCTCAAACTCCTCACTAGCGAATTCCATCTCCGGCTTGAGGTGCGGCGCGGAGATGCGCGCGAGTTGCCACGCGGGGAAAAGCGGGGCGGCAAACGGCGCGACGACAAGGAAAAGCACCGCCGCCACTATTGCGACGCCTGCCCAGCAACGACGAAACCACGATTCGACATCCGGACGTTGGCCCAGCCAGTGAGCCATCAGCAGCGCCATCATCGGAAACGCCGGTAGCGTGTAATGCGGCAGCTTGGTTTTCAACAGGCTGAAAATCACAAACACCAGCAGCACCGGTGCGATGAGAAAACGCACGCGCATATCCTTGCCACCTGCGCCGAGGAAATAGCGCGCGGCCGGGACGAGCTTGAGCGACCACGGAAAAAAACTTCCGAACACCGTGAGAAAATACAACGGCAGCAACGCGATGTAGGACAGTGCGTTCTTCGAGCCGTGGCCTTCCATGGCCGAGATTGAGCGTTTCACCACGTGTTTGCCGATGCCGACGTTAAAATATTCTCCGTTCGTTTGCTGCATCGCCGGGATGCCCCAGATCGCCACCAGGCCGAGCGCCAAAGGCAATCCGAACCACAGCGCAAGCGTCCGGTTGAGACCACGTGTTCCGGTCCAGACGCCAGCCAGAGGAAGCGCGCCGATGGCAATCCATGCGATGGGGCCTTTCGCGAGAAAACCCAGCGCCAGCGCGCAGTAGTACCCGAGCCACAATGCCCACGTCACTTTTTCCGACGCCCGCACTGCCGCGAAGATCCGCCAACCCAGCGCCATCGTCACGGTCACCCACAGGATCATCACCATGTCCGCCGTGGCGGCCTTCGCAAGCATCATGGTCTGGAGACAAAACGAAAAAATGATCGCCGCGCGAAATCCCGTCTGCGCATCGAACATCCGCCGCCCCATTCCGAAGATTACCAGTGCGGTGAGTGCGGCGGCCAAAGATGAGGGTAGGCGCGCTGCGAAGTCGTTTTCGCCGAGCAGCAGATAGCAAGGGACTTGCAGCCAGTAGATCAGCGGTGGTTTGTCGAAGCGATAGTCGTTGTTAAAATACGGAACGATAAAATCCCGCCGTTCGATCATTTCGCGGGCCGCTTCGGCGAAGCGCGGTTCATCGCGATCAATGAGCGGAATGGCCCATGTGCCCGCCAGGTGCAGCAGCAGGCACAACACAAAAATCGTCGTGCGCGGACGAAGCTGCATTTTTTCCAGCCACGAACTCGGCGATTGTTTCACCACCCGGTTCCTCCCATGCTCCGCACGTGAAAAATCTGCGTCCAGTCCTTGTTTTGTTGGCAGCGATCCTTGTGACACTGGCGTCTTTCCAATGCGACGACGCCGTGGCGGGTTGGATGAAGGAACACCGCACCAAGTCCACCAAGAAACTCGGCTCGATCATCAGCGAAACCGTCGACTGGCCGGTGCTTGCGGGTGCCTGTGCTGTGTTGTTGCTGGTCGCCGCAGCTTGCGGCAGGCAAAAAATCACGCATCTCCTGCTGGCAATGCTCGTCGCTTCGGTCATCGCCGGAGTTGCGGCAAACGGCATCAAATCTGTGGCGGGACGGACGCGGCCAAGCAACAAGGAGGTTGCGCAGGGTTGGTATGGAATGCAGCACGAGGGAGAGTGGATTGTGACCCGCAACAAATTCAACTCCTTTCCCTCGTCGCACACGGCGTGTGCGGCATCGATTTTCGGAATGCTGTGGGTGCTGGGCCGGGGACCGGGCGTACTTTCCCTGGTCGCCGTCTTTCTGGTGATGTGGGCGCGCATGGCCGTGGGTGCCCACCATTTTTCCGACACCGTGGCCGCCGCATGCATCGGGTTTGCCGTTGCGTGGTGGACTTGGCGCGGGCCGTTGCCATTGGCAAAATGGACGGAGCGCTTCATAACGTGGTGGCGCGCGAAACTCGGTCTGCGTTAGCCTTTACCAAAGCCACGCGGCGCCGCGAACACCGCTGGAATCACCGTGTTTGTTGCGGAGGACCGGCGTTTGCGCCTCGCTACCGAACACGTAGGAGGACAGTTGCGGCGGCACGAGTTCGTAGAGTTCGTCCACGTTGCTCATCCCTCCGCCGAGGACCACGGCATCGGGGTCCAGAAGATTGATGACATGCGCCAAGGAACGCGCCAGGCGGTTGGCATACCGCTCCAAGGCCGCACGGGCTGAAGCATCGCCGTTGCGGGCCAACGTCACGATCTGCTGGCTTTTAAGCTTGGCCGAATGCTCTGTCGTGAGCGCACGTGCGTAGTCGTCCTGAAATCCTGTGCCCGAAATCCATTTCTCGATACAGGACGACTTGCCGCACCAGCAGGCGGGGCCGGGAAACTCGTCGGGAGACATCCATGGCAACGGATTGTGTCCCCATTCGCCCGCCACCAGATTGCCTCCCGCCCACGCTTTGCCATCGATGGCGATGCCCGCTCCGCAGCCCGTGCCTAGAATGGCGGCAAACACCACGCCGCAACCCGCCGCCGCGCCATCGACCGCCTCGGAGAGTGCGAGGCAGTTTGCGTCGTTCATGCAGCGCACTTCGCGATCGAGTTCCCGGCTCAGGTCCGCGTCCAGCGGATGGCCGTTCAGCACCGTGGTGTTGGCGTTTTTGACGCACCGGGTGTTTTTTGAAATGGTTCCAGGAATGCCAACTCCCACGGTCCCGGTTCGACGCAGCCTGGCCTCCGCACGATGGACCAGTCCCGTAATGGTGGAGACGATCGCCTCGTAGCTGCTGCGGTCGGTATCGACGCGCTCCCGATGGCATACCTGGCCGGCATCGTCGAGCGCGATGCTCTCCGTTTTCGTGCCGCCTAAGTCCACCCCTAGGCGCATCAGTTTCCCTCCTTTGCCACAAGGTCCACAAGACCGGGAATCAATTTCAATTCGGGGAGTCGGGGAAAATGCAGGCTGCAAAACATTGCGCTCAACCTATCGGCCAACCTCGACATGGCAACTTCGGGATGGCTGTAAAGGAAGGTGACAGCGCGAAAGAAGCACTTTCACCTAAAAAACACGAAGCCGAAAGTTTGCGTTGTTCCCGGGGTTCTGCGCACTGATGCGTCCGGGTGGGATTTACGATGCGGGTAACGATGAAGCGCTCCCGGAGGGAATGACGGGTCTCCACTTTGATGTGTTTAAAACGGCACGGAGGAAGCGGCGCAATTTGGCGTGCAACGGATGGCCCGAGTTTTTCGAACCGGGCGACGTGAGTTGCTTCGATGCCCTATTTCCGATCATGCGGTTTTGCAGCAGTGCGTGGAGGATACTGCCTGAGGCACTGCATCAACTGGTCGAGAAGTGGTCTTGGAACACGCTCAGCGAAGCCCGTTTGCCAAAGTTTAAATCTGGAACCGGGGCGAAATCGGCGTTAAGTTTCTGGTCGTCCGAGAAAAGCATGAAAATACCGCCTTGATGAGGCCAACGCCTCCTCCGGTATTTTTCATCAAAACGCCAGGAAGTA
>Ga0105048_10010809_pt1 | contig 14441 bp, 11 predicted proteins | sample MAT05_FD_78382 | JGI IMG/M metagenome (GOLD analysis project Ga0105048, IMG submission 78382) | Freshwater microbial communities from Lake Fryxell liftoff mats and glacier meltwater in Antarctica - MAT-05 | ecosystem: Environmental > Aquatic > Freshwater > Ice > Liftoff microbial mat | place...
CACAAGCCGTCGAGCACAACGGCGAGATCCGCCAGCAGCCCTGTGAGCTTCCGCGAGAAGATCAGCTGACAACCGATCGCGGCGCCGCCGCAGTCCTCCTGGGACACCTCATTCTTAAAGTCGCCCATGTTCGCGCCCGAGAGCTGCAGCAGCTTGTCGCACAACGCCCTCGGCACGCCGACAGCCTCCATCGCTCCGCACGGATCACCCGCCGGTTGCTGCTGCCGGAAGCTGATCGGCTTCATACGCATCGGCATACCCGAAGCGAAGTCCGGATCCTGCGTGCGCAACCCGAGCGGGTCGACCTTGTTCAATGGGTCGTTGTCGGCATAGTGGTAGGCGTTCGCGGCCGTCGGGGTGCCGTCGACTCCTCCCAGTGGGTCGCGGGTGGTAAACGTTCCGGTGGTCGGGTCGTAGTCACGGTTACGGAGATGGACCAAACCATCGAGGGTGAGCTCGCCCCGGTACCCGAACCCCACACCGGCGGGCGGGTCGACCGCGGTGCCGAACGGCCCGTAGCTGTCGGGTGCCGGTGCGGTACCCGTACCCTCGATCGCCGATTCGAGATGGTCGTAGCTGTAGAAGTACGGGCCCCACACGCCGCCCTCCACCGCGATACGACGCACCCCGTACGACGCGCGCACCCAATCCTCTGCGACGTGGTCGATCGCCCACACCACCTGGTTCGGGTGCTGGGTGGCGTCCCACAAGAACGACGCGTCGGTGACGAGTTCTTCTTCGTTGTCGCGAACCTGCATCGCGACGAGATCACCTGCCGGGGAGTACGACCGGTCCTCGACGAGCCCGCCGATCACGTCCGCTCCTGCGAGTTTGCCGCGTGCGTCATAGCGGTACACCCGATCTGTGGTCCCGTCATCGGCCCCGGTGCGACGACCTTGCGCATCGTAGGTGAACACCGTCTCGGTCGACCCGTCATCGGTCGACACCAACTCGCCAACATCCCCCCACACGTACGCAGTCGTCGATACGGTCGAGCCGTCACCACCCGAACGCGCGACGACCGGTGTCGGTTTCCGGCCGGAGACCGGGCGTGTCCGAGGTGTTGTTGGGGGCGGGTGAGCGCCGACCTCCTCGTCTTCGACACCGACGAACGCGGCCCCTCACAAGACCTCGCCCTCGTCTTCGAAGCCGCCAGCCAACTCGACGACGAAGGCCGCGCCCTCGTCAAAGCACTCGTCGAAGGCATCGTCCTCCGCCAACAATCCCGCCGCTTCGCCAACGCCAGCTGAACCTCACCCGGGTCGGCGTCGTCGCCGCAGCCCGGGGAGCGTCTCACGAGCAGCGATCCGTCACGAAGTCGACCACGATGCTGTAGGCGAACTGATCGCCGACCTTTCCCATCTCCTGCACATTGGCTCGAACGGCCTCCCCGTCGACTGTGCGCTCGACCACACCCGGCTGATCTGCGACCGCAACCCAGCCAAGATCTCGCCAGCGAGGCAGATACCAGAGATCGAGAACGCCGTCACCTTGCTCGGTCGCAACCCGGAAGTCGGCCGTCGCGCTCGGCTCGGTGTCGCCTTCCCAATCGTCGCGACGGCATCCGTGGGCACCGCCGCCATCCTGCACCGCACCCGCAGGTGGTGACACCGAGGTCAGCTCGGCGAGCGCGGTTTTCAACGCAGACGGGTTGTCCGATCCGCCCGAGCAGCCAAACATGAGGCCCGCGAGCACCACGATGAGAAGCGCATCGCCAAGACGAGTCACTGCCCGCATCGAGATGCGATCTGGAAATCGCCGCCAAACGTGCCCTTTTCGTTGAGCCTGCGCCAACAGGCTCTGTCGTTCTCAACGAACTCCGCTGCTTTCAGCTGCCACTGGACCTTGAAGTTCTTCCACGACAACCCGAGCAACGGCTTCGCCAACTCCCGCCCGTAGTAGTTGTTCGCCAGGTCCATCCCCCGGTTCCGGCGGTCGTTCAGGTCTACCGTCTCGCCCTCGTTGATCATCTCGTGGCGGTCAGCGAAGCCCTTCGCTGTGTCCTCGTCCCACGTCCACATCAGATAGGCGTTGATCGTCATGTGAAGGAACGCGTTGAGCCGCGAACCATCAGGCACACAGCCCCCGCACACCTGGATGCCCTTGGTGTCCTCCCGCCACTTCGCCGACGAGGCCCCATAACGAAGGCTGGCCTCGCCGGCCTGCCCCGCTAGATCCTTGTTCAGCAAGCAGGCAGCAATCTTGTAGACTTGGCCGCCGTTGCGGAGGCGGATCATGTCGCCGCCATCCTTCAGGCAGTACTGCTGTTCGGAGTAGTACGGGATCTGGTTGTCGTACAGCCCGCCGGGAATCGGATCCTCATGGAACACGATCCCGCACTGGCCCTGACCGTTGACCGAGTAGCCCGGCCCGTACTGCGAGCACGGATCCTCAAACACCAAGTCATCAGGTCGCATCCCGGTGGGGTCGGTTTTGTTGAGGGGGTCGTTGTCGGCGTAGTGGTAGGGGTTGGCGACGACGGGGGTGCCGTTGACGCCGTCGAGTGGGTCGCGGGTAATCACACCCCCACCGGCCGCTGACGCTCCGAACGGCCGGACACCCGACCCCACCTGCTGTTTCCTGACCTCGATCGCCCGACGGCCGCTCCGACAGCGAGCTGAACGCGCGAACGCGACATCTGACCGACGGGCTCGCCGGCCGCCGACCCGATCGTGCGCGCCGCCTCGATGACAATCCGACGCGCAGCGCCGGTGCGTCAACGCAGTTCGCTCGGCGAGCACGACCGTGGACATGGCGGTAAGTCTCCCAGACGGGCGCCGGTGACGACGGGCGGCGGCGGCTGCGGTCAGCGCGGGGGGTGCGAGCGTTGCCGGGCGGCCACGACCGCCGCGAGCACGGCTCCGGCGGCGAGGCCGGCGACGGTGAACATGATGAGGGCGGCGATGGCGTAGTTGCCGCCTTCGTCCGAGGAGCACATCGAGTCGCCGGTGCAGCTCGCCAGGACCAGGAACGCGACGACGGCGCCGGCAAGCGCGCCGAGCAGCGTGCCGAGACTCAGGCACACGCCCCACACCAACCCGGTGCTCGTTCCGCCTGTCGTCGCTGTGGCCACGGCGTCAGGGTAGATCGGCCATCGAGACGAGCGCCGATCGCGGTCGATGGATGGGCGGGGCTGGCGTTGCTGGCGCTCACCACAGGTCGATGCCGGGGCTGTCGTCGACGGCGGGTGGTTCCTGCAGGCGGTCGAGGCGGGCGGTGATCTTGGCGGCTTGGTCGTCGAGGTCGGGTTCGACGCCGACCGGGTCCGGGAGCTCGGCGAGGAGGTCATCGGCCAGCGCTGCGTGCGTGCGCCGGCCGACCGGTTCGGGGAGTTGCTCGAGGTAATCGGCGGCGGTGTGCCCGACAGGTTGGCCATCGGGCTTGGGGAGGTTGGCGAGCAGCTCGCTGGCGAGGTGCTGGGATCGGTCGCGTGAGAGTTCACGTTCGGCGTGGTCCAACAACAACTCCCGCCCCTCCGGTCGCTGCGCTCCCTGCGGGTTGGGGGCGAGGAGGTCCCAGATGTCGTCGTCGGGGGTGCACATGTAGAGGTGGTTCTCGATCCGGCCGCGTGACAGCGCGGTGTAGGCGGCCTGGCGATCGAGATCACCGTCGCCGCCCAACGTGAAGATCCGATCGGCGGTGGCGCCCTGGGTCTTGTAGTTGGTGCGCGCGTAACCGTGATCGAGGAACCCGGCCTCGAGACGGTCGGTAGGCATGGTGCGTTCCTCGTTCACGCGCTCGCACGTGAAGGTCACGGTCTTGCGGCTGACGTTGATGCGGGTCACGGTGCCGACGTCGCCGTTGAGGATGTCGAGGTCCCAGTGGTTGCGGCCGACGGCGAGGACCTGGTCGCCGACGGCGAACTCCCGACCCGCGACCTGGATGCGTTTGTCGATGCGCAGCTCGTGGTTCCCGAACCGGCCCGCCGCGTCGAGCAGCGCCCGGGCGCGGTCGTTGAGGTCGGCGACGTCGGCGCGTCTCGTGGCGATCATGACCTTGTCGGTCCCGGGCGCGTTGAACCAGTCGTCGACGAGGCGTTGGCGCAACGCGTCGGCGTTGTCGGCGGTGATGATGCGGCCGTTGTTCCCGTAGGCGGCAACCGCTTCGCTGACCCGTCCGTTGCGGAGGTCGTCGAGCGCGCCGATCTCCCACTCGTTCACCTGGCGACGGTTCTCGGTGAGCTCGACCGATGGGGCGTGGATGGTCATGGCCCGGAACGTGCCGCCGGCGTCGATCTCGGGCAGCTGAGCGGTGTCACCGGCCAACACCAACTTCGCGCCCGCTGCGGTGGTGTGACGCGAGATCGCGTCGAGAGTCCGGGTGCCAACCATGCCGCTCTCGTCGATCACCACGACGCAGCCCCGGTCGAGGACGAGGCGGCCGTCGTCGAGCTGGTTGAGCAGCCGGGTGATGGTCATCGAGGGGATCCCGGAACCGGCCGACAGTTCGGCCGCCGCGCGCGCGGACAGCGCCGCGCCGAAGACCACGAAGCTCGATGCCTCCCATCCTTCGCGCGCCGCGTCGAACGTGAAGGTCTTCCCGGTCCCCGCGGCGCCGACGGCCACGTCGATGCCGGCTCCGGAGGTGGTGAGGTGGCGGACCATGGCCGCCTGCTCATCGCTGATCGACGGACGAGCGGCGATGGCGGCGTCGACCATCTCGGTGATGGCGACACCGACCCCGGCATCACGTTGGCTGCGGGCGCGTTCGACGACTTGGTGCTCGATGGCGAGCAGTTCGGCGGTCGTCCATCTCGGTTCGCCGGCGACGTCGCCGACCTCGACGACGCGACGCTCGGCGAGGAACCCGTCGGCCAGGTCCTCGATCACCGTGACATCGGCGCCGTCGGGCATCCGCTCGGCGATCGCCCGCACCACATCACGACGCCCGAACGTCGACGCGTGCTCCGTCACCCCCGTCGCCGACGCGAGGTCATCGAACAACGAGGCGACCGACCACAACTGCGGCTCCCGGACCACACCGCGCTGCAGCAGCTCGGCGACCTCGACGGGCCCGAACCCGAGCTCGTCCGCACGGGTGGCCCAGTCGGCGCGCAGAGCGTCGGCGTCGACCTCGTAGGTCTTCGCTTTGCGGGTGTCGAGCGCGGCGATCTGCGCGGCCTTGGCCGAGTGCTCGGCGCGGGCTTCCATGGCGTCGAGGATCTCCGCGCGTCGCTGGGAGAACGCGTCGATGAGATCACGGGGGATGCCGGCGACGTCGGCGTAGCCGTTGGTGACCGGTTGCCACTCGACACCCAACCGGCGGGTGAGCTCGGCGCGCAGCTGGGCTTGGTAGAGGAACCCGGCGGTCTTGGCGTGATGGAACATCGGCGGTGAATGCAACGCGCCCCAGCGGCCGCCGTCGGCGCCGGGCATGTGGGTCATGTTGGCGATAAGCACGTGGGTGTGCAGCGTCGGATCCCCCGCCCGGCTCGTCTGGTGACGGAAGCCGGCGGCGGCGAACCCGTCGCCGGGCACCTGGTGCTGGACCCCGTCGACGCGTCGACGCGACAGACACACCTGGCGCTCGAGGTAGCCGACCGCCGCGTCGACGGCGGCCTCGTGCGCGGCGACGACCTCACCGGTCACCGTGCCGGCTTCACCCAACCCGTAGAGCAGGCTGATCGACTTCGGGGCCCGGAACGTGAAGTCCAGACCCGGCAGCTTCGCGCGGGTCAACCGCTCGTCGGTGCCGGGCCGGCGGCCCTCCAACACCGCGGTGAGATCGTCGGCGTCGACGAGGCCGGCGAGGCCCAACAGTTCGGCGCCGTGGCCCAGCCAGCGGCCCGGGGCTTCACCTCGGCCGGTGTAGTAGTCCTCCACGCCTTTGGCGAGGGACAGGTAGTAGGTCTGCTGCCCGGCGGCCATCAACCCGATGTTCAACATGCGCGCGCACCTCCACTTCTCTTCCCCACTCCTAAGCCGGCGCGCGTCCCCCGATTTCGCGTGGTCGTTCGTCACACCACCACCCCGACCGCGTCGGCCGCGAGTCGTCGGTCGTGTCGCAACTCGGGTCGCTCGTCGGGGCGACGTTCAGCGCGATGGCGGGTGACTTCCTCGCGCATCACGGTCCCGGCTTCGGTCCCGCGATCGGTCCCGCGTTCGGTCCCGGCCCGTGTCGCACTTCCCGGACACGGTCCCGTCCGTCCCGGGGGCCATCACGCTGGCCGGCACACCCTGACCCCAACCAGTAGGGAGCGCAGCGACCGGATGGGCGGGAGCCCAACTGAGCGCAGCGAAGGCGGGAGCATCGTTGGCGGTTGCGGACGGGACGGCACCCGCCGGCACGACCGGTTCCCGGTCGCGTTCCGGTTCCGGTTCCCGCTCGCGTCCCGCGATACGCCCTGCTCGGCCGCGAGCCAGTCTGTGACCTCTGATCTGGGGGTGTCCCGGTAGAGGGCGAGGGACGCGGGACGTCGTAGGCGTGCGCGTGGCTGGTTCGGGTGCGGGGTGTTGCGCGCGACGGGTACGCGGGATGGGCAGAGGCGGTGACGGGTGTGCGCGGGACGGGCGTGGGGGACGCGTGAACGCGGGTGATCGTGGACGCGGGACACGGCGGCCAGCGGCGTGAACGCGACAGCGCGCGCACCCGATCGAGGGGTGCGCGCGCGGGCGGCGGGCCGGACGTGTGCGGTTCTTTAGATCAAGGTTTTTGACCTAAAGAAGAAGAAGAAGGAGACGGGTCACCACTGCTGAGAAGGTCGTCGAGCGACGGGATCGGGGCGTCGTCGTGCCACCGTTCGGCGAGAGATTCGAACACGACCCGACCCGGATCGGGCATCGCCGCCAGCTCGAAATCGGACAGCGCGGTGGGGTCGTCGGTGTGTTCTCGGTAGGCAATGGTCACCGCCGCGTACACATCGGCCGCCCAACTTCGGGCCTCGGCGAGGGGCACAACGATGACCGCCTCGACCACCGAACCCGGCGAAGTGACGTGCACCTCGATCTCGTTGGCGTTGGCGACCCAGGCATCGGGGAGGCCTTCGGCGGTGACGTAGATGATCGCTTTCGGTGGGCCCGCCGTGTGAGTGGCGGGGTCGGTGGTGGTCATGGTGGGGCCTCCTCGGCGTCGGGATCGGCGTCGGTGTCGAGCGCGGCGAGCAGCTCGGCGACCTCGGCTGCGGTGGGTGGTTCGTCGAAGCCGGGGTCCCGGTTCTGGCTGTTGGCGGCGCCGGGGTGGCAGGCGTCGATCACCGCGGTGAGGGCCTGGACCGAGACCCGCGTGTAGATCTCCGTCGACGCCAGATCGGCGTGACCGAGAATCGCTTGGATGTGGCGGATATCCGCGCCGCCCTCGAGCAACAGGGTCGCCATGGTGTGACGGAACAGGTGACACGACCCGGTCTTGCCGTCGATCTCCGCCGCGCTCACATAGCGAGACGCCAGCACGGTGAGGTGGTTGAGCGCCATCGCTTCGCCGTCGATCGCCAGGAACAACACCCCCTCGTCCGGCTCGACCGCGAGTCTCGGTCGGACGTCGCCGAGGTAGCGCAACAGCCACGCCAACGCCCGCTCCGTGATCGGGATCACCCGGTCCTTCTTGCCCTTCGCCTGGTTGATGCGGATCGCCCGGCGGTCGATGTCGACGTCGAAGATCCGCAGGCGCATCAGCTCCCCCCGGCGCATCCCGGTCGCGTAGAACAACTCGATGATGGCCCGGTCGCGCACGCCGAGCGGCTTGGTCAGATCCGGTTGGGACATGACCCGCTCGACCTCCTCGATCGACAGGACGTGTTTGGGGAGGCGGTGCTCGACCCGCGGCATCTCGATGTCCGCCGCGGGGTTGTAGAGGATCCGGTTCGTCTTCGTGCACCACGAGAAGAACTGCTTGAGCGGCATCAACCGGTTCTTCTGCGTGAGGAACGTGATCGGCTGCCCGTTCGGTTTGCGGTAGTGGAACAGGTAGCGCTGATAGCGATCCAGCATCGGCTTGGTCACCTCGCCGGTCCTGGTGACGCCGCGTTCGATCAGCCACTCGTGCATCCGCCGGCACGCGTACTCGCGGCTGCTGATCGTGTGATGCGAGAACCCGCGCACCGTCGACCACTCCAAGAACTCGCCGATGTGACGCTCCAGACTGCGCGGGTCGTCCGGGTCGCCGATCGGGTCCTTCGGTTTGCGGACCGCCCCGCGGGTCACCCGCAGCGCCGGGAGGACGGCCTCGGCTTCGGGCCGGTTCCAGTTGCCCTGCCGGCGGCGGGGGTTGACCCGGCTCACCGCCCGGCCCCGTTCGACCCGGCCGTGCCGCCCGGCCCGGTGGCCGCGCCTGCGGCTATGGCTCCACCACTACGACGACCTTTTGCTTTGGTCGCCGGAACAGTGCGTTTCGCGCCGTTCGCTCCGTTGACAGCCGGTTTGTGCCCGTTGGCCTGCCCATTCGACCCGTTTTCGGGGCCCCGACCGGACCCCGACCGCCCAGCGACCGGGCCCCGACCAGCCCCCGACCGGACCAGCTTCAACCCCGACCGGGCCTCCTCGGACCCCGACCGATCATCCGTCGTAGCCGTGGGGTCGTCGGTAGGACTCGCATCGCCGGCGGTGGTGTTGCGGAGCGCCCCGACGTCGACGAGGCCGGGTAGGAACCGGCGGCGCTCACCCATGCTGGCATCCCAGGCGAGCTCGTAGAGGAACGCTCCGGCCCGCTCGGCGCGGTGCACCCACACCAGCTCGAGGTCGACGAGGCGGGCCAGGTGGATCTTCAACTGCGTGTCACCCCAGCCGAGCCGCTCCCGCGCGTCACGACGGGTGAAGCGCACCTTGTCCCGCTCGACCACCTGATCCGCCGCCAGCGCGGCGACCATCGTGTCGAGGGCGTCGAGGAGGCGGCGGGTCTGCGGTGGGAGGTCGTCGAGGGACCGGCCGAGGGCTTCGTGGGCGAGGGTGTTGGCCAGCTCGATGTCGGCGAGGGTGGCTTCGATGTAGGTGATCGTGCGGCCGTCGCTCGTCTCGGTGTGGTGGTGTTTGCGTTGGTGTTGGTGCAACAGCGCGATGGCGTTGATGAGCGTCAAGTACTTGACGTGATCGCGTCTCGTGCGGGTGGCGGTGTCGTGGAAGCCGAGCCGGTCGGCGAACGGGTTCACCACCGCGATCGGTTCCAACAGTCGCTGCGCGTCCTGATGCTGCTTGAGCACCGCGGCGCGTTCGTTGCCAGCGACGAGGCCCTCCAACGTGTGCGCGCGGCGTTGACGGTCGTGGATCGCTCTCGTCTGGTCGCGGTCCTCGTCCACGGTCAACACGACGCAGCGGTTCAACAGCTCCTCGTCCACGTCGATCGCCGTCGTCGTCAAGAAGATCGCCGCGGGGCCCTTGACCCGATACTCATGGGTCGTGAGGCGCCCGGTCGAGGTGTCCTTGCCGGTGCTGGCGATCGACAGCTCGCCTTCGGACTGCAACAGCTTGAGCGCGTAGCTGGCGCGCTCGGCGCCTTCCTCTTCGGCGACGGCCAGCACCTTGTGGGCCAAGTCGTTCTCGCCGAGGTAGTAGAGCGACTGGCCCGTCATCGCCGAGTACTTGATGCACTCCTCCGCCGGCACGAAGTCCAACACCGCCTCCATCAACGCGCTCTTCCCGGCCGCGCTGGTCGACTGCACGATCACCGCCAACGGCCGCGCCAGCTTCCGGGAGACGGCGGCGAGGTAGCCCACGAGACAGTTGGTCGCCTCGCCAACCATGCCGGCTTTCGCGAAGTCGGCGGTGATGCGTTCGATCAGGTGCCGGTCGGTGAGCAGCTCCATCGCTCGTGCCCGTTCATCCGCGTCGAGCACCACGGTGACGTCTTCGGGTTCCTGGGCCCGGCGGATGGCGGCCTCGACGAACGCGTCGGCCGCGCCGAACACCTTGGCCAGGTCGTCCTTCAACACCTTGGCCTCGACGTGGATCTCCGCCGCCGCGTCGCGCACGAACCCGGCCCGGGCCCGGGCGCTCAACAGATCGAACACGTCGACGTGGAAGCCCGGCCCGCGTGGTGACGCCGGGACCGACACGCACACGTTCAACCGCAAACTGTCGAAGCTCGTGCACTTCTCGAGGTTCCGGAGCCGCCAGAGCCGCTCCCCGAACGTGAGTCGCAACGCTTCGCCGTCCCACTCGCCGGCGACGTCGGTCGGGGCCGGCGGGACCGGCGACGCCAACAACCCATCGCCGTCGTCGTGCTCGTCGACGTCGGCGAGGTCCTCGCTGAGCTCGTGCTCGTCGCCCAGGTCCTCGACGACATCACCCAGCTCGCGGGCCGGCGCCGCGTCGGGTTCGCGGGCCGGTTCGGGTTCGGTGGCGGCCGGTTCTTCGCTGGCGCCCGCCGCCTGCGGCGGTCCTTGCCGGTGGTGCTTCGGTGCGGGGCCCTTGCCCATCCACGCCGCCGAGCGGATCGCTTTGCCGAACGCGTCCGTCGCGTTGGCGGAGGCGCACGCGTAGTCGTTGGCGTCCATGCCCGATGGCCACTCGATGCGGAAGCACTCGATGCCCGCGCCGAGCAGACGCTTGGCGATCACCTCGCCGCGGTGGTGGCCCTCGTCGTCGCGTCGGAACCCGACCAACACCCGGGTGACGCCGTGCAGCATCAGCGCTTCGAGATGCGCGCGCTCGAACGCGTCGGGCCCGCCGACCGCGATCACGTGCCGGAACCCCGCCGACCACAACGACAACCCGTCGAGCACCGACCCGGCGAGCACGACCTCGGTGTTGGTCAGCATCGTGGCGGCGTTGAACAACGGCTGCGGGCCGTGCAGCCAGGTGTGCAGCTGCGTGCCGGCGACAAGGTGCGTGCCGATCTTGCGGCCGTAGAGCTGCATGACGCGCTGATCGACGTCGGTGACTGGGACCACGAGTGAACCGCGGAACGCTTCATGCCCGGATGGGGCGAGCACGCCGAGGGACTGGAGCTGCTGGCGCAGCTTCTTGCCCGCGGCGCGTTGGCGGTTCGGGATCCGGTAGGCGAGGTTGCGGTTCGAGAACCCGAGGCGGAACGCGTCGACCATCTCCGCGTCGGCGAGACCCCGGCGCTCGAGGAACCCGGCGACCTCCGGCGCCTCGAGCAGAGTGCGGTGGTAGAAGGCGGCGACCTCACCCAACAACACGTCATCGGGTAGCCCGGCGTCGAACGGCGGCAGCTTCGACGTCGACGCCTTCTTCGGCACCGACCCCACCGGTCCGTCCGACAACGGCAGGCCCTCGCGCAACATCTCAACCGCGAGGCTCAACGACACGCCTTCGGTCACCATCACCCACTCGACCGCGCCGCCCGCCTTCGCACACGACGAGCACGCCCACGCGTTCTCCGCGTCGATCACCAGCGCGCCGGCGGTGCCGCACAACGGGCACGCGCCGGCCAGGTCGCCGTTGGTCTGCTCCGCCAGATCGAGGCCGCGGGACTCGGCGAGGCGCTGCACGGCGACCTCGGCGTTGAGCCGATCGACCTCAGCCTTGCCGATGCGGGCCATGGCGCCCCTCCACAAGAAAAATCTCGGTGCGTATCATGTGGCAAGATCATATGCCACGGACTGCACCTTGTGGCAACGATAGGGACGCTTCATGGAACGACCTGAGCAGGAGATCGGCGCAGAATGGGGGTCAGAACCCCCCTTCGGAGGCCACGAGATGCCACTCGGTGAACGAATCAAGGTCCTACGTGTCGAAGCCGGCCTCTCCCAGGCGGAGCTCGCCGAGCGCGTCGGCGGCGACGGCCGCCAAATCTCCCGCTATGAGAACGGGCGCATCACCCCCAGCCTCGACGCCCTGGCCCGCATCGCCGAAGCGTTCAACACAAGCCTCGACTACCTCGTCTTCGACAACCAGCCCCGCCGGCCCCTCGACGCGCCCACCAACCTGCTCGAAGCCCGCGTCCCCGAAGCCGCCGAGCTCCCCGAAGACGACCAACGCGCCCTGCTCGACCACCTCGACGCCCTTCTCACCCGCACCCGCCTGCGCGCCATCACCACGAGCCACACGTAGAGCGAGCGAGCTGCGGGCGCGTTCAGTGCGTGTCGTCGGACAACGCCGCGTGGCGGTCGCGGCGGCGCTGCTCTGCCGACCAGTCACGGACACGGCCGGCGACCATCACGAGCATCCCGACGCACGCGGCGATCACGATCGCCGGCACGATCAGCACGAGACGGAAGAACGGCTCGATCGCGTCGAAGTCACCACAACCACCGCCGCGGTAAGAGAACCCGCGGCAGCCATCGAAGAACCAAGACGCCCACACCATCGCTGCCCACGCGACCGGGACCGTCACGATCGAGACGACGATGCCGAGCCGACGGTGAGTCGGCCTGGCGGTCAGCGCCACAGGTCGAGTTGCGCGGCGATCGCCACGGCTGCCGCCAGCAACGGGAAGAAAACATCGAGCACATGCGTGCGCGTCTCCAACTCCGCGTTCGCGCGCTCAAGCGTCGACGCGCGCAAGGTCGCCACCACCCCCAACACGACCGCACCGACGCCGGCCACGGCGAAGATCAGCGACACCCATGCCGCCACGAAACTCGAGGGGCGAAACGTCCCGTAGAGACTCGACGGCACGAAGAACCACGCACCCAGCGACACCACCGAACAGGCCATGCCGATCAAGAGCCCGGCCACCCGCCTTCGCCGAACCTGCCGATGACGGGGCCCGACCGTCGTGTCGTCGACTTGAGCCATAGCGCGTTTCGCTCCGATGTCGGACACGATCGCTCCCAAACTCAGAGCCGGCAAGGCCCCGACGCGTGCAACGACCAGTCACTGCCGCTCATCGACACCGTGATCACGAAGCCGTCCGCGTACAAATGGACCGTGCCCTGAGGAGGCGCTGACTGATCGTCGAGCGAGCCCCGACCGCCGAAGTGCTTGTCGTTGGCTTGGCGTAACGCTGAGACGACCTTTCCCAAGGACGCGGTGACGTCGCCGGCGGGCCGCTTCAACTTGAGTGTCATGTCACCCTTCCGGCCCGCGTCGACGTTCGTGCCCGTTCCCGTGCATCGCATGGTGTCGGTCTCAACGATTCGCTTCTCGACCTCCAACGCCGAGGAAGCAAGCAAGTCGGCGGTGATCGTCTGCAGAAGAGCAAGATCTTCCGTCGCAGTGCCGGGACGCACCGACGTGCTGGTTGCCGATGATCCTCCGCCTCCCGATCCGCCACCACAACCCGCGAGGATCATGAGCGCGCCGGCAACGAGCAAACCCAGACGGGCCCTCATCAGAAACCCCAACGGCAGTGGTCGCCGCCCCCGGCGCACGTCACATCCCGGAACTGGCCCCGACCGATCCGCTGAATGTTGGTCAAGGCCTCGCCGGTGAAGTAGTCATGACCAGCGGACCCCGTCGTGGAGAACCGGCGTGCGCCTTCGACCCAGTCGCCTGGTACGCCATCGTCCTCGTTTCGACCTTCCCACTCACGATCCGAGGCGAAGTCCCACGCCGCCAACGAGTCGACATCGAACGCGCCGACCATGATGAGGTCATCGGCGTTCTGTGCGCCCTGGCTGTCGTAGTCGATCGCCACCTGCGCGGCCCAGCTGTGAGCAAGCAACGTCACGTGTTTGCCCTTCGCCTTCAACGCCTTCACGAGATTCGCCAGTCGGTCCCGAGCTGGATCGCCGTGGTTGTGCCACGCCGCGTCCGCGCCATCCGGCGTCGAGTATCCGAGGTAGGCGATCACAGCAAAGTCGCTCGAACCAGCCTGGATCGTCGCCGCTCGTCCCATGAACTCGGTGAAGTTCGACAAGCGGGTGCCCGTCGCCGCGAGCTCGATCATCACGTGCTGAGCCGACAGGTTGCCGACCACCGCTCCCGCCATGCCGTTGTCCCGGCCGTCGTAGAACAGCAGACACCGATCCTCGTTCTTCAGCGCCTCACGAAGGCTGTTCGCTCCAGGCACCGGGTCGGGTCGTTCGACGGCGTCGTAACGGAGATCGTTCGCGTTGTCCCTGTTGCCGAAGTCCGCGTCGCACGGTCGTGTCCCCATCGGGTCGATCTTGTTGAGCGGATCGTTGTCGGCGTAGTGGTACGGATTCGCCACTGTTGGTGTGCCATCGACTCCACCCATTGGGTCGCGGGTGGTGAAGGTGCCTGCGTTGGGGTCGTAGTCTCGGGCTCGGAGGTAGATGAGTCCGTGGTAGGTGGATTCGCCGCCGTACGTGAAGGCGCCGGTGGCGGGGGCGCCGTAGGGGGTGTACGCGGTGGGGGCAGCGATGTAGCTCGTCTTGATGGAGCTCTGGTGGGCGTCGTAGGCGAACCAGCCAACGCTTGAGCCCGACGGGGTGGCGATGCCGAGAGTGAGGCGTTGGGTTCCGTAGGCGACGACGAAGCGGGTGGTGCCGGTGACGCGGCCTTCCATGACCTGGGGGACGGGCTTGGTGGTGTCCCAGATGCTGTCAGCGATGATGTAGGTGCCCGAGTCGTAGTTGCGGACCAGGAGTCCGTCGGCGTTGTAGTTGCGGGTCTCGGTGTTGGTCGGGGTGGTTGCGGTAC